>TARA_R110002167_G_scaffold1996_1_pt1 | contig 326317 bp, 287 predicted proteins | sample TARA_R110002167 | Tara Oceans TARA_R110002167 (sample SAMEA4398238) | marine metagenome | biome: Polar Biome; feature: [MES] marine water layer (ENVO:01000295) within the mesopelagic zone...; material: water (ENVO:00002006), including particulate matter (ENVO:01000060) such... | reverse complement strand
GGAGCGACCTGTGATGAACTTAAAGAAAGGGTTCGCAGGCATAATTCAAACCATAAGAAAGGCTTTACGGGAACAGTGAATGACTGGGAGTTGGTTTATTCTGAAGACTTTAAATCAAAGGAGGAAGCCTTTTGCAGAGAGCGGGAAGTTAAAAAATGGAAAAGCCGTAAGAAAATTGAGACGCTAATAAGCTCAACATGACATTTGATTCAGAGCATTCCGATTTACATCGGAAGGGTCGGGGGTTCGAATCCCTCAACTCCCACCACAAGCCTTTTTAGAAGGCTTTTTTTATTTATGCACTGTCACTTTTATATATTGTTTTCCAGGTGCAAAAATCGATATTATATCGGAGCGACCTGTGATGAACTTAAAGAAAGAGTTCGCAGGCATAATTCAAACCATAAGAAAGGCTTATTAACACCGGAATTTCTTTTTTTTTAACATTGGAAGGGTAAGCCATTTAGTAATGGGCTTTTTTCCTTTTAAAAAATGTATGTAACTTATCCGCGAGGAGAGGGTCCAAATAGTGTCTGTCTGAATATCTTTAGGAAAAAAAGGAACTAAGTTTAAATTAGGGTTAGATAGCTAAAGGCATTCAACTAAAGGACTGGTCAACTAAATAGAGATGTATTTTTTCGGAAATTTTTCCAGAATTGTTGATTCCCATGCTGTATGCAAATCATTACTTCAATCAATGAAAGCTGAAAAGGATCTTGTTCTTGGCCTAAAGAAAGGTGATAGTGAAGCCCTATCTATGATATATGATCAATACTATGAAGGTCTATATTTTTATTTATTAAAGTTCACTTCTCAAAAAGATTTGGTGCAGAATGCTGTGCAGGATTTATTTGTTGACCTATGGGCGTCAAGATCAAAGCTGGGTGAAATCAATTCACTCAAAGGGTATCTATTTGTTTCAGGCAAGAGGAAGTTATATCATCTTATTAAGTCCAATAAAAAAAAACAAATCGTTGACTTGGCTTTTCCCACAGTGGTAGATGGAATGTTATTTCAATATTCACAAGAAGATTTTTTAGTTGAAATAGAAACCAATGAGGAAAGAAAAGATAGGCTTTTAACAGCGATTAATAGACTTCCATCTCGTCAAAAAGAAGCAATTTATTTGCGTTATTATGAAAAGTTAAACCTTGAGGAAATCAGTCAAATCCAAGGAATTGCCTATCAGTCAGTCCTTAATAATTTACAAAGGGCACTACATACACTACGTTCTAACCCATTAATTGTCAATCTTTTTGAATGGGCTATATTCGCATTTATTTGTTTGGCATAAGATTTATTATAAATTTTTTCTGATTTTTTGAGTATCTGAGCACGATATGAGTCTCTTTATATAAAAGCCTACGATTTTGGCTAAAGTAATTGATAGACTGATTATTCAAAAAAATTGAAGAATTCCAAACCAATATTTGAGGACCTGACCAAAGAAGGCGAAAATCCTGTCAAGGTGGTTTTTGCAAAACGCACACTGTCTAAAACTGTTCTTGCTCAAGAGAAAAATAAATTACTAAAGAGGGTAACCAACGATAATGCACTCCTTGAAAAAAAATCTGTGGGATTGAAGAGTTGGAGAACCACTATTTTTAGGTATGCCGCGGCAGCTGTCGTATTGGTTGTAAGTATGATGGCTGCCCTTAGCATAGATAAGGTAAGGCATCAAACAGCTTACGGAGAGGTTGCGAGTGTTCAATTACCGGATGGAACTTTAGTAACGCTCAATGGAAATTCCCAATTAAAGTATTCAAGGTTGTATTGGTGGTTTATGGAGGAAAGAAAGGTGGCCCTCAAAGGAGAAGCCTTTTTTGATGTGGTCAAACGAAAAACAAAGGAAGGGGATATGAAATTTCAAGTATTTACTGAGCACTTGAAGGTAGAAGTTTTGGGGACAGCATTTAATGTTATAGACAGGTCTAATCAAGAAGTAGTAGTATTGGAAGAGGGGAGTGTGCAAGTTAAGGTTTTATCCAATGAGACCACGCTGCCTTTATTGCCGGGAGAGTACATGAGCTATAATAAAATTGATAATAAGCTGGAACATGGCTCAGTTGTAACAGAAGGCTATACCTCTTGGAAGGACAATTATATTATTCTTGACAACAAAACCTTAGGAGACCTTGCTCGGATCATCAATACAGTTTACGGAAAGAAAGTAGTATTCAAAAATAATGCAGACAAAGATATAATTCTTGAAGGGAAAGTCCCTTCCAATGAAATCAATGTTTTAATCCATGCCTTAAAATTGGCAACAAACCTTAAAATACATATGGAAGGAGATACTGTATTTGTCAATTGAGACAAACTCAAATCGTGCACTACTCAATTAATATTAACAATAAAAACCCAATTTATGAGAAATTATTATTACACCATAGCATTACTGCTGTGCTTGTTTAATTTAGGAAACAACCAATATTCCTTAGGGCAGGAGTTGCTTTCTTTTAACAAATTCGACAATCATAAGCAGTCGAATGAAGCTGCAAAAACCATGACTTTCAAAAAGGCCATGGAGCAATTTGGAAACCATTATGGGGTTTCATTTTTGTATCGCAAAGACTTATTGGATCACCAATTGGTAAGCCCTCCTAGTTTATCCGGAGATAAAGGTAAAGGACTAGAAGATATGCTTGCACCTTTAGGTGTGAGCTATAAAGAACTCCGCAAAGATTATATCGTTATTTTTTCAAGGGAAGAAAAAAATGGGAATGAAGAAGATAAAATTGATCATTCCCAGCTGCGCTTTGATTCAGTAATCAAAGGGGTGATTACTGAAGAGAGTGGTGAGCCATTACCCGGAGCCACAATAATGGTGAAAGGGACAAATATTGGAACTGTAACTGATCTAGATGGAGCATATACTATCACTATTCCGGACAATATAGAGAACCCGGTATTAGAATTTTCTTTTATAGGTTTCAGTCCCCAAGAAGTAGTCGTTGGGACACAAACAGAAATTAATGTGACTTTATCCGATAACCTTGCTTCACTGAATGAAGTGGTAGTTATTGGTTATGGTGCCGTCAAGAAAAGTGATCTTACAGGTGCTGTATCCTCTGTTAAAGCCAGTGAAATTCAGCAAACACCTATTACTTCTATAGATCAAGGACTTGTCGGTCGAGCCTCTGGAGTAATGGTGACCCAAACATCAGGAATGCCAGGAGCAGTAGCCTCTATTCGTATCCGTGGTTCAAGTTCTCTTCAAGGTGGAAATGAACCATTGTATGTAATTGATGGATTCCCCGTCTATAGTGGGGCAGGTTTTGGAGAAACAGGAGGTAATGCTCGGATGAGTGGATTGTCTACCATCAATCCTGCAGATATTGAGTCTATTGAAATACTTAAAGATGCATCCGCGACTGCTATTTATGGGGCAAGAGCTGCCAATGGAGTTGTACTAATAACGACTAAGAGCGGTAAAGAGGGGCGTGATCAGGTTACTTTTGATGCTTATTATGGCGTACAAAAAGTTGTTCAGAAAATTGATGTGATGAACGCTTATGATTATGCCACTTTGGTCAATGAAGCTTATACCAACGATGGCTTAAGCCCCGTATATGGTGCAGATAAGATGGCTGAACTTCAGGCCAACCCTAAAGGTACAGATTGGCAAGAAGAAATATTTAGAGCTGCTCCTGTGCAGAATTACCAATTGTCGTTTTCAGGAGGGGATAAAAAGACGAATTATGCGGTTTCAGGAAATTATTTTAACCAAGAAGGCGTCATTATCAATTCGGGTTTTAAACGCTATTCCGGTAGAGTTAATATCGCAAGAAATATTAGCAATAAGTTCAAGGTAGGTACCAACTTTAATGTAAGTAAGACCATGTCGAATGCAGTACCAACGGATGCCGGAGGATCTGGAGGCGTGGTAACAGGAGCCATGAAATTTAACCCTATTCTACCTGTATACTCCAACCAAGAACTAGGTATTTATACCCAAGTTAACAGCCCGGGAATTATTTACCCTAATCCGGTTGCTTCTGCCCTCGAGCAAGTTAGAGAAAGTGCCATGTTACGTGTTTTAGGTAATATTTTTGGGGAGTACGAATTTGTGCCAAACTTAGTGGGAAAAGTGTCTTTCGGTACTGATCTAGTAAATACAAAATTTGATACGTTTATTCCTACCAGTATTTTTGAGTCTAATGGTATCGCAAAGGCTACAGTCAATGGTGGGTATACAACAAATTGGTTGAATGAAAATACTTTAAGTTGGAATAAAAAAATTAGTGATTTGCACAGTGTGTCTCTTTTGGGGGGAATTACTTTCCAGAAGAATTTCTATGAAAGTTTAATGGCGTCTTCGCAAGATTTCGTAAATAATTCACTGGAAGAAAACGCCTTAGGTTCAGGTTCAGTTTACAACCAGCCGGGATCTTCTAAAACCGAATGGAGCTTGGTATCCTACTTAGGTAGAGTCAATTATAACTTTAATGAAAAATATTTACTTTCCCTAAATGGACGAATAGACGGTTCCTCTAGGTTTGGTGACAATAACAAATATGCATTTTTCCCTTCCGGAGCATTGGCTTGGAGAGCAATTGAGGAAGATTTTATTCAAAACATGAATGTCTTCTCTAACCTCAAAGCTAGGATAAGTTATGGTGTAACAGGTAACCAAGAGATAGGTTTATACAACTCTTTGCCTACCTTAACGAATACGACTTATACAATCGGAGGAGCATTGGCGACAGGGTTTTACCCCAATTCAATTCCTAACCCCAATTTGAGATGGGAGAAAACCTCCCAATTTGACTTCGGATTAGATTTTGGATTTTTTGATGAGAGGTTAAGGTTTACAACCGATTACTACTTCAAAAAAACCATTGATTTGATTTATAATGTAGCTGTACCTTTTGTATCCGGATTTGGTTCTTCTTTACAAAATATAGGAAGTATTCAAAACCAAGGGGTTGAATTAATGATTGGCGCAGATATCTTGGCACAAACTGAATTGAAATGGACTTCCTCATTCAACATTTCTTTTAATCGTAACAAAGTATTAGAATTGGGTGGTGAAAGTTACAAGGATGTTGGAGGTGGAGACGGCCACTTGAAAACAGGATCCGTTCACCGTTTAATAGTTGGGCAGCCTATAGGTTTGTTTTATGGATATGTTTCAGATGGGATTATCCAAAATGCTGAAGAATTGGCTGCCGGACCTGTAGGTCCTACCAATTGGATTGGTGGAAGAAGGTACTTGGATATCAGTGGGCCAAATGGTGTTCCTGATGGAGTAGTCAATGCCACTTATGATAGAGCCATTATTGGAGATCCAAATCCTGATTTTTTTGGAGGATTTACCAATACCATATCCTATAAAGGATTTGAATTGAATGCATTCACACAGTTTTCATATGGAGCAGATATTTTTAATTACAATGCCATGGAGTTAGAGTTACCTTCCGGAGGGCAGAATGTTTACAGCGATTTAGTAAACCGGTGGACCCCAAACAACCCTAGTGATGTGTACCCCAAGGCCACTACCAACAGGTCGGCAGTATTTAGTGATGTATTTATGGAAGATGGATCCTATCTAAAAATCAAAACCTTAACCTTAGGATATACCTTCCCTGCTTCAGAAATCAAGGCACTTAGTGGATTAAAGTTATACATAACAGGTCAAAACCTATTTACTTTCACCAACTACTCCGGTTATGATCCGGAAGTAAGTTATCGTGGTGCAACCAACCTTCAGTTAGGAGAAGATTTTGGAGGCTATCCACAGTCCAGAACGTTTATGATAGGGGCCAAAATTAACTTCCAATAAATCGCAGACAAACATGAAAAATATAAAACATATTGCATTTTTATTTCTACTTCTAAGTTCAACTTCTTGTATGGATGAGTTCTTGAAAGAGGCTCCGGAAGATAGATTTGTAATTGGTAATTTCTACAGTAGTCAGTCAGACGCTGAAGCGGCGGTAACAGCAGTTTACAGAAAATTATATGACATCTATGAACGAAATATGTTCATCTTAAATGATCTCCCTGCGGATACCGAAAAGAATGGTTTGGGAATGCCAAATCAATACCTTCAAAACCTCGAATATTTGAGACATACCTCAGAAAATCAATTTACGAGTACCATGTGGCAACAAAACTATGATGGGATTGCTAGAGCAAATACAGCCATTCTTAATATTCCTGCCATAGAGATGGATGAAACCGTAAAAGCCAGACTAATTGGAGAGGCTAAATTTTTAAGAGCATTGTATTATTTCAATTTGGTACGTTTTTACGGAGATGTTCCGCTAATTTTAAAACTTGAATCTGTAGAAGATGCTTTAGGCCCCAGAGTTGCGAGTGCTGAGGTTTATCAGCAAATTATCAATGACCTGATGGATGCAGAGAGTAGCTTACCTGAAATTTATGCTGAAAATGATATAGGAAGAGCCACAAAGGGAGCTGCCAAAATTCTTTTAGGAAAGGTGTACCTGACCATGAAAGAATTTAATAAATCAGTTGAAAAATTGGCAGAGGTAATCAATAATGAAGGAGATTATGGATATGGTTTGCATGAAGACTATAGAGACAATTGGCGTCCGGCCACCGAGACTGGAAAAGAAATGGTATTTGGGATAGAATTTATGGATCCCCCGGGAAATGGGAATTCCGCGATGGTGTTACAGGGACCAAAGTATTCTTTACCCGGAGGTTTTGCAGTACTAGGTTTGGTTAATTCAAATGAGGCAGATATCCCCACAAGAGATCTTTATGATAGATTTACTGACGATGATGAGAGAAAAGCCGGGACATTCAGGACTGATTTTGTAAGTCTCCTTGATGGGTCTATTCATACCTCTACCATTCCAATTTTCACAAAATATTGGGAAGAAAATGAAAGCAACCCGAGTAATAGCGATGCCAATATGAATGTGATTCGATACGCAGATGCATTGTTAATGTATGCCGAGGCATTGAACGAAATAGGGCAGACCGAGGCCGCTGCAATTCCTCTCAATAGAGTCATGGAAAGAGCCTATAATTCAACCTTACACAATGTTTCTGGGTTAAGCACTGATGATATGAGGACGCTTATTTACGAGGAACGACACAAGGAATTGGCTATGGAAGGACACCGTTGGTTTGACTTGGTTAGAACAGGCAGGTTTGTCCAACGAATGAAGGACCATGCTGCATATGAAGCAAGTGTAGCCGAATCAAACAAAGTAGAATTGGCACAAAATATTAAAGACCATATGGTATTGATGCCGATTCCTCAGAGGGAAATAGATTTAAATCCGGAACTTACCCAAAACCCCGGGTATTAATCTTATCTGAATAGGAGAGTGCATTGGCTTGCACTCTCTTTTCTTTTACCAATCGAAATTATGTATAATAAGTTTTTGTGTACAATTGTATTTATCGGCCTGTTTTTACATTCTTATGTTTGGGGCCAAGAGATTGGACTTCCTAACATAGTATTGATTTATGCAGATGATTTAGGATATGGAGATTTAGGGAGTTATGGAGCTCTTGATATTGAAACCCCTAACTTGGATAAGTTAGCCAATGAAGGCATGCGTTTCACAAACTTTGAAGTAGCTCAGGCTGTTTGTAGTGCATCAAGAGCCGGTATCATGACAGGCACCTATCCTAACCGAATAGGGTTAAGTGGTGCATTGAATCCTCACGCTATCATCGGACTTAATCCTTCGGAAGAAACTCTTGCAGAGTTGGTGAAAAAAGCCGGTAATTATAAGACAGCCTTATTTGGTAAGTGGCATTTGGGGCATCATAGGCCTTTTCTTCCACTGCAACAGGGCTTTGATGAATTTGTTGGTCTTCCTTATTCCAACGACATGTGGAAATGGACCTATGACATGCATTTAGCAACTCCTGAAACCCATGCAAGAAAAGCAAGTTATCCGGAACTACCCCTTTTGCAAGGGAATACCACAAGAGCTTATATCAAAAACCTTGAGGATCAGGCAAAATTAACTACCCTATATACAGAGGAAGCTACTCGGTTTATTAAAGAAAATCAATCCGGTCCTTTTTTATTGGTTGTCCCTCACTCTATGCCCCATGTTCCTTTGGCGGTTTCGGAAAAATTTAAAGGAAAAAGTAATCAAGGGCTGTATGGTGATGTCATCATGGAAATTGATTGGTCGGTAGGAGAAATAATCAAAGCCTTGGATGATAATGAATTGTCAGAAAATACCATTGTGATTTTTACTTCAGATAATGGCCCTTGGTTAAACTTTGGCGATCATGCTGGGTCTGCTGGGGGACTGAGAGAAGGTAAAGGGACTAGTTTTGAAGGTGGGCAAAGGGTTCCATGTATTGTAAAATGGCCTGCAAAGATTCCGTCAGGAACAATAAATAATAATTTGGCCTCAACAATTGATTTTTTCCCGACTTTTGCGGAAATTTTGCAAGTACCTTTACCTGAGAGAAAAATTGATGGGGTAAGTATTTTGGAACTTTGGGAAAATAAACCCGGAGCCAGACCAAGAGAAACTTTTAACTACTATTATCAAAAAAATGCCTTGGAAGCCATTAGGAGAGACAACTGGAAACTGGTGTTTCCGCATGTCCACAGGACCTATAAAGGGTCTGCCCCCGGAAAGGAAGGCGTGAATGGGCCCACAAAACAAGCCAAAACCGACCTGGCATTGTATGACCTGCGGAGAGATCCCGGTGAACGTTATGATGTTCAGGAAGAGAATCCAGAAATTGTTGCGGAATTATCAGCATTAGCAAATGAGGTACGCAAAGACCTTGGTGATGACTTATTGGGAATTACCGGAGAAAACAGAAGAGAACCTGGAAGAATTAAATCAAATTAAACAATAAACAAAATGAATTTTTGTAAACTTAAAATAGTCTTTTACATAGTGGCTCTTACTTATTTTGCCATGGGATGTCATACGAAAGAAAAGCAAATTGAAGACGAAAAGCCACCCAATATCTTGTTTATCATGTCTGATGATCATGCGTATCAGGCCATTAGCGCATACGGGCATGGATTGAATGAAACACCCAATATTGACAGAATAGCCAATGAAGGTGCGATCTTCACCAGAGCCACGGTAACCAACTCTATCTGTGCTCCTAGTAGAGCCGTATTGCTTACCGGTAAGCACAGTTTCATCAATGGTAAGGTAGACAATGTCCAGCCTTTTAACTGGGATCAAGAGAGTTTCCCTAAAATCTTACAGGCCAATGGTTACCAAACAGCATTGATCGGGAAAATACATCTAAATGGTTTGCCTCAGGGTTTTGATTATTCCATGGTGCTGCCGGGCCAAGGGCATTATTACAATCCCGATTTTCTCGTCAATGGCAAAAAAAAACGGTTTGAAGGATATGTAACAGATATTACGACGGATGAAGCCTTGAAATGGCTAAAAAGTGGTAGGGATCAGGATAAACCTTTTGCTTTAATGTATCATCAAAAAGCCCCTCACAGAAACTGGAAACCTGCGGAGGAATACCTGACTTTGTATGATGATCGAGATTTCACTCCACCGGCAAATTTTTATGACCAAGAAACCAATTATGCAAATAGAGGTACTGCGGCCAAAACCCAGGAAATGGAAATTGACGGACATGCGCAATGGGGCCATGATTTTAAATTGGAAATAGATCCCTATGGAGACAGCACCGGTTTTAGCAATCAATTGAAACGACTCAATCCAGATCAGTTGGCTAAATGGAAAGCTGCCTATGATCCTAAAAATGAAGCCTTTTTAAAGGCCTTTGGTCAAGGTGATGAGTCCACTTTTAGCGATGCCAAAAAGAAACAAATCGCCCATTGGAAATTTAACAGGTACATTAAAGATTACTTAAGAACTATCAAATCGGTAGATGATGGTGTAGGAGAGGTTTTGGATTATTTAGAAGCCAATGGCCTAGCAGAGAACACCATAGTTGTTTATACTTCAGACCAAGGGTTTTATCTGGGTGAACATGGTTGGTTTGATAAACGTTTTATGTACGAACAATCTTTTAGAACACCTTTGTTGGTGCGTTACCCTAAGGAAATTAAACCCGGAACTGAAATTGACAAGCTGGTTCAAAATTTAGATTTTGCGCCTACTTTTCTTGATTATGCCGGAATTGATGCTCCACAAGAAATGCAAGGAGAATCCTTCCGTAAGTTGGTTAGTGGGGAATCAGGAGAGTGGCGTGATGCCGTTTATTATACTTATTATGAATACCCTTCTGTACATATGGTAAAACGTCATTATGGGGTGGCTACCGACCGGTACAAGTTGATTCATTTTTACTATGACTTTGATGAATGGGAAATGTATGATTTGAAAGAAGATCCTTCGGAAATGAACAATATTTACGATGATCCGGAATATGCAGAGGTAAGGGCTATGATGCATGAAAGGCTGGTAGAGCTAAGAGAAAAATATGGAGATAGTGATGCCAATGATAAAAAATACTTGGATGCGTACCTGGAAGCTCGAAAAAAATAAAATGAGGCAATAGTATTAGCATCTTTTGGAACTGAGAAAGCCCCAATCTATAGTTGAATACTGTTGATTGGGGCTTTTGGTTTTATCCTGTCATTAAAACCTATGCATTCGAGATTTTTGCTTTGTTCGATTTATAGTTTTTCTTTTTTAAACCGATATTGTATCATCTTTAGTCGATTAAAAGTTAAATTCAATTAAAATGGCCACCAAACGAATTTCTTTATTAGCGATATTGATTGCCGCTTCCTTGTGTTTAGGAATAAAATCGAGACCTAAATCCAATCTTTTGCCCAATAAGCCGATTGGCGTGTTGGTTTCTCCCAAAGAGTTATTGGAAATAAAAGAAAAAGCCAATAAAGGAATTGAACCTTATCACACCAACCTAGATGAATTTCTAATGTTTATCGATGATCTGATCAAAGAGTCAGAACAATGGGAGCCACTTCTGGATGAAGTGAAGGTGGTGGGGAGAAGTTCCTCTCATCCTATCCAGCTAAGTTCAACCGGAGGTAAGCTAGTTTATGGTTTGGCCATTGCTTGGCACCTTACAGGGGATGAATCTTATGCCCAAAAAGCCAGAGACTTAATTTTAGATCTTAGTTCTACGTACAATTACCAAAATGCAGAAGAAAAGAGGTTTGACTGGGGAGCGCAGGGCATACTTAATCTTGCCAGAGGTGGTACACCCTATATTTATGCAGCGGACCTGCTTGAAGGTTGGGAGCAATGGACGGTGAAAGATAAATTAACCTACCAAGTTTGGTTAAGAGATGTCATGTACAGTAAAGTGGCCTGGGCAAGTCGTTATAGAAAAAACAACTGGGGAGTGGCAGGCTCTTTTTCTGCTGCTCTGATTGCTTATTACCTGATGGATCATCCTGATTGGAAGCTTGAAGAAATTAGCCCCAAATATCGAAGTTTAAGTCCCAAAGAGGCTTTTGCAGCACACAATGCGTTACAAATTGGCAGGCAGAAAACGACTGACGATTGGAAGTTAGATGCTAAAGTGAATCTTTGGGGGATTTTACCTAATGGAGCAATTCCAGAGGAAATCCGAAGGGGGGATGACCCCATAGATGGTGATTATCTGCCTTCCGAAGGAAGCGGTACACATTATACCATGACCTATATCGAGCACCTTACAGCGCACGCCGAATTTTTAAGAAGATTAGGGGATCATTCTATTTATGACAATATTGAAAAAGACGGTTCCGGTTCCCTGCGAAAAGCTTACCATTTCGTAATAAATAATCCCAAAGGGGCCCACTGTTTTACCTCAAACCGAATCAATGCATTGTATATGGCTTATAATTATTACAAGGATCCTGAAATGCTTCGCTCTCTCAAAGATTGCGGTCCCGGAAACATTTCAGGTCAACGATTGGCCCTTTTTGGCAGGTTGACCCATCCTATTCTTTAACTTCGTTTTGCCTATAGCATTTTATTTTAGTCTGAAATTCATCCCAGCCCTTGCCCATCTTCCGGGCATTTGCACCGTGCCTGCCTCAATATAATCGGTATTGCTAATGTTGGAAACTTCGGTAAAAAAGCTGAATTTCTTAAGACGATTGAAATCCAATCGGGCATCTAAGAGAAAATATGGATCCAAGCTCATCCTTTCGATGTACCGCATTTTAGCTGTCAACTCAATATTGTTTTTGAAGGCCAGTTGAAAACCGGATATTAGCTGGTGCCTAAGAGCTGTTAAAGAGTACCTCGTTTCAATACCTTCCTTTTCAATGAGATTGGCATCAATGAAATTATAACTTAAGCTTACTTCTCGCAACTGGAGATCATTTTGGGTCCCTTCAAATCGGTACTGAAAACCTGCTTCCACACCTTGAAAAGTTACTTCATTAAAATTTTGAGGTTTCCAAGGGCCTTCGGAATCTTCTCTGGTCCATTCTATCAGATTATCAGTATGCCTGTTGAAATACACCAATTCTGCTATGAACCCATTTTTTGATAATTTAAACCCAGCTTCATAATTAACGGCTTTTTCTGGTTCTAGCATGTCGTTGCCAATATTCGTTGGCCCTACATAATACAAGTCAGTGTAAGTTGGAATTCTAAAGCTTACCCCAAAATTGGCATAAGACCTAAGCCAAGGATTGAGCTGATAGCCCAACTCAGCACCGGGAAAATGCTTCCATCCATATTCTGAGTAATAGTTGGAATATAGTCCGGCTCTAATATCCCCATGCTTGGAGAAGTTTGTTCGGTGTTCCAAAAAGGCGCCCATAATGGTCCTTTCTCTCAGCCCTAAATTATTGCTGTCAATTTTTTCCTGTCTTCCTTCCACGCCAAAGCCCAAGGTGCCGAAATTAGTTTCCTGGCGCCCGTTGATTTCAAGTGCATAAACATTCGTAGTGTGTTGATTTTGGAAAAAAGAAGGGTCGTTTCTTTTCAATAGAAACTCATCTTTATTGCTTCTCCAATAGGCTCTGGATTGAACGTAGGTGTTACCCTTTTCGAGGGTATGGCTGATGGCTGCCAAGCCGGTCTGTATGCTTTCCCATTGATCTGGGAATGAACTTGAATAAAAACCATTGGCACCAAAATCTCTGTTGGCGAAGGAAAGTATGGTTTTTATCTCCTGAAATGCATTCACATCAAAGCCTGCTTCATAGAATATGGTGTTGATAGAATAATCACTGTTGTGCCAGTGCCCATCACTGGCATTATGAGATACCGCCAGGCTCTGCTTGAATTTCCCAATAGGTAAGGAAACTTGGAAAGAGCCACCCCTCATGCCAAAGTCACCACCGTAAAGTCCAGCCTGTAGGTTAAAACTTTCAGGGAGCTCTGTAATAATATTAATTGCTCCTGCATAGGCATTCTGCCCATAAATTCTAGAAGCAGGTCCCTTAAGGATATCAATTCTCTGTACACTTGCTAGTGGTACAGGAATATTCACCATATGGTGTCCGGTTTGAGGATCTGAAAGTTTAATGCCATTTACCAACATCAGGGTTTGCTCAAAGGAGCCTCCCCTGATACCGATATCTGCTTGCACACCACTTACTCCTCTTTGTCTTACATCCAAGCCCGGTGTGAAAGATAATATCTCTTGGAGACTGCGGGCAGGGGCGGTTTCAATATCCTTTCGATGGATAATGCTAATGTTCCTTGAACTTTTGGAAAATGGAATTTCCATCCGATTTTCTTTTATGATTACCTCATTGAGGGTTTGAATGGTGCTGTCATTTTGGGCAAAGGATGCCGAAGTGGCAATGAATATAAAGGCGATAAACAGTAAGTATTTCATAAATTAATTATTTGCGCTTCAAATTACTCCTCAAAAATTCACAAATACAAATCCGAAGATTGTAGGAGTTTATGGAGGTCAAGTAAAAATTTGATGAAGACGACTACTTTTTGTCAAAATAAACTTTCAATAATGTGGGAGAATCAAAGCAGTTTATGGGTGAATTCAAGTAGAGGGAAGAAGGATTTATTTGATTGAAACCCATTTATGTGGGGCGATTCTTTTAATTTAGCAAAAAAAAGAACTATGAAATATAATCATCTAAGCAAATGGCTGATTGTAGCCTTGATGTTTTCCGCCAATTGGGTCTCTGCCCAGGTGACTGAAAATAACCAAAGTGACTTCAACGAATTTACTAATAGGCAAGGTTCAGCTTATAGGGCAGCTTCAGGAAAGCCGGGGCCAGAATACTGGCAAAATAAAGCAGACTATAAAATTGCAGTAACCCTGAATGAAGAAGAACATATTATTGCAGGTAAAGTAGATATTACCTATACGAACAATAGCCCTGAAAGCCTTCCATTTGTTTGGTTGCATTTGGAGCAAAACAGGTTTAAAGCAGATTCAAGAGGTACGCTTACTACTCCAATACAGGGGAACAGGTATTCAGGAGATGTTGATGGAGGTTTTGCTATCAATAATGTAGAGGCAAAATTAAGCAAGCGTGGAAGTCCTGTTTCTTCCAAGCACATCATTTCGGATACCAGAATGCAGGTCTTTTTTGACGAACCCATTCCGGCAAAGGGTGGGCAAGCCACAATTTCTATGAATTTTGAGTTTAAAATTCCTGTTAAAGGAATGGATAGAATGGGTAGATTGGATGTAGTTGACGGCACCATTTATGCCTTAGCCCAATGGTATCCTAAAGTAGCTGTATTTGACGATGTGGAGGGGTGGAACATAGAACCTTACCTCGGAGCAGGTGAGTTTTACCTAGAGTATGGGGACTTTGATTACCAAGTTACTGTTCCTTATGACCATATTGTGGTAGGTTCGGGAGCCTTGCAAAACCCCAAAGAAGTGCTGAGTAAAACCGTATTAGATCGCCTAGAAAAAGCTGAGAATAGTGATGAAACGGTTTTATTGATAAAGCCTGATGAAGTCACCAAGCCGGAATTAACCAGGCCCAAGCAAGAGGGAACATTGACTTGGCGTTTTAAAATCGAGAATGCCAGGGATGTGGCTTTTGCTTCATCTAGTGCATTTATTTGGGATGCAGCAAGGATCAATTTGCCTGAAGGTAAAAAAGCGATTGCACAATCTGCATATCCTAAAGAGAGTGATGGGCAAGATGCGTGGTCGAGGTCTACTGAATACAGTAAAGCATCCATAGAGCATTATTCCAATAAATGGTATCCTTACCCATATCCCTCGGCTGTAAATGTGGCGGCAGATATTAATGGAATGGAATATCCGGGATTAAATTTTTGTAGCTATAAAAGCAAGGAAGGGTCGTTATGGGGCGTTACAGATCATGAGTTTGGGCACAATTGGTTTCCTATGATTGTTGGCTCTAATGAAAGACGTTATGCATGGATGGACGAAGGTTTTAATTCTTTTATCAACCATTACAGTTCAGAAGCATTCAATGATGGAGAATATGGATCCACTATGCAACAAACCAGAAAGTACCTCAAGTGGTTTAACAGTGAGGACAGAGAAGGGATAGACACCTATCCTGATGTAGCCAATACATCTAATCTGGGGATGATTGCTTACATGAAACCTGCCATAGGTTTATTGTTGTTGAGAGAATATATTTTGGGTGAAGAGCGTTTTGATAACGCCTTTAAAGCCTATATAGAAGCATGGGCCTACAAGCATCCACAACCCAATGATTTTTTCAATATTGTGGAAAATGTAGGTGGAGAAAACCTCTCATGGTTCTGGAAATCTTGGTTTTATGGTACTGACAATATTGATTTGGTTATTGAAAATGTGGTGCCTTATGGCAATGATCAAGTGGTCATCCTTAGCAATAAAGGAGGTGTGCCAATGCCAGTTAAGTTAGGGCTTACTTATGCAGATGGAAGTAAAGAGAGTATAGTGTTGCCTGTAGAGATATGGCAAAGAGGAGACAGTTGGAATTACCAACACAAATCTAATAAGCGGCTTGTAGGTGTTGAGATTGATCCGGAAAAAATCCTTCCGGATATCAACATAGCCAATGACAAATGGCCAAGTGAAATTTATAAATAAGAAAAAGGAGGAGCTACAACGCTCCTCCTTTTTTCTTTATTAATGAGTTCCTATATTTATCGTTTTTTTAAATAAAATCATCATTGATTTCTATCCAGTAGCCGTTTGGATCTTGAAAAAAGATTTGATGAATTCCATCAGGACGCAGGTTTACTTTTCCATTGAGGCCTTCTGAGTTCCCGAACGGTATATTTTTCTCTTGAAGCTTTTTGATAAATGCATCCATATCCTTGACACAAAAGCATAGGTGGTTGGTTCTGTCAATGTTTTGTTCCTTCCAGGGAACCTCCCGTGCGATTACGTGAATGGATAACCCGTATCCTATCCCAAACCACGTATGTAGGTGGTCTTTAAATGGGTCTTCAATTTTAGGTAGTCCTATAATTTCCTCGTAAAACTGATTGGTCTTCTCAAGGTCTTTGGCATAGATCGCAACGTGATTGACTTTTAAATGGGCAAATTCACTCATGGAAAATGGATGATTTGAGTTAAGTATAAACGGTTTTCGAAGGGAAAATTACCCTTTTAACGAACAAAAATATAAAAAAAAGCCGGAGGTTCTATTCCTCCGGCTTTTAAGTGAAATACAGCTTATTCTTCAAAGAAGGCCAATGATTCCGCATTTTCCAGTAGCTTGATGGCTTGCTGATAGATTTCATTGACTTCATTTATAACTTTATAGAAGGCATCATCATCGTAAATATTTCTTGCCATATGAGCCTTTAAGAGCACCTGTAAATAATGTTTAGATTTTTTAAAATCTTTTTCATTGAATTCAACCTTGTATTTTTCTCCCATTTTCACCAAGTCGTTCAACATGGCGTCAGAGATTTCAAAGTTTTTATTGTATTCCTCAAAAGGCATTTTATCAAACTTCTTTTTGTTGGTGTCCAAATAATCCAGAATGTATTCTCTCCATGATTCGGACCTGAACAACCTATTGACATAGGAACTTGACATGCTGGTATCCATTGGGACAAAATAATCCGGCATGATTCCTCCTCCGCCGTAAACAGTTCTTCCTTTAAGGGTTTCGTACTTTAAACTGTCATTAAAATTAATGCTGTCTGCACTGTAAAATTCTCCATGCTCCAATCTATTGAAGTAATCCATGGCATAATCTTCATCATTCTCCCCATAAGGTTTTTGAATGGATCTGCCTGACGGAGTGTAATACCTCGCGATGGTAAGGCGCAGTTCTGCACCATCAGATAGGTCAATAGGCATTTGAACAAGCCCTTTTCCAAAAGACCTTCTGCCGACAATCAGTCCCCTGTCATTGTCTTGAATTGCCCCTGCCACAATTTCAGAGGCTGAAGCACTTCCCTCATTGACCAATACTATTACAGAGCCTTCTTCAAATGCTCCGGGCCGCACGGCAAATGCCTCTTGGCTGTACCTGTCAAGCTTTCCTTTCTGTGAAACAATTACCGCTTTGTCTTTCAACATCTCGTCAGCTATGTTTATGGCAGCACCCATATAACCTCCCGGATTTCCTTGAAGGTCAATGATCAAACGCTCCATGCCCTCGCCTTTTAATTCTTGCAATGCATTGCGAAATTCTTCATGAGTATTGGCAGCAAACCTAGTGATTTTTATATAGCCTGTTTGTCCATCTATCATGTAAGAAGCATTTACACTGTATTGTGGAATCTTGTCCCGAGTAATATTAAAATCAAGGAATTCCGATTCATGCTTCCTTTTTATGGCAATTTCTACCTGACTTCCTTTAGGACCACGTAGTAAATCAAATACATCCCTGTTGGTAACCCCTGTACCGGCTACAGTTTCGCCGTCTACTTTAATGATTTGGTCGCCGGGCAGTAATCCTATTTTTTCTGAGGGGCCTCCGGTAAGCGGTGATACAACGTAAATGGTGTCTCTCAAAATACCAAACTCTATACCTATACCATCAAATTCACCCTCTAACTGAGATTTAGCTAAGGCCGCATCTTTTGCAGGTATGTAACTTGAGTGTGGGTCTAGTTTTCCCAGCATTTGCTCTATCCCAAATTCTACCAACTCATTGGTGTCAACACTGTCTACATAATCCCTGTTGATATAAGTAATGATCTCCTGCAATTTATAAATTGCAGATTTTAGATCGTTTCTGTCTGAAGAGGGGGCCGCAAAGGTAGCTCCTATCCAAATCCCTGCTGATATACCCAAAGCCAAAAAAATGGGTAGTCGTATCTGTGATTTTGTATTCTTCTTTATGCTCACGTTATTCCTATTTATATTTTTAATGCAAAGAAAAGCATCGTTTAATTTAATTGTTTTTTACCAATATTACAATTAAACATGTATTGAAGGCGTTTCGTTTAGATAAACGTAATATTTTTAAAATCGGTGCTGTAACTTACTTTTTTTACGTTTATTTCTTTTAATTTTGTGATAATGCACTCTTCAAAAAACAAACATAGAAAATCCATTGCAGAATTGGTTACAGAAAACCATGTTTTAGCAGAAGTGCTGCACTATTTTGGAATAAGTTTTTTTCAACATGAGCATCACTCTTTAGAAGAAGTATGTGCACAGTACAAAGTGAGTCCTTTTCAGGTAATCGCTGAGTTGGAAGAATGGGCCGGTAGAGTAGAGCCTACCAAAGATGAGCTCTTTCTACACCCCATAGGGGTTTTGGTGGGTTACCTAAAGAAGAAGCATAGGCATTTTATTAGGCAAGCTTTGCCTTTTCTTACCAGTATGGTGGAAGGCATAGAGATGGAAAAAAGCCAAAAAAGCTTGATTACAGACCTTCGGCTGATGTTTCCACTGTTTGTTGATGATTTTATTCATCATATTCATGAAGAGGAAGATACCTTGTTTGAAAGGATCGCCTACTTGCATGAAATAGAAGGCGGTGCCATCCCCTTGGTTGAAGCCATAAAAGTGTTTGAATTACCCTCCATTCAGAAAATGGCAGAAGAACATGATGCCCATGACGATGAAATGATAGGTATTCGAAAACTCACCAATGATTATGAAATATCAGGTGAGGCAAGTGTTTCTATGCGTGTGCTTTTCATCGAACTTCAAAAGCTGGAAAAGGAATTAATGATTCACGCAAAAATTGAAAATGACCTGCTGTTCCCTAAGGCGGTAGAACTTGAGCGGGAAGTTTTAAGAAGACTTCGTTTGCAAATAAAAAACAATTGATGGGTAGAGTTTTGGCCATCGACCTAGGGACTAAGCGTACAGGCTTAGCCGTCACTGATCCATTGATGATTGTGGCAAGTCCATTAGAAACTATACCTACGCATCAATTGTTAGAATATTTGAAGCGCTATACAAATAGCGAGGAGGTATCAACAATTGTATTGGGATGGCCTAAATCTCTGGATGGGACAGCTACCAATATGACCCAGCCGGTCTTGGCATTGGAAAAAAAACTAAAGAAAACTTTTCCTGCAATACCTGTGGAACTGGTAGATGAGCGTTTTACCTCCAAAATGGCCATGCAATCCATGATCAATATGGGAAGCAAGAAAAAAGATAGAAAAGAAAAAGCGGGCAATCTGGATAAAATTAGTGCCGCTATAATTTTACAAACATATTTAGATAGAAAATGATATACCCTATAGTAGCTTTTGGTCACCCGGTACTTAAAAAAGAAGCAGAAGAAATTCATGAAGGAGAAGAGGTGAGCGGGTTAATTCATGACATGTTTGAAACTATGGGTAAAGCCAACGGCGTAGGCTTGGCAGCCCCGCAAATCAATAAAGGAATACGACTTTTTGTGATTGATAGTAACCTTATGCTGGATGAGGAAGATGAAGAAAAAGGCATAAGGAAAGCTTTTATCAACCCCATCATTCTAGATGAGTATGGTGACAAGTATGTTTTCGAGGAAGGTTGTTTGAGCATTCCTGAAGTGAGGGCAGAGATTACAAGGCCAGAAAAATTGACCATTGAATATTTTGACGAAAACTGGAACCTCAAGGAGGAAGAATTTTCCGGAATGACCGCAAGGGTGATTCAACATGAATACGATCACATAGAAGGCATACTTTTTGTTGATTATTTAAAAGGGCTTAAAAGAAGAATGGTAAAGGGTAAATTAATAGATATAAGCAAAGGGAAGGTGCCTACAGACTACCGTATGATGTACCCTTGATTTTTCCTTAATGATTACTCCCCCTTAATTTTTAACATGCAAAACCTTACTTTAGCATTAGTTCAAACAGATATATATTGGGAAAATAGTGCGGCTAACCTTGCCATGTTTGAGGAAAAGCTGTGGGGGATAAAAGAAAAGGCGGATATCATTGTCTTGCCGGAAATGTTTACCACCGGCTTTACCATGAATTCAGAGGATCAATCAGAGCCCATGAATCTTCATGCCAGCAAATGGTTGCTCCAAATGGCCTCACAACTGAAATCGATCATTACCGGGAGTGTGATCATTAAGGAAGGTGGAAAGCATTATAATCGACTACTTTGGGCTACTCCTGAAGGAGAGCTCCTCCACTATGATAAAAGACACCTCTTTCGCATGGCCGGTGAAGACAACTACTTTTCCATGGGAATGGAAAATAAAACCTTTACTTGTAAAGGATGGAAAATAAGACCTCAAATCTGTTATGATTTGAGATTCCCTTTATGGTCCCGAAATGCCTCTACCCCCGAGGGAGAGATGGACTATGATTTGATTTTTTATATCGCATCCTGGCCGGCGTCAAGAGTGACTGCATGGGATGCTTTACTCCGTGCAAGGGCTGTAGAAAATCTTTGCTATTGTGTAGGGGTGAATCGTGTAGGTGAAGATGGAAACGGTGTAAATTATTGTGGACATTCTGCGGCTTATGGATTCAAGGGTGATGAATTGATTCAATGCGGTGAAATAGCTAAGATTTCCACTGTTACCCTTGATGGAAAAGCACTATTAGATTACAGAACCAAGTTTCCGGCTTGGAAGGATGCTGATAAGTTTTCTTTGGGTTGATTTGGTGAAAAAAATAGATTTCGTAAAAATCCCCCTTGATCCCCCTTTAAAAAAAGGTGGAGTTCGTGCTTTTCAGATTGCAGCTATGTTTCTGGATTTTAATTGGATCATTTCTATTCATTAATACCGATTCTGTCTTCTCTGCTAAAATTCGCAACTCCTCCTTGGAAAGAGAGCAAAGCATGTCCCGGCCATAGTAGGGAGGGAATGTTACAGGTACGGTTAAGGGCTAACAATCAGCTTTTTGTAATGCCTTTCATTCGCGTCATTTATAATTTCTAGCATGTACAAGCCTGAAGGTAAGTTATGGCCGTTAATTAAGTTTTCCTGATTTTTCACCAAGTCTATGTCTTCCATAATAAGTGCTCCGGATGTACTGTAGATATTCAGCTTAGCAGCTCGATTGATCACAATTTTGAATTCCTGACCATGTGTTGGGTTGGGGAACAGTACTATTTCAGTAGTAGCCCCGGGTTCGGTACCTCCATCATCCAACTGGCTCAGGTACTCCAAACCACCTGCCCTGTTTCCAAGTATCAGATCAAAACCTTCACCTAATAGGTTTGGTACAAAGGTGATGGATGTATTGCGACCGAACCTGCTAGCTTCAAAAGGGGTCTCTCCCATATTAATAGATACTTGAACTCGCTCAGTTTCTTTCATAAAATCCTCAAGGGCATACAAAATACCTTGTTGGTTGATGGCCATTAAAAAAGGAGATGCACCTGATTGTACCGCAACAGATAAATTTCTTGCCACAGGATTGTCGATGAAATCTAAGAAATCGTTATTCAACAATTCCAGTCCATAACCATTGTTTGGGTTAAATGAAAAAAGCAGAAGTTCTCCCGTCTGCCTTGCCAGAAGTAAATAGTCATCTCTCTCATCATGGAAAAAGTGGACCTGATCCAATCCTCTCAATATTAGCGAGGGCAGGATTAATTCAGTTCGGTTCTCGGGGTTAGAGATGGTGGACAGATAAATTTTCTTTTCAGGAACATTGTTTTCATAGTAATCCCCTGTAACAATATGGTAAGTTTGATTGTCTTTGGTTGTATACCTTTGGTAGCTTGGTTCCGTCAGGTTAAGCTCCCCAATATTCAAGTAGTTGCTAGAGATCAATCGGGCCTGGTTGTCCCTTAGTTCATAAGCCCAAATGCGACCTTGTATTTCATCTCCGACCTTGGTGTTGGCCGCAATATAGAGCTCACCGGTGTATTGATTGCCTACAAAAAAAGGGCGTGAATTTTCTCCAAAATCTAGCATTTCTTCTTTTAAAAATAGGCTAGCATCCGATTCTTGCTCAGGGGATAGTCTATACAAAGCTTTTGCAAAATCAATGGTATAAGTATAAGCAGTGGCCGAAGAATGGGAAGAAACGATCAATGACTCATCCAATACATACCCGGCATGAAAAATGGGGAATTGAGGCAAAGGGCCAAATTCAGGTATTTGGGTACTAATTGTATTGAATATTGGTTGAGTATTTGTCCCTTTATTGGATAAAAAATAAAGACTATTGCATTCATCTCTTCCCATCAAAAGATCCTTTATCCCATCTCGATCAAGGTCCTTATATAGTAGACTGTGTCCTCCCGAATGCAGGGTTTTTAGGTTGTCAGTAGAAATCCGAGCATTCGTGATCGGTGTTCCATCGCAACTAAAACCAAAGCTAATGTCTCCACAATCACAAAACTCAAAATTCCCCCAATGGTTTTGAGAAGCTTTGAATTGGTCAATATCCGCTGTACCCTTCCTTTCCATGCTGGTATTTTGGTAGTATTCCAAAAAATCTCCTGAAGCAAAATTAAAGGTAAGTACATCCAAATCGCCATCATTGTCTAGGTCTTCGATGAGTGGGATATCTAATATATTGGTTGTTAGATTAGAGCCGATTTCCAATCGAAGAAAATTTTGGGCAACTTCCCATGTAGGTATAGTACTGCCCTGATTACTTACATTCCTGTAAGCTTTGATGCCAAAAGGAGAACCTGTAAACAAATCTTTTTTTCCATCCCCATCAAAGTCCACTAAGATCAAAAAAGCGTTTACATCTTCGGGGAACATATAATTACCTCCCGGAAGATACCGGTAGGAAGCACCACTTTTTTCAAACACTTTTATGGTTTCAGAATTAATGTCCCAGATTATCAATTCTTCTTCCCCATTATTATTGGTATCAAATTCCTGAAGTTGGGCTGAGTTTATCCCCCCTGTAAAAGCCAAGGGTAGCGGTTCCCCATTTTCATCCAGAAACGTAAGGTTTGATTGAAACTTAAATTCATATTGAGCCTTTACCATAGGAGTGACGAAAATAAACATCAAGAGCAGGTGAATTGATTTTGTCAACATAGGGGATAATTGGGGTTTGGCTGCTAAATCTTCTTAGGGCTTAAAATTAATTTTTTGCTTTCCATTAAGAAAGGTATTTTTGAACTTTAACGAGATTTAGTAGAAAACAGATACATTACTTTAATTTGTATTCAATGGAAAAGAAGGACTTGTTTGTTTTTTACAAAAAAAAAATGATTAGGCAAAATGGATAAAATAGCGCAATTGTATGACCTTTACCTGTCTTCGAAACGTGTGTCTACAGATACCCGAACTATTGAAAAAGGAGACTTGTTTTTTGCTTTAAAAGGTCCTTCCTTTGATGGGAACCAATATGCGGAAAAAGCCTTGCTCTCTGGGTCCAAGGCAGTGGTCGTAGATGATCCGAAAGTGGTTGTGGACGAGCGTTATTTTTTGGTTGCAGATGTTTTAGTGGCTCTTCAACAATTGGCGAACCATCATCGGAAACAATTGGATATACCGGTTATTGGATTGACCGGTTCCAATGGCAAAACCACTACAAAAGAGCTTTTGGTTAGGGCCCTGTCCGGGAAATATGTGGTACAAGCAACTTATGGTAACCTCAATAACCACATCGGTGTTCCTTTGACTTTATTGAGTTTGAAACCGGGGACTTCAATGGCAATAATTGAAATGGGTGCCAGTAAGCAAGGGGATATTGATGAATTGTGTCGAATAGCATTGCCTACTCATGGACTGATTACCAATATAGGTAGAGCACATTTGGAGGGTATGGGTGGAACAGAGGGGGTATTGAAGACCAAGACGGAGCTATTTCAATATTTGCTGGAAACAGGAGGGCAAGTATTTATTAACTCCTCCCAGAAGATCTTTACCAATATGATTAGAAGGTTTGATCAGCCGGTCCTATTTCCAGGACCATCTGATTTTTGCCAAGTAACTTTTGAAGGAGCAAACCCCCATGTTACTTTTAGCTTGCCTCCGGATCAGACCATATATGTGTCCAACCTGATAGGACACTATAACTTTGACAATATTGCAGCAGCATTGTGCGTAGCCCAATATTTTGAAGTGCCATTAAAGGAGGCAGCAATGACCATTGCTGCTTATGTTCCTGAAAATATGCGATCTCAGGTCATCGAAAAAAGAAGCAACATAATTTTATTGGATGCTTACAATGCCAACCCTTCCAGCATGGAAGCCGCTTTAAGGGCTTTCGATAAGTTGGATAAACGGAAACATAAAATGGTAATTCTTGGCGATATGTATGAGTTGGGCGAGTACAGCAAAGCTGAACATGAGAAAGTGGGAGAGTTGGTCAATCAAATGCGTTTGGATAAAATCTGTTTTACAGGAAAGGATACCCAATATGCCTTGTCTAAGGCTCCTAAAGCCCTATATTTTCCTGATCCTTTTTCCCTAAGAAACTGGCTCCGAGATTCCAATTTGGAAGACTACCAAATACTAATCAAAGGAAGCAGGGGGATGAAGTTGGAAGGCTTGCTTACTTTCGTTTAAGCAAGAGTTTAGAGAGCGTTCCGTACACCGAGTGGGAATTTGGGCTGAAAAGCCCTCCGATCCCAACTCAGTATTAAGTGAAGTAACTGGCTTAATAGATTTGCCTGTATCTGCTAGTGGTATTTCCGTGTCTTGTAATGTAAGATAAATATTAGAGTCAAAGAACATTGCTCAACCCCTTGAATCTCTCAATTGGGTGAATTTTAGAGCTTCAATGAATTACTTAATTGTTGACAGAGAAACTGCAAATGAAGAAGAAACTTGCTATTAACAAGGAATAATCAATCATACCTAAAGCTGTTGCGCTTTAAATAGACACCGATGTTTGTAATGTAATACTGTATTCTCGAGAAAAATAAAATGAATCTATCTGAACTTATTATTTTAAATTTCAAAGAAATAAGAACAAGAAGCATTAAGCTTTGGAAAGGGCTACCTGAGAAATATTATAATTGGAAACCTGACGGAAAAGCAATGAGTGCGTCAGCAATGATAAGGCACGTTTTGGAAGCTGATTATGGCTGGAATATTATTATTAATCAGGGAGATATGTCAAATTACAAAACACCTTGGAAAAATCGCCCTTTCATTAGCGTTGATGATGAGCTAGAATTTGCGAAGCCCTATAGGAGGCAGTTTTTAGAAAGTGTTCGGCATTTTTCAGATACGGAATTAAATGAAACCGAAATTGTTCACCCAGGAAATGGAGAAAAGAAAATCCTTGCCAAATATTTGTTGCGAATTGGGTATCACGAATCCGTCCATGCAGGACAATTCCTTTCGTATTTAAGAGAAATGAAAATTGATCGCCCCGAGATATGGGACTGAAATGATGATAATACAGCAGAAAATAAAATGTTGCCATCATATCGGAAAACCCCAATATTTTTGAAGAATTAATGGGCATCATACCTAAGTGTGTTTACAGTTAGGAAAGCAATTACTACTTGGATATTTTCAGGGATATATTCCCAAAGTATTCATAACAATGTATTATTTTTCTATTGATTACACCATCCAATACGATGCCTTCAACAAATTTCTGGTTTAAATAAGCCTCATTATAGCTATATTGGCAATTATTTATAACCGAAAAATCATGAAGTTGGGACATTTTAATGTAATTATATTTTTATTGGCAATTATTACTGCTAGCTGTAATAACAAAGAGGTAAGAGACTTAAAAGATATTGAAACAAAGCCTAATATTTTATTGCTCTTTTCTGATGACCATCAATCGGATTTGATAAATGCGTTGGGAAATCCATACATTAAAACACCTCATTTAGACAAATTAGTAAAAGAAGGCACAACTTTTACCCAGGCATTTACAGAAACTCCGACTTGTGTTCCGAGTAGAGCGTCTTTATTGACTGGTTGTAGTTCTTTGACGCACAATAGTTTCTATCCAAGGTATTCAGGTACTGGTAATGAAAGTTTAGAAAAGTGGCCCAAGACAATGAAGGACGCAGGGTACACAACCTTTTGGACCGGAAAATGGAATGCTCATGGTGGTCCTGAAAGATGGGGAATCGATATGCAATCGAGGGTTTATATGGGAGGAATGGGGCCTCACATGATGAGTTTTGAAGAAAATGGAGAAACCATTACCGGCTTTAGTTCTGAATTGTTTGCAGATGCTGCCATCCGGTTTTTAAACGAAGAACAAACGAAACCATTCTTCTTAACAGTTGCCTTTACGGCTCCTCATGATCCTAGAACTCCTCCTCAGGAATATAAGGATATGTATAAGCCCAATGAAGTGCCTTTGCCTGCAAACTTTTATTCTGAATATCCTTATGAGGATGGGTATAAAAACATTCGAGATGAGAAACTTCTGCCTTTCCCAAGAAATGTAGATTCTGTTAGGAATGAAATTGCGCTGTATTACGGGATGATTTCTCATATGGATACACAGATAGGTCGCATTTTGGAGGCTTTAGACAATAGCGGGTTAGCGGATAATACAATTGTTATTTATGCATCTGATAATGGACTGGCAGTGGGACATCATGGACTTCTTGGTAAGATGAGTTTTTATCGCCATAGTTTAAATGTTCCTTTGATTATTAAAGGGTCAGGAATTCCTAAAAACACCAAAACAGATGCCTTTGTATACCTATATGACCTCTACCCAACGATTTGTGAAATAGTAGGAATAGAGGTGCCACAAACAGTTGAGTCCAGTAGTTTTTTATCGATATTGAAAGGAGATTCAACAGCTGTACATCAATACATGTTCGGAGCTTTGGCAGATTTAAAGCGATCCGTTACTACCAAGCAATTTAAATTAATTCGTCACTACTATTCAAAAAATGAGATGCATGGTACAGATGAATATCTATTTTATGACCTTAAAAATGATCCTTTAGAAATTATCAACCAAATTCAAAACCCCGAATATTCCCAAGAAATATCCAAGTTGAAAGAGGTCCTAGCGAATTGGCAAGAGGAGAAAAACGATTTTTTGCCCAATAAATACGATTAGTGGAGTAAAAAAAAACATTATTTAATGATGTAGGGTGATGAAGCTCGAAATACGCTATCGACATTCTATTAGCGCTTAAAATTTTTTAAGTGTCTGATTTTTATTGGCTTATCAGTATCAATATTATTTCTACTTTATGGTACAAATTAAACTTTAACATGGTTTAAATAGGGGGCGTTGAAATCAAAAGCTATTTATATATAAGATCGTTTAGTAAAATGTAACAATCTATCTTATGATCTATTCTCTATGAATATTTGAATTAATTTTAGTGTATTTTGTAAATTAGAAAATTCATCAGCCCAAGGTAAAATTAATATTTAGTAGGTAATATGAAATTAAATAAATACGTATTGGTGATTGCCTTTCTATTTTTTCTATTCAAAAGTCAATCTTGGGTTTGGGGGCAAACAATTGAAAAGTATCGAGTTGTAATCATGACAGACATGACTCATGATGATGGGAATTCGTTAATCCGCTACCTTCATTATGCTCACTTCAGTAAGAGCAGGACAGCTTGTTGCGTTTGACGCCTCCAAATCTTACGACCCGGAAGGACAAGAGCTAAATTTTTCATGGTTTTATTACCCGGAGGCCAGTAGTTATACAGGTAATCTCACCTTAGATAAGCCGGAAGATGCTAAGTTAACTTTTGAAATTCCCTCAGACATAAAAGCAGGAGAAATCCATTTAATCTTGCAAGTGACAGATTCAGGAAGTCCGGCACTTACTTCCTACAGGCGTATTGTTCTTTCTGCCAGCTAGCGATTATTTGGCAGAACTGCTGATGCTTTATTCTTTTTGGAATCCCATTGAATGCTATTAAGCTAGTTTTAGGAGCTATTTTTATTGATTTAAAAGTTCGTCAATTGAACTGAAAGCAGTCTAAATAGTATACAAGATTTTTGAAGACCGACAGGATGCCATTTTCTCAAAAAAAGAATGGATACGTAGACGCCCAATCTCAGCTATAAAAGATTTTTGTTTTAAAACTTTCTCCTACTGAGGTTTACGAAATTTCAACACGAAATAAATTGTCTATTGCATATTTAGGTCTCAAGAATTATACATGTGAATATGAGAGGAGCCTCTGCTGATTTAAAAATTGCATAAAACAATATTTCTACAACATTGTTGCATTAATGATTTAAAAAACTAAATTTGCAACATGGTTGCATTAATAGTTTTGTTTTTATGAGAATGATTTTAGACAAACCCGACATTCTTGGTGCCTTTGCAAGTACATTATGTTTAATTCATTGTATGGCAACACCATTAATTTTTATAGCTCAAGCTTATCCAGAAAATGGGTTTAAAGAGGCTTTTTTTTGGTGGGTAAACTTAGATTATTTATTTATTATAATCTCATTTTTAGCTGTTGCACGCTCAGCTAAATATTCTGCAAACCAGATTTTGAAATACCTACTTTGGATCAATTGGGCTGTTTTGTTTTTTTTAATAATCAATGAAAAGTTTCATTTTTTATCATTACCAGAAATAATAACCTATATAGTAGCTATTTCACTTGCCGTAATCCATATATATAATTTAAAATTTTGTCAATGTAAAACCAACTCATGTTGTGCTCAGAATGGATAAAAATGAGATTGAAAATATAGGTGATAATCATCTTTCAACAAATGTCCAAACACCTTTACGCCCAGATGCATTTGAGAAATCTGATGAAGAAAAAATTCAAAATATTCAGCAATATTTTGGTAAGATAATGGAGGAGCTTGGACTTGACTTAAATGATGACAGCTTATCAGGTACACCTTATAGGTTTGCTAAAATGTATGTAAAAGAGTTGTTTTACGGCTTAAATCCTGATAAAAAACCAAAGCTATCTGTTTTTGAGAACAAGTATGGTTATAAAAAAATGCTTGTAGAGCAAAACATAACCATTGACTCTTCCTGTGAACATCATTTTTTACCAATTACAGGTGAAGCCAATATTGCTTATGTTCCTAAAGAGAAAGTAATCGGCTTATCGAAAATAAACAGGCTGGTGGATTATTATTCCCATCGACCTCAAGTTCAAGAAAGGCTTTCTTTGCAAATCTTAAAGGACCTGCAATATGCTTTAGAGACAGAAGATGTAATTGTGGTGATTTCAGCCAAACACCTCTGTGTCTCATTAAGGGGGATTAAGGATAAAAACAGTTTTACCACAACGATAGAATATGGTGGCTGTTTTGAAGAGGAAAAATATAGAAATGAGTTTTTCAAAATATTAGGTCAATAGTTAAGTTAAATATTTTTCGAAAAATAAACAGGTAAAGACAGGAGGCTGTTTTGCCATGCTATTAGAGAATCAGGAAAGGGGAGGGATTGATGGCTAAATCTTGGAAATAAATGAAAAGTAGAAATAGTCATTCCCTTTATCCTACATTTATTCAAAGAAAGATTCGTGACAGGGTAATTGCTATTATTTTTTTTGAATTGAAGGTAGAACTGCCTAATCGGGAAAGTTATATTTAATTCCAATTCCTCAGGTGGAATGTAAATCGGGTTAGACTGAGTGAGAGAGAATCCTTCGCACGGGTAATTTTTTCGTGGATTATTTGGACAACTTATTTTATTGACGCCTATTTTCTACTTATTAGGAATTGGGTTTCATTTTGCCTCTAAATGGCCCGTTATTGGAAAACTTTAACCTTTCCATCTTTTGAGGGCATTATTCAATTTAAGCTTAAGCTTGGAAGGTTTTTTTATTTTGGGTTTGTGCATGGTGATACAGTGTAGCCCACCCCCGCTATAATTGAGTTCAGTGGCATTTATCATCACCACTTTTCTGCTACCAAAAACCTGCTGGAATGCTTTTCTGGCTTGATCGTCTTTCTGGCGTATAAAATCAGGGTCACCTGGATTATAATAAGAGGGTATCACTACCAAGTTATTGGTTAAGACAAAGTTTAAATAACTGGTGACTGGAGTGTAAAAAATTGCTTGGCCTTTGTAGTTGCCCTGATCAAAAATAATAGGAGCCTGAGGAACCCTGATAATCTTAAAAGGTTTACCATTTTGGTCTCTGGCATTTTTAAGAATCTGATAGCTTTCTTCCAACCTTTCATGCACTACTTGGTAAAATGGGTCCAAAGCAAGATCTGCAGGATCTACCTGGGCCAAAAGTATGGTTTGGGCGTCAGCAAATCGACAGAATTCGTCCACATGCCAATGTACGCCATTGCCATAAATATTGTCAATCACCGGCCCATTGTCAAAAAGATCGTCCTGCGGAATTCCTTTTTTTAGCCAAATAACATTTTTCTGATTCAGCTTTTGTTTGTATTCCTCTTCAATTTCTTTGAGACTTAGGCTTGGGTTAATGTATTTTTCATGTCCTTCAATTAAAATAATGGTCCCCCTGCCATTGATCTCCCTACCTCCTCCTGCGCTGAATAGGCTGCTTCTCATGAACGGAATTCTCATTTTTGTTGCATACTGCTCAGTGAAAAGGTTGTATTCTTGGTTTTCTTCATGGTGATAATTAAAAGATACCATTTCATGGTAGCCCTCATCGTTCTGCATGATTATTGGTCCATAATCCCTGATCCAGATATTGTCGTTTTCTAATTTAAAAGGTGTAAGAGCGACGTTTTTTAAATTGATCTTTCTTTGTTTTAATAATTCTTCCAGCTTTTCAGGTTGTTGGTTACGTTGATTGTAGAAAAGTGTGACATGATCAACTTTGGCTATCTCTTGGATAAGCTTGAGGGATATCTCCTGAAAGGTAGGTGTCCAGCAGATGAAAGTGCTTTCTTGGGGATCAAATTCCGCCAAGGGATTGGTAGGGCCCTTTAGTTCAAGTTCTTGCTTACAACCATTCGCGAAGAAAAAAAAGCATGACAACAAAACAAACAGACAGCAACGCAACCCTTGAGTCTCTGTCAATCCAAGCCTGATTTTCATTTCAGGTGAAAGTGGGATATGGTTTTTTATTCATGAGCTAAATATCAGGCTTATCCAGTCAGATTTATGAAAGCAATTTACAGAAATATTCTTATTACAAGCTTAGTTTTATAAAAATCTTTTTGGTCAATCAATGCCCCGATAAAAAAAATAATTCCATATTTTGGGATTGTTTTACCACCCGAAGGCGCTACAGTTGTAAACCAAATTTTAACTGAAATCCTTAAAATTTGTGTGAAAGCAGATAGTTTCCTTTCTTTATCATTACTTTTAAAGTCATTATTGAGGTTTAGCTTTCTGTAGTACTTTTATTGAATCACAAAGAGTAAGGAATGACATAAACTTTGTTTTCGCCTAGGACTCTTACCCTCTCAGAAATTTAAGGTAGAAGGATGGCAGAAATAGGTGATACCAGCCCAAAATCCAAAGTATTATTTGAACCTTATTAAAAATAGACAATGTTAGCCACTACACGTGAAAAATTACAAACTGTTAGTACTGCCACACTTGCCACAGCCTTATTCAAACGAGGTTTGAAAAACCAATTCATTCAAGGGGTTAAGCCTTTATCAAAGGGAAAACCTATCATGGTTGGGGAAGCTTTTACCTTGCGATACATACCGGCAAGAGAAGACCTTAACCCTATCAGTGTATTTCAAGACCCCAAACATCCTCAAAGGGTGGCTGTAGAAACCTGCCCTAAAGGAGCGGTTTTGGTAATCGATAGTCGTAAAAACAGTAGGGCAGCTTCTGCCGGTTCTATATTGGCTTCTCGCCTTATGGTTAGGGGAGCTGCCGGTATTGTTACAGATGGAGGGTTTCGGGATTCCGCAGAAATTGCCAAGTTGAATATGCCTTCCTATCATCATAGGGCGAGTGCGCCCACCAACTTAACATTACACCAGGCAATGGACATCAATGTGCCAATCGGGTGTGGGGATGTGGCAGTTTTTCCGGGAGATGTGATTGTCGGAGATGATGATGGGGTAATGGTTATTCCTGCCCACTTGGCTGATGAAATAGCCGAGGAGGCCATAAACATGACCCTTTATGAAGATTTTGTTACAGAAAGGGTATTGGCAGGACACACCATTGTAGGTTTATATCCCCTTACCAAGGAAGAAAATAGAGAAGCATTTGAGCAGTGGAAAAAACAACAAGAGGGTACAAAGGAGAAAGAATAATAAATGGCCCGTTTGATCAAGGCGAATTTTCATGCTTGGGAGCTTAAAAGACCCGATTTAGGGTTCGCCAAAAATGAAGGGCAGGAATGGGGTGTAAGCCATGAACTTAAGAATGGCAAGGGCAGCTTTCACCCATGACCCGAACAAGCACTCTGTTGTAAAATGTTGCTCAAAATAATTTTCTAATGGTTACTTGAAAAGGGTTTATTGAAAAAAATGTAGCAAATACGAATTTAACACAGTAAAAGCATGTTAAGCATATTAAAAATAACAGGGGCAATCCTATGATAAAAAGCGTTCAATTTTTAACTTTGTGAACAGAGATAAAAAAAATTATGAGTGAATATAGTAAGTACCTAGAAGAGATAGAAGATAGGAAAAAGGATAATCTTGATCCGAAACCAATTGATAGTGCAGATTTATTAATTGAAATAATCGCACAAATCAAAGATCTTCATCATGAGCACAGGAAAGATTCTTTGAATTTCTTTATTTACAATGTTTTGCCGGGTACTACTTCTGCAGCCATTGTTAAAGCTAAGTTTTTAAAAGAGATTATTCTTGGTGAATCTGTATTAGAGGAAATTTCACCTGCCTTTGCTTTTGAACAATTGTCACATATGAAAGGTGGTCCTTCAGTAAAAGTATTACTGGATTTGGCACTTGGTGATGATATTTCCATAGCAGAAGAAGCTGCAAAAGTCTTGAAGACACAGGTTTTTCTTTATGAAGCAGATACAGATCGTTTAGAAAAAGCTTTTAAAGAGGGAAATCCTGTTGCGAAGGATATTTTAGAAAGCTACGCTAAAGCAGAGTTTTTCACGAAATTGCCTGAACTTCCTGAGGAAATCAAACTGGTCACTTTTGTTGCAGGTGTCGGAGATATTTCAACAGATTTATTGTCTCCAGGAGGAGATGCTCATTCAAGATCTGATCGACAATTGCATGGCCAATGCATGTTCGAACATAATAAAGAACAACAAAAAGAGTTGCTAGAACTGCAGGCCAAACACCCTGACAAGAGGGTGATGTTGGTAGCTGAGAAAGGTACCATGGGCGTTGGTTCTTCAAGAATGTCCGGAGTGAACAATGTTGCTCTTTGGATAGGGAAAAAAGCCAGCCCTTATATCCCCTTCATCAATATTGCGCCTGTAGTGGCTGGAACAAATGGTATTTCTCCAATATTCCTTACCACTGTTGGTGTTACCGGTGGTATTGGCTTAGACTTAAAAAATTGGAAAAAGAAATACGATGCGGAAGGTAATCTAATTGTAGATGAAAATGGAGAGCCTGTATTAGAGCAAGTATATTCTGTAGATACAGGAACTGTATTGACCATCAATACTAAAACCAAAAAACTCTATGATGGAGATAAAGAACTGATGGATATTTCATCTGCTTTTACTCCACAAAAGATGGAGTTTATGAAAGCAGGAGGCTCATATGCCATAGTATTTGGTAAAAAACTTCAAACCATTTCCGCGAAAATTCTTGGCATAGAATTGCCATTAGTTTATGCTCCTTCTAAAGAAATATCACATAAAGGACAAGGTCTAACAGCAGTAGAGAAAATTTTCAATGCAAATGCTGTTGGTACCACTGGCGCTGTTCTACATGCAGGTTCTTATGTTCGTGCGGAGGTTAATATCGTAGGATCTCAGGATACTACAGGCTTGATGACTTCTCAAGAATTGGAAATGATGGCTGCCACAGTCATTTCTCCTATTGTTGATGCCGGTTATCAGTCGGGCTGCCATACCGCTTCTGTTTGGGATTTAAAATCTCAACAAAACATACCAAAATTGATGAAATTCATGAATGATTTTGGTTTGATAACTGCCCGTGACCCTAAACATAAATATGCACCCCTAACGGATGTGATCCATAAGGTGTTAAATGACCTCACTGTTGATGATTGGGCCATTATCATTGGAGGAGATTCTCACACCAGAATGTCTAAAGGTGTTGCTTTTGGAGCAGATTCAGGTACGGTTGCGCTAGCGCTGGCCACAGGCGAGGCTTCTATGCCAATCCCGGAGTCAGTAAAAGTTACCTTTAAAGGTAAAATGAAAGACCATATGGATTTCAGAGATGTTGTACATGCTACACAGTCTCAGATGCTAAAAGCTTTTAAAGGAGAGAATGTTTTCCAAGGAAGAGTGATTGAGGTGCATATTGGTACGCTTCCTTCTGACCAAGCTTTTACATTCACTGATTGGACAGCAGAAATGAAAGCGAAAGCTTCAATCTGTATCTCTGAGGATGAAACGCTGATAGAATCCTTGGAAATAGCCAAAGGTCGTATTCAGATAATGATCGACAAGGGTATGGACAATGACAATCAAGTACTCCAAGGTTTAATTGATAAAGCTAATAAAAGAATAGAGGAGATAAGAACAGGTAAAAAACCTCCATTAACTCCTGATGAGAATGCAAAATACCATGCAGAATTTGTAGTTGACTTGGACATTATTGATGAGCCAATGATCGCGGATCCTGATGTTCACAATGAGGATGTTTCTAAACGTTATACTCATGATACCATCCGTGAGCTATCCTATTACCAAGGAGAAAAACAGATTGACTTGGGCTTTGTAGGTTCGTGTATGGTGCACAAGGGAGATATCAAGATAGTGGCGAAAATGTTGAAAAACATGGAAGATCACTATGGAAAAGTTGAGTTCAAAGCACCATTGGTAGTAACTGCCCCAACTTACAATATCATTGATGAATTGAAAGAAGAAGGCGATTGGGAAATTCTGCAAAAATACTCCGGTTTTGAATTTGATGATGCAGCTCCAAAAAGTAGTGCAAGAACAGAGTATGACAATATTCTGTACCTTGAGCGTCCAGGTTGTAACTTATGTATGGGTAACCAAGAGAAGGCTGAAAAAGGTGATACGGTGATGGCTACTTCTACGCGTTTGTTCCAAGGAAGAGTAGTGAAGGATTCTGATCGTAAAAAAGGAGAATCATTGCTTGGTTCTACTCCGGTAGTAATTCTTTCAGCTATTCTAGGTAGAACACCTACCCTTGAAGAGTATAAGATTGCGGTTAAGGGGATCAAACTAACTCATTTTGCGCCTCCGCTTAAAAAGATGACTTCTAAACCAAACCACCTTCTTTCGTATTAATACGTAATGTAAAAGTGTAACTGTTGGAAGTCAGTAATTTAAAGAGTGTTTGGTAATGAATTACTAAAGTAGTAGCATTGCCTCAGGAATAAATTTAAAGGCTGAGTTTTGAAGCCATTCCTAGTATAGGAGTGCATTCAGAATTCAGCCTTTTTTTATGGATGACTAATTTTTTGCTTTCTATACCTTACTTGGTATAATTTTTTTTGGTCAATTGAGTCTTGTGGGCAACGCTTGCTTTACTGGGCTCAAATTAAAAGGGCGGTACTTAATTAAAGCTAAGCTAAGGATAGCCGATCTGATCTTTGTTAAGCATTGCTCTTCAATTATTGTAAACCCTGTTTCAAGTTTTTAGCTACCCTTAGGTTGAATGGCCTGGATTTATTTTGAGCGACAGATTCTTTGTTTTTTTATTGTTACTTTTAAAAGTAGTTTTAGACGGTAAACCAAAAGGATTTACCTTACTGATAGCTTTTAAATGAAAACAATGAAATTAAAATTAATTCTACTTTTAATCTGCTGCCAAAGTATACTCGCTGAGGCCTCGCAGATCGATACTGTGATGGTAAACAGTGCATCCATGAACAAATCAATTGCTAATATTGTCATTGTTCCGGACAATTATTCTAGACAACAGGAAAGTTTTCCTGTCTTGTATTTACTTCATGGGGCAGGTGGAGATCATACGAACTGGCTATCCAAAGTGCCGGCCATCCAAGAATATGCTGACCAATATGATATGATCATTGTATGCCCTGATGGTGATGTCACCAGTTGGTATTTTGACAGTCCTATCGATAAAAAAATGAGGTATGAAACCTATCTTTTTAAAGAGTTGGTAGAAAGTATAGACAATACTTACAATACGATTGCCGAAAAATCAGGCAGGGCCATTACAGGGCTTAGTATGGGAGGTCATGGTGCCTTTTATCTTGCTTTTAGACACCAAGAGGTGTGGGGAGCGGCCGGAAGTATGAGTGGAGGGGTAGATATACGTCCATTTCCAAAGAATTGGGATTTAAGTAAGCGACTGGGAGATTATGCTATTTATAAGGAGAACTGGGAAAATAATACAGTGATCAATATGGTCCACCTTTTAAAGGGAGACGATCTAAAACTTATTTTTGACTGTGGAGTAGATGATTTCTTTTTCGATGCCAATAAACGATTGCATACCAAATTGCTGGAAAGGAATATTCCGCATGATTATACTGAACGTCCGGGAGGTCATAGCTGGGATTATTGGGCCAACTCAATCAAATATCAGCTTTTGTTTTTCAATGATTATTTTGCCTATTAAAACGATTACCCTAAACCCAAATCTAACCTTTTATGAAAATATATGATTGCAATAAATTATGCTGCATAGCATCCATTTTCTTTTTTATCCTTTTAGGCTTAAGAGTAAATGCCCAGCATTTACCTCCAAAATTAGATAATCCAATTTCTAAGACTTATCTCAAGAAAAATTTAAGAAAGGACTCACCTAGGCTAGTGCTAAACAAGGAGATAGAGGAGAATTTGAAGCAAAAACTTAGGTCCGATCCGGTAGTGCAGCATGTCTATAAGCGCTTAAAGGCTGGGGTAGAAACTATTTTTGATAAACCTATCATAAATTTAGATATTCCATTAGAGGAACGATCACAGAATAACCAGCTTGACATTTCAAGAGACCTTTTGCATAGAATGGGCATACTAGCGATGGTATATCGGATAGAGAAGGATGCTAAGGTCTTAAATCGGATCAATGAAGAGTTGATCGCAGCTTGCAATTTTCCATCTTGGAACCCTAAACATTTTCTTGATGTAGGAGAAATGTCACTTGGTGTTGCTTTGGCCATCGATTGGGTAGGGGAGTATTTGCCACCTTCTACTGTGAAATTGGGCAAAACAGCCTTAATTGAAAAGGGCTTAAAACCGAGTTGGCCGGAAAATGGCAAGGTTCTTAACTGGGTCTATGGAGGTAATAATTGGAATCAGGTATGCAATGGGGGAATGGTTGCAGCTGCCATAGTAGTGGCTGAGGAGGAACCAGAATTAGCCTCGAAAACCATCTACAGAGCCATTGATGGTATGCGATATGCCTTAAGCCAATATGGACCGGATGGGGTATATCCTGAAGGAGCTACCTACTGGCGGTATGGTACTTCTTTTTCCGTACTTACCGCTGCAATGTTTGAAAGTGCGTTTGGAAGTGACTTTGGAATCCTTGAGTATCCCGGATTAAAAGAGAGTGCCATGTTTAGAGTGCTGTCAGATAGTCCCATGGGTTTGTTTTATAATTTTGGGGACTGTGGTGAAAGCAGTGGTGAAAATGGGGATATAGTGTTGGCATGGTTTGCCTCTAAGACAGGGAATAAGACCTTTTTTGAGGAGGAAAAATTTTTGCGGGCAATTGATGAAAATAGTAATTTCTCACGTTTATTAGCCACAGCCTTGGTCTGGATAGCCCAGTATGAGGAAAAGAGAGAGTCAACAGTGCCTGCTGCATGGGCCGGCAGGGGACCAAACCCCGTAGTGTTTTTTACCGGCGAGGAAGATGACCCCAATAAATTTTATTTTGGAGGAAAAGGAGGTCTTGGAAATATCAGTCACGGGAATATGGACGCCGGATCCTTTGTTTTTGAATTAGATGGTGTGCGGTGGAGTATAGACCTGGGGAAAAACAAGCATTATGGAGTTATTGAAAGGACAGGTTTTAACCTCTGGGATAGGTGCCAAGGTTGTGACCGATGGAAACTGATCAATAAAAATAATTTTGGACACAGTACTCTTTCCGTAAATGATCAACTTCATGTTGTAGACGGGAAGGCAAGCATAATTGATTTCAAAAATGGAAGCTTCCCTGAAGCCACATTTGATATGTCTCCGGTTTTTGAGGGTCAATTGAAAAGTGCTAAAAGAAGATTTAAAAAAAGTGGCCCCAGATCCCTGTTAATTGAGGATGAAATTAAATTGTCCGAAGAAACCGAGATGATAACATGGCAACTTATTACGCAGGCCAATGTAGAAATTGTGGATGGTGGAGCGATATTGACTCAAGAAGGCAAGCGTTTAAATATTAAAAATCTTTCGCATCCGGAGTTTAGCTTTACAGTTATTTCACTGAACCCTCCTCCTTTTTACTTAGATCTCAAAAAAGACAACTTGAAAAGATTGGAAATTCGAATTCCCGCTTGGACAGTTGAAGGGCAAAACACAAAAGTAGCGGTATTGCTTTCAGGGGACTAGTTTAATCCGGAATATGAAGACCATCTACTACCTGGTAGAATCTTTTACCTCGATGCTATTTGTAGGGGTAACGATTGTCGTGCTGTGTTAAAACCTTATAATATTTAGGTTTTCTTTCGCTAGGAATATTGTTATATAATCCGATTATAATTAATAAAAATCACCCTAGTTGACGAGGGATGGTTTTGGTTTTTATCGTCTAAATAAACTGAACCAAACCAAAAATAAAATGTCATCATTAAATTACTTTTTACTGGCAGTATCGTCCGTAAGTTTATTGACTTTTTCCTCTTGCACGCAAGAGGAAGACGAACCTGATACAGTAAGTACTGATGAAACCTGTATTACTTCAGGTACTTTAGATCAGTCATCCAATTCTGAAATTGAAGCTATGAGGGAGGCAATGGTTTCTTTTAGAAGTACCCTTTCAGCTTCTCTATTAAGTGAAGCTTCAAACTGCCTTGACGATGAAAGATTTTATCTCTGGCACAATACACCAGCCAACGATGGAAATAGAGATGGGATAACTTATGGGGATTTAAGTGATGCCCAGTTGATTGCTTTTAAGAATATTCTTCAACAATTCTTAAGTTCCGGCGGATATCAAAAAGTTTATGAAATTACAGAATTGTCTGAAGGATGGTTGCACAATGTAATGAGTTCTGTATGGGATCCTGATTTCTACTCCATAGATATGTTTGGGGATCCGGAGACAAGTGGTTCTTGGGGATTTCAGCTTGATGGACACCATTGTGTGGTAAATTTTTTGGTTCATGGAGATAATGTTTCCATCGTCCCCGCATTTCTAGGCGGAGAGCCTGCAGCAGATACTTGGAATGGAGAGCGTTTTGATATTTTCTCCGATGAAAGAGATTTGGCGCTGTCATTATACAATAGCCTTGACGAATCCGAGCTTACAGTGGCATCTTCAATTTCTACTTCCAGATCTTTGGAGGTTGGTCCTGCAGATAGGAATGGAGACCCAGACCCCTATATTGGAGCTTACGATTATTCGGGTTTTGAGACAGGTTTGAAATACTCTGACATGTCAGCCACTGCGCAAGCCAACTTGCTATTGGTGATGAAAGAATATGTATATAATTTATCTGACAATTTTGCTGATGAATGGTGGCAAGATATCATGGACAATATTGATGATACTTATTTTGTCTGGATAAATGATTCAGGAAGCAGTCCCACAGCAAGTTCAGAATTTTATTATAGAATTTACAATCCCTATTTATGGGCTGAATTTAATACTGAAGGATCAACGGGGGCAAATTCGGGAAGCATAGCGGATTACAACCATGTTCATACCATTACAAGAATACCCAACAATCCAACAACAGACAATGGAGGAGATTATGGTATTTTCGCCATGATGATAAATCAGGATGGACCGAAAACACTTTTTGAACATTATGCTTTGGCTGAGCATCACAAGGACAACCAAATGCATTTCGATTATGATGTGGTATTAAACTAAAAATAATCACTCATAGACAATGATCCTTTAGTAGTCAGTGTCTACCGTAAATCAGAAAAAAGGTTCGGGTTTTTTTACCTGAACCTTTTTTTGCTTTAAGAGGAATCGAGCTACTGAGGGATCACCACTATTAAGTAGCAATAAGTTCTATTTTATAAATCCGAATATATCATAAGTTTTTCGGGACATTTAAGACAAGACTTGATCTTAATTTTGTAAGAGTAAATAAAACTGAGGTTAATTATTTAAGAAAAGCTTAAAGTTATTCATTCATTAAAAAAGATTGTCATGTACTTAAGTAAAAGAACTTGTGGATTGATTACAGGCACATCGGTCTTGGTGATGGCCGTAATTGCCATGTTTAGTTATGGGTATATATTTGAAAAATTGATTGTTAAAAATAATGGAATTGAAACTTTTAACAACCTGAAATCTGCTTATGGTGTTTTTGTAGCAGGAATTTTTGGTTGGGGGATCATATTTTTTTTGGATGTTTTGGTCGCCTGTTCCCTTTATGTTTTTTTTAAAGATTTAAATTATAAGATTTCCCTATTTTCATCAATCTTGAGAATATTGTACTCTTTTGGGCTGGCATATGCCAGCCTACATTTATTGGATATTGTTCCCCTCCTTAATGGCAATATAGATAACCATGAAGCCGTTTTGTTGAAATTAAAGGCTTTTGAATTGACGTGGGTAAAATCATTGATAATATTTGGATTTCATCTAATAGGATTAGGTGTTGTTGTGGTTAAATTAAAAAGTAATTTTAATAAATTTGGATATCTAATTATTTTTTCCGGTTTATGTTACGTGCTGCTCAATCTACTGAAAATAAGCCTACCATTATTGGGAGAGCGGATAATGATGGTGGAGCTGATATTGAGTTTACCTATGGCAATGGCTGAAATTGGCCTAGGGTTTTGGTTAATTATTAAAGGAGGTAGCACTCCCGAGGCACTTAGAAAAGAGTTATTGGTATGAATTTTCTAAAAAGATTTTTTCAATTGATTGGAGTAGCGGTTTTGCTTCTGCTTTCTATTTTGATTTTTACCTTTTTACGGGATAGACATAATCTTATGTACCTAAACATTGAAAACAATGCCCTTTTTCATCAAAATACTTATTTAATAAAAAACGTTAATGTTATTCCAATGTCCTCGGATACCCTGCTAAGAAATCAAATGATATTGATTAAAGAGGGGGAGATTTCAGATATTTCACAAAATATCCCGGAAAGTGATTGGACGGTTATCGATGGGGATGGGGCTTATATTTTGCCTGGATTAATTGATATGCATGTCCATGTTTGGGATGAATATGAACTGGGTGTATACTTGGCCAATGGAGTGACAGCAGTTAGAAATCTTTGGGGACAGCCCATGCATCTAAGGATGAAACAAGCCATTAATGAAGAAAAAATAATTGGCCCATTATTTTTTACCTCTAGTCCTAAATTAACAGGTCCTGTTTATATTGGGGATGATAATCTCCAAATGAATAGCCCCCAAGAAGCCATTGATAAGGTCAAGGAGTATAAGTTAAAAGGGTATGATTTTATTAAAACCTACAATGGGCTAACAAGAGATATTTATGATGCTGTAATCAAAGAGAGTAGGAAGCAAGGGCTAGAGATTGCGGCCCATCCCAGCTCAGAAGTCCCTTATTTTTATCATATAGAGAATGAGGTTGTTACGATAGAACATGCGGAAGATATTGTGCAACAACCTTTGCATTATCGCTTAGATACCAATAAACTAAATGAGGTAGTTGCACTGTTTAAATCAGGTCCGAATGTTTCATTTTGTCCTACTTTGGTTGTCTTTTATAATATTTATCGAATGCTGATGGATGATTCAATATTAAATTCCAAGCAGCTAACTTTTATGAACCCACTAATAAGGAAAGTGGATAGTAAAGCTCAGTTTGATCGGTGGAGTCAAACAAAATCGACTGATGCCACTATTGTAAATAGAATTAAAGCCCAACATAATTTTCACTTATTGGCTATTAATAAACTCCATAAGGCCGGGGTGAATATTGTAGCAGGCACGGATGCCGGAATTGGCATTACTCCTGCCGGGTTTTCTATTCATGAAGAGCTTAATCTATACAAGCAAGCAGGGATGTCAAATTTTGAAGTTTTGAAAACAGCTACAGTAAATGCATCACAAACGCATGATTTTTTAAATAATGTGGGTACCCTTGAGGTGGGGAAAATAGCTAATTTGATTATGGTAGAAAATAACCCATTGATAGACCTTGATGAATTAAGTAAGTCAAAGAGCGTGATAATTAAAGGTAGATATCTGTCCAATGAAGTTCTTAACAGCTTTAAAAATAAAGCCATGAAGAGAGAAAACCTGCTAATGACAGGGCTCAAATATTTGGAATACCTAATCTTTGAATAACAGCTTTCATGAAAAATAATAGCATTCAATCAATCCTCAGAATCGGATTGGCGGTTGGTACCTAAATTTCTTTATGGTTTAGGCCTTGGACTTTATCTCTTGCTTGGCACCATTACAGGGTACAGTTCAAGATGAGGTAGATAATGCTCTTGAAAGAATCAATGTTTAGGTGGATGAAGAAGGTAAAGCACCGGGGTTTTGTGCTGAAGGTTGGCAGGACAGGGAAAAGAGAATTCCAGTCGATCCCAAGACATTGTTTAAAATCGCTAGTAAAGATAAGTTGTATGATGCAGTCACTATAGTTAAACTGTTTAATTCCAATCGTTTAACGTTGGGTGGGTCGTAGGCTATTTATTTGCCGGAGCTAGTAAGAATTGAAAATGCAGGCAAAACCAACTTACGGATGCTTGTGGAGCTTAGGAGTGGGATACCCAATTACACCAATACACCAGATTTTTGGATGAAGCCACCAAAAAATAGTCAAGAAGCTTTGAATCTGATTTTTGACCACTCGGCTAACTTTGAGCCGGGGGAGAGTTATGAATATTCAAATGCCAACTACCTACTTGTTACTAAAATTAAGGAAAAGGTACTTGCAATCTATAATTTTCAATGTTTACAAAAAGAGATCTTCAACCCTTTGGAAGTAGGAGCATACCGGCCCGATTCCCGGCTACCAAAGTATTGCCAAATACCTCCCGGAGATTGATTCGGTTGTGGTACAAGTTGTGAATCCTACAGATTTTGAAGGTTATCCTTGGAGTCTGTCCGAAATTCTTTATGATAGGATAATAAAGATTATTAATTTGAAAAAACAGCATTAAAATACTGAATTGCTGTAAAAGCTTCATTTTGAATGAATAGCATTCGTCAACATATATTTCAGTAGCAATGTTAAAGTTATTTTGTTTTTTGCACCGGAATTAATTGATAGATAAGGAATGATTACAGCCCAAAAGGTGTTTCACTTATGGTTGATGATTTTTTGCAATAGTTAAGCCCACAAGACCTCCCAAATAGCCCATTTTTACCATAAGTTCATTTCATATTTCTTCAATGGGATTAGAAATGGAGTAATCATTAACAACTATTATACTTTAAAAGCTTTATGAAATACAGAAAACTTGGAAACACGGATCTTAATCTTTCAGCTGTAACCTTTGGTTCTTTTGCCATTGGCGGTTGGTTATGGGGAGGTACAGAGCAAAATGCTGCTGTTGATGCCATCAAAGCCTCTTATGATTTGGGTGTGACTTCCATTGATACGGCCCCAATTTACGGTCAAGGTTTAAGTGAAGATATTGTGGGACATGCCATTAAAGATCTACCCCGAGACAAGGTGCAGATTCTTACAAAGTTCGGAATGCGATGGGATTTGGAAAAGGGCACATTGGTTTTCAATAGCCAAGATGGAAATGGAAATGATATCGGCATTTACAAGTATGCCGGGAAAGAGAGCATAATTAAGGAGTGTGAAGATAGCTTGAAAAGACTAGGTACAGACTATATAGACCTTTATCAACTGCATTGGCCTGATGTAACCACAGCCATAGAAGAAACAATGGAAGCCGTTGCTGAGCTAATCAAACAAGGGAAAGTGCGTTACGCAGGAGTTTGTAATTACAATGTTGCCCAAATGAGTGAGGCTGAAAAATACATTGATTTGGCATCTAATCAAGTGCCATATAGCATGGTTTTGCGTGATATAGAAAAAGAAATTGTGCCATATAGTCTTGAAAATGGCAAAGGAATTTTGGCATATAGTCCCTTGGAAAGAGGATTGCTTACCGGCAAAATGAAGCCAGGGTATAAATTTGGTGAAGGAGATCAGCGGGCAACCAGGGCTTTTTATAAAGATGAAAACCTCAAACGTACCAATGAGTTTTTGGATAAAATTAAACCTATAGCGGATGAAAAAAGTATCACCTTGGCTCAGTTGGTGATATTGTGGACCCTAGAACAACCCGGAATTTCAGTAACCTTGGTTGGGGCTAGAAATGCCGAACAAGCCATTCAGAATGCCAAATCTACTGATGCAAGTTTAACCAAAGAAGAAGTAGGAATTATTGACAAACATCTGAACAATTTGGTATTGGTTCCTTAATTCCAAACCCAACAAAACTTCAGAAGTAAGGTTGGCCAAAGATTCTCAGGCAATCTGTTTTAATTTGTGTTAACGCTCTTGCTTCAAATAGATAGCGTCCTATAAAATGAGCTACAATAAGTCGATGTAATTTTCGGTTAATTGTAGCTCAATTTTTTTTATAAATCCCGATTATGTAAAAGAAATTCAATTGCTTAATCAGGGGTGAGTTTAGCAATCACCCTTGGTTATCCATTAGTGCTTTTCATGGATTTTACTTTTTATCTTATGGTCTTAGGTCCAACTTTACGCCGTACCCAACTATGAATATACCGAGATTAAATCCTTGCAGCACTACTATAGCATGGAATTTGGTCAAAGTGAGCTTTATAGCACTTTAAATTTACATAAGATGAAAAATATTTTAGTTACAGTAGATTTTGATAAAGGTGAGGAGCTAATTATAGAGAAGGCATATCAAATGGCAAATGCTTTTGGTTCTAAATTATGGTTAATGCATATTGCTGCTCCTGATCCGGATTTTGTAGGGTATGATGTTGGACCCGAATACATAAGGGAGAGTAGGGCTTCTGAGTTAAGAAAGGAGCACAGACTTATTCAAAAATACAGTGAGGCGCTCAAGAACAGAGGAGTGGATACCGAGGGTTTACTGGTTCAAGGAGCTACTATAGAGATGATTATTGAAGAGTCGAAAAAGCTGAATGTTGATTTGATCATTGCAGGTCACCATGATCATGGGTTTTTATACAAGGCTTTTGTGGGAAGTGTGTCTGGAGAAATCATCAAAAAGTCAAAAATACCTGTTCTAATCGTTCCTTTAGATTAAAAGACAAAAAACTACCAATAAAAAAGCCCCTTGATGTCTATCAAAGGGCTTTAAGACCGTAATATACAATAGGCTAAATTGATAATCTATTGAATATTTCGGGTGAAATTAAATGGAATGCAATGCAATTATAAATGCAATGCTCTATTATCCGTTGCTCCCAAACATGCTTCTTTAAAAGCTTCTGTATAGGTGGGGTGTGCATGGGACATTCTTGCGATATCTTCAGCAGATGCCCTGTATTCCATGGCTACTACAGCCTCAGCAATCATGTCTGCGGCACGTGGTCCAATCATATGAACACCTAGAATTTCATCTGTTTCAGCATCAGCTAAAACCTTTACCAAGCCATCAACATCTCCGCTGGCTCTTGCTCTCCCGGAGGCCATAAAAGGGAATTTACCGGTTTTGACTTTAACCCCCTTTTCCTTGAGTTGCTCTTCTGTATAGCCTACACTTGCCACTTCAGGCCAGGTGTAAACTACCCCCGGGATCAATAAATAGTTGACATGGGGTTTTTGTCCGGCCAAAGTCTCGGCTACAAATACGCCTTCTTCCTCAGCTTTGTGTGCCAACATAGCCCCCTTTACCACATCACCTATAGCGTAGATATTGTCCGCAGAAGTCTTAAGGTTTTCATCTACTTCTACTTGGCCTTTGTCATTGATCTTAACACCGGCTGCAGCCGCATTTAATCCATCAGTATATGGTTTTCTTCCTATGGAAACCAATACATAATCGCCTTTAATGCTGATTGTTTCGTTTTTGCTGTTTTCTGCAGTTACAGTAACTTCTTTACCTTTTCTTTCTACTCCAGTTACTTTATGCTGCAAATAGAATTCAAAACCAAGTTTCTTGAGGGACTTCTGGAGTTCTTTGCCCATGGTTTTATCCATGGTTGGAATAATGCCATTCATAAACTCTACTACAGATACTTTCGCTCCCAGTCTTGCATAGACTGAACCTAGCTCAAGCCCAATAACTCCACCACCGATAATTACCAGGTGTTTAGGGACTTCTTTTAATTCAAGAGCTTCTGTGGAAGTGATTATTCGTTCTTTGTCAAGATTGATAAAGGGTAAGTTTGCCGGTTTAGAGCCGGTGGCAATGATCGTCTTTTTGGCGGTTAGTTCTTCCGTTTTTCCATCCTCTTTAGTGACGATTATTGTGTTTTTATCTTTGAATGAACCGATTCCCTGATGGACATCAATTTTATTTTTCTTCATCAGGTATTGGATGCCTTCCACATTTTGCTTTACAACATCACGCTTTCTGCTTACCATTTGCTTGAAATTGACCTTCAAGGAACTAAGGTTTATCCCGTGGTTTTCAAAAGTATGGGCAGCGTTGTGATAATGTTCGGAAGAATCCAATAGTGCCTTAGAAGGGATACATCCAACATTAAGGCAAGTGCCACCAAGTGTAGAATATTTTTCAATTATTGCGGTTTTCATTCCCAGTTGAGCTGCTCTAATAGCTGCAACGTAGCCTCCTGGTCCAGATCCGATTACAATTAGGTCATACATTGTTTGTCATATTTTAGAACCTTTCCTGTTTCAAATTATAGGAAGGAATTATTTCAAATAAGTTTAAATTCCCAGCATTAATCTTGCGGGATCTTCAAGAAGCTCTTTCATGCGAACGAGAAAGCTCACAGATTCTCTTCCATCAATGATCCTATGATCATATGACAATGCCAAATACATCATGGGAAGGATTTTAACTTCACCGTTCACGGCCATTGGTCTTTGTACTATATTGTGCATGCCAAGGATTGCAGCCTGGGGAGCATTGATAATTGGTGTAGACATCATGGATCCAAAAATCCCTCCATTGGTAAGGGTAAAGGTACCTCCTGTCATTTCATCAATGGTTAGTTTGCCATCACGGGCTTTTACTGCTAGGCGAACCACCTCTTTCTCAATACCTGAGAAAGATAAGTTTTCTGCATTTCTTATGACAGGAACAACCAATCCTTTTGGAGAAGATACTGCTATGGAAATGTCGCAATAATCATGGAAAATAATTTCATTTCCATCGATTTGAGCATTCACCGCCGGCCATTCTTGTAAAGCTATACAAGCAGCCTTTGTGAAAAAGGACATGAAACCAAGATTGACTTCATATCGCTCTTTAAACTTGTCTTTGTATTGCTTTCTGAGGTCCATGATAGGCTTCATATTGACTTCATTGAAGGTAGTCAACATGGCTGTTTCATTTTTTACTGCCACCAATCTGCGAGAAATGGTTCTTCTTAGAGATGTCATTTTTTCTCTACGTTCAGAACGGTCTCCCTTCGCAGGACTGTCTTTTGTCTCTGCAGAGCTAGATTTTGCTGCGGGTTTAGCTGGTGCAGATGCCGCCGGTTTGGTTTTTTCAGCTTTCTCAGCATCCTCTTTAGTAATTCTGCCGTCTTTTCCTGTGCCTTTTACAGTAGCAGGATCAATGCCTTTTTCCGACAATATCTTGCTTGCTGCAGGAGAGGCATGACCCGTTGCGTAAGTTTCGTTGGAGGAAGTAGTTGATTTGCTTTCTTGAGCAGTAGTATTTTCTGTTGCTTCAGTAGCTTCGGGAGCCCCGCCTTCCATTACTTCGATTTTGCAAATTAAGCCTCCGATTTCAAGGGTGTCCCCTTCTCCGGCTACATGTCTGAGGATTCCGGCTGCTTCAGCAGGTAACTCAAAAGTAGCTTTGTCGGAATCAACTTCAGCAATTATTTCATCCAACTCTACATAGTCTCCATCTTCTTTTATCCAAGAAGCCAAAGTCACTTCTGTGATGGATTCACCTACAGTAGGAACATGCATTTCTTTTGTTTCTCCGGTGCTTTTGGCTTCAGATGTACTTGCAGTTTTTTCTTCAGGTGCCTTTTCAGTTTCTATCGCTGCAGCAGGCTGAGGACTGTCTCCCTCTTTTCCTTCCGGATCGATTTCACAAATTACTGCGCCAATTTCTAAGGTATCGCCTTCTTCTGCTTTTGTGTGTAGCACTCCTGAAGATTCTGCTGTTAGTTCAAAAGTAGCCTTGTCGGATTCCAGTTCGCAAATGACTTCATCCATTTCAACAAATTCACCATCATTTTTAAACCATTGGCCAATGGTTACTTCGGTGATGGACTCTCCTACTGCTGGGACTTTGATTACTATACTCATCGGTTATTTGATTTTTTCCCGGTTGTTAAAATGCTTCCAGGTCAGAATTTCAATATTTTATGTGTAAATGATAAAAGAAATGGGAAATTAAGAATTTATTTTTAAAGCTTTTTCCAAAATTTGCTTTTGTTCTTCCAAGTGTACCTTATGGTAACCTGTTGCCGGTGAAGCACTAGGCTTTCTTGCAATTACATCCATCACTAAATCTTTGTAAAGATTCCTGACGATAAAAGCCCAATAACCCATGTTCTCTGGCTCCTCTTGTACCCATACAGTTTCTATACCTTTTTTGTAAGACTGTAAGGCTTTAAGGATTTGGTTCTTAGGAAGTGGATGAAGCTGCTCGACACGGATGATGGCCACGTCTTCCACTTTCTCTTTCTCCCTCATTTCAATCAATTCATAGTAAACTTTTCCTGAACAAAGTACTACTCTGTTGGCCTTTTTAGGGCTAACAGTTTCATCCAAAAGTATTTCTCTAAAATTACCGCTTGTAAACTCCTCTAATGGTGAAAATACCTTAGGGTGACGAAGCAGTGATTTAGGAGACATGACAATACAAGGCTTCCTAAAATTCCAAGCCAGTTGCCTACGCAATAAATGGAAGAAATTAGATGGTTCAGTGATATTGGCCACAATAACATTGTATTCAGCCGCCAGTTGAAGAAACCTTTCGGGTCTAGCGTTGGAGTGTTCTGGGCCTTGACCTTCATATCCATGAGGTAATAGCATTACCAAACCATTCATCTTTTGCCATTTCGATTCTCCTGAAGTAATGAACTGGTCAATCATGGTTTGGGCACCATTTGCAAAATCACCAAATTGAGCTTCCCAAATATTTAAGGCATTAGGATTGGCCATAGAATAACCATATTCAAAACCTAATACTGCATATTCAGATAAAAGGGAATTGTAAATATAGAATTGTCCTTTGCTGTCTTTTAATTCTTTTAAGGAGTTATACGGTTTGTTTGTGCTTGCATCATGCACGACAGCATGTCGATGAGAGAAAGTGCCTCTCTCGCAATCCTGTCCGGTCATTCTTACCGTTTTCCCATCAAGCAATAAAGAACCATAAGCCAAAAGTTCAGCAGCAGCCCAGTTGAGCGATTTGTTTTGGAAGAACATCTCCTTTCTTTGTTTGAGTTGTGCTTCTATTTGTTTGATCGGCTTGAATCCTTTAGGTAGTACAGTTAGTGCCTCAGCCACTTTTTTTATGGCGTCTTCACTTATAGAAGTATTAGGTGATTTCTCGAAATCTTCAGGTTTTGACCAATTCAAAGCCTTCCATGCTTTTTCGAATGGAGAGATGGTGTAAGGGAGTGGCTTTACCTTTACCATGGCTAGCCTGTCTTGCAAAAGCTGACGAAACTCCTTATCCATTTGTTTGGCAAGTTTAGCATCCACTTGGCCTCTTTCTAATAATGCCTTATTGTAAATCTCTCTCGGATTTGGATGTTTCGAGATCAAATTGTATAGTTCAGGCTGGGTGAACTTAGGTTCGTCAGACTCATTGTGGCCATGTCGTCTGTAGCAGACCATATCTATAAATATATCTCTGTTGAATTTTTGACGGAATTCAACAGCAATTTTTGCAGCAAATACTACAGCTTCAGGGTCATCTCCGTTAACATGAATGACAGGAGCATCTATAATTTTAGCGACATCAGTACTGTAAATTGAGCTCCTGGCGTCATCAAAATCTGTAGTGAAACCTACCTGGTTATTGATTACAAAATGGATGGTTCCTCCAGTATTGTACCCTTTGAGGTTGGCCATCTGTGTTACTTCATACACGATTCCTTGTCCGGCCACAGCGGCATCTCCATGAATAAGTACCGGAATAGCTTTGTCCTCATCACCTTTGTAATGATCATCTATTTTAGCCCTTACAAATCCTTCTACCACAGGATTTACCGCCTCCAAATGAGAAGGGTTAGGTGCTAGTTTCAAGATCATTAATTTCCCATTGGTGGTAGGGACTTCAGATGAGAAGCCCATATGGTATTTCACATCCCCGTCACCCATGGTAAGGTCAGGTTTAGCGGTGCCTTCAAATTCTGAAAATATCTGCTCATAGGTTTTGCCCATGACGTTAGCCAAGACATTTAATCTTCCCCTATGGGCCATGCCGATCATCATTTCTTCTACCCCTAAATCTGAGGCTTTGTTGATCAAGGCATCTAAAAATGGAATGGTGCTTTCGCCACCTTCCAATGAAAACCTTTTTTGTCCCAAATACTTGGTATGTAAAAAGTTTTCAAATACTACTGCTTCATTTAATTTAAATAGAATTCTTTTTTTCTCTTCCAGTGGAGGGTTGAACTCTAAAGACTCCTTCTCTATAATTAGTCTGAACCAATCTAGCATCTCCGGGTCACGGATATACATGTATTCAAAACCCATAGACCCTTCATAAATAATCTTAAGAGAGTCAATTATTTTTGAAAGTTTTGCTTCTCCAATACCAATCTCGCTACCTGCTTGAAATACAGTGTCCAAATCAGCTTTTTCTAAGCCAAAATCTTCAAGATCCAATAAGGCTTTGCGATCTCTTCTCTCTCTTACAGGATTGGTCTTGGATCTGAGGTGACCTCTTGACCTGTAAGCATGAATCAATGCCCTTACTTTAATCTCTTTTGGCAATTGCTCCATGTCCATGATGGTGCCTTTGGTTGCCAAGTTACCGTTTGCCGGAGTTTGTGCCACTGCTGAGGCTCCTCCGTTTTCTTCTTCACCAAATTTATTTATGGCAAAATCGAATCCATCAAAAAAAGCTTTCCAGCTGCTATCTATAGCTTCCGGATCTTTTTTATAATCCTCATACAGCTCATCAATATAAGCTACATGGGCATTGGAAATATAAGAGTATTTATCCATAGGGTTATTTTTCTATTGGGGGGCAAAATTAGCTGATTAAGTTATTTAATAAAAACCGTATATGCGGATAAGCGAATAAGTCTGATAATCAGAACTTATAATAAACGACTACCATAGAATGAATGGTGAAATCACACCTAGTAAAATAAAATTTTTATCCATTACGATTTATGAAAGTTGCTTCGGGTTAATTGGCCCTTGTTTTCAGGATATTGGGCAAATTCATCCAATTTTTTTATTTTTTTTTGCTCAAAATTTAGTTTAACAGCTTTTTTTCGGAGCTAAAGGGAGTTTATAGTTCACTAAAAGCTTGAATCAACTATTCATTAGAAGTATAGGTGAAATCAAGGGGATTGTCATAAATAAATTGAAATTTTGTTTGGCACCATTTGTCAGCAGCAATTTCTTTCCATTGCTGCATTTCAGGATTTTCATAATTAACAGGTGGGGCAAAGCCTAAGTCTAAAGCATTTTTTTCTATAACAGTTTTTTTTGCCGGATGTTTCGGACATACAATATTATAGGTTTCATTCCAAAGATTCCTTTCTATAATCCATAGCACAGCGCTAACAGCATCTTTTCTATGAATATAGTTGACAGGAGGATGTCCGGGAACATTTTTTTTGCCACTAAAATATTTGCCGGGGATTCTGTCATCACCCAATAAACCTCCAAAGCGAATTACGGTCAGGTCATAGGTTTTGTTTTCCCATAATAGATTTTCGGCATTTAGCAGGGCAGGATTTCCGGTGTTGCTTGATGTGATTGGCTCTGCTTCTGTGGCCACTTGGTTTTTGTTGGGATAAACTGAGGTGGAACTGGTGTATATTATTCTTTTTATCCCCTGCGCTTGGGCCAGCCCTTTGACTATTTCAATTTGCCTTGGATGATAGGTAATGGGTTTACTCCGTGTGGAAGGAGGGATGTTTATAAATAAAATATCCGTATCAAAAACACCCTTAGGAACAGGATCTGCCAATTCAGGGTTTAGCAGCAATTGCTCACAATCAAAACCTTGTTTCCTTAAAGCATGCTTTTTTTCTGGATTGGTGGTTGTTCCTTTTACAGTGATGCCTTCTTTTATTAAAGCCTCGGCCAATGGGACCCCGAGCCACCCCATTCCTATGATACTAACTTTCATTTCATCTTTTTATATTGTTTACAATACCGAATGCTTTTATCCCCAATGATTTCTAAAACTAAGAATATACAACCTTATCGTTTTAAAAGATCTATTCAGGGCTTCTTATCATCAGATTATAAAAGTACAGTTAAGTGTCCATAGTTTAATATGCAAAAACCACCAAAATGTGGTGGTTTTATGGTGCTTTATGGAATTAGGTATTCCGCATGCCGGAATAAACTTTCTTTAGTTTAATTCTTTGGTGCTGTTCCAAAAACATAATCCCAAATAGGTGTACTGACCCCAAATGCAACATCTGGATCTTTATAGTGGTGAATGGCATGGTTTACCCACAACACCTTTAAGAAATTTTTGGGAGGCTGGAAGGCATGAACAATATAATGAACTCCTAAATAAGAGGCATATCCAACCAAGAAACCGGGAAGAAAATACCAAGACAGTTCCCCCATTAAAAAATTAAATAGAAAGTGTAATATCACCGCATACAATCCGGAAATAAAGGGTGGCATGGCCAACCTGTCCTTGTCTTTGGGATAATCGTGATGAACTCCATGGACATTGTATTGCAATTTGTCCTTAAATTTGGTGTCTGGAATCATATGGTAAAAGTATCTGTGTAGAAGATATTCTACCAATGTAAAAACAAAATACCCTCCAAGAAACAATCCAAGTGCTTCAACAAAAGGAATATTTGTTGAGGAAATTCCGACATAGAATGAGTATATACCTACACCTAAAAATAGAGCAATAGGGATACTAATATGCGTCCTACTCAATCGTTCCAAAACTGGGTTGGCGAACATTTTAGCTGTTCCGCTATTATCGGGCCGGTCCAATCTTCCAATTTTTTTCATTTCTTGACTGCGGTTTTATCCAAAGATCTTTTTCAAATGTGATGCCTAATTTAAGGAAAAGAAAGGCTACTTGTAATAATTTATTCAATTAACGTTTCTCATGCGTCAAGTAGTTTCATTTTCGCATCAAAATTATCACTGATTTATATCAGTTTTTTAATGATGAATAAGTTTTATTTATTGTCTTTTGATAGAAATCTTCATATAAAGGAAGTATGGCCGTGACATCGAAAGTTTTTGCTCGGGCCAAAGCATTATTTTTAAAATTTGCTAAATTTTCGTCAGCTAAAATAAATTTGGCCTTTTCTGTCATGGTGTCAATGTCTCCTACCTCGCATAAAAATCCGGTTTCTCCATCGATATTTAATTCCGGTATGCCGCCAACATTACTGGTTAAAATTGGGACTTGGCAGGCCATGGCCTCCAAGGCAGCCAACCCAAAACTTTCTTTCTCTGAAGGCATGATAAATAAGTCTGCCACAGACAGTACTTCCTCAACGGCTTCTAATTTACCCAAAAATCGAACATCTTCGCAGGTGCCCAACTCCCGGCAAAGCCTTTCCATTTTGTCTCTTTCGGGACCATCTCCAACGAGCAATAATTTTGAAGGAATTGTTTTTCTAACTTCATAGAATACCTTTATAACATCCTGCACTCGTTTTACCTTTCGGAAGTTCGAGGTATGTACCATTAGTTTTTCGTCATTAGGGCAGATGGCTTTTTTGAAGTGTTCCTTTTTTTGTCGTTTAAACCGGTTTAGGTCAATAAAATTTGGAATGACCTCAATATGTGTGTTTACATCAAAATGAAGCAATGTGCTCTTTTTCAAATCTTCAGAAACAGCTGTTACACCATCCGATTCATTAATGCTAAAGGTTACTACCGGCTCATAACTTGGGTCTTTGCCTACCAAAGTAATATCCGTGCCATGAAGTGTGGTGACAACAGGAATGATGACTCCTTGTTTTTTGAGTATCTGTTTTGCCATGTAGGCAGCAGAAGCATGTGGAATGGCATAATGGACATGCAATAAGTCCAATTCTTCGTACTTGACTACATTCACCATTTTGCTGGCTAAGGCCAACTCATAAGGTGCATGATCAAATAGAGGGTAGCTTTTTATGTCTACCTCATGGTAGTAAAGGTTTTCACTAAAAAAATCAAGTCGAGTGGGCTGTTTGTAAGTGATAAAATGAATTTGATGACCTTTAGCAGCCAGGGCTTTGCCCAATTCGGTAGCGACTACTCCACTGCCACCAAAGGTGGGGTAACAAACAATCCCAATTTTCATTTTAATTATATTTGATGTGGGTTAAATATTTCAACCTTAAACACGATATCTACCCTTTTTTGTTCATTTATTGGCCAAAAGAAATCTATTTTCTATCGCTTCGTAGATGATGTCTTGAATATCTGAACGCACATTGTCCCTCAAAAGTTTGTTGTTTCCGGCATTGGGATAGACCCTATTGGAAAGAAAAATATAAATTAACTGATGTTCCGGGTCAGCCCAGGCAGCCGTTCCGGTGAAGCCGGTATGTCCAAAAGTACCGGGAGAAGCAAGATTTCCTGTTGGGCCTTTGTCTTTTTTGGGGTCGGGTTTGTCCCAACCCAATCCTCTTCTGCTTCGGAAAGATTGTTTGTTGGTAAACTTCTCTATTGTAGCTTGGTCTAATATTTCTTCTGTACCATATTTCCCGTTTTGAAGCATCATCTGCATCATTTTAGCCAGGTCATTGGCATTGCCAAAAAGTCCTGCATGTCCTGCAACTCCACCATATAATGCTGCTCCCGGGTCATGAACATACCCTTGCACCAGGGTTTTTCTAAAAAGGTTGTCCTGCTCAGTAGGTGCAATTTGGTCCGGACTAAATTTTTTCAATGGCAGGTAACCAAAGCGATTCATTCCTAAAGGGGCATAAAATTGTTGCTCCAAAAAATCTTCCATGGGCTGATTGACCATTTTTTCGATCAATCGATGCAAGAGATACATTCCAACATCAGAATAACGGTAACTGTATTTGGTGCTTTTGGTGCCACTGTATCTAAGGTTTGAAGCTACGGTCCATTTCCATACACTATCCGGAAGGGCTTTGTTGCCATATATTCCCTCGGCAATCTCAATGGGGAAGTTGTCAGATTTTTGGGGACTATAGTATTCCGTCTTCCATTGGTTTCCTTCCAAAGTCTTGGTGAAATGGGGAATATATGGTATCAATCCTGCCTCATGAGTTAGAATATTTCGTATGGTGATGCTCCCCTTATTGCTTCCCTCTAGTTCAGGGAGATGTTTTTCTAGTGGATCATCCAAATTTATTATTCCTCTACTATTTAAAAACATGATCGCTTGGGTGGTAGCCATTACCTTGGTTAGCGAGGCAAGGTCATACAGGGTCTTCTCATCTACTGCTTGCGCTTTGTTATAATCAAAATAACCGTAATTTTTTTCGAAGACCACTTTCCCATTTTTTGCTACCAAAATGGATCCACCTGGAGTAGCCTTACCTGAAATGGCTTTTTCCATAATGGTGTCAATTTTCATTAATTCCCTACTGCTCATGCCCTGAGCTTCAGGGGTAGAATATGCGAGCCGATGTAGCGTGTTAGTTTCGATGCCATGCCCTTTAGGCCAAGCGTCTTTTTGACTTATGGGAAGTTTTCCTGATCCTTCCCTACCACCAAAAATAACTTGAGGGGCAATGCTTTCGGTAAAATCATTTTCTTCATAGGCAAGAATCAGGTTGTTTTGATCCTTAAAATTTTTGGATGAATAGGCGTTGCCGAATACAACTGTTATTACCTTATGCTTTTCTTGCAAGCGATTGATAAAAGCTATTTCGTCAGCTTTTAATCCAAAATTTCGCCTGGAATTATTGCTCATGCCCATGACACCCACCACTATGGTACTGAACCCTTCCAGGTTTTTTTCCATGGCAGCAAAATTATTTTGGTTGCTATTCGGTCGTAAAGTGAAATGTTTGAATTGAGTGTATTTACTGAGGTATTTTTTAAAGGTTTCACCTTTTCTGCCTATGGTAAGCGAAGCCATGTTTTCCAAATCCAAATGCTTTACAGGGATTACCTCATCTTCATTGCTTACTACTGTAAGAGAAGCCGCATACATTTGTTCAATAAGTGCTTTGGTTCCGAAATTTGAAAGCCGCTCCACAAGTTTATGAGTGTTTACCTCCTGCTTTTGGTGGAGACCGGCCCAGTATTTGGCATTCAGAATCTTCTTTATTCTTTGGTCGATTTCTTCTTGGCTTATCCTACCGTCCTGAACGGCTTGCATTATCAAGGCCTTGGACTTGGGGACATCCTCAGCATAAAGCAATACGTCATTTCCCGCTAGCAAAGCCATGAGTTCTACTTCTCCGGGCTTGTATAGGCTGCTGACGCCTTTCATGTTGAGCGCATCTGTAAAAATAAGCCCCTTAAATTTCATTTCTTCCTTGAGTAAATTGGTTACTACCTTGGGGGATAAAGTGGTCGGAAGTTTTGGTTCGCTTCCCAAGCTTGGAATGTGAAGGTGTGCAACCATGATGCTCATCAGCCCCTCATCGATCATTTCTCTGTATGGATGCAAGTCTATATCCATTATTCTGGCCTTGCTGTTATTGATGACAGGGGTAGTGTAGTGTGAGTCTGAATTGGTATCCCCATGACCCGGAAAGTGCTTGGCATTGGCAAGGATGCCATTGTCTTGCATGCCTCGCATATAGGCTAGGGATTTATTACTTACCAATTGCTTGTCTTCACCAAAAGAGCGATAGCCAATCACAGGATTCTGAGGGTTGGAATTAACATCCACCACTGGTGCAAAATTTATATGCATTCCAATTTCCTTAAACTGTCGGGCAATTTCTTTTCCCATTTGGTAAACCAAAGCATCGTTTTTAGCTGCGCCTAGTGTCATTTGCTTAGGGAAATTCAATACGCTATCCAATCGCATGCCTATTCCCCATTCAGCATCCATTGCTATGAACAAGGGCGTTTTGGCAATGGATTGATAATGATTGGTCAGGTTTGCTTGGCGAACAGGCCCTCCTTGAAAAAAAATAATTCCTCCAAGGTTTTCTTCCTCAATTAATTTTGAAATACTGTTTACATGGGCTGCGCCTTTATTGGAATAGGCCGCAACCATAAAAAGTTGTCCTAAGCGCTCTTCAAAGCTAAGGCTATTAAAAACACTGTCTACCCAGTGTTCCTGTGCAACAGTGTTATCACTAATCAAAGGATCCCTGGGCTCTGTAGCATCGTGCCCGGATACCAAACCTATCAATAGGAGGCAGCAGAAAAACATTACGTAAACTTTTTGCCACATGGGGGTGTTAAAATTTTATTGGTAATAATTTAAGAATAACTTTGTGTTAACACACAACGTTTAATTCAAACTTACATAAATATCCTACTTCTACCTATGTAAAAGTGATGAACAGGAGAAATTTTATTTAAAACAATAGTTAGATAAGGAAGGTTTCAGTTGTTTTTTTGACTTTTGTTGAAAACAATAGAAACCCAGTTGATAAGTTTTGCGCCATAAAGGCAGTTGACAATTAAAATGTAATACTATGAATTTCCCATCCATATTCAGAATAAATCGGCCGAGTAGGTTTAATATCAACCCTAGACATTACGATCCGGTAAAGGAAGAAATAAAAAACAGGACGGAAATGATCAAGAAGGATTTGGAGATAGAAGGTGTGCTAAATCCTAAAGAACAACAAATACTGGAAAGACAAGTTTCGGGAGGATCCTCAAGAATCAGGGGAGCTTTTACCGGAGGAAGCCCGATAAAAAAGCAGCCTTCAAATATTATGGACAATACCGGATTGATCCGCATGATAATCATTGTATTGCTGGTGGGAGGCTTTGGCGGATACATATATTTAGGTCCTGTAATTTTATATTACCTACTTTATTTTGCAACCGGAGGAGCTTTATTGTTTGGCTTTTTTAAGCTAAAAGGGAGAAAGAAAGATGAATGATATGATCCAGTTGTTGCCGGATGCCATTGCAAACCAGATAGCTGCTGGTGAAGTGGTGCAAAGACCGGCTTCAGCCTTGAAAGAGCTTTTGGAGAATGCCATAGATGCCCAAGCCCAATCCATTCAGGTGGTGATAAAGGATGCCGGAAAGTCTTTGATTCAGGTAATCGATGATGGACTTGGAATGTCAATTACAGATGCCCGGATGTGTTTTGAAAGACATGCTACTTCTAAAATCAGGAAGTCAGATGACCTTTTCAATATTCGGACACATGGCTTTAGAGGGGAAGCGATGGCTTCAATTGCAGCTGTAGCACAAGTAGAACTTAAAACCAAACGGGATGGAGACGAGTTGGGAACACTTATTCAGGTGGAAAGCTCAACGGTTAAAAAACAAGAGCCAATAGTTTACCAAAGAGGAACATCTGTTTCAGTCAAAAACCTGTTTTGCAATGTTCCGGCACGTAGAAATTTCCTCAAATCCAACGCAGTGGAAACCAAACACCTGGTAGAGGAATTTCAGCGGGTGGCGTTGGCTTATCCTAAGATTTCATTTTCATTTTATCAAAATGATATGGAGCTTTTTAAATTGGCCGGTGGGAAATTGAGTAAAAGAATCGTGGGGATTTTTGGTAAACAATACCGTGATAAACTAATCGTTTGTCAGGAAGAGTCCCCTCATATAAATATTCATGGCTATATAGGAAAACCTGAACAAGCAAAAAAATCTCGAGGAGAGCAGTATTTCTTTGTAAATAACCGTTTTATTAAGAGCAATTATTTAGGGCATGCGGTCAGTACTGCTTTCGAATCGTTAATAGGGCAGGATCAACATCCTTTCTATGTATTGTTTTTAGACATTGACCCAAAGCATATTGACATTAATGTACATCCCACAAAAACCGAAATTAAATTCGATGATGAAAGAACCATCTATGGAGTAGTCAGGGCTGCGGTAAAACAAGCCTTAGGCGCGCACCATGTGGTTCCCACCATAGATTTTAGTTTGGATGTAAACTTTACGGATACCTGGAGCAGAGATACAGAAAAAAGAAAAGAGGTAGGCTTAGAAAATAATTACAGGACTTATAGAGGGCCTGGGATGGCCAATAAAGATTCCAAAGGTTGGGAGCAATTGTTTCAAAAAGATCATGAGGAACGAGCCATAAATTTTGATCCAGAAAAAAACAATACAGGGCAACAGGAACTTAAAACGTTTCCTAGCAAAGTAAATAGCAAGGATGAACCGCTTGTAAGTGAAATCAATAAACCTACCCTGGGAAGTGGGAATACCTTCCAGGTGGAACAAACTTATATCGTAACTCAAACCTCCTCCGGTTTACTGATCTTTGACCAACAGGCCACGCATCAGCGCATCCTATATGAACGGTACGCCAGTCAATTGGACCAGTCCAAGGGAGCATCTCAGCAATGCCTCTTCCCTCAGAACATCAGACTTAGCCCTGCAGATTTTGCTCTGGTGATGGATCTGAAAGAAGAGCTGAGTGACTTGGGTTTTCAGCTGTCAGAATTTGGTCAGCATGCCATATTGATTAATGGGGTGCCTGCTGATATTCACATTACTAGCGAAAAAATATTGTTTGAAGAATTATTGGAGCAGTTCAAGCATTTCAAAAATGAACTTTCGTTAAATAAAAAAGAAAACCTTGCCAGGTCTCTGGCAAAAAAGACCTCTATAAAAAGAGGAGACAAGCTACAAAGCCAAGAGATGGAAAATCTCGCCGGCCAATTGTTTGCTTGTCAAAATCCAAATTATAGTCCTGAAGGGAGCAAAACCTTCATTAAGTTGGATTTAAATAAAATTGATCGCTTTTTTTATTCCTGAATTAAAATAAGAATTTATGTTTAGAGCCCTTACACCCATTGTGAAAAACCTATTGTTAATTACGGTGGGTATGCATGTAATTGCTTCCTTTTTTCTTCCGCAACTGAGTGGGCTTTTTGCCTTATATTATATTGAGAGCAAAAATTTCATGCCTTTTCAGTTTGTGACTTATATGTTTATGCATGCAGATTTCTGGCATTTGTTCAGCAATATGTTTGGTCTATTCATATTCGGTCCCTTATTGGAACAATTCCTTGGTCCCAAAAAGCTGCTAATATTATGGATGGTTTGTGGGGTAGGTTCCGGGGTATTGTATTCGGGTTACGTAGCTTATAATATGGGGCAATTAAATGATAGAATTGAAGCCTTTAGTGAGGATCCCGATCCCGAGGAATTCAATAGATTCGTCTCTGCCTATAGCCATTATTTTAATCCAGTAATTTATGATTTTATCGATGATTACAGCCGTGATGCAGATAATCCTGAGTTGGTAGACAGAGCAAAAAGAAGCATGCTGGGAGTGAGGGATGTGCAGGCAAATATTCCTATGGTGGGAGCTTCCGGGGCCTTGTTTGGTGTTCTGATCGCATTTGGAATGCTCTTCCCAAACACTCAGTTGTTTTTGCTTTTTCCCCCAATGCCTATAAGGGCAAAATACCTTGTATTGTTCTATGGACTATACACAGTTTATAATATATTTGTATCTAATCCCACTGACAACGTAGCCCATTTCGCCCACCTATCAGGATTATTGATAGGAGCTGTTTTGGTTACTTTTTGGAAAAAGGATAGGCAAAGTTTTTATTAAAAGAGAAAAAATGTACGGAGGGTTTTGGTACCATATCAGACATGCATTTGACCATAAAAACAATGGTCTGTATAAGATTATAGCAATAAATTTACTGGCTTTCTTGGTATTGATGGTGCTTCGGGTATTTCTAACCATAGGAGGTTCCGAAACTACCTATCGTTCCATTATATCTTTTTTTATGATGCCGGCAGCGATTCCTCAATTTCTTATGCAACCCTGGACCATCATCAGCTATATGTTTTTGCATGAAGGGTTTTTGCATATTATCTTCAATATGCTATTTCTGTATTGGTTTGGCTTGTTGGTTCAGGAGTATTTGGGAAGCAGAAAGCTAGTCAATTTGTATATTCTAGGTGGAATCGCCGGAGGATTACTTTATATGGTTCTTTATAATATCGCCCCTTATTTTAGTGATCGTGTGGATGGAGCCTTAATGCTAGGTGCGAGTGCCGGAGTATATGCCATAGTTGTGGCTGCGGCCACGTTACGTCCGGATACAGAGTTTCATTTGCTATTATTAGGCCCGGTAAAAATCAAATATATAGCCATTTTTTATGTGTTGGTAGCCTTTGCAAATTCAGCAGGAGCCAATGCGGGAGGAGAATTGGCGCATCTGGGAGGAGCAGCCTTGGGTTTTGTCTATATATTGCAATTGAATAAAGGCATTGATATCGGAAAACCTGTCCAGACAGTGGGGGTATTTTTTGAAAAATTATTTTCCCAAAAACCGAAGGTTAAGGTTACTTATAGACGCGACCCAGACGCGACCAAGAAAAAAGCTACAAGAGGAAATTCCTCATCAAGCGCGTCATCTAGCAGTAGTACGCAAGAAGAAATTGACAGAATTTTAGACAAGATTGCTGATAAAGGCTATGATAACCTCACCAAGGAGGAAAAACGAAAGCTTTTTGATTTCAGCAATAAGGACAGCTAACAAAGATTGGTGAATTTAGCCATACCCTAAAGTACCCTTAAAAGCTTTCAATCCTTTATCTGTCAAATAAGGGAGTACTGCAGAAAAAATCAATTTACTGTAATAGGAAAATTGAATGTCATTGGGTCCAAAGACTGCTGAATTGTGGCTGAGCCAATAATCCGATAACATTAAGATTTGGACCGAAAGATTTTCAAAATTACCGGGGAATTTCTCTTTGTAGAAATAACCTTCCTTCTCCAACGTGCTAAATAGATGAATAAGCTGTGCTTTTCTTAAAGCTGTCAATTCCAAGTACTTGTCTTTAATTGTTTCATTGCTTTGGATCAGAGCGGATAAATTCAGCATCAAGTAACGGTACTTCATTTGCAACTTGAAAATGTGGACTATCGTAGTAAAAAGTTTTTCTAAGGTAAAAGAGGGCTTATCTATTTCTTCAGTCAATGCGTTCGCATGTTCACAAAGTTGTAAAAAAGCTTTGACGAAAAAATCATCAAGGTCAGCAAAAGATTGATAAAATTCTTCTAAAGAAATCTCAGCTTTTTCCAGTAAAGCCTCCAACTGCAATTTACTGCAGTCTTGTTCATTTATTATTGGAAAAGCTTTCTCAATGATTTCATTGGGTTGCATCACTTTACTTTAAATTAAGAAGTTTGAAATTTTCATTCTACCCTTTTCAACTGCTCTAATTTATGGGTTTAAACAAAAATTATTCCGTTTTTTGTTAATTTTTAATCGATGAAAGTTAAAATTCATCAAACGTGATTGGTTCCTGTATTGCAGGAGGCTGAGTGTTTTAAATTAATTCTGAGATTTTCTTTACAATTCATTTTTATTTGCCAGCTGACCACAAGCTGCATCTATATCTTGTCCCCTTGATTTTCTGACATTTGCGATGATACCCGACCCTTCCAAAATGGATAGGTATAAATCAATTTTATCCTGTGAAGCTTGTCTAAATTCACCTTCATCAATAGGGTTGTACTGGATAATATTTACCTTTGAAGGAATGTGTTTGCAGAATTTAGCCAATGCCCGGGCATGTTTCTCGTCATCATTGATACCATCCCATATAACATATTCATAGGTGACTTTCCTTTTGGTTTTGCTATACCAATATTTCAATGCCATGGCCAAATCTTCCACAGTGTTGGTTTCATTGATTGGCATTAGCCTTGTTCGGGTTTCATTGATGGCAGAGTGTAAAGAAAGGGCCAAATTGAATTTGACTTCATCATCGGCCAGTTTACGAATCATTTTGCCAATACCTACTGTGGACAATGTTATCCGCTTAGGAGAGATGCCAAGTCCCTCCGGAGAACATATTTTTTCAATAGCCGAAAGAACGTTCTGGTAGTTGAGAAGAGGTTCACCCATCCCCATGAATACAATATTGGTAAGGGGCCGGTCAAAATACAAACTGGCTTCTTCCTGAATGGCTACCACTTGGTCATAAATTTCATCCGGATTAAGGTTCCGCATCCTTTTTAACCTTGCAGTAGCACAGAAATTACAATCCAAGCTACATCCTACTTGAGAAGAAACACAGGCTGTGATTCTTTTGGATGTCGGAATGAGCACAGATTCCACAATATTGTTATCATATAGTTTGACCGCATTCTTAATGGTGCCATCAGTGCTCCGCTGAAATTGGTCTACAAGAATGTGGTTAATGGTGAAATTCTCTTTTAATATTTCCCTGGTTGATTTGGAAATATTACTCATTTCATCAAAATTTTTCATAGACTTGTTCCACAACCACTCATATACTTGCTTTGCCCTGAACTTTTTTTCTCCTACAGAAAGAAAATAGGCTTCAAGTTCTTGAAGTGATAGTTTTCTTATGTCTTGTTTTTTTTCTGCCAGCATGGTATTATTTTACTTGGAACCTGTCATTAACAGCCCTTTATTCATGAAAGGTTCAAATGATACAATTTTGTTTGCATAAGAACCTCAGAAAGTGCCAAGGTCTTTGTGCTGTGGTTTTGATCTATTGTTCAATTGCCCTTATTTAAAGATAGGGAATTTAGCCCCTGTTTTATTCAATTCTTCCATCAACCTTTCTTCAAGCGCAATTGTCTTTTCAGGAAAATCATGGCTAATGTCTAGCTCTTCACCGGGGTCCGTTTCTAGATTGAACAATTGGTTACTTCCGCTTTCATAATCATGAATTAGCTTCCAATTGCCTTGTCTGATTGCAGAACCCGGCTTCCATGCACTTCCGTGATATTGGGGGTAATGCCAGAACAGCAGCTCCCTTTCCGGTGCTTTTCCGCCCATTAAAAAAGACGAAAGATCCTTTCCGTCTTTTTCCTCATATTCTGCCCCTGCAATACTAAGCAAAGTAGGGAAAATATCCATGCTTATGACAGGAAGGTCTGGGGCAGTCCCCGGATTTTTGATGCCAGGACCTTTTATTAGCATAGGGACCCTTATCCCTCCTTCATAGCACCAGCCCTTGCCGGCCCTCAAAGGGCCATTTGAAGTAGGAGCTCCTTCGCCGTATAAGGTAGATAGGCCTCCATTGTCACTAGTCAGTATTACCCAAGTGTTGTCATCCAAACCTTGTGCCTTAAGTTCCTGAAGTATTCTCCCCACATTTTCGTCCATAGCTGCTACCATAGATGCATAGGCGGCGTTGTCTTGAATTAACTTGGTTTGACCCTCTCCTTCAGGTTTGTATTTGGCCTTTTCTCCAGACACAATCATGTTCTCCTTTTTATCTAGGAAATAATCGTACCGTTTCGGGGCAGGTTGGATAGGTGTATGCACACTATAAAAAGAAAGATACAATAAAAACGGTTCTTTGTTATTTTCTTTAATCAATTGTAAACTTTCATTGGTTAACCTATCGGTAAGGTATTCTCCTTCCGGTCCATCAGCAAGTTTGGGGTTACCATAGGGAGAGTAATAACCATTACTTATTCCTTTTTTTAACTGAGGTGCGCCTACACGCCACCCTCCAATGTTCACATCAAAACCTTGATTTTCGGGCCAATACTTTTCCTCTTCTCCTAGGTGCCACTTACCAATAAAAAAGGTTTGATATCCATTATCCTTAAATTTCTCGGCAAGGGTTGTTTCTTCTAAGGCGAGTTCATTATTTATCGAAGGTGTAATGATAGGCCGCCTCTCTTCAAATTTATCATACCCCGGTATCCAGTCAGTAATGCCTAATCTATTTGGGTGCTGGCCGGTCATTAAAGCCGCACGGGTTGGGCTACATACCGGATGAGCCGCATAGGCTTGGGTAAAACGCAAGCCTTCACTTGCCATTTGATCCAAGTTGGGGGTTTCGTAAAAACTCTCGGGGTAATTGGCTCTTACGTCTGCCCAGCCCAAATCATCTACGAGAATAATGACAAAATTAGGTTTTTGATTTACCTCTCCTTGGCAAGCGGTAAAGAGGGAAATAATAAAAAGAAAATAGAATATATTTTTCATGCAAGTAAAAGCTGTTTGGTTCACAAAGGTAGGTAATACAATGAAATTTTAATGGAGGGAGGTTGAATATAGATGCGGTTGCAGCATTTATAGGAGTATTAACTGCCAAAAGGTCTGCTTTTTAAGTGTTCTATGTTCGAAATCGGACATAATTTCAGGGTATTTGCTTAATTCTTGTTTGGTTTCATATTTGTACAAAGTAAGAAAAGCAATTAATAATTAAATAAACCGGAGCAAAAATGGATTTCAAGCAATTTACAATTAAATCACAAGAGGTGATTCAGAAAGCCTTGGAGCTATGTACCGCTGAGCAACAGCAGCTAATAGAGCCTGCTCACTTGTTGAAAGGAATTGTCCAAGTAGATGCCAATGTTACGGATTTTATATTTCAGAAATTAGGGATCAATTCAGGGTTGATCTTACAGAAGTTAGATGAAATCATTAGCCAATATCCAAAGGTAAGTGGCCAGCAACCCTATTTATCTAACGCAACCAATGAGGTGCTAACACAAGCTAAAAAGTACCTGAAGACTTTTGGGGATGAATTTGTAGCAGTAGAGCATTTGTTATTAGGTGTTTTGGCCGGTTCCGAGAAAGTAGCCCAGCTATTAAAAGGACAAGGCTTGAATGAAAAGAAATTAATAGAAGTAATAAAGGAACTTAGAAAAGGAAATAAAGTGACAGATCAAAATGCAGAATCTAAATACAGGTCTTTAGAAAAATATTCTAAGAATTTAAATGACCTGGCCAAAAAAGGAAAAATTGATCCTGTCATCGGTAGGGATGAAGAAATCAGGAGGGTCTTACAAATTTTGGCAAGAAGGACCAAAAATAATCCTATTTTATTGGGAGAACCGGGGGTAGGAAAAACTGCCATCGTAGAAGGTTTGGCCCAAAGAATTGTAAGTGGAGATGTTCCTGAAAACCTTAAAAGCAAAACCCTTATTTCATTAGATATGGGGCTTTTGGTGGCAGGGGCTAAATACAAAGGAGAATTTGAAGAGCGTCTAAAAGCAGTCATTAAGGAAGTAACGGACTCTGACGGTGAAATTATCTTATTTATTGATGAGATCCATACCTTGATAGGGGCCGGAGGTGGCGGAGAAGGTGCAATGGATGCGGCTAATTTATTGAAACCGGCCTTGGCTAGAGGAGAGCTACATGCCATTGGTGCAACAACTTTGAAAGAATACCAAAAGTACATTGAAAAGGATAAAGCACTTGAGCGTCGTTTCCAGCAAGTGGTGGTAGATGAGCCGGATGCTGCAGATGCCATTTCCATTTTAAGAGGTATAAAGGACAAGTATGAATTGCACCATGGTGTAAGGATCAAAGATGATGCAGTTATTGCCGCAGTAGAGCTTTCACAACGCTATATATCGGATCGTTATTTGCCCGATAAGGCCATCGATTTAATGGATGAAGCAGCGGCCAAATTAAGGATGGAGATTGACTCTCTTCCTCAAGAATTGGATGAGCTGAACAGACGTATAATGCAGCTGGAAATAGAAAGGGAGGCCATTAGGCGTGAAAAAAATAAGGACAAGGAGAGTGTTCTAAGTAAAGAACTTGCAGACCTATCTGAAAAGAGGCAAGAACTGAAGGCGAAATGGGAAGGTGAAAAAGCCGTAATTCAGGGCATTCAAAGGGAAAAAGAGAACATTGACAAATTTAAAATAGAAGCTGAACAGGCGGAACGAAGTGGTGACTTTGGAAAGGTTGCTGAGATCCGCTATGGGAAAATTGTGGATAGTGAGCAAAAGCTGGAATCTTTTAAAGAACAGCTGAAGGTGATGCAAGAAAATTCCACCTTGCTTAAAGAGGAGGTAGATAGTGAAGACATTGCGGCTGTGGTCAGTAAGTGGACAGGTATCCCTTTGTCCAAAATGATCCAAAGTGAAAGAGAGAAATTGCTTCATTTGGAAGAGGAATTAGGCAAGCGCGTGGCTGGTCAGAAGGAAGCTATTACTGCGCTTTCGGATGCAGTAAGAAGAAGCAGGGCAGGTTTGCAGGATCCGAAGCGACCTATAGGTTCATTTATATTCTTAGGTACTACAGGAGTTGGTAAAACAGAATTAGCCAAAGCACTGGCAGAATACCTGTTTAGCGATGAGAATGCAATGGTAAGGATCGACATGTCTGAATATCAAGAAAGGCATGCAGTAAGCAGATTGGTTGGAGCACCTCCAGGGTATGTAGGCTATGATGAAGGTGGTCAACTAACAGAAGCAGTAAGAAGGAAGCCTTACTCCGTGGTATTGCTTGATGAAATTGAAAAGGCTCACCCGGATGTGTTCAATATTCTCCTTCAAGTTTTAGATGATGGTAGGCTTACCGACAATAAAGGAAGGATAGCCAATTTCAAGAACACAATTATTATCATGACCACAAATATTGGATCTCATTTAATTCAGGAACGGTTTGAGAGCCTCAACGAGAGCAATAAGGAAGCAGTGCTGGAAAGTACAAAAGAAGAGGTTTTCAATTTATTGAAAAAATCTGTGCGTCCTGAGTTCTTGAATAGAATTGATGAAACCATCATGTTCGAGCCACTTAACAGAAAGATTCTTCGAAAAATTGTGGATATCCAATGGAGAGAAATCCAACAACGCTTAGCGGAATCGGGTATCGAAATAGATGCAACCCAAGATGTGTTGGATTATTTAGGGGAAGTTGGGTTTGATCCTCAATTTGGTGCCAGACCATTAAAGAGAACCATGCAACGCTTGGTATTGAATGAGTTGTCCAAACAAATTTTGAGTGGATACATCAAAAATGATAGTGCTGTTTTGGTGGACTTGGATGCCGAAAAGCAAGTCTATTTCAAAAATGTGGACCATGTAGAGATAAGTTAAATCCGGATTAAGTAATAATATGCGCGATGCGTGTTGCAATCGCAAGAAAATCAGTCCGTTTGAAGCGATTTTAAAAAGTAATAGATTCCCTACTGCAGATTTCGGGTTAAAGTTCGGTTTATTGGGTTTATTAGTTGGACAGCCAATCTGTTTTCAGGTTGGCTGTTTTTTTTACTTGTGTCCCATACCTGTGCTTATGCGGCTTATTTCATGATCTTGTGTAACAAATTTATTCTATTTTTTCCAGTTTTGACTTTCCTCGCTTACGTCAACATCCCATGATTGGGCAGGGTTAGCTTGATAGATAGGGTCATTGTCCTTAAGAGGAAATGATTGTAATACCTCGTACAGTTGCTGGAAGTTGTTTTTTCTCTCCTCAGAATTTAAGCTATCTAAAAGATTGACCTTTTCTTCCGGATCCAGCTGCAAATCAAAAAATGATTCGGCTTCCCTTTCTGAATTGATATAGAGCTTGTATTTTTTGTTTCGTAATACTCTGTCTCGGAAAATATATTGGTTCTCAACCCCATTTTGGGTTAGTGCGGCATGATTTCCTCCGCCCATTCCCAAGATCCATGCCCGGTTTGAGGCATTATCTCCCTCTAACAAAACACCTTTAAAAGACTGCCCATCAATGGTAAAGGCTTGATTGTTTTTTTTGAAGTCAACTCCAGCTAAATCAAGAAAAGTAGGGTAAAAATCAGTAAAGTCAATGAGCGCATCAGATACTTGCCGAGGCTTAATTTTACTTGGCCAACTGGCAATAAATGGTGCGTTGATGCCGGATTCAATTGTCTTTGCTTTTCCTCCTTTTACCATCCGGCCGTTTATTTTTCCCGTAATTGCTCCGGACGTACCATTGTCTGTAGTCCAAATTACTAGGGTGTTTTCCCTGATTCCGGCATTTTCCAGTGCCTGAATTATCTCTCCTGTAATTTTGTCTGTGTAATTCACCATGGCTTTATGCTTTCCTAAATTGTCAGTAGCCGTTTCCAAAGGTGTATTGACAAATGGGGTGTGGGTAAGGACCATAGGATAATAGATAAACATTGGTTTGTCTTTATTATTATCGATAAAATCTATAATGAAATTTTTAAATACATCCGGCCCAAATTCACCTTTATAGGTTTTACTACCATTTTTGGTGAATAGATAGGGGTCTTGATACCTATTGATACTGGCTTCAATTCCCGTTTCATAGCCCGTCCACATACAATATTCGTCAAAACCATTTTTGGTCAATGCATCAGGTTCAATCCTGAAATCATCGATTTGCCACTTGCCGGCTATACAAGTGGTGTAACCGGCTTTTTTCATTTCCATGCCTATACTTGGGTTCATATTCTCATCGAAATGCGCCCCACCTCCCCAACGTGGGACATCCCAATGATTTACCCACCCATGCCTGAAAGGGTATTGACCCGTAAGTAAGGTTACCCTAGTTGGAGTACATTGAGGCATGGAGTATACATTGTTGAAGGTCATGCCACTAGTTGCTAGAGCATCAATATTGGGTGTGGAAATTTCTTCTGCTCCGTAATGACTGATCCACTCTTTACCCAAATCGTCCACCATGATCAAAATAATATTGGGACGGGAGGAGCCAATAGTGGATGAAGGGGTGTTGTTACAGCCTACTAAGGAAAATAGGAGACCAAATAAGAGTAGGTTTTTCATAGGGATATGTTTGTGGCACTTTTGGCTTGTTTTGGACTATGCTGGGGTATAAATCTTAATTGGCTTTGTTCCCTTGGCCGGCGATAAAATTATTTAGTTTTTTATTGGTGGATTTTTGAATTTTCTTTTTCATCAATGGAGTCCATCCAATCAAGTAACCTAAAGTACCCATGGCCTGTTTGCTCCATTTCCACAGGTTAAAAGTATCAATATGCTCGATGATTTTACCATCTTCGAATTTAAATTCACCACTAACATTATTAATTACCTTTCGGTTATTTTTACCAAAATGATATTCGGCAACCCAGTTTACCTTTCCTTTTTTATCTGAAACTCGTGCAATCTTATAACTGACTTTAAGCTCACCCTTTTTTGAGGTAAGTAACATTTCCCACATCTTACACGCTCGGGCTCCCTTTAAAGTACCGAAGACAGGGTCTTTGAAAACAACATCAGTATGGTAACATTCTCCCATTGCTTGACTGTCCCCTTTTATAAAAGAGGTGTAAAATTTATTAAGTAGTGCTTTATTGTCCATGCTAGTTAGTTGCCTATTGATTGTTGTACTTACCTATTTTTTCAAATATTTAGTGAAGGGGATGGCTTTGCTTCTGTGTCGAATTTATCAATTTGTTTTTTCATCTCTTTGTCAAATAACAACTATCTTTCAAGAAATATAAAAAAAGGCCTGGCAGGTCAATATTAAACTGGATACCCTTTTAAATTAGTAGCATTGTACCTTCTTCTTTTGGTCCATTTTTCCAGTTCGACAAACAAAAAAACTAGGCTTGAAAGGGTCAGGCAAATGACTAGTTCCGAGAAAGTTAGTGCTTGGGTGTTGAAGATATTTTGAAAAAATGGCAAATAGACCACAATCAACTGTAGCCCAATTGTAATCAGGACTGCAATAATTAAATGCCTATTACCAAAAATGCCCATGGTGAAAAGAGACTTAATATCACTACGGATTGCCAAGGCATGCACCATTTGTGAAATGCTTAGGACAGTAAAAACCATGGTTGCCCATTTTGGGTTTTCAGTATGAATGGCCCAGGCCTGAGTACCAAGACAGACTGCTCCCATAAGTAGCCCTACCCATAGTACATGAATTACAATTCCTCCTGAAAAGATGCTTTCATCTGTTTTTCTGGGAGGTCTTTTTAGGATGTCTTCCTCCGCAGGCTCTGAAGCAAATGCCAATGCCGGAAGTCCATCGGAAATTAAATTAATCCAAAGAATCTGAATAGGAATGAGAGGAATGGGTAGACCTAAAAGAGGGGCTAAAAATATTGTCCAAATTTCTCCACTATTCCCGGTAAGTATGTATTTTATAAACTTTCGAATGTTATCAAAAATGCGACGACCTTCACGGACAGCGTGGACAATGGTGGCAAAATTATCATCTAATAGAATCATATCTGCTGCCTCTTTTGAGACATCTGTGCCTGTAATCCCCATGGCAATCCCTATGTCAGCACGTTTTAGTGCGGGAGCATCATTAACCCCATCCCCAGTAACGGCTACAAAATGACCTCTGCCTTGCAGGCTTTTTACAATTTTTAGTTTTTGCTCAGGGGATACTCGGGCAAAAACCTTGATAGATTCAAGATTGGCCTCAAATTCTTGCTCAGAAAGTGCTGAAAGTGCTGTGCCGGTGATGATTTTGTCTGATGGATCTTGTAAAATCCCTGTAGCTGTAGCTATGGCTTTTGCAGTGACAGGATGATCCCCTGTGAGCATTACAAGCCTTATCCCTGCGGTATGGCAATTGGCAATGGCTTCAATGGCTTCTGCTCTTGGAGGGTCAATCATGGCCACCAAACCTATAAATTGCAAATGGCTTTCAAATTTATCTACTGATTTCTCCTCGGGTAATTCCTCCATTACCTTAACAGCATAAGCTAATACCCGTTTGCCTTGCTCAGCAAATTCCTTGGTAATGGTATTGATTTTATCAATATTTTCAGCTTCACTTATCTCTAAAATTTTCTCGACAGCTCCTTTCGTTACCACGATCCACTTCCCATTCATAGGGTAGACGGTGGTCATTTTTTTCCTTTCAGAATCAAATGGAAATTCATAAGCGCGTTTAAATTCGTTCTGCCATGATGCCTTATACTCCTGATTGTTTCTGGTGAAGGCCACCAAGGCTATTTCTGTAGGATCTCCCTTAAGTTTTTTTTGAGCTGTGGTAACCACATCGTGATTAAGTTCCATTCCCAGAAGCATAATTTGCATTGGATCTAGGTTTTCTATTTTATCGACTTCCGGGGAGATCCAGCAATCAGACACAGTCATTTTATTTTGTGTAATGGTTCCGGTTTTGTCCGTACAGATGTAACTAACAGAACCCAAGGTTTCTGCCGCAGGTAACTTTCTAATCAACGCATTTTTGCGAACCATGCGCTTGGCTCCCAAAGCCAAAGCAATGGTGATAACGGCTGGTAAAGCTTCAGGGATGGCGGCAACAGCTACAGAAATGGCAGTAAGTAACATTTGTACAGGTTCTTCCCCACGTAACCACCCGGCAATAAAAAGGGCAATGCATATGCCGATAACAGCGAAGGATAACTTTTTGGCAAAATCGGCCAAACGCTTTTGCAGTGGAGTCTTAACCTTGTCTTCTTGCAAGAGTTGAGCAATTCGCCCTATTTCAGTATTCATGCCCGTGGCCACCACAACTCCTTCCCCTCTACCATTGGTGATTATGGTACTTTTATAGGCCATATTTACCCTATCTCCCAAAGAAGTGTTTTCAGTAGATAGTGTGTCAGAAGATTTGTTGATCGGATGAGATTCCCCTGTGAGGGAGGCCTCTTCAATTTTCAGTGCATGTGTTGTTGTCAGCCTTAGGTCTGCCGGAACAAGCATACCCGCTTCAAGTATTACGATGTCTCCGGGAATTATTTCAGTTGCGGCTACTTGAATAATGTGTCCTGCTCGTCGTATAGTGGCATGTAAGGAAGACATCTTGTTCAAGGCTTCCATGGCTTTTTCTGCTCGATATTCTTGCACAAAGCCAATTAGGGCATTCAGTAAAACGATAATTAATATTACAACGGTATCCTTAATGTCTCCCACGAAATAGGAGATAGCTGCAGCTAAAAATAAAATGAAGATCATTATATCTTTAAACTGATGAAGTATCAGGCTAATAATCGAAACCTTCTTTTTTTGAGTCAGCTCGTTTTTTCCGTATTTTAATTGCCTTTTTTTTACCTCTGCTGAATCCAAGCCATTTTCGCCGGTATTCAGTTTTTGGTAAATGTCTGAAGTGGATAAATTGTGGTAATTCATCTTCGTTTTTTCTTTAAGACCTTAGGGAATAATATCTGTATAGGCAGGATTTATTTACATAAAAATGAATTTAGAGCTGGCAATCAACCAAATCTAAAAGGGCCATTAACAAATTTTTTATGCTAATCGCCCTTATTTTGGGATGCTACTCCCATTGGCTTTCAATATAATTTAAAAAAATAACCGTTGCAACGGTATGATAGGCTGAATAACAAAGGGAAGGCTGCCTATAGATTTTAATTGTAAATCAAGGGGGAAAAGGTATTTTATATCAATTTCTGAACTGATTTTACTCATAAAATCAGTTCAGATGGAAAGTTTGTACCGATCTTGCATTTGAGAGTTATAGGTCTTTTTAGAACATTTTGGTGGAGGATTATTGCCGGTTTATTTGGCAAAGCTTACTTTGCCAAAAGCAGAGGGGATATGAAAGTCTGGGCTTGATTTTTGGGGTTTTACCCAAGAATACCAGCTGACCTCTTTGCTTTTGCTATTTTTAAAATCTGCTCGAAAAACACCTAAGTAAAAAGAATTTCCAATTCCTAAATTTTCTAACTCAAGTAAAGCTATTTTTCCTTCCACCACATAACCTGATTCTGTTGTTTTGGTAGATACTTCAATGCTACTGAAATCCCATTGTTCATTGAATTTACGATAATTCTCCGCCGAATAATCCAAGATGTTACCATTGGGATCCATCTCCACGCAGTAATAATTGTTAAGGCTCCTGTTACTTGCAAAAAACAATTCTACCCGATCACCACCGGCAACAGACAATTCCTTCTCGAAGGGTTGGGTGATCAATGTATTGTCCTCTACTTGAAAAATAAAGTTAAAATAGTTCTCAGAAATAAAGGCCTTAAACTTAGTCTGATCGGGATTGTCATTTTCCCATGGGGCAATCAGACCATTTAAGGTTACAGCTTTAGCCCATTCGTCTCTTCCTAGAGCGGCGTCTATATTGATCTCTGGTTCACTAAAGGGAAAGGATAGGCTTGTGAGCGCAGATTGTGCACAGGAGGTTAAAATCAATGCCACTGAAATGGAAACTATAAACCGGTAGAACATAATGGAAAAATTTTATTAAAGGGTAAAACGTTTTTTTATAAATCAGATCTTATTTGCCTTTTGAATCGACCATTTCTAAAGAATAATTGAGTTTGGATTGAATCGGTTTTTCTTCTTGATTCAGGAGTGTCAATTGACCACTTTTTTCTTGCTGAAAGCTTTTGAAAGGTGCGTTATTCTCATCAAGAAGCCTAATTGCCATGGCGCCGGGATTGTCTTCAAGGCCGTAAATTACCTCGTATATTCCGGTGGTTTTGTAGTTTCTGTCACCATCTTTGGTTTCTAGGTAGGTTTCTGATAGTTCAAAGGACCGTTCTATTTTTTCCGGGCTGTTTTCAAGTTTTAATTCTGTTTGAATACCGGCACAATCGGCACAGGGCAACACCCCTGAGTAGTTTACCCACGTGGACCCTGTGCTTTCAAGAACAATTTCTTTGGTGCTCGATTCGGTTACTTCTCCTTCATATTTCTTCTCTTCCGAAGGGCTGTCACATGCAAAGGAAAGAAGGGCGAATATAAATATAATTTGGTTTTTCATAGGGTTAAATTTTGTCTATCCACGAAGGTAGGTTTTTAATTATGTCTGTGGTCATTGTATGCAGGTCATATTCCTGATGCCAGTTCCAGTCATTCCTGGCTTGTTGATCATCGATGGATTTCGGCCAATTGGAAGCGATTTCTTGTCGATAATCAGGTGTATAATCTATTTTAAAATCCGGAAAATGTTTTTTTAATTCCAGAAAAATTTCTTCCGGTGTAAAGCTCATTGCCGTCAGGTTGTAACTAGACCTAACGGTGATATTTTCTCTAGGGGCTTGCATTAAATCTAGCGTGGCTTTTATTGCATCAGGCATGTACATCATCGGTAAACGGGTATCTTTTTCTAAGTATGACCGGAAAACTTGTCCTGTCAAAGCTTTGTGAAATATGTCTACAGCATAATCGGTAGTTCCACCTCCAGGTCTTGCTTTGTAACCAATGAGTCCGGGAAACCTAAGGCTTCGCACATCCACTTTGTGGTGGCTATAATAATATTCACACCATCTTTCACCTGCCATCTTTGAAATCCCGTAAACGGTGCCGGCTGTCTGGACAGCATCTTGAGGGGTGTTTTCTTTTGGGCTTTCTTTGCCAAAAACAGCAATAGACGATGGCCAAAATACTTTCTCTAATTTAAGTTCCTTGGCCAATTCCAGTAAAATCAATAAACTGTCAATATTCAATTTCCAGGCCAATAGTGGTTTTTGTTCTGCTGTGGCGGATAAAATAGCGGCAAGGTGATATACCTGGCTTATATTTTCATTGGCAATGGCCTTTCTTAGACTGTCTTTGTCCATAACATCGAGCATCATGAATTGGCAAAATGAAAATTTTTCTGAGGAATTTTGATTAATATCAGATGCTATGACAGCCTCAGGTCCGTGGATCTCACAAAGTTTTTGTGTCAATTCAGTTCCTAATTGGCCTGCAGCCCCGGTTACCAGTATTTTATTCATAGGGTTTATTTTGATTTGCGGTGTCTCAAATGTCAATTTCAGAATTTTATTACAAAAATGTGTCATTATTCCCTGAAAATCGTAAGTTTAAGAATAAATTAAACCCATAACTTAACAACCTTATCTAACTGATTTTTGGCTTATGTTTGACACCTTAAGAGAAAAACTTCAAGAAGACCTAAATAACCTCAAAAATGAAGGTTTATACAAAAGTGAAAGAATCATAAAGTCTCCACAAGGGGCTAAGATTTCCCTCGAAGATGGAAGTGAAGTATTGAATTTTTGTGCCAATAATTACTTGGGGCTTTCAAGTCATCCCAAGGTGATCGAAGCTGCCAAGGCAGCCATAGATAGTCATGGTTTCGGGATGTCTTCCGTTCGATTTATTTGTGGAACGCAGGATATCCACAAAACTTTGGAGGATAAAATTTCAAAATTTTTAGGTACAGAAGACACCATTCTTTACGCGGCGGCTTTTGATGCCAATGGGGGAGTATTTGAGCCTATTTTGGGCGCTGAAGATGCAATCATTTCAGATGCATTAAATCATGCCTCAATTATTGATGGGGTAAGATTGTGCAAGGCCATGCGCTTTAGGTACAAGCACAATGATATGGAAGATTTGGAAGAGCAACTCAAAGTGGCAGATCAGAAAGGGGCCAAGAATAAAATAATTGTTACTGATGGGGCTTTTTCCATGGATGGGACAATCGCTCAGCTGGATAAAATTGTAAACCTTGCAGAAAAATACAAGGCTTTGGTAATGTCTGATGAGTGTCATTCAACTGGCTTCATTGGACAATCGGGTAGGGGTGTTCATGAACTCAAAGGAGTAATGGGCAAAGTAGATATCATTACAGGAACTTTGGGCAAGGCTTTAGGGGGGGCTTCCGGAGGCTTTACCTCAGGCAGAAAGGAAATCATTGCTACCCTTCGTCAAAAATCAAGACCTTATTTATTTTCCAATACCTTGGCACCTGCAATTACCGGTGCTTCCATAGTTATTTTTGACCTTTTATCGGAAACTACTGCTTTAAGGGATAAGTTGGAAGAAAACACCATGTATTTTAGAGAAGGTATTCAGAAGGCAGGTTTTGCCATCAAAGAAGGAACCCATCCAATAGTGCCTATAATGCTATATGATGCCCCATTAGCCCAGAAAATGGCTAGTCAATTGCTGGAAAAGGGAATTTATGTCATAGGTTTTTACTACCCTGTAGTACCGAAGGGGCAAGCAAGAATTAGGGTCCAATTATCAGCTGCACACGAGAGAGCAGACCTAGACAGGGCCATTAAAGCATTTAGTGAAGTAGGAAAATCCCTTGGGGTTATAGAATAGAAGTTTTAAAGTTCGGAGATACGCTTTAATTCAGCCATTTTTTCCGATTGTGTTAATGGTTCAAACTTGTCATCAATTTCTTCTCCGGTCAGGTAATTATTGATCATTTCTCTGACTTCCTGGAAAGAAAGATTGTGCAAGATTTTTCCGTTTTTTGCCAAGGAAACCTGTCCGGTTTCTTCAGAGACAATTAGGATCAATGAATCTGTGGCTTCGGACATGCCTATGGCTGCCCGGTGGCGGAGACCAAATTGCGCAGGCACTTCTCTTTCTGTAACAGGGAGAATACACCTTGCTGCTTTTACTCTACCATTAAAAATAATTACCCCGCCATCGTGTAATGGGCTGTACTTGTTGAAGATAGAGACCAATAGCCGCTTAGAAACTACGGCATCTATCAAGTCACCGCTTTCTGCGTAAAATTTCAATTCTGAATTTTTGGAAAGTACTATCAGGGCTCCTGTACTACTACCCGATAAGGTTTTAGAAGCTTCTATAATAGGAGTTACATTGAAGGCTTGACTTTCTCTTTTTCGCCAAAACAATAATTCCTGCCATAGATTTTCATTAGAAAATATGGAAGATTTACCCACAATGAGGAGAAACTTCCTGATTTCCTGCTGGAACAGAATGATTGCAGCCAAAACACCAACCCCCATAAATTGTCCCAAAATAATTGTAAGAAGCTCCATTTGAGCTGCACTAACAACCAAATAAATCAAATAAATGGAAAGAAAGCCTAAAAAAATCTTAATGGCCACACTTCCCCTCATCAATTTATAAACCTGATAAATCAGAATACTTACCAGTGTGATGTCTATAAGATTGACCAGAGAAATGTCTAGAAAACCTATTTTAAAGAGTAAATTCAAGTATAGATTTGTTTATATATTTTTAATGTTTCGTTTGCTTCTTTTACATCGTGTACCCTAATGATTTTGGCGCCGTTAATAAGGGCAGCCATATGTATGGCTGTAGTCCCGTTTAACGCCTCTTCAGGGCTATTATTTAACAATTTATATATCATCGACTTTCTCGATGCTCCAATTAAAAGGGGTAGTTTCAATGTATTAAAATAAGAAAAATGCTTTAAAAGTCTGTAGTTTTGTTCCAATGTCTTGGAAAAACCCAGTCCTATATCAAGTATTACATCTTTTATGCCAGCTTTATAGCACTTTTCAATTTTTTCCGAAAAAAAATATCCAATTTCCTTTTCTATGTCAACATATTCGGAAAAATTTTGCATTGTTTGTGGGTCTCCTAACATATGCATGCAAATGTAAGGAACACCTAAACTACCTACTGTTTCAAACATCTTGGGATCTAATCCGCCACCAGAGATGTCATTTACCATGTCAGCACCTGCATTGACAGCTTCTTTTGCCACTTTGGATCTAAAGGTGTCAATAGAAATTAAAATGTCAGGAAACCTATCTTTTATATTCTTAATAACGTGAATTACTCTATTAAGTTCCTCTTTTTCTGTAACCATAGCAGCTCCAGGTCTGGAACTATAGCCACCAATGTCAAGTATGTCTGCCCCTTCGTTAACCATCTTTGTAGCTTTCACTAAAACCTCGCGAGATTCACCCGTAGTTCTGCTTTTATCGTAAAAAGAATCAGGAGTACTGTTGATTATCCCCATAATCCACGGCTTGTCCAAAGTAAAAAGCTTTCCTTTGATTTGAAGTGTTATTTTTGGGGGAAATAAAGTATCTTCGAATTTATATATTGAATGTGAATTTTCTAACATAAAACATCGGTGCTTTGGAAACGCAAACCGCAAGCGAATATAATGAAGTTATTGGCCTTTGTAAAGAACTTTTTAAGAAGAAAACCCAAGATTATGGTACTGCATGGAGGATACTTAGACTTCCTTCCCTGACTGACCAGATTTTCATAAAAGCACAACGCATAAGATCTATTCAGGAAAAAGGTACACAAAAGGTGATGGACCCAATAAAGGACGAATTTATTGGAATCATCAATTATTGCCTCATTGCACTAATGCAAAATGATTTGCATGCTGATCCAAGAATGGAATTGTCTTTTGAAGAATTAGCGCCTATTTATGACAAATGGGTGGAAGAAACTAAAGATCTTTTGGCCAATAAAAACCATGACTACGGAGAAGCTTGGAGAGGTATGCGGGTTTCTTCTATTACAGATATCATATTAATGAAACTGTACAGGGTAAAACAGATTGAGGATAATCAGGGGCAGACAATTGTTTCAGAGGGGGTAGTTGCCAATTATCAAGACATGCTCAATTATGCTGTTTTCTGTATGATTAAATTGAATCACAATGATAATTAAAACATTAGTCTTAATCTCCAGGATACTTGTAGGAGGGCTTTTTATTTTTTCAGGGCTTATCAAAGTAAATGATCCCGTAGGTACTTCCATCAAAATGGAGGAATACTTCGACGTGTTTGCTACGGATATAGCTCCAATTTTTGAACACCTAAAAGCAATTTCTTTACCGATATCTGTGTTTTTAGTAGTAGTGGAAGTGGCTTTGGGTGTAATGCTTTTAGTTGGGTGGAGATTAAAGCGTGCCATTTTTCTTTTACTGGCTATGATTCTCTTCTTTACTTTTCTCACCTTCTATTCTGCGTATTTTAATAAAGTAACAGATTGTGGTTGCTTTGGTGATGCAATTAAACTGACGCCTTGGGAATCCTTTTACAAGGACATTGTGTTGCTGGTGATGATTGTGTTTATGCTCGTATTTAGAAAGCATTTGCCAATGAAATACAATGTTTTCGGTAAATGGCTTACCATAGGTTCTTTTGTACTGTCTTTGATTTTGGCTATTTATTCCATAAGAAATCTCCCTTTTATCGATTTTAGGGCCTTCAAAGAAGGAGTAAATATCACCAAAGCCATGCAACCCTCCGCACCTTTGGAGTATTCTTACTTAATGGAGAAGGATGGTGAACAATTTGTATTGGATGAATACCCAAGTGATGAAAGTTATACTTTTGTAGAAATGACTTTGAAAAATCCTGAAGTCTTGCCTAAAATTTCAGATTTTGCTATATGGAATGAAGCCGGTGATCATACAGAAGAAATGCTTCAAGGAAAGCAACTGTTGATCTTGTCTAGTAATATCGATAAAATAACACTTTCAGTCAGTGAACTGGATAGAATTAGTGCACTAATTAACGCTTTTCAGGGGACAGACGTAAAGGTTCATTGGGTAGCGGCTTCATCAGAAGAAAGAATGAATGAATTTTTGCGAGAAAAAGGTCTTCGGGTAAGTTCCTATATGGCAGATGCTACTGTAGTAAAAACCATTATTAGGTCTAATCCCGGGTTGGTTTTTATGGAAGAAGGAACGGTGCTTAAGAAGTTTCATTACCGAAATTCACCCACCCCTGAAATAGCTAAAACTATATTTTTCAAATAATGGATGCAAAGAAGATTGTACTTGTAGGAATGCCCGGGAGTGGGAAGTCTACTTTAGGGAGGTCCCTCGCAGCCAAGTTAAATTGGCCCTTTTACGATTTAGATGATTTAATAGAAGCCAAGGCAGAGAAAGCAATTTCTGAAATTTTTTCCTCAGAAGGTGAAGGGTACTTCAGGAAACTAGAGACTTCAGTCTTGGAGGAAATCCTTGATAAAAAGGAAACATTTGTTTTGGCAACAGGGGGAGGTGCTCCTTGCTATAATGAAAACATGGCTTTGATCAATAAAAAGGGAGTTTCAGTTTATTTGGATGTTCCTTTAAATAATATTCTGGAGCGGTTAACCAATACCCAAGTGGCCATAAGGCCTTTGTTTTCAAGTCTTGATACCCCTGAAATTATTCTTAAGCTCAAGGACATGCATTCCCAAAGAAATGCTTTTTACGAAAAGGCAAAAATAAAACTCAGGGGAGAAGACAGTTCCCCTGAGTTATTGATAGCTTATTGGTTGCCGTTATTAGAAACTAAATCCTAGGGTAAGCATACCTGTAGTTCTGTTGTTATCAATGACTGCAAGGTCAGATCCCGGATAAGACGAATAATAACCGTTGAACTTGCTATTTACCAAACCAAAATCTATACTAAAACCGGACAATTTCACACCCACACCACCTGAGATTTGGTTGGTGCTTCGGTCTGTATTACCTGGGTTAGCTATGGGGTCGCCATAATAAGCATAACCAGCTCTTAGCCTGAACATATCAAATCTAAACTCTCCACCCAAGCTATAGTTGATTGTTTGACCATACAAATTATTAATATCCTGGTTGTCCGTTTCCGGGTTAAATGCATTGGAACGGATATTGGCTGAGCTGTAGTCTAAGTAATTAACATCTGCAGTAATAAAGCCGTTTTTACCAAAGAAGTAAGTGAGGCCACCACCCAATCGCATAGGGCTTCTTAGGTTATAGCTACTTACGTAAAGGTCTGTTTGTGCGTCGGATTCTGAGATGCTTCCAAATTCAGGGTCTTGGTATGCAGGGAAAAAATCCGCAAAAATATCGGCATCATACTCTTCATTGATTTGGTACCAAGTTGGGGATTTGAAGTTCAGCCCTACGTTTAGCTGATCTACAGGCTTGTAAATAACCCCAAGACCAACATTGACTCCTGTACCACTTAAATATAAGTTTTCTTGCAATGAGCTGAAAAGGGTGGTCTGGTTGTTATCGTCAAAGAATTCCTCATTATATGTTTTGGTAGATCTGAATGAGACGGAGTTGATTCCAAGTGAAGCGCCGAGAAACAACTTGTTTTTGTAATTGCCACCGTAGGAAAAATTAATTTCGGACATGGATCCTTCATTTTCCACCTTTTCCATTTTCTCTAAGGCCAGAGTAGCATTGGGGACATAATCATATCCGTCATCAACCGGGTTAATAAGGAATGCATCAAAAAACAAACCATCAGTTCCTCCGGGAACACCATAATTGTTGTAGTCCTCAACGTAGAAGTCAAGAATAGATCCTTGATCTAATTGGTTGGAGAAATAGCCGAAATCATTATTATAGGTAGCTTGTCTATTGATACTGATACCAAATGAACCTCCTCGCCAATCACCTACTTCAAGGGGAGTTTTTGCTTTGCTGATGACCACCCCTAGGTTTGGTATAGAAAAATTGGTTGCATTAAAATTCTCTGTTTGATTTAATAATGTTGTACCTGCATTCCAATCACTATAAGCAGCAGTAAAACTAAATTCTGAATTTTGATAAAATCCCAATCCTGCAGGATTATTATGTATATTGCTTATATCACCTCCAAGGGAATTACCTGTTCCTCCAAGCGCATTAATTCTTGCTGTTCCGGTGGATCCGAACTGGCTAAATCGTAAAGCGTCTTCAGCATATCCGCTTTGGGCTTTTGCTTCACTAAAATGTAATGCAATCAAAGCAGATAAAGATAAAATTAATTTAAATCCTTTCATGTCAATTATATTAAATCCTTGTTTTTTGTTTTAAACCTAATTCGATAAGGCAGCATGAATTAAGGCTTCCAAATCTCCAAGTAGGTATTGATTAATGTAGCGATACTATCCAAACGGAAATTGCCACAATTAGGTTAAGTAAAACGTTATTTCAAGTGCGGGTATTTAGGTGATTGGGTATATATGAAGGTTACCTTGAATCATAAGGTGGAATTCAAAGTATAAAAAGTAATTGAATGACAATGGGGAGGAATAAATGTAAAAAAAGAGGGAATTAATTCCCTCTTCTACTACTGCTACTACCTACACTTCTAGATGATCCTCCTGAGCTCCTTGGAGCGCTATAGGAAGATGAAGAACGTGAAGGTGAAGAATAAGTGCTTGATCTGCTAGGGGTAGTAGATCTTTGGTATGTTGATGTATTGGTTCTTGTGCTTCTGTTATAAGAAGGTGAAGAACTTCTTGTAGATCTAGATGTTCCGTATTGAGACCTGCTATTGCTAGATGAACCACTGTAGGTTCTTGATCTGCTGCTAGAAGGTGCTGTTGTTCTATAAGTACTATTGGTGTTTCTGCTAGTACCATAGCTGCTTCTTGTTGAAGTGTTTCCGGACCTGTTCATGGCCGGACTATTAATGTTTCTTCTTGAAGGAGCTGCAGAAGCAGAGTTGTAATAGTCATTTTGAGACCTGCTAAACGAGTTGCTTGTAGCAGTTGATCGATTTCTAGAAACTGCACTTGCACTATTTGACATGGCATCTCTTCTTGCTGATGCTCTGGAAGCAGTAGGGCTTGCAATACTTCTACTTCTGGTAGATGTTGCAGCATTGGCTAATGAAGATGATCTGTAAGGTCTTGCTCCTTGTACAATGTTTCTCCTGTTGGCTTCAGATCCACCAGGTAGAACTACTACTGTAGGATAATAACCGAAGCCACGTCCATAATAGCCAAATCCGGATCTTAAACCATAAGCCATGTAAGGATCATAATAGCCAAAACCACCGCCGTAATAAGGGTTTCCAAAGCCAAAACCTAAAGACAAACCAAATCTTGGCATTAACCCAAAGCCTGAGGTAAATCCAAATCCAGGGCTAAAGAAAGGGTCATAATAACCCAAGCCTCCAAAACCGTAATAAGGATTGTACATGCTTCTCATCATCATGGAAGACATTCCAAATCCCATCATTGGGTTCATGAAATAATTATTGGTTACAGAACCACTTCCATTAAAATTTGAGTAATTGTCGTAGGCGTTTATATTTGGATCATCCGTCCCAAATTCTGTTTGACCTTCCGAGTCATCAAAATAAACGGTTGATTCTTCTGCAGCTGGTACTGCTGAACTTTGGTATTTAGCTATATATTCCGGGTTGACGTTCTTGGCGGAAAAGTTTTCTACCTCTCCGTCAATATCGCGGATTTGTTCAATTTCCTTAAAGTTTTCCGGATTATTATTACTTACGGCGTATTCAGTTGCAATTCTTGCATCTGAAGCCATAAAGTACAAATTGTCGACTTCCCCGCCCATGTTGCTGGCTTGGTAGCTGGTGCTACAGGCCGCAAGGCCTAAAATCGCAAATGCACCCATTGTCCGAATTGGATTGAAATTAATCATATTGATATTTAGTTTATTCCTCACCTACTATATACGAGGATTTAGCAAGAGGGTTATCATTTTTTAATTTATATTTGTCACAAATCACGATTCTAAGATAAAGAGTTTTTTTATTACAACAAAGAAATAATAATGAGTAAAGGTTTACCGAAACGTAGTGAGGATTATTCCCTGTGGTACAATGAATTGGTTAAAAGAGCGGACTTGGCTGAAAATAGTGCCGTGAGGGGCTGTATGGTGATTAAACCATATGGTTTTAGTATATGGGAAAAAATGCAGGCAGAGTTAGATCGAATGTTTAAAAAAACAGGACATACCAATGCTTACTTCCCATTATTTATACCGAAATCCTTTCTATCCAAAGAAGCGAGTCATGTGGAAGGCTTTGCCAAAGAGTGCGCAGTAGTGACTCATTATCGCTTGAAAACAGATGATTCAGGAAAAGGAGTCATTGTTGACCCGGAGGCCAAACTTGAAGAAGAATTAATCGTTAGGCCTACTTCTGAAACGGTAATTTGGAGTACCTATAAAAACTGGATTCAATCTTATAGGGATTTACCTTTACTTATTAATCAATGGGCCAATGTGGTCCGTTGGGAGATGCGAACTCGACTTTTCTTGAGGACTGCAGAGTTTTTATGGCAAGAAGGCCATACTGCCCACGCTACTAGGAAAGAAGCTGAAGAAGAAACATTGCAGATGATGAATGTTTATGCTGATTTTGCAGAGCGTTTTATGGCCATGCCTGTTATAAAAGGGGTGAAAACCGAAAGCGAAAAATTTGCCGGGGCTGAGTCTACCTACTGTATTGAAGCCATGATGCAGGATGGAAAAGCACTTCAGGCCGGTACTTCCCATTTTTTGGGGCAAAATTTTGCCAAGGCTTTTGATGTGAAGTTCGCTACCAAAGAAGGTGGCTTAGACCATGTATGGGGTACCAGTTGGGGAGTAAGTACTCGATTGATGGGAGCCTTAATTATGGCGCACTCTGATGATAAAGGTTTGGTATTGCCTCCAAAATTGGCACCCATCCAAGTAGTCATTGTTCCAATTTTTAAGAGTGAGGAAGAACTTGCGCAGATTAGGGTGAAAGCACTGGAAATAGTAGATCAATTGGATGAAATAGGGATTTCTGTGAAGTTTGACGACAGGGATACCTACAAGCCTGGATGGAAGTTTGCCGAATACGAACTTAAAGGAGTGCCTTTAAGACTAGGTATTGGGCCAAGGGATCTCAAAAATAATACTGTTGAAATGGCCCGTAGGGATGATTTTTCTAAAACACTGGTGAATTTTGAGGAAGAGGATTTGATTGGTAAAATCAAAGAAACACTTGATGAAATTCAATCCAGCATTTATCAGAAAGCCAAATCTTTTACCGAGGAAAAAACTACAGCTGTGGACAGTTGGGAAGAATTTGTTGAAACATTAAACAATAAAGGAGGTTTTGTGGCTGCGCATTGGGATGGGACAGCCGAAACTGAGGATAAAATTAAAGAAAAAACAAAAGCTACCATTCGGTGCATTCCTCTGGATCAGGAAGAAGAAGATGGTGAGTGTATACTCACCGGAAAACCATCTAAAGGCAGGGTTTTATTTGCAAAAGCTTATTAAGTTATTGAATTGAAATGGTGTTTTAGCTGATTTCAAATTAGGTAGGCTGAAACTTCCCGGGTTTTGACAAATCAAAAGTCACACATTGTGATTGTTGTCAAAACCCGTTTTTTTATTGTTGATTTTAAAATGGGTAGCCACGATAGATAAATGGAAGATTAAAAGAAATTAATAATTGGTCATTAACAATTTATCATTATCATTACTCATGAACTTTTTAGGTATAAGTAATAGAATGACAAATGATTCATTTCATTAAGCTTTCTATTGTTATGAAATCTTGTAATTTTACAGAAAGCTTATCGAAACGAGTATGGATTGGCTTTTTAAAATGTAATTCATGGATTGGTTGATACTATTAAGTTTAATCGTTTTCGGTGCACTTTTGATAATGCTCGAGGTTATTTTTGTTCCAGGAACGACAATCATTGGGATATTAGGCTTGGTTTTTACTTCACTTGGTATCTTTCACGCATTCAGTAATTTTTCGGCGACCATTGCATACGGAGTTCTTTTGGCCTCTGGAGCAATAAATATTGGGTTTATCATATATGGGTTTAAATCCGGCGTTTGGGATAGGTTTGCACTAAAGAGCACGGTTGAGGGGAGGACCTATGATGACCGTTTAATAGGTCTTGAAGTGGGGCAAAAAGGAGAAACGATTTCAGACTGTAAACCTTATGGGAAGATAATAATAGGAGATAAAATTTATGAGGCCAAATCGCAAGGAGGCTTTATTTCTTCCAAGACAAACATCACGATTACTAAAATTGAAAACAATAAAATCATCATAAAACCTTAAATTATGGATATTTCAAATTCAGTATTAATATTGGTTGCAGCTTTTGGCGGACTGATAATATTTTTTGTTTTCCTCTACTTCGTTCCTGTAAATCTTTGGATTACAGCCATCTTTTCAAACGTGAAAGTTGGTCTATTGGAATTGGTAGGTATGCGGATTCGAAAAGTGCCACCGGGAGTCATTGTCAATTCTTTGATTACAGCCACCAAAGCAGGCTTAAACCTTACCACCAATGACCTAGAAACGCACTTCCTTGCAGGAGGTAATGTGCCCAATGTCATAAGGGCTTTGATTTCTGCAGACAAGGCCAATATCAGCCTTTCCTTTAAACAAGCTACCGCCATAGACTTGGCAGGAAGAGATGTTTTTGAAGCAGTACAGATTTCTGTTAATCCAAAAGTAATTAACACGCCGAATGTAGCAGCTGTTGCTGCAGATGGAATCCAGCTTATCGCCAAAGCGAGAGTAACAGTACGGGCAAACATTGCCCAGCTTGTTGGTGGTGCAGGTGAAGAGACCATCTTGGCAAGGGTAGGAGAAGGAATCGTTACCTCTATCGGTTCTGCTCAGAATCATAAAAGTGTGTTGGAAAATCCAGACAAGATTTCTAAGCTAGTATTGGAGAGAGGGTTGGATGCAGGAACTGCTTTTGAGATTTTATCTATCGATATTGCAGATATTGATGTAGGGTCTAATATTGGTGCCAAACTACAAATTGACCAGGCTACAGCAGACCTCAAAGTAGCGGAAGCAAGGGCAGAAGAAAGAAGAGCAATGGCTGTGGCCTTGGAGCAGGAGATGAAGGCCAAAAACGTGGAAATGAGAGCCAAAGTTACTGAAGCTGAATCTGAAGTTCCAAAAGCTATTGCCGATGCCTTCAGAACAGGGAACCTTGGTGTGATGGATTATTATAAAATGGAAAATGTAAAATCTGATACCAGTATGAGGGATTCAATTGCTAAATCCGATGAAAACAAGTCTTCGGACAGGTCTCGGGGAAACGATAAAAATAAATAAAAAAAAAAGGGCGTTAAGCCCCTTTTTTTTGCTTTTTTCTTTTCTTCAATTCCTTTTTACTTAAAACTTCAGGGACTTTTTCTGTCTTACTTTTTGCCAATACTTTTTCGTTTTTCTCGTCAAATAGAATGGAGGTATAAAAAAGAGGTAATTCAAAATCCCCATTTTCTTTTATAACGCCATACTTATCTCCTTTTCTTACTAGGATTTTGTCTTTGGCTTCTCTTCTAATTTCTTCATAAACAGGATGGCTAATGATTGTTCCGTCAGGTTTAGCTAGTCCAAAGAGACCATTGTTCTCCAATAGATAATAGCCATCCGAGGTTCGGCTAATTCTTTGCAAGGGGCCATCAATCATAGAAGCTCCACTTTTATTGATTAAATCATATTTCCCCTCTGCTTGGACTATAGCTACCCCTTCTTTGAAGGCTCCTGCTGAGCTGTATTCATAGGGGATGACCAAAGCTTGATGGTGGTTAATATAACCCCATTTAGTCCCCAACTTTACACTTGCCATGCCCTCAGAGAAAACGGAAACTTGGTCAAAGTTGGGTGCTATAAGTGTGTCTCCACTGGCATTGATAAAGCCAAATCCATCTCCTATTTGGGCGCCATAGGCACCTTCATTTCCGGGGAATATTCCATTGGCAGTTTTATTTGGCTTTACTTCCCACTGCCCTTCTTTATTTAAAAGACCGGTAGTCCCATCCCTGAAATGTACATTGAAGAAATCTCCCGATTTCCTCACTGAATCCATGCCGACAATATCTAATAAAATGCCATCATTTTTCATTATACGCCTTAACTTGCCATGAATGTACTCCACCATCACTTCGTTTTCTATACTGATTCGGTGAAAGCTATTGTACCTAATATCAGCACTCGTCGACAAGGCGTTGATCAGTAGGTACTCATTGCTGTTTTTGGCGTAGAAATAATTTTCTTCTAAGTGGGTTAATTCATCAATTACCGGCTTAAGAATGTATTTCCCTTCAGTATTGATTAACCCAAACCCTGAGGCTTCCTTGGCTACAATTACATCAGTAGAGGGATCTGTAAGGGAAATAAATTTGTGATCAGGATCTTCTGAAAGTGGTAAGCTATAGCTTCCATCACTATTTTTTGCGATTACTTGTCCATTTCTAGCGATCCTTGCTGAACTGAAATTACCAATGGAACTGGTAGCTCTTTTGCCCCTATCATAAACAAAATATTCCTCCCCCTTTCTTCCAAGTAAAAGGGTATAATAAGATTGGATTTCATCGTATGTGGCGGGAAGAACCTGTTCACCATATTCATGTAAGGCACCAAATTTCTCATTGTTCTTAATGATAATCCAAGGTTCTAGAAATTGGTAAAGGGAGGCACCTTCAATATTTGTAAAAGGTTCATAATTGGCATCTAAAAAAGCCAAATCATTGTCAGCGACATTGATTCTAAGGCTGTTTCCAAGCAAGAATATTTCTCCCTCTGCAAGCTTTTTTTCTAGATGAAAGTTGTTGTCAAATACCTCCCAAGTTTGAGGATAAGCAAAGCCTGTAGATAAAAAGGTGAATAATAGAGGAATAAAAAATTTCAATAGGTGTAATTTGCGCATTTTAACTCAATTTAGGGGTGAAAGTAAAAAGAAATTACAGCTTTCACAATAAAAGAAATGAGGCATTTAAATTGCCTGTTAAAAAGAAATGATTCTATGAAAAGGGATTAATTTAGTGATTGGCTTTTTTGGCTTCCTCTTTTTCCAAGTCAAAAAGATCATTGATGATATCAATCATTTCTTCCGCTTGATCGCGTTTGCAGGCAGCTCTAAGTTGTACCACAGGTACTTTTAGGATTTTCTGCATCATGCTTTTGGTGATTTTGTCAATAATCTCAAATTGTTGACCATCAGCGTCAGCCTTTTTGAGGTATCTTTCAAGCTCTTCTTTTCGGATTTGCTCCAAGCTATTTTTAAGCTTATTGATGGTAGGTGAAACCATCATTTCTTTTTTCCAGTCGTAAAACTCTTTGATGTTGTCTACGATGATGTTTTCCACCTGAGGAATGGCTGCCTTTCTTTTACTTAACGTTTCAGTTGCTTTGCTTCGAATATTGTCCACATTGTATAATAGGACTCCGGGAAGATCTTCTACAGCTGTTTCTATGCTCCTTGGGACAGAAAGGTCCACAAGTAATTTATAACTTTTTATATTAAATTTACTGATTAACTCTTTGCTGATTAAGGGTTCCGGCATGGCTACTGATGAAATAATCACATCAGCATCTTCCATAGCTTCATAGCATTTCTCGAAAGGGATGGCTTCAAAATTGTACTCAGCAGCCAATTCTTGGGCCTTAGAAAAAGTACGATTGGCAATTTTAATTTGCGCATCCCCTAAGTAAACCAAGTTTTTGGCAACATCCTCACCAATTTCTCCTAAACCAACCAATAGCACTCTGGGTTGATGGGTATTGGAAGTAAGTTCTTCGATTAATTCTACTGCCGCATAAGAAACAGAAGCAGCCCCATCCCTAAAAGCCGTTTCTTGAACAACCTTTTTATTGGTAAAGAAAATAGTGTGCATCAGCCTATGCAGGAAAGGCCCTGCCATGTCCATATCTACCGCCGTTTGGTAAGAACGCTTTACTTGATTTGAGATTTGCATATCTCCGATCACCTGAGCTTCCAAGCCCATGGCCACCCTGAATAGGTGGGAAATAGCAGCTTTGTCATCATGGTAGATGTCAAAATACTCCAGATATGAAATGGTGTCCACCAAGCCTTTTTCAAGACCTACGAGTTTGATGATCTCAGTAGATAGGTCTAGCTCGTGGCTGTAATAGATCTCCGTTCGATTGCAGGTAGACAAGATTAAGGTGTCTGTCAAACTAAAAAAATCTCTCAATTTACCCAATAAAGAGCGTACCGCTCCTTCATCCAAAGATACTAACTCCCGGATTGCTACAGGTGCATTCTTAAATGAGAGACTTAATGCTTTAAACTTTGACTGCATAGCAACAACTTTCAGCTACAAATTTATTATAGAATTGGGACGAAATGAATTAATTCATCAAAGGGAATTCAATTTATAATGCTTCTAAATAAAATAAGCCTTTTTTCTTTCCCAATACAACAATGCTATTTTTTGGAATAACATTCCATAATTGTTAATTTATGTTGGGAAAGGAGGAAAAGTATGCTAGAACAATGGTTTTATAGACTCAAATCTTATTTGGGATTCAGTCGAAGAGAAATGCGGGGCTTCGTATTTGTGATCCCATTGCTCGCATTGTTGTATGCTGTTCCCTATTTTATTGAAAGATATAACCGTTCTGTTTCACAAGCCCTTTACCTGGAATACATTGCCAAGAACAAAGCCTTCTTTTCTTCTGAACCTTCTTTTACTAAAGTTTCTCAGGACGAAAAGTCCAAGCAATCTAAAGGGAGTAAAGAAAAAGAAAGCGCTAAAATTTCTTCCTCGAAACTTATAAAACCTTCTAAACCGGTATTCAATCAATTAAGCTTTGCTGATGTATCAGCGATAGAATTACAAATGGTGCAGGGTGTAGGTCCTGTATTGTCTGCACGGATTAGTGAATATCGAGATAATTTAGGGGGCTTTCATAAACCGGAGCAACTTTTAGAAGTGTATGGAGTAGATGCAGCGTTGGCTGAAAAGATTTATGCTACTTTTACCTTTGAGCCGGAAATAACCAGCAAAATTAATATCAATCAAGCCGATTTCAAGCAATTGATCAAACATCCGTATATAGATTATGGAGCCACCAAAGTGATTTTAGCGTATAGGAACCAGCATGGAGCATTTGGGTCGGCTGAAGATCTACTGAAGATCAAGATTTTTAACCAGCCTTGGGTGGATAGAGTTTCCCCTTACCTTAGTTTCTGATTTTATTATTGTAATTGTGTTTTGCCTTCTAGTTTTTTGTGGGAAATTTATGTCATGAAAGATTTGGTTGCGCAATTGTCTGAGGTGACTCTGAATTTACCTTCCTACACGATGAATATCGAAAAGGGCGATCAGGGTAAATATTTTGTATTTGACCCGATAAGGAAAAAAAAATTATTATTAACTCCAGAGGAATGGGTAAGGCAACACATTACTCATTACTTGGTTGAGCACATGAAGTATCCAGGAAGTTTGATTTCATTGGAGAAAGGCCTTAAATACAATGCCCTTCAAAAGCGGTTTGATATTTTAGTACTTGACAGGTCGGGAGCCTCTTTTTTTCTAATTGAATGCAAAGCACCGGACGTAAAATTGAGTCAAAGAACTGTCGAGCAAGTTTGTGTTTACAACAATAAATTCAATGCCCCTTATATCTGTATCAGCAATGGCAGGATGCATTTTTGTCTCAAAAAGGACTTACAAACGGGTAAATACTCCCAAATTAGCCATTTCCCGGAATTTGAACAGAATCAATAGATTTAAACAACTGATTTATGACAATAAATGTGACCTTAGTCATGTTATTTGCTAAATTTGTCAAGTATCTTTCAAAAAAATATGGGCTGATTATGATGAATAAAGTTAAAAGTACGCCTTGTGAACTGTGCTTGAGCAGAAAGTTATCCCTATTTGCAGGTCTAGGAGAAGAGCATTTGTGCAATATTTCTGAAGGAAAGAATTTTATTTCTCACAAGAAAGGGCAAATCCTTTATTATGAAAACACGAAGCCTTTAGGAGTTTTCTGTGTGAATAGTGGGGTCGTCAAAATTTTTAAAACCGCATCCAATGGCAAAGATCAAATCATACGACTGGCTCAGAAAGGAGACCTTGTGGGTTATGCTTCTTTGATTGGAGAAGAGGCCTATACCACAACTGCCACAATTGTGGAGGATGCAGGTATTTGTTTTGTGCCCAAAGAGGTATTTTTAAAGGTAATGAAAGAGGACAATAATTTTCACCGAAGTCTCACTCAGGCCCTTTGTCATGACATGGGTTTAATGGAAAGCCAATTGACTGATGCTACTCAAAAATCCATCAGGGAGCGTTTGGCCTTGACTTTATTAAAACTGGGCGACAGTTATGGTGTGGATGGAGGGGATAGACAGCGACTTGACATAACCCTCACAAGGGAGGAAATTGCTGGGCTTGTAGGTACTGCTACGGAGACCGTAATTAGGTTGCTATCTGAGTTTAAGAAAGATAAACTTATAGATTTACAAGGAAAAAAAATTATTCTATTGAATCGAAAAGGTTTGGCAAGGCTTTCAGATTTTTATGGTTGATAAACCAAAATTAAAAAGCCCATCGTAGGGCTTTTTTTTTGGATCTATTTTGAAAGTTCCGTGATTGGTTCTAAGTCTAGTTTTCTAAACTCTACTTTGGCTCCTTCTGCCTGAACAGCCACTTGCCCTTTAGTGGCGGTAGCATTGTATCCTTCATTTACCAAGTCACCATTCACCCAAACCTTTACTTTATCTCCTAGGCACTCAATTACCATCCTGTTCCACAAGCCGGGAGTATTTTCTGAGCCATCAGTAAGGTTAAGGATTCTTCTTTTTTTACCTTCAGTCACTCCCCATTCTTCTTTCGGCCCTCTTCTTTCCACCATATTGTCTACCTCTATATTTTCCACTATGCACCAAAAATCGCCTGCATTTTCATGATACATCTGTACCTCAATAGATTTGGGGAACATTTTGTACAAAGATCTGGGGGTAGAGGCATGGACAAGTATTCCGCAATTACCCGTGGCTTCCGGAAATCGGTATTCTGCAGTAATCCTGTAATTTTCATATTCATCATCGGTGATCAAATGACCTTGAGGTGTTCCCATGCTTATCAATAGCCCATCTTTCACTACAAACGAAGGGCTGATATTTGGGTTTTCATCTTGATCCGGCACGTCCACATGCCAGCCGGACAAATCCTTCCCATTAAAAATAGGCAATTTCTGTGCCATCAAAGGACTTAGCAACAACAGGGATAGCAAGGAGAGTAGCAAAGCTTTTGGCTTCATGGTATAGGGTTTTATTGGTTATGGTTATAAAGCAAACAGGGGAACACCTAAGTAGACGTTCCCCTGTTTGGAATGATGGGCTGACGGGATAAGCTTATCCGATCAAATTACCATTGTCATCCCATTGGGCAATGGTTCCCCTTGTACTGATGTCAAGATAAACGTCTTTGTATTTAGGGTCGTTTTCAAGGCCATGTTTGGCCAAAACTTCTTCAGGTACTCCATCCCATGCATTAGGGCGGTTACCTACATATCCCAAATCTTTGAAGCCTTCTTCACTGGTGAAAAACCCTGTTGCAGTTAAATTTCTGAGATTGTTAAAAAACTTAACACCACTTAGGTTTTCAGGTTTTGCAGTATCAGGGTAAGCAATCAAATCTATAATTTGAGTGCGTTGATCTTCGGAAATTTCAAGGAATTTGCTGCCAAATAGTTCGTCTGATTTGTGGTCAAGCCATAACATACCACCTCTTAGGGGTGTTTGGTAGCTAGGAATATCCTTCACCATGAATTCAATGAAGTCAGGCACACCGGCCTCTGTTGCACTCCCTGAAGTTTCATCTGCAGGGATAATCATGTCCACAAGGATGTCTAGCTTTTTACGCTCTTCTTCGGTGAAAAAGGTCGCAGATTTTAGGTTTTCGTTATGAATAATCTCTTCCGGAGTTCTACCATAACTACCGAACTCTCCTATTTTAGGATTGTGAGGAATTTCTACTGTTTCCGGTGATTCCGGCCCGCATCCTGTAAACAGCATACCCGAAGCCAGGGAACCGGTAAATAAAAGTTTTAGGTTTTCTCTTCTGTTCATTGCTTTTAGATATTTTTCTTGTTCAGTTGATCGATAATGTATTCGGAGGTTCTCCAAGAATTAGCCAAGATGGTCCAGGTAGGATTTTTGTCCGCTTGGGAAACAAAAGCTCCACCATCTACTACAAACAAGTTTTTGCAATCATGTGCCTGCGAATATTTGTTCAAAACAGATGTTTTGGGATCATTACCCATTCGTGTGGTGCCAACTTCATGTATAATTCTTCCCGGTTTATGCAGTCCATATTCTTTGTCTCTTCCCGGTTTTTCACCTAGGATCACTGCTCCCATGCTGGTCAAAATTTCCTCAAACGTATCGTGCATGTGCTTGGCTTGGTTGAGTTCTTGATCACTCCATTTGTAGTGGAATTTCAAAACCGGTATACCATATTTATCCACTACCTGATCGTCGATTTCACAGTAGTTTTCATACCGTGGTATACTCTCTCCTCTACCTGACATTCCTACAGTACTACCGAAAAATCTTCTAATGTCTTTTTTCAATCCAGCACCATAACCGCCGTTTACTCCAGGATTACCAAATTCATCTTTGACGTATTGTCTCATGGTGTCCATGCCACCACCAAAACCATAGGAAGGCATGCCCATGCCACCCCAATATTCTATGTGGTATCCTCTGGCAAAATCCAGATTTTTCTCATTAAGCCACCAAGGAGTATAGACGTGCATTCCACCTACTCCGTCTTCATTGTATCTCTCCCTGTCCATCAAATCAGGTAGGATTCCCATTCTATCTGCTCCGGTGGAGTCATGCAAGTAATGACCTACGTGTCCGGAACTGTTACCCAGCCCATCAGGATGTTGTGCTGATTTGGAGTTCAACATTATTCTTGCGGATTCACAAGCAGAGGCTCCTAATACAACAACCCTTGCAGAAAGTTTGTATTCTTTCATATCGAGCTTACTAATATAAGTAACCCCTGAAGCTTCACCTTTATCATTTGTGATTACTTTCCTTACCATGGCCATGGTAAAAAGATCCACTTGTCCTTTTTTCATGGCCGGTTTTACCAAGCATGTTCCGGCAGAAAAATCCGCATAAACCTGACAAGCTCTGTTACATTGGCTACAGAAAAAACAGGTTCCTCTATCATTGTTTACAGGTCTTGTAAGGATGGAAAGCCTGGAAGGTATGACAGGAACATTGACTTTGTCAGCCCCTTTTTTGATAAACAACTCATGTAATCGAGGTTTGGGGGGGGGAAGGAAATTTCCATCAGGTTCATTGTTGATTCCTTCTTTTGAACCAAATACACCAATTAGTTTGTCCACCTTGTCATAATAAGGAGCAATGTCATCATAACTGATGGGCCAGTTTTCACCCAAGCCATCAAAATCCTTTCTCTTAAAATCCAAAGGACCAAATCTCAAAGAAATTCTACCCCAGTGGTTCGTTCTCCCACCAAGCATTCTAGATCTAAACCAATCAAATTCACTTCCTTCACCACGGGTGTATGGCTCTCCGTCAATTTCCCACCCGCCTATGGCAGCATCAAAATCTCCGAATGGACGCACAGTACCGGCACCTCTTCGAGGGGATTCCCATGGTGGCCTTAATTGAGTCCTGTGTTCTTCTATAGCCGGGTCGAAATCAGCCCCAGCTTCTACTACTGCTACCTTCAATCCGGCCTCTGCCAAGATTTTGGAAGACATTCCACCACCTGCTCCAGATCCTACGATGATTACGTCGTAAGCATCTCCGGCGGTCTGTATTTGAATACTCATTCTTTGTTTTTTATTAATTACTTTGAAAAATTAAGATAATTTTCTGATAATAAAAAGAAACATTTTTAAACTACGATACCCCTACTGTTAAAAATAGGCTATTTTTTATAGTAGCGGTCGTAAATGTTTCCAAACTGTTTGGGCGACAATCTCTTGACCTTCACTAGTCGGGTGAATACCATCCGGCAAATTTAAATCAGGATTCCCCGCTACTCCCTCGAGCAAAAAAGGGATCATTTCCACCTCTTGCTTCCTTGCGATCTCAGCATACATTTCCCTAAACTCTTCCGAATATTCTTGCCCCATATTGGGAGGAATCTGCATTCCGGCCAACAAGATTTTGGTGTCAGGAAATCTGTTTGAAACAGATGAAATGATTGCATTAAGGTTTTTTCTGGTTTCTGCTAAAGGGATTCCTCTCAACCCATCGTTTCCTCCGAGTTCAAGTATGAAAACTTCGGGTTGATCCTCCAGAAACCAATCAAGCCTACTCAAGCCACTGGCAGTAGTTTCTCCACTTAAACCACCATTTATCACTCGATAATTTAAGTTAAGACTATCTATTTTATTTTGAATCAAGGAAGGAAAAGATTCATCCTCATCCAAACCATATCCTGCTGTCAAACTATTGCCATAAAATAAAATATTTTTTTTCTTTTGCTTCTCAGGCTTTTTATCTGCTGTAGGTGTAACCTTTTTCTCTGATTCCTGTTTTTGATTACAGGAGACAGTAAAAAAGGAAATGGCTACAAGAAGTAGCATTACCGGAAATATTGTTTTTATCAATTTTAACATTTGAAATATTTTTACAATCAATTATCAAAAATACTAAACTTAATCCACTATTGTTTTTGTTCAAAAGGGATAAGTTTTTTTCTTTGAAAGATATGAACATACTAAGCGTTGAAAATCTGAGCAAAACCTACCGTAGTGGAAACAGGGAACTCACTGTATTAGATCAGGTAAGTTTTGAAGTGGAACAAGGTAAAACCCTTTCAATAGTCGGCCCTTCCGGGAGCGGTAAAACCACCCTGTTGGGCTTATGCGCCGGTTTGGATGTGGCCAGTTCCGGAAGCGTTCGCATGGATGGTAAAGCACTTGAAAACATGAACGAAGATCAAAGGGCCGGCATTAGGAATCAATTGGTGGGTTTTATTTTCCAAAATTTTCAACTTTTACAAACTTTAACAGCATTGGAAAATGTAATGGTTCCTTTGGAGTTAAAGAAACGAAAAGATGCCAAAGATAAGGCAAAAGAGCTTTTGGTAAAAGTAGGGCTAGGGGACAGGCTAACCCATTACCCTAATCAATTATCCGGTGGGGAACAACAAAGGGTTTCCATTGCCAGGGCTTTTGCAAATGAGCCAAAAATATTATTTGCAGACGAACCTACCGGCAACTTAGATACTGAAACCGGAGAAATGGTTGAAAATCTAATCTTTAAGCTAAACGAGGAGCAAGGGACAACATTAATTTTGGTTACCCACGACTTGGAATTAGCAGCAAAAACACACCAGTCATTACATATTAAAGGCGGTAAAATACAGGAGGCTACACATGGTTGATTGGGCTTGGTCTATTAAAATGGCCAGAAGAGAATTTAGAAAAACTGGCGTCAAATTAGTTCTGTTTGTTTCAGCGATTGTTACAGGTATCGCAGCATTAGTAGCGGTCACTTCCTTCGGAGATAATTTAAGTAAAGACATTGATGAGCAAGCCAAGGAACTGTTGGGAGCCGACTTACTACTCAAGAAAAATCAGCCCATAGAGTTTCCCGAGATTGAGGAAATAGCCAGCAAGCATGCCTTGGAAATAAACTTTGCTTCCATGGTCTATTTTCCTAAAGCCGGTGACAGTAGATTGACTCAGGTAAGGGCCTTGGAAGGGGATTTCCCTTTTTATGGAACATTAGAAACTATACCGGAAAACGCTGAAAGCGATTTTAGATCCGGTGGTAAAAAGGCTCTGGTAGAAAAAACATTAATGGCTCAGTTTGATGCAGTGGTCGGGGATTTTATTAAGGTGGGCAATGTCAACCTTGAAATTATCGGAGCCTTACAAAAAGTGCCGGGGCAAACCGGTATTACTGCAACCGTTGCCCCAGCTGTCTATATTCCCATGGATCAGCTTGAGGCCTCAGGTTTGGTGCAATATGGAAGCAGGGTCAATTACAATCATTATTTCCTGTTTCCGGAATCTTATGCCCTGCAAACATTAATTGATGAGAACAAAGAGTTATGGGGTGAAGATCGAGTTAACTTTGATACCGTTCAATCGCAAAAAGAGTCAACAGGAAGGTCTTTCGAAAACCTTTCCAACTTCCTTACATTGGTTGCCTTTATCGCTGTTTTGTTGGGTTGTGTGGGAGTGGGAAGTGCAGTCAATGTCTTTGTAAAAGAAAAGCTTCCTTCTGTAGCCGTGTTAAGGTGCTTGGGGGTAAAAGCCTTGGATATCATTGTCGTGTATTTGGTACAGATTTTTTTTATGGGTTTGCTGGGTTCCATTATTGGTGCAACAGCCGGAGCCTTACTTCAATTTCTGTTACCCATCGTTTTTAGTGATTTCCTACCGGTGGAAGTGACGGTTCAATTGGCTTGGGGAGCCATTGGTATGGGAATAGTTACCGGGGTATTGATATCTATCCTTTTTGCCTTAATTCCATTGCTAAAGATTCGGAAAGTTTCTCCTATGATGACTTTAAGACCGGACGATCAATCAACCAATATAGGAAAAGATCCTTTACGATTATTTGTGTTGATAGGTATTGTGGTGTTTATACTTTTGTTTAGTTTCTTTTTGTTGGGTAAATGGGATCAAACCCTGTGGTTTACCGGTTTTGTGGTATTGTCCTTTGGTGCCTTATGGCTTTTGGCCATGGGCGTAATGAAGGCCATAAGGACTTTTTTACCCATTTCCTTAAACTATCCCGTGAGGCAGGCCCTGTCAAATTTATACCGACCCAACAACCAAACAGTTTCCCTTTTGGCTACCATTGGATTAGGTACGGCCATGATTGGGACCTTGTTTTTTATCCAAGATCAACTGTTGGATGAGGTAAGGTTTGCAGACAAAGAGGACCAGCCCAATATGTTGTTCTTTGATATTCAAACCAACCAAGTAGACAGTATGAAAGCCGTATTGGATGCCGAAGGTTTACCTATCTTGCAACATGTTCCCATCATTACTATGGGCGTATCTGAGGTCAATGGGCTCACCAAAAAAGAAAATGAAGCACTTAAGGATGAAGATAGAAGGTCAAGATCTTTTTACAATCGGGAGTTTAGAGTTACTTATAGAGATAGTCTCATAAATACTGAAGAGCTGGTGGAGGGGGAACTTATCCCTTATACAACTAACTCAGATAGCATCTTTGTATCCATGGAAGAAGGTTATGCAGAACGTAATCACATGAAGATAGGGGATGAGATAGTCTTTAATGTACAAGGTAGACCTCTGACTACTTATGTTGGAAGTATACGAAAAGTTAACTTTAGAAGAGTTTCCACAAATTTCCTGGTTGTTTTTCCTGATAAAGTGTTAGACAATGCTCCGAAATTTCACGTGCTGATCACTAAAACAAAAGACGATAAAGCTTCCGCCGCCATCCAAAACACCATAGTCAGACAGTTTCCCAATGTATCGGTTGTGAATTTAAGTATGATTGTGGAAACCTTGGAGGACTTATTAGGGAAGATTGGGTTTGTTATTCAGTTCATGGCTTTCTTTAGTATTATAACTGGTATTTTAGTGCTGATTAGTTCCTTGCTCATCAGTAAATTCCAGCGGGTAAGGGAAAATATTTTGTTAAGAACCATTGGTGCTGAAAGAAAAGTATTGATAAAAATCAATATCCTTGAGTATCTTTTTCTAGGAAGTTTGGCTGCAGGTGGCGGTTTGATTTTGTCTATCCTCGCTTCATTTTTGTTAAGTTATTTTGTCTTTGAAATTGCTTTTAGCTTGGCGTGGCAACCCTTGGTTTTGGTGTTTGGATTGATAACAGCCCTCACGGTGTTTTTAGGTTATGTAAACAGTTTGAATATTTTGAAAGCAAAGACAATGGATATTTTAAGGACTTAATATGGAGTGATTTAAGTCAGGGAAGACGGAAAAGGAACCTTTTGATTAAATTCTGTGTCTCTACATTAGATACAAGTAAAGCAAATGAAAATTGAAGAGGAAATAAAACAAAGTCTATTTAAAGACGGATATACCAAAGCAGTAGTGAATTTATTGTTCACACAAAGCTATTTGGTGAGCCGTCAAAGTAGGATTTTTAAGCCTCATGATATCTCTGCAGAACAGTACAATGTCCTTAGAATTTTGAGAGGGAGGTCTCCCAAACCAATCACTGTTTCATCGATTCAAGAGAGAATGCTCAATAAAATGAGCAATGCCTCAAGACTGGTGGAAAAGCTCAAGCAGAAAGAAATGGTGAAGCGTACCGAATGTCCCAAAGACCGGAGGCAAGTGGATGTAGTGATTACTGAAAAGGGGTTGGATCTTTTAGCGCTACTTGACAAAGAAGTAAAGCAATTTAATATGGATACGATTCATCTCGATGAGGGTGAGGTAGAACAATTAAATCACTTATTGGATAAGCTTAGGGGTTGATTTTAATAAGTGGGTTTTGAAGATTGGCCTATTTTTGAAGCTATATTAAATTTTGTAGCTTATGGGACTAATCATTTTATTATAAAATCCCTTACATTTTTAATTTTAAGGTGACTCCTGTATGTTGTCGAAAGGTCTGAAGCTGTCTTTTGAATTTTTGGCCTGTGTTTTGTGTAGGGATGTGAAAAGTTAGAGGTTTAAATTATTATCAAGAGTAGCTAAAATTATGAAAAATATATTGGCGATAGTGTGCTTAATGATAGGCTTTCAAATGTTTTCTTATGCACAGGAAACCACGAAAATTAGCGTAGAGGGTAACAGTGAGCTTAAAATATTGCCTGATGAAGCTTTGATCAATGTATCATTAAAAGAGAAGGCTTTGAAAACGGCGGAGGCTACTGAAGGGCTGAATCAAAAAGCTGCTGAAGTGACCAAGGCACTTAAGAAAAGCGGTGTGGAAAATTACGAGCTAAAAGCAGATAATTATTATATCAATGTTAACAGGGTCTATACAAAAGGGACTTCTAAGGACAGTGGATATGTGGCCAGTCAAAATTTAAAAATATTGGTAAAAAATACAGAAGAAGACTTGGTCAAAATCATGGAAGCTTTGCATGCCAATATAGATATGGGCTTCCAATTGAGTTTTCAGCTTTCAGATAGCAAAAGGAAAGAATACCAAGATGAGTTGTTGCAAATGGCCTTATTGGATGCTAAAAGTAAAGCCATGACCATAGCCAATACACTTGATTTAGGAGCAATAACTGTTCAAGAAGTAATCTACGGTTCTGGAGGGAATATATATCAGCCTAAAGTTTATAGAAATGAAGCCATGATGGTAAGTGCTGACAACCAAAGGACAGCACCAACCATTCAGCCAGACGAACAAACTTTAAGTGACCAGATAAAAGTGGTATTTACTTTTTCAAAAGAATAAGCCTTATGCTTGAGGATTAGGGAAATTGTCTGTTTCGTTTTCCCCAGGTCTTTTGTGTAGACATTGAAAATCTTTTTCGACCAACAACTGAAGGTTAATGCCATCCTCTAGTGATTGAGTTTTGGCTATACCAATTTGTTCTGTATTTGCCCAGTCTTTAACCTCCGATAATGGAAGGCTTATGCTGATTTCTCCCTGCTCAAAAGTTAAACTTAGGAATTTTTCTTTTGCGGAGGCTTTTAAATTATAGATGAATGAAGGATAAGGGCTAGGAAATTTCAATTCCTCTTTGATTTCATTTTTCTCAGACAACTGCTCAACTTCAGACATCGAGAGTCGGAGACGGATGGTGTTGTTGTGAATGCGAATTTTCATAAATCAATGATTGAAGTGTGCGGGTGATAATAAATCCAGACCAACTTGAACCGAACTTTAGGCAATATTACTAGGTATATAGGCCATTTTAAAATTAGCTAATTATTCTTATGTAAACCAAAAACAAAAGTTACATCTTAATTGTAGGGATGAAAGTGGTATGTATTAATGAGCCGAGCTCTTTGTTGCTTTATTTTTTGAAAATTATTGTCTATTGATTTTTGAATTTGATAAAAGTATAAGCAATTTACCCATAGGAAATCATTTGTCAATTTACTCTTAAATATCATGTCAAATAAAGATCTTCTGACTTTTCTTACTGAGTTGTCTGCCAATAATAGCAAAGAGTGGATGGACGAAAACCGAACATGGTATGTACATGAGAGGGCTTCTTTTCTTGAAGTGGTTGCTGAAATTTTGGCTGCTTTAAGCAAAGTTGAGCCCCGCTTTGCAGAATTGCGGCCGAAAGATTGTATGTTTAGACAGAATAGAGATATTCGTTTTAGCGCCAATAAAGCACCCTATAAAACCAATATGGCTGCTTATTTTTCAATCGGAGGTAAAAAAGCAGAGGGTCCCGGATATTATCTTCACATACAACCCGGAGCTTCTATGGTAGGAGGAGGAGTATGGATGCCACCGGCTCCCATTTTAAAGAAAATCAGGCAGGAAATAGACTATTCAGGCCAAGAATTAGCGCAAATCCTATTAGAAGGAGAAATAAAAGATACTTTTGGCGAAATGCAGGGGGAAAAGCTTAAGACCTCTCCCAAAGGATTTGAAAAAGACCATCCATATATTGAATATTTAAGACACAAGAGTTTTGTGCTTTCTCAGCCTATTGCAGATACCGATATACGATCAGGTGCTTTTGTGGCAATAGCATTAGAAGCCTATGAAAAGATGAAGCCTTTTCATTCTTTTCTCTCCCGAGCAATTAACACCACAGATGAAGAGGATTTATTGCTCTAAAGTAGAAGTTTTTCAATGATTTTGGCTACACCATCTTCAATATTTGAGCTTGTGACTTCTTTTGCTACAGCTTTTACTTCCTCACGCGCATTGGCAACAGCCACCCCATAGCCTACTTCATCCAAAAGAGGGATGTCATTGTAATTATCCCCGAAGGCCAAAACCTCCTCCATTGGAATATTGTAATCAGCCAAAATCCGTCGCAGACCTGAAGCCTTGGAGATAGCCTTCGGTGCGATTTCAATATAAGTATCTTTAGAACGGTAAAGATGTATTGAGGAACCATGGCTATTGAACAATTGATCGTATAACCATTGAATTTCAGCTGCATGTCCCATGCACATGACCTTATGAGCACCCATTTTGCCTCTTTCCCAATTTTCAATTATTCCATGTTGGTTACCTAAAGTTGCTTTAACTTTGGTCACCATCTCTTCCTTTTCAGTCCATTTATCCATGGAGGGAGCATACCAATTATCTTCGGCATACAGGCTGATGTGAGCCTGTGTTTGTTTGGCAACTTGCATGATCTTGCGACATATTTCCGGGTTGATATAAGTAGAATCAACCATTTCGGCCCCATTATGTGGGGAGCGAATGACATAACCCCCATTATAGCAAATCAAAGGGTTGTCGGCTCTTTCAAACTCGTCCAGCAAATGTGTCATTGCACCGGGCATTCTCGAGGATGCCAATATAACGGGGAAATCTGCAGGTAATCCTGCAAAAGCCCTTAAGGTTCTCTCTGAAAGTTGTCGGTTCTTATCTAAAAGTGTGCCGTCAATATCGGTGCAAATAGCGCTTATCTTCATTGATTGAATGTTTGACACGAAGATAAACAATCAAATGGCTTTACTGAAAACAGGGCTCGATTTTTCTGCTTTATGACTGTAAGGATCCAAGGCCATGCAGATGTTCCTCACGAATGGTTTTCCTTCTTCGGTGATGCTAATGTTTCCATTGGCAAAAGAAATTAAACCTTCATTTAGAAAGGATAATAAATTGTCAGGGATTTTGCTACCTAGCTTCCAAGGTGCAGTATGGTTGCAAATCAAATTCATAATAAAAGTTTTAGCATCCAAATCGCTTTCTTTTTGAATGTGTCCTTTTATGATGGGGAATTCATTTTCCCATATTTTTTTGGTGTAAGCCTCTATATTTTTTTCATTTTGCCCATAGGCATAGTGGACGTCGCTAATGGCGCTACTGCCTAATCCCAAGAGTATTTTGGATGGAGACGTGGTGTAGCCCATGAAATTTCTGTGCAAAGTTCGGTTTGATTTGGCTTGAAGAAGTGGATCTCCTTTTAATGCAAAATGATCCATACCAATTTCTTCATAGCCCATATCATTGAGCCAAATTTTCCCTTGCTCATATAGCGCTCTTTTTTTTTCTTCTTTCGGAAGGTGATTTTCAAAGGATTTTTGGGCAGGAAAGGCAGCAGGTAAGTGGGCATAGCTGTAAAAAGCTATTCGCTCCGGCATAAGTGCTTTCGTTTTTTCGAAGGTGTCTTCTAAGGTTTCTAATGTCTGGTAAGGGAGGCCATAAATAAGGTCAAAATTTATGGAATTGTAACCGGATTTCCTGCTTTCTTCGGTTACTTGTTTTACCTTTTCATAGGGTTGATACCTGTGGATGGCCATTTGTACTTTACTGTCAAAGTCTTGTATCCCATAGCTTACCCTGTTGAAACCAAATCCTGCTAAAGTCACTAAATGGTCTTTGCTGGTATTGTTAGGATGCCCTTCAAAGCTGAATTCATATTCACTCATCAGTGTTGAATTTTGGATGATATGATTGATTAGAACCCAAAGAGAAGAAGGAGAAAAGAAGGTAGGAGTACCACCACCTAAATGAATTCCTGCCAGTTTTGGTTTTTCATCTAGTAGGTCAACATACATGTCCCATTCTTTCATTATTGCGGTAATATAAGGGAGTTCTACATTGTGGTTTTTTGTAATTCTTTTATTGCAACCACAATAAGTGCATAGGCTTTCACAGTAAGGAAGATGGATATATAAACTTATGCCTTCGTCGGGCCCGAAGCTTTTATAAGCATCAATAAATAATTTTGCCCAATTTGATGTGTGAACATCATTTTCCCAATGAGGAACGGTTGGATAAGAAGTGTATCTGGGAGCAGGTACATTGTATTTTTGTATAAGGGAGGGATTCGTCATTGCCACAGTAAGTTGATTTGTGGTGCAAAATTCCTCATACTTCAGTCAAGATTACATGATGACAAAAAGTAGAAATACTGATTAAAGTCATGTTTTTCCTAAAGCTTTTGTTCCTGCCATTGTTAATGGTGATTCAGGTAGTAACTCACCGGAACGTAAGGAAGGTGAAAAGTATCTGCTACAGCTTGATAGACGATATCACCTTTTATAATATTGAAGCCGTGATGGAGTTCAGGATATTTGTCGCAGGCTTCTTGCCAACCTTTCTGTGCCAATTCCATGGCATAGGGTAAGGTGGCATTGGTGAGTGCCAAGGTGGAGGTGTAGGGGACGGCTCCTGGCATATTGGCTACACAGTAATGCAATACTCCATCAATTGTATAAGTAGGGTCTTCATGGGTGGTGGGTTTGCAAGTTTCAATACAACCGCCTTGGTCAACAGCCACGTCAACAAGAACGGTTCCCGGAAGCATTTCCTTGAGCATGTCTCTAGTGATTAAATGTGGTGCTTTAGCCCCTGGTATCAATACTGCACCAATAATTAAGTCAGCATTTTTGATTAGATGTCTAATGTTAAATTCATTGGACATCATTGTTTTTACATTTTTTGGCATGACCGTAGACAGGTGTCGCATCCTAGGAAGGGAGACGTCTAATATGATCACATCAGCTCCAAGACCGGATGCCATCCAAGCGGCTTGAGTGCCCACAATTCCTCCTCCCAATATCAATACTTTGGCAGGTAAAGTTCCGGGGACGCCTCCCAACAAAATCCCTCTGCCCCCTAGTGGTTTTTCCAGATAATTGGCACCTTTTTGGACCGACATCCTTCCTGCAACCTCAGACATTGGAACGAGTAAGGGAAGCGTTTTGTCATCCTTTTCTACTGTTTCATAAGCCAAGCAAATGGCTTTGCTTTTAATCATTGCTTCGGTGAGTGGTTTATTTGAAGCAAAATGGAAATACGTAAAGAGCAACTGATTTTCCTTGATAAGGGAATATTCCGGTTCGATGGGTTCTTTGACTTTCATGATCATTTCCCCTTTGCTATAAGTTTCTTCAATGGTAGGGGTAATGATTGCACCGGCGTTTTGGTAGGCCAGATCAGGAAATCCGCTGCCAAGCCCTGCTGATTGCTGAATAAATACTTGATGCCCATTTTTTGTGAATTCTTGAGCACCTGCAGGAGTTAGTGCCACTCTGTTTTCATTGTTTTTTATTTCTTTAGGAACAGCGATGCGCATAGTAGTAGCTTTAAAGTGAACGAATTAATCAAATATAATCATGGATTACCTTGAAGGGAAATGATTGATGGAATAAATTAAATAATGTTTTCTTCCTATTTTAATAATTGAAAATGGCTTTATTGCCTCTGATTGAGGATTGTGTAATTAAAATTTAGTCGATGAGCTATTAAATGAAGGTATTTTTATTACTAAATCAAAATAATATTCTTTTTAACCCGTTATTTATAATACTATTCAAAATATTATTGTTTTTAATTCATTTTAGCTCCTCTTATAAATTGGGATAACACCAAAAATTGTGTATTTTTGAAATCCTTGGATTTTCATATGAAGAAAATGGCGTAATTGATGAACACTGAATATCTACCAACTCTTACAAAAGAAAACGCATCTATTTTGGATGTGCAAAGTGTCTTGAATGACTATAGAATGGTCATGATTAGTAGGCATGCTTCATTGACGGTAAGAAAAGAGGTGTTTATGGGGAAAGCCAAGTTTGGGGTTTATGGTGATGGGAAAGAGTTGGCCCAAGTAGCTATGGCTAAGTTTTTTAGGATGGGAGATTTCAGGTCAGGGTATTACAGAGACCAAACCTTGCTATTTGCCATGGAAGAGTTGAGTATTCAAGAATATTTTGCCCAGTTATACGCACACACTGACATCAATGCTGAGCCTGCAAGTGGAGGTCGTTTGATGAATGCTCATTTTGCCACCAGGTCATTGAATGAAGATGGGTCATGGAAGAATCTGATGAAGATGAAAAATTCCACAGCCGATATTTCACCTACAGCAGCCCAAATGCCTAAATTATTGGGCCTTGCTTATGCATCTAAGCTTTATAGAGAAAATACGGCCCTTCATGACATGACCACTTTTTCGAATAAGGGGAATGAAGTGGCTTGGGGTACGATAGGAAATGCATCTACTGCTGAAGGAATGTTTTTCGAAACATTTAATGCAGGAGGAGTACTGCAGGTACCTATGGTGATTTCTGTATGGGACGATGAATACGGAATTTCTGTAACCAATGATTTGCAAATAACGAAATCAAGTATTTCAGCAGTTTTAGAAGGATTTAAAAGAGATAATCAAGAAAAAGGTTATGAGATTTTAGTCGTAAATGGCTGGGATTATAAAGGGTTAGTGAATGCCTACGGAAGGGCTAATAAACTGGCAAGAGAAAAGCATATTCCTGTATTGGTGCATGTCCAAGGAATGACCCAACCCCAAGGTCACTCTACTTCAGGATCACATGAACGGTACAAGAGCAAGGAAAGGTTAGCTTGGGAAGCGGAACATGATTGTGTCGTTAAGTTTAAGGAGTATATATTAGAAAATAAGATTGCTTCTGAGGAAGAGTTGGATCAAATAGATAGTGAGGCCAAGAAGCTGGTCAAAGAAAGTAAAGACAAGGCATGGAAGGCCTTTACCGCCACTATCCGTACCGAATTGGAGGAAGCGGTTGTCCTGCTAAATGATTTGGCGAAAAAAATAAAAAATAGTAGTGAGCTAATTAGAATGGCAGGGGAGCTTAAACGGACCTTAAATCCAGTAAGAATGGATGTTATTAGTACCGTTAGAAAAGCCCTTTTATTGGTTAGGAATGAACCTTTGGAGGTTAAGCTTAGGCTCCAGAGTTGGTACAGGACTCAGCAGGAGTTAAATGAAGATAGGTATTCAAGCCACCAATACAGCGAGTCAGCTTTCAGAGTAGAGGCTATTGCTCCTGTGGAGGTAAGCTACCCCGAAAAACCTGAGCTTTTGGATGGTCGTGAAGTTTTAAAAGCATGTTTTGATGCAATCCTAAGCAGGGATCCGAGGGTTTTCGTAATTGGGGAAGATGTAGGACAGATTGGAGATGTGAACCAAGCATTTGCTGGTTTGCAAGCCAAACATGGGCCCCTTCGAGTAACTGATACGGGTATTCGGGAAGTGACCATTATAGGTCAGGGAATAGGTGCTGCCCTGCGAGGCTTAAGGCCAATCACGGAGGTTCAATATTTAGATTATCTAATCTATGCATTGATGACTTTATCCGATGATTTGGCTTGTTTACATTATAGAACCAAAGGTGGACAAAAAGCCCCTCTAATTATTCGGACCAGAGGACATAGACTGGAAGGGGTATGGCATTCCGGGTCTCCTATTAGTATGATTTTAGGGAGCCTTAGAGGTATATTGTTGTGCGTCCCAAGAAATATGACCCAAGCAGCCGGAATGTACAACACCTTGTTGGAGGCAGATCAGCCTGCCATAGTGATTGAATCTCTTAATGGATACCGGCTAAAAGAAAAGATGCCTTCGAATATTGGGACATTTAAAGTGGCTTTAGGTAAGGCTGAGATTTTACAGGAAGGAAAGGATATTACTGTAGTAACCTATGGTTCCATGTGTAGGATTGTAATGGATGCAGCCAAACAACTTTTTAATATCGGAATACATGTGGAGGTGATCGATGTTCAGACCTTGGTTCCATTCGATTTGGATGAGGTGATTTTAAACTCGATTAAGAAAACCAATCGGGTTATTTTTGCAGATGAAGATGTACCAGGAGGAGCTTCAGCATATATGATGCAACAGGTTTTGGAAAAACAGAATGCGTACTATTATCTGGATGCTCAACCGATTACCCTTTCCGCAAAAGAACATCGTCCGGCTTATTCATCCGATGGAGACTATTTCTCTAAACCAAGTGTTGATGATGTTGTGGAAAAGGTTTATTCGGTTATGAATGAAGCAGATCCTAAAAAATTTCCGGAGATCTATTAAATAATCTTATATAGGGTGAAATTATCTTTATCTCATAAGGGTAATTGCTCTTGATTACTGAAAGTAATAATTCCATATCAAATAAAAGCTTTTACATGTAATTGTTGTAAAGGGAATGGTTGTTAACGCTCTATTTGAGATAATGTAAAATCTGGGGTAGTGACAACATTACTTTCATTCAATGCCCTGTCTTTGACTTTAATTTCCAATTTTAAAGTGTCATTTCTGAAAACACTATTCCAGCCTAAAGATAACATGGAATACCTGATTTCTCCTTCAATGGCTCTTTGTTGCTCTTCTTCAAGCATGCGAGGAAAGCGCCCGTTGAAAGTGGTAAAATAAGGGGGGTCCGACCAATTGAATTCGGTATAATTACCTCCTCTTTTTATAAAAAATTTTACTAAAATATTATAATAGTCCTCGTTTTCAGAGACCCATAAGGTGTCTTTTATTTCTTGATTATTGATTAGAGGAAAAATTACCCAATCTCTGTTGTTGAAATCCGGGGCGTCGTCGGGACGTTCACTGTAGGTAATGAATTGACCGGCATCATCAGTAATGTAGGTGAGTTCATTAAACGGAGGAAAAATGTCGGTGGCATTTAATCCCAAATCTCCTTCTGCATCGCGAAAATCTAGCGTGACAATTAAGGAATCAGATCCGGATGTCTGGACAAATTCCAGATTATTGAAATCAATTTGTGGCACCGTAGGGAAATCTTCCGGTGGGGAAATGCATCCAACCCAAACTGAAAGTAGGAGTAGGGTAATGATGGTGTGATTTTTTAACTTCATAGGTAATCCGTAATTTTACACTTCCGCCTCTTTGAATGTAAAAATGATCAAATTTTGGGTTTTACCATAAAATAACGATGAATTCTTTTAAAAGTTTTAGTGAAAAAATTAAATCAGGGAAAATTGATGATTTTGATGCCCTGGCGATGGATTCATTTTTGTTTCAATCGACCCACAATAAAATTTACCAAAGATATCTGGAAGTTAGGGGGATTAGGCCCCGGGACATCACTGAGATCAAGGCTATTCCCTTTCTACCCATCGGGATGTTCAAGACAACACAAGTGATTTCAGGACCTGAAGCTTTATTTAGCGGATGGTATTCCAGCAGTGGGACAACAGGGCAGGAAAACAGCCGCCATTACATTTATTCTAAAGATTTTTATTTGGAACATTGCGTCAATAATTTTGAATCAGTCTATGGTTCATTAGAAAATTTTCATGTATTGGCCTTGCTCCCGTCTTATTTGGAAAGAGAGGGCAGTTCTTTGGTAGACATGGCCGCGCATTTTATTGAAAAAAGCCAATCCATACATTCCGGTTTTTATTTGTACGATCATGAGGCTTTGTTGGGTAAAATGAAAGCGCTAAAAAAGGATGGAAGAAAAACCTTATTGCTTGGTGTGACTTTTGCTCTACTGGATTTGGCCGAAAAGATAAATGGTCATGTAGATTATGGTGATTTGATCGTTATGGAAACTGGGGGTATGAAAGGTAGAAGAAAAGAAATGATTAGAGAAGAAGTACATAAGGTTCTTCGAAGTGCTTTTAATGTAAATCAAATCCATTCCGAATATGGAATGACTGAGCTTATGTCTCAGGCCTATTCTCCTGGAGGAGGTAAATTTTGGTGTTCCCCATTTATGAAGGTTTTGATAAGGGATGTTTACGATCCTTTTGTTTATACCTCCGGTACTACGGGTGCCATAAATGTTATAGATTTAGCCAATTTCCACTCCTGTTCCTTTATTGAAACAGAAGATTTGGGGGTAAAAAATAAGGATGGTAGCTTCACTGTTTTAGGGAGAATGGACAACAGTGAAACCAGAGGCTGTAATTTAATGATCAATTAATTTTGTATTTATTTAGTATTTGTACATATTTGACTTAAATCTTTTAAAAAATTATGAAAACTTTATTGACGATTTTGGTGGCTTGTGCGATTTTGGTATTGTCTTCATGTGCTTCAAGCAAACCCTGTCCTGCATATGCGAAGACAGGGAGTGTAGAAGCAAATGGTTAAGGATTAAGCGGTTGTTTAATAATCTGCATACTTTTTAATGTCATCTGCAGAGATACTTTTGCCGCCGAGAATTACCAATCTTTCGATTACGTTTCTAAGCTCTCGGATATTTCCTGTCCAAGGAAATTCTTGTAGTTTTTGAATGGCTTCTTTATCTATTTCTTTTTTAGTAGTTCCATATTCAGCGGCAATATCGCCTAAGAATTTGTCTACTAGCAATGGAATGTCATCACTCCTGTCCTTTAATGGAGGAACTTGGATAAGTATGACGCTAATCCTATGGTAAAGATCCTCTCTGAAATTGCCTTCAGATATTTCTTTCTTTAGGTTTTTATTGGTGGCGGCCAACACCCTGACATTTACTTTAATGTCTTTGTCTCCGCCCACTCGAGTGATTTTGTGTTCCTGTAAGGCCCTAAGCACTTTTGCCTGAGCGGAAAGACTCATGTCGCCAATTTCATCCAAGAAAAGTGTCCCTCCATTGGCTTGTTCGAACTTGCCTTGCCTCTGTTTGTTTGCAGAAGTAAAGGCTCCTTTTTCATGGCCAAACAGTTCACTTTCAATTAACTCTGCCGGAATTGCAGCACAGTTGACGGCAATAAATGGTGCTTTTTCTCGGTTACTTTTTTGGTGGATCCAATGAGAAACCAATTCTTTTCCCGTCCCATTAGGGCCTGTAATCAAAACTCGGGCATCGGTAGGAGCTACCTTTTCTATGGTTTCCTTTACTATAGAAATCGCTTTGGATTCACCCACCATGTCTAGCTTCTTGGAAAGCTTTTTCTTAAGCACCTTAGTTTCTTGCACCAATTCTTTTTTGTCCAAGGCATTCCTCACTGTAAGCAAAAGGCGGTTTAAGTCCGGAGGTTTGGGAATGAAGTCAAAGGCACCTTTTTTAGTAGCCTCTACAGCAGTTTCTATTGAGCCATGGGCAGATATCATGATAAACTGAGGTTGTTTGCTTAGCTCAGCTGCTTTGGAAAGAACTTCCATACCATCCATTTTGGGCATTTTGATGTCGCAAAGGACCAAGTCAAAATCCTCGTTTTTTAGCATTTCTAGACCTTTTACACCATCCTCGGCTTCAAATATTTCATACTTTTCGTACTCAAGAATTTCTTTAAGTGTAGACCTGATGACTTTTTCGTCATCAATTATTAAGATTTTCGGCATGTTTAAAGCTATCCGTTTTTTTAGTAAAATAAAAAGTGCAGGCTTATAAGCCGGGTTCTGTAACTTCTCACAAAGTGTTTGCCATTTATCTAGCCTTTTCTTCACAGAAAAGGTCCAACGACCTACCCACTCCGGCTATCTTGAAAGATTTGGACGAGTAGCCCAATGACCGGAGCCTATTTGGTCTTTCAACCCATAAGGTTTACCCTGCAATACCGGTCGCCCGGTACCCGGTAGGCTCTTACCCTACCTTTTCACCCTTACCCCATTTGGTTAGACCTGCAGGGGCGGTTTATTTTCTGTGGCACTGTCTGTTATTTTGGTATTCCTACCAAAACACCTTCCCGTTAGGAAGTATGGTACTCTATGTTGCCCGGACTTTCCTCTTTTCCTGATGCGAACATCAAGAACAGCGACAAACCAGCCTGCACCCCACAAAAATAAATCAAATAAACCCATAATTCACAATGTTATTGGTTTTTAATTGATTGTTTACAAGGATCATATCTAGGTATTCTATTTCCCTCTTCAAATTTATTGTTTATCTTTCTAAGAGAGACACAATCATTTAGCTGACTAAGAGTATTATGAGAAATTTATTTAAAGGATTAATTGCCGGATATGGTGCTTATAAATTAGGCGGAGGCTGTTTTAGTACCATCTTGATTTTTATTTTGATCTGGTTTTTATTGGGTCAGTGTACCTGACTAATAAATACCCAATAAAAAGGTTTAAGCTTCTTAAACCGGGTTAAGCAAGAGGTTTTGATATGCTTGTCCTAAGCTTTCTTAGGGAGGGGTAAAATCGCAAGAATATCGGGTAGTTTGAAAATTTTAGCATAGCCTTACTATGAATGAAATTGGAAAAAGAAACTAAGTGACTGGTTTTGAAGTGATTTTATCAAGGGTTAGAAGGTTTATTGCCTATTTCATGTTAAAAGCATTGGTCAATATTTATTTTTAACCTATTTAGGAAAACAATACCTTTGTAAAAAATTAGGAGCATATGATATTAGTTGAGAATGCGGTTATCAGCGATGATATAAAAGAACAATTTTTTGTTTGTGACCTTGAAAAATGTAAAGGAGCATGCTGTGTTGAGGGAGATGCGGGTGCCCCTTTGCAAGATGATGAAATTAAAATCCTTGAAAAAGATTACCCTTCAATTGCTCCTTTTCTTACAGATGAGGGGAGAAACGCCATTGCTGAAAAGGGAACTTGGGTGATTGATCAGGAAAATGAAAAAGGCACCACAACAATTGGAGAAAATGGGGCCTGTGCATTTGCCATTACAGATGAGAAAGGGATCTTAAAATGTGGTATTGAAGAGGCTTATAACCAAGGTGAAACTACTTTTAAAAAACCTATTAGCTGTCATTTGTACCCAATTAGGATTACCAAATATGATGAATATGAGGCACTGAATTACGACCGCTGGGAAATATGTGACCCTGCTTGTTCTTTGGGTAGTTCCCTAGGGGTTCCTTTGTATCGATTTTTGAAAGGGGCTCTTGTCAGGAAGTACGGAGAAAAATGGTATGAAGCAAATCGGAGTAAAGGAGTAAGTGGTGATCGTGTAATAATATACGCTACTGCTTTAATATTTAATGTTTGGAAGGTTGGTATAGAAAATTGAAATGATTTCTATAAAAAGTAAAGCCTATATCAAATTCAAATGCTTGAATTTGATATAGGCTTTACTAGTAATAATAGTTTTCTATTACCAAAGGATCACCAAATTAATGAGCCAAAAGTAATTTAGTTAAACCTTACAATATCTGCTCCCAATGCATTGAGGCGTTGGTCAATGTACTGATAGCCTCTGTCTATTTGTTCGACATTGTCAATAATGGATACGCCCTCAGCAGAGAGGGCTGCTATTAAGAGAGAAACCCCTGCGCGAATATCAGGAGAAGTCATTCTGATACCCTTAAGCGGGTACTTTCGATCCAAACCGATGACCGTAGCTCTATGAGGATCACAAAGGATGATTTGAGCCCCCATATCTATCAACTTGTCTACAAAAAACAACCTGCTTTCAAACATTTTCTGATGGACCAGTACCGTTCCTTTCGCTTGTGTGGCCACAACCAAGACAATACTCAGTAAATCCGGGGTAAATCCCGGCCATATGGCATCCGAAACGGTTAAAATAGATCCGTCAATAAAGGTTTCGATTTCATAATGCTTTCTTGCAGGTATGTAAATATCATCTCCTTTGATTTCTAGCTTTATGCCTAATCTTCTAAAGGTGTCGGGTATGATTCCTAGTTTGTCTACTTTGGCATCTTTGATTGTAATCTCCGATTGGGTCATGGCTGCCAAACCTATAAAAGATCCGATCTCAATCATATCAGGCAATAGGGTGTGTTCCGTGCCTTTAAGGCTTTTTACCCCTGTAATTTCTAAAAGATTTGAGCCCACTCCTGTTATTTTCCCGCCCATGCTGTTTATCATTTGGCATAGCTGCTGAATATACGGTTCACACGCTGCATTGTATATGGTGGTTTTTCCTTCAGCCAGGGTTGCTGCCATGATAATATTGGCAGTTCCGGTTACAGAAGCCTCATCAAGTAGCATATAGGTGCCTTTCAATTGGCTGCCATCGATTTTATACAGTTCTTTTTTGGCATCATAATGGAATTTTGCCCCTAGTTTTTGGAAACCAGTAAAATGGGTGTCCATTCGTCTTCTGCCAATTTTGTCTCCCCCCGGTTTGGAAATTCTACCGCCACCAAATCTGGAAAGCAAAGGACCAAGAAGCATGACGGACCCCCTAAGGCTTGAGGCTTTTTCAAGGTAGGCTTCTGTTTCCAGGTAGTCAAGCTTGATGTTTTTGGCTGTAAAGGAATAGCTTTCCGGTCCTTGTTTTTTCACGACCACTCCCATGTCTGAGAGGAGCTCTATTAGTTTATTAACATCCCTGATGTTAGGGATCTTGTTGATGATAACTTCCTCAGATGTAAGTAATACGGCACAGAGGATTTGCAAGGCTTCATTTTTAGCGCCTTGGGGAGTGATTTCACCTTTAAGTTTCGTCCCTCCATTTACCCGAAATGATGCCATTAATTCCTTCTTTTTTTGCTATTAGAACCGTTATTTCTTCTTTTGCCACCTGAGTAATTTCTTCTTCCACCGTTTGAATTATTGCCGGAATTACTTGGGACATTGCTTTTGAAATCCCTTCTCATACTGGTTTCAAAAAGTCCGTTTTCTTTGACTTTTTCTAGGTCAATGTGAAGTTTTCCTTTGGAGAGGGATTTAATGTCATCAATAATGATGGCATCATCAAAGTTTTCACGGTTCCAAGTAGAGTGAAAGCTTCGCATCAATTGTCCGATATAAATCAAAGCTGTTTCTTGCTCCTTATCGTCTTCTATTTCTATAGCTTTGGCGATTAACTTTTCAATGTTTCTTCCATAATGCTTGTATCGAACTTCCCCTTCTGGATAACCGATCGGTAGCGGTTTTTTACCCAGTAGTTCCTTTTCCGGCATTGGAAAAGGTGAATCCACCTCGAGTGAGAAATCAGACATTATGTACATGTCGTCCCAAAGCTTTTGATCACTTTCGGTTTTTAATAATGGATTGAGTTGCTTCATCAACTCCACCAAGGCATATGCATATTCTGTTCGCTTTTCTTGATCTGGAACAGTTTTTACATAATCCACTAATTTTTGGATGTTTTTTCCGTATTCTTTCAAAATAACTTTGTTTTTAGGCTTTTCACTATTTACCATGACACCTGCTTTTAAGTTTCCTGAACTTTTTTCAATATACTAAAAAAATACGCATTAGTTAAGTTTCAGGTGCTTCCGGTATCTATGATCTTTTGTTATTCTACTATGCGAAGCTTTGCAAAGCTAAGTAATAATGTTTTATCTCCAAAATGGTCGAAATGAATATGTGCTTTTCTATTGGTGCCTTCCGTCTCAATTCCATGAACTTTACCAAAACCAAACTTGGGATGTTCCACCTTCATCCCTTCTTTCAAATTATTGGTGTTGGAAGGTTTAAAGTTTGGCCCCGGGTCATGTAATTTTGTAGTAGTATTTCTAATTGCCGGTTTTTTCTTAAGCCCTACAAAGCCTTGTTTTCCTTCGCTTTCCCTAAAACTACTGGAGAGCTTACTGCTTAATTTTTTATTGACTTTTATAAAAGTCGGGTCAATTTCTTCTAGAAACCTACTGGGCTCACAATTTAGCAACCTTCCGTAACGGTACCTTGTCAGGGCATAGCTAAAGTACAATTTCTCCATGGCCCTGGTTGTTGCCACATAAAACAATCGCCTTTCCTCTTCCAGATCTTCTCTGCTTTGCATCATCATCTGAGAAGGGAAAAGATCTTCTTCCATTCCTACCACAAACACATACTTAAATTCAAGCCCCTTGGAGGAGTGAATGGTCATCATAGTAACGGTATCCTGGTTGTTTTTGTTTTGGTCTTCATCGGTCAGCAAGGCGATTTCCTGAAGAAAAGCACCCAAGGATTTGTCTTCATTTTCCGGGTTGTCCACATACTCTTTGATGGCGTTGAGCAATTCCTGAACGTTTTCATACCGATTGAGTCCCTCAATAGTTTTGTCTTCATACAGATCCCTTAAAAGTCCGGATTGTTTGGCGATAAAGGTGGCTGCTTCAAAAGCGTCTTTTCTTTCCACCTCCATCTTGAAGCTATTGATCATGGTGCAAAAATCCGTTACTGCATTTGCCCCTCTTCCGGATATAAAACTCTGGCTATTGTTGAGCACTTTCCACAATGAAATATCATGCTCATAGGCTCCTACCATGAGTTTTTCCACACTGGTATTTCCTATTCCCCTCTTTGGGTAATTTATAATTCTTTTAAAAGCTTCCTCATCTTCATGATTAACTACAAACCTAAAGTACCCCATCAGGTCTTTGATTTCTTTTCTTTGATAAAACGAGAGGCCTCCGATAATCCTGTAAGCGATTCCTGATTTCCTTAAGGCCTCCTCCATTGATCTGGACTGAGAGTTTGTCCGGTACAAAATGGCGAAATCACTATTGCTTAGCTGCTTGTTGTTTTTCTCTTCAAATATAGTCGCTGCTACCATTCTGCCTTCTTCATTGTCTGATGAGGCTTTCATCAATTCAATTAAATCTCCGGAATCATTTTGAGTCCATACATTTTTTTTGAGCTGTGATTTGTTTTTAGCGATGATAGAATTGGCGGTTTCTACAATATTCTTGGTAGATCTGTAGTTTTGTTCCAGCTTAACAACCAATAGATCAGGATAATCTTTTTCAAAATTCAGAATGTTTTGGATATCTGCACCCCTAAAAGCATAAATACTTTGCGCGTCATCCCCCACTACACATATATTTTGGTGAACAGCTGCAAGCTTTTTAGTAATCAGGTATTGGGAAAGATTGGTGTCTTGAAACTCATCCACCATCACATATCTAAACCTTTGCTGGTACTTGTTAAGCACATCGGGATGGTCCCGAAACAGAATATTGGTATTGAAAAGCAAGTCATCAAAATCCATGGCAGAAGACCTAAATAGTCTGCTTTGATAGGCTTTATAGATTTCTCCCATCTTAGGCTTCATGGCAGCCTCATCATCTGCAGTAATATAGGGATCATTAAGGTAAGCTTGCCAGCCGATCAGCCTGTTTTTAGCTCCGGAAATTCTAGAAAGTACTGTATTGGCCTTATAAACTTTATCATCCAATTTCATCTCTTTTACGATGGACCTGATAAGCGATTTGCTATCATCACTGTCATAGATCGTGAAATTGCTTGGGTAACCTAATTTCTGTGCCTCTACTCGCAGGATTTTAGCAAAAACAGAGTGAAAAGTACCCATCCAAGTATTCCTTGCTTCTAAACCAATTAATTTTTCTATGCGCTGCTTCATTTCACTAGCGGCCTTATTGGTAAAGGTTAGTGAAAGGATTTGAAAAGCATCTACCTTTTTTTCGTGAATTAAATGGGCAATCCTATAAGTAAGCACTCTGGTTTTTCCTGAACCTGCCCCTGCAATAATCATTACCGGACCCTCTGTTTTTTTAACAGCTTCAAGTTGAGGAGGATTAAGGGTGGCTAAATATTCCATATACTATTCAATTTACTTTTGTCAGCTAAGTGATTGTAGCCGGTTCAAAGTTATCAATTCTTTTTTGCTTATTCCCGGATACAATTTAATTGTCGGTGATTTTAAAAATTTTAAAGGGGATTTAAATAGCCCTATTATCTTTTTTTAAGCCTTTTATTTAAGGTTAAAGATCGGTTTCAAAGGATTGGGACTAGCTATGATTAAATTATGGTTTTTTTTGTTTCCACCTATTGTGAGACCATAAATAAAGAGATGGTTCGACTCTTATGTTATTTTCCAGTAGTTTGATAAATTGATCAGTAATGGAATGAGGCTCATGGTTTTGGTAGGGCGGTGCACTTAATACTTGGTATTCAAAAACATAATGCCCTCTCTTAGGCTTTGTGGTATGTGCATAAATAACTCTGGTGTTGAATTTTTTTGCAAGCTTTTCACCTCCTTCAAAAAAAGCAGTTTCCCTATTCATAAATGGAGTCCAATACCTGATGTCAGACAAGTTGGGGCGTTGATCGGCTGCCAAAACAATTAGTCTGGGATTATTACGGTTTCTTAAAAAGGTGCGTTGAAAGGATTTTCTTTCCGTAAGAATAGCACCGTAACGACAGCGAATGGATTTCATCAGCTTTTCAAAAAATGGAGCACTTAATTTGGTATATACTGTTTCGCACTTGTCTCCAACCTTTGACGAAACAGTTACCAGATGCCCCTCCCAATTAAAAAAATGACCACACATCCCAATTACGATTTCCCCATTGTCAACTGCGTCGTTGACCAAGTTTGAATTTTTTGTAACAAATCTCCGTTGTAGTTCTTTTTTGCTCATAGTCAGCAGTTTGATTGTTTCTGCCATTGAGTCAGTAAAGTTTCTATAAAAATCCTTGGCTATGCCTTTAACTTCAGCATCACTTTTTTCAGGAAAGGCATGTTTGATATTACTCAAGATTATTTTTTTTCTATACCCAATGACATAATAGGCGAGGAGATATAAGAGGTCCGAAAAAATAAACAAGACTTTCAGTGGTAGTTTGGAAAACAGCCGAAATAAGAGCATATTACTTTCTGCGAGGTTTAATAAGAAATCATCCGGGGTCAAAATAATGAAATAATAGTGACTTTCTTGAGGAAAATTAGTTATAAATAAACCCAATTAGTAATTTTATGGTCTATGTCCGAAGCTCAAAGAAAAAAATATTCAGATAAAGATAAAAATAACATTTTTGATCATGAATTTATGCCTCATATAGATTCAATGTACAATTTTGCGTACAGGTTGACTTTCGATGAGGATGATGCCAAAGACTTGGTGCAGGATACTTATCTCAAGGCCTACAGATTTATTAATTCATTTGAGAAAGGAACCAATGCCAAAGCTTGGTTATTCAGGATATTAAAAAACAGTTTTATCAATGAATACCGAAAGAAAAGCAAACAACCCGCCAAGGTAGATTATCAAGAGGTTGAAACTTATTATAACTCTGAAAATGTTGATTATAGTATGACCTCAGATTTGAGAGTAGATGCGGTCAAAGATATGTTGGGTGATGAGATTTCAAATGCATTGAATAGCCTTGCTGTGGACTTCAGGACCGTGATTATTCTTTGTGACTTAGAAGGTTTTACTTATGAGGAAATGGCAAAGATTTTGGATATCCCTATAGGTACTGTCAGGTCAAGACTTCATCGTGCAAGGAACCTTTTAAAGGATAAACTTCGTTCCTATGCTGGAAACATGGGGTATGATACTGAAGAAGAATAATAATAGCATCGAAAATACTTAAAATGGACAAGAATCAAAATACATCCAACAAACGAAAGGAAAACTGTAGTGATGAAAATAAATGCTTTGAACTTTTGGAAAGCATTTTGGATGGAGAAGGCACGGCTGATTCAAAGGAGATCTTAAATGAAAAAATTGCTAAGTGTCAGCCTTGTTTTGAGCATTATCATTTGGAAAAAGTAATCAAAGAGATCTTGCAAAACAAATGTACCAAGCACATGGTGCCATCCGAATTAGCTGCCACCATTAGGCAAAAAATCCAAGATTTAAAGTAAGGATTATGTCTCAAGGAAAAGTAATTATTTTTTCAGCTCCTTCCGGATCTGGTAAAACCACTATTGTTAAACACCTACTAGCACACGAGCCTTTATTAGGCTTTTCTATTTCTGCATGCACCCGAGACAAGAGGGGTAGAGAAGAAGAAAACGGAAAAGATTATTATTTTTTGACTCCTGAGGAGTTTCGGGAAAAAATAAATCAAGATGCTTTTATTGAATGGGAGGAAGTTTATGCCGGCAACTTTTATGGTACCCTTAAGGAAGAAATCAAAAGAATTTGGGATCAAGGAAGGCATGTTATATTTGACGTAGATGTAAAAGGAGGCATTAACCTAAAAGAATATTTTGGTGACAAGGCCCTTTCCATTTTTGTAAAAGTACCTTCAATGGAGGATTTGGCCCAAAGGCTAAGAGATAGAGGTACAGAGACAGAAGAAAGCCTGTCGAGAAGAATCTACAAGGCTAAGTTTGAAATGGGCTTTGAGAAAGAATTTGACGTGGTTTTGGTCAACGAAGATTTAGATCGTTCTTTCAAGGAAGCAGAGAAATTGGTTGCAGACTTTATTAAAAAATAATTGATTTGAAAGTAGGGCTTTATTTTGGGTCATTTAACCCTATTCATGTGGGGCACTTAATTATTGCCGATACCATGCAAGATCAAACGGAGTTGGATGAGGTCTGGTTTATCGTTTCCCCACAGAACCCAATGAAGTCAAGTAAATCTTTATTACATGAATTTGATAGACTCAAAATGGTGGAACTGGCCACAGCAGACCATTTTAGTTTTAAAGTAAAGGATGTTGAGTTTCATATGCCAAGACCCAGTTACACCATTGATACCCTTACTTACCTTACAGCCCAATATCCTTCCTATGAGTTTTCCTTAATCCTAGGAAGTGACAATCTTAACCATTTTCATAAATGGAAAAATAGTGAAGAATTATTAAAACAATACAAGCTTTATGTATATCCTCGTCCCGGGAAAAATAAAAAGGTGACCCACGAAAATATTCAATTTGTAGATGCTCCACTCCTTGATATCTCTGCGACTTTTATCCGGAAAATGATTCATAAAGGAGGTTCGGTAAGGTACTTATTGCATCCTCATGTGATGGATTATATTCGAGACAAAAAATTCTTCATCTAGTTAAAAGTTGTGGCCTACATTTGCGGATTTATCTCAAATTCCTTGCATGAATTTTCTCTCTTAAAACTTTCGGCAATCGTTGATCGCTTGATTTTACAATTTTTAAGAGGAGAGGCTTGATGATGGTAGCCTTTTTTAAGGGGGGAAAGAACAGTGATTTTCTGCTACAGTTTCTTTAGGCAGTAGAAAATCACCATTCTGTCTTTTTTTTGAATTACTCTATCCTGGTTTTTATTTTCTGATTGATAAGGTTTGCAATTCCTTTTCCTTGCTCCACGCCATTATCAATGGCCGGAAGGTAATGGATACCTCCAAAAAAGCGACTAATGGCAGCCTCAGAGGATGCAATACGGAAGGAGTCAAATTCTCTTACTCCTAAGCCAAATTTAACTTCAGTTGAATCAACAAAGTGGAAAGGTTCACCCAATAACTTTGTTAAAGCTTCCGCTGCAGCTGTTGATACTACACTGTGTCCACTGGTGTATTCAGGGAATGGGGGTGTTTGTAACAAGGGCAGCCAGTTTTTATCCATGTATATATTGATATAGGTTTCCGGTCTAATCAATACACTTCGGTATTTTTCATCCCAACATGAAATGAATCCATCGAAAAGATAAATTGCGGTAGTGGCCATGGTCTCTGAAGTCGCTTTCCAATCAAGTTTTTTGGTTTTTGCTGCTATTCCTGCAATACCCATCCAGTGACCTCCGGGGGTGATTTTCTTTTCAGCATACATGACATGACCTTTTACATTCATTTTATAAGGATTACAGTCCCAGAAAAAAGCAATTTCTTCTTGTTCATCATCAATATTAATCCTGGCATCCATGACTGCTTTGGCATCTTGATAAAAGGTGCTTTCCGGAATAGTGTCAAATGCAGGAGGAGGTTCCGGCGCAAACTGACTGGCAGAGTCTAAGAAGAAAGGTCGTATTTTATTCCAATGTGGTTCAATTGCCTCAATGTATGCGGGAGGGGTAGGCTTCCAAGAACCCAAATCTTCTGTTGGTGTATATTTACCAAAAGACCTGCTCTGATGGTAATTGTCCTCTGAGGCGTATGCTAGGATCTCCTCAGCTACAGCATCTCCCAAGGCAATTGACGCCTCAAATTCCTCATCCGGCATACCCGCACTTTGGATTTTTTCAAATAAATTATCCCGGTTTTCAATTAGAAATTGCTCGGTAAAAATCAATTGAAGCGCAACTTTATAATAAGCAGCAAGGCTGGCCAACTGGTAATTTGCTTTTGGGTAGGCTGATGGATCTACCGATAGTGGTTTGGACTTATTCAATTGCCCCATTAGTGAGACATATTTATCTGGAGCGGATAGTGCAACTATTTCATAGGAGGCAATGGAAGGATAGGCATAAATCCTACTTGCAACGGGAGGGGAAAAGATGTCATGGACAAGAGTTTCCGTGAGGCTCTCGTTGGCTTCTATTAGGTAATAGTTGTCGGCTAAAAGTTGCTTGTATTGATTATTTTCACCGCAAGAACCTAGGGATAAAAGCAGTCCTATGCCTAGTAAATAGGGGTTGAAAAGGAGTTTTAATTTTTTTGATAACATGATTTGAAAAGATAAAAGGTGATTAATAGTAGTTATTAGTGAAGTTTGGTTTTGTTGAGGTGGTCTTGGTAGGATTTAAGTATCCAATTTCCTACCTCTTCGCCTTGGTCTTGTCCTCTGGTTATGGCATCCATATAATGAATGCCTCCATATAATCTTGAGATGCTTGCTTCTTCCGATGCCTGCATGAAAGAAGTGAATTCCCTACTTCCTAAGCCATATTGTTCTTCTACAGTGTCTGTATATTGGTAATCTTCTCCAAAAAAGTGGGTGAGGATTACAGCTGCAGTGGTAGAAATGGTGGAGTGTCCGCTAAGATATTCCGGAAAAGGTGGTGTTTGTAATAAGGGCTGGTAAGAGGGATCTATAATTTTCCGTATGGCCGTTTCAGGTCGAATTCTGTCACTTCTGTATTTTTCATCCCAGCAACTTATAAATCCATCCATAAGCCCAATACTTACCAAGCAGTTAATTTTAATCGTTTCTTCAAAACTCAAATTGGATTGCTCGCAAGCAATTGCAGTGATTCCCATCCAGTGGCCTCCAGGGGATATTTGCTTGATTCCTACCATCAGATGGCCAGTCTCTTCCAAGGCAAATGGATTACAGTCCCAAAATGCTGCAATTTCACGTTGTTCTTTATTCATTTCAAGGCTGTAAACTTCATTCATTAAAGCATAAAATTCCGATTCCGGATCGGTAGAATATGCCACAGGAGGAAGGGGTTTGAATTGGTCGGCTGCTTTCAAGGTAAAGGGCCTAACAGTATTAAAATAAGGTTCTACCGGTGCAAAATAGCCGGGTGGAGTAGGGTACCATTTTCCGGAACCTTCAGAGGGTTGATACATGGGGTAATTGCTAATCTCTCTGTATTGATCATTTTGGGCATAATTTAATACCTGTGCGCTTATCTCTTCTGCATACCTGCTTGCATCCGTGATTTCTTGTGCAGTATACCCCCAAGATTTACATGAATCGGCTAAGGTTAACTTGAATTTTTCTAATTCAGCACCGGAAGGCTGCATGGAAGAAGCGGTATGCACCAAAGCGAAAAGAGAACTTATTTCAGGAGACGGAGTTTCCAAGTTGGGTTTCGAAATAGAAGGGAACTTGTTTAAGAAGCCGGGAAAAGATGGGTATTCCTGATTGGATATGGCAATGGTTTCATAAGCCGAAAGACATGCATAAGCATAAAATCTGGCAGCTAAAGGCGGATTGGTGATGTCGTGAACCATCAGTTCTGTCATTTTCTCAGTCGCCCAGCTAATGCTGCCAGCCGGAACCGCACGCTTTTCCATAGGGGCTTCGCAGGCCAGGTTAAGTAATGCCAAGACAGAGAAGATTAAAATCGCTATTCTATATCCAGCCAACCTATTGTTTTTTAAAGTTGTCATTTTATTAATTTGTACCTTTTGCCAGCTTGTATGTTTTCAAAGTGTCTTGATTGATGCCAAATAAAAGTTGGTTCCCAATTTGCAAAATACTTCTCACATCTCCTTTCACATTTAAACCTGATTTTATTTGAGGTAGGTAAATAAAATTACCCTGGCCATCTCCCAATAAAACAACGCCGTGATTGGCATCATATTTACCAAAACGAAGTCTGGCATTGTTAATGTTCCCTGTTAAGATTAAATCTGGATGGCCATCAAGATTGATGTCCAAACTTTCTATGGCAAATACAGGTGATATTTGAGCTTCAAGCGGTAAAGTGATTTGTTTCATTCCCTTTTTATCGTTGATGAATAGGCTTGTCTCCAAGTGGTTGGCAATTAAATGGCCGGCACTGGCGATATCTTCTTTAGAAAACATATTCTCCAATCCTGCTTCAGCAAAAGTTTCATAGTCAGTAAACCTTGTTCGCATGCTCGAGATTTGATGCAAAAGCTCATCACGAGTAAGGTAGGGATGACTTTTCCCTTGAATATAAAAACTTAAAATTGGGTCCACCGCCCCATTGTTGTCAAAGTCTTTGAAATGCAATTCTGCTGGTTGGTCTGGGCTAACTTTTACCTGGCTGTTTAATCCATTATTGCCAACAACTAAATCCGGTCTTCCATCAGCATTTAGATCGGAAATATGAAGAGTGTTCCACCAGCCACTAAAGTTTTCAGCAAAAAATTCCTGACTTACATTTTTAAATTTTTGGCCTTCAGTTCTGAAAATAGTAATTGGTAGCCATTCTCCAATGACGATTAGTTCAGCCTGACCATCCAAGTCTAGGTCGGCCCATTCTGCATCGGTAATTAGCCCCAGTTTTTTGAGTTCAGGCGCCCATTTTGTGCTCATGTCCTGAAATTTGCCCTGTCCATCATTGATAAGTAGAAGGCTTCCGGGGATTTCAGGATACCTTCCGGGTATCACACGGGCACCAACAAAAATATCAGGGAAACCATCCTTGTTGACATCATGAATGGCTATAGCCCCCGTACTAATAAGCATTTCAGGCAAAGAATGGGTGGCTCGGGTTAAGTTTCCAATGCCGTCATTGAAGTAAATCCTGTCTTGTAATCTTTCGTCTTTGGGCAGGAATTCACCATAACCGCCACTCGCTACATAGAGATCAAGTGAGCCGTCTCCATTAAAGTCTGCCCATGCTACATCTGTGTCTTGATAGTCTTTGTCCTTTTCAAAATCCGGTGTATTCTTTTTAGTAAACGCACCGGCTTTATTTTGTACCCATAAAACCGCAGCTTGTCCTGCTTCCCCTCCTATGTAAATGTCTTCCAGTCCGTCCCCATTGACGTCTGATTTTGTCATGACCGGTCCTGAAAAGGACAGTGGATTGACCAAAAGCGGTTGCCTTTTAAAATCATTGGTTGAATTTTTTAAAGGTTTGTAGGCAATTGGAGATGGGGACTCCTTTAATAGAGGGCTTTTTTGTTTCTGGTCATGGATGGTGTCCACTGCTTCTATCTGAGAAAATACAATGGATTGATTACTCTTGATATTGTATTTGCGCTCAACTTTACCTCCCGGCCATAACACTTCCAATGAATCAATCATTGTATGTTCTCCAAGCCCCAAATGTAAAACCGGGGAAACACTGGATTGATAACCTCTGGTGGGCATTTGTTCGATTTGTTGCAATTCCGCACCGGTATAACATTTTATTTTGGCTCCTATGCCAAACCGGTTTCGCGCACTCCCTTTCAGGTTAATTTTTAAGAAATTATTGTTGATCGAAAGACTGTCTGAATGGTTTTCGTAGATCGATGCTGCATGGTTTACATTGTTGGTCACCAAGTCTAAGTCTCCATCATTGTCTAAATCTGCATAAGCCGCCCCGTTTGAATTGACCTTCTGTTCCAATCCCCAGGCCTTTATTTTCTCCTCAAATATCCACCCATTTTTGTTTTTATAAATGTAATTGTTCAGGTCTGTAGAAGGCATTTGGTGAACTAAATCTAATATGTTGTCTCTCCTGAGGCCATTCTTATTGTTTTTAAGGTAATCAGCCATGTATTTCAAAAAATCCCGATTGGTATAATCTCTTGCATAACCATTGGTGATAAACAAATCTTTAAACCCATCGTTGTCAAAGTCAGCCAATAAAGCTGCCCAGCTCCAGTCGGTATTGGATACACCGGACATTTGACCTGTTTCGCTAAAACTTCCATTGCCATGATTGAGGTGGAGCATATTCCGCATGTATTGATGGTGGAATCCCATTGTTAGCCCATACTCAAATTTTTCGTAGTTGTCTGGAGCCATTAAAAGCTTTTGCCTTTTATTGTCTTCAGGTAACATGTCTAAGGTGAAAATGTCCGGATGTCCATCATTGTTGATGTCTGCAATGTCATTTCCCATTGAAAAGTGGGAGGTATGGTCAAGCATTTCATTGATGCGGTTAGTAAACGTCCCATTTCCATTGTTCATGTAAAGATAATCAGGAGCAGTATAGTCATTGCTTATGTAGATGTCTAGCCATCCGTCGTTGTTAATGTCTGCTATTCCTGCTCCCAACCCATAAGATAAGGCAACTTTCAAAATACCTGCTTCTTGGGTTATTTCAGTAAAAGTCTCCCCATCATTCCTGAAAAGTTGTGGTCCTGCAGGGTCAGACTTATTTAAAATAACCCGGGTACTCGCCTCATCCAATACGGGAATGGATTTTGGGTTGTGGTTAAGTAAGAAGAGGTCCAAGTCACCATCATTGTCAAAATCAAAAAAACTTGCTTGTGTACTGGTTGACTCACTGTCAATTCCGTATTGAGCAGCCATCTCCTTAAATTGAGGGATGTTTTTTTCGTCGTTTCCTTGATTGATGTAAAGTTGGTTTTTTCTTTTATCAGGAGGGAGACTACCTGAGTAGCAAACATAGATATCCAATAGACCATCTCCATTCACATCCGCCATTGAAGTTCCTGTTTTCCAGGGAGCCGCTCTTGTGGCTACACCGGCTTGAGCTGTGATGTCTTCAAATTTAAAATTGCCTTTATTGAGATACAAGCGATTTTCGACCATATTTCCTGTAAAATACAGGTCTTCCAAGCCATCTCCATTGAGGTCTCCAATGGCCACTCCGCCACCATTGTAAAAATATTCATACATCAGTATGTTTGTGTTCAATCCCTCTGTAAGCGAATTTTCAAACTTTATTCCAGTTTCTTCGGGCCTTAGAAGGGTAAATTGCTTTAATTCATCCTTTTTGACGGATTCTTTCTGGCAACCTATTAAGATCAATAGAGGAAGAATAAACTGGATTTTATTGAGTAAATTATTGGACATAGAGAGGAAAATATGAAAGGGTAAATATAATGAGATTTAACAGTTTCTCCTTGTATTCCTTGGGCTTATCTTAGAATTGGGCTGATGGCCAGATAACTTAACTTTTCTTTTATCAGGCTAAGGATGTTTTCACCTTTGTTTACTTATTTCAAAATACCATTTACCTGTTGAGGAATTTAAGGCTCGGTAGTAACAAAAAAAGAGCGACCAAATGATCGCTCTTTTTAATGCTTGTATAAAGATTAATTAATCTTCATATCCCGGATTCTGGATAAGTTCTCTGTTTCGTTGCATCTCGTCAAAGTTAATTGGCATAAAATACATTTTATCGAGCCACAGGCGGTTTTCCTTACCCGGGTCTATGTCGATCACCTCATAGGAATAGTCGTAATTTTCAGTATTGTAACTGTAAATGGTCACGTCTTTTCCTTCCTTTAGGGTTCCCACGATATTGATTCCATTGGGCTGTCTACCCAAAGTTTCTGGGGCAATCATCCAGCGCCTGGCATCGTAGAAGCGTTGTTCTTCGTGAACCATCTCCTTGCGTTTTTCATTGATCAAGGCTTCCATTAGCTCTTCTCCTGAAGCAGTAATTGCTGGTAAGCCTGCCCTGTATCTGATTTTATTTAACCAGGTTCTTGCTTCTTCATCATTACCCAAGGCAATATTCGCTTCTGCATAATTAAAGACAGCCTCAGTAAACCTTAAATGTGGCCAAGGAATTTCCTGCCAGGTGTTTTGATCCACAAAATTTGGATCCGGTTCAATGAATTTTCGAATATAATATCCGGTATAGCTACCATTCCAGTCCTCAATGGGGCTGTTTCTTGTATCCAATCCAAAATGAGTAACTTTTTGACCTTCGCTATTGATTACCTCATAAGTTCCGGTTTGAATTTGACCAAGTGGGTCTCGGGCCTGATTGGCAGAAGACCTCGGTTTCCATGGAGCCCCCTCATAAAGGAAAGTAGCATAGAATCTTGGTTCACGATCTTCGTAAGGGGCGCTTGCATGCTCCTCTTCATCCCAATCAAAGTCAGTACCATCCATCATTTGATAATCATCGATAAGCAATTGTACAGGCGTATTTCCTGCCCAGTTATTGTAGCCATTGGGACCGTTATGCAAGCCGTGACGGCCACCGGTTTCAGGCTTTTGAGACAAGAAATACCTTCCGAAGATCATTTCATTCTCCCCACCATTTCTTGAAAGTGAGTTATTTATATAAGTCTGGATCGCTTCTTCTTGTGAAAGAGGTTCAGATAGATCCAGCATGTTTCCACTGGCTTTATCCAAAACAGCCTTGGCAGCTGCAGCTGCTTGTTGATAACGGTCAGCTTGGCTGCCACTGGTGTAGCCTATCAGTTCCTTATGTTGGTAACCTGATATTACAGAAGATTTTGCAGATGCCGTTGGCATATCGTGCAAATCAGATGCTGCGTAAATCAATACACGTGACTTCAAAGCCAAAGCGGCAAGCTCAGTTGCTCTTCCACCGGTAAGGTCTTTGCCTGCCAACAAGGTAGCTGCTTGATCTAGGTCTTCGATGATAAAATCAACCACTTCTTCATAAGTATTTCTGGGAAGTTCATAGGTTTCTTCATCTAAAGTAAAGGTTTTATTTGCAATAGGTATCCCTCCAAAATTCCTTAACAATTGGTGGTGAAAGTAGGCTCTCATGAATGTAGCCTCACCAAGCAATCTGTCTGCTATTCCTCCTTCATTTGCGAAAGAAGGATCTGTCAAGTTATCAATGGCGATATTGGTTGCCCTTAAATTACTGTATAGATCAGGCCAGTTTCTTGTGTAATCCATCCATCCCGGTTCTTGAGGATTGGATCTGGCTTCTGTTACGGTAGTAATATTTCTACCGGGGTGAGTGAAAATGGCTTCATCCGTTAAAGATGCCAAAGCCTGCTCACTAAAACCGCCTTGTCCCAAACCTTTGTATAAGTCAGTCACAAAAGCTTCTGCAAGTCCTGGATCTGTCCAAACGGCAGATTCAGAGACTTCTCCTTGGGGTGGTGCATTCAAAAACTCTTCATCGCAAGAAAAATTGAGAAAAGAGATCGTCAATGCCAACCCTAGATATTTTATATTTTTCATCATATTCAATGTTTTAGGATTTAGAATGTTACGGATAGACCAGCATTGAGTACCCTGGCTTGTGGATAATATTGTCCTGTTGCATTGTCTGATTCAGGATCATATACTTTTAATTTATCCCAGGTAAGGAGATTTAGCCCATTGGCATAAAACCTCAAGTTGCTAATGCCAAATCTTTCGCCAAATTGCTGAGGAACAGTATAGCCTACCTCGAAGTTTTTCAATCGAATGTAATCTGAACTTCTATACCAGAAATCATTTCCATTGGAATAGTACTGGTCACTTCTGTTGGCAATTCTAGGATAAACTGAACTTTCGTTGTCTACAGTCCATCTGTTTTCATAAAATTCTAAAAGGTAATTACCGATGTTACCGGACTCTCCAAGACTGACCTGAGCGATAGCTCCCGCAGCACCTTGGAATAAAATAGCCAAATCCCAATTTCTGAAAGAAGCATTTAGATTAACACCTCCCTGAAATCTTGGGATATTGTTCCTGTCCAGTCTTACCCTATCAAGGGGGGTAATGGCTCCATCACCATCATAATCTTTAAACTTCATGTCACCCGGACGTAAGTTATTGGTGATGTCAGAATAATCCAGTGTTTCTGCATCAATGGCCGCCTGATTTGGGAAAACACCATCGTATAAATATACAGGGTCAGGTGTATTCATGGGGCTGCCTGTAGACAGTTGCCAGGAAGGTGCTCCCGGGGGTTCGTCCCAAAATAGAATCTTGTTTTTGGCATAACCTCCATTGGCACTTACACTATAAGAGATGTCACCTGTTTGTCCCCTGTAGCCAATATTGATATCAAAACCCTTGTTTTCCACTTCTCCGATATTCTCTGCCGGAAGCAAGGAAGCCAAACCGCTTGATTGTGGAACAGAAGCATTTTTCCTCCAAAGGATATTGGTACGTTTGTTATAGAAGTAATCAAATTCAAAAAAGATTTTTCCTTGAAGCAATTGTCCTTCTATACCAATATTTGAATTGTTTGCTACTTCCCAAGTAATGGCGTTGTTCGGCACCCTGGTTTCATACAAGGTTTTGGCTTCAGTGTTTTGTAAGATTTGGCTACTGAAACCATAAGTGGCTAGGAATTGATATTCTTGAAGTTCGTCATCATAATAGATCTGATCATTCCCCATTTGTCCCCAAGACCCTCTGATTTTGAAGAAGTCCATGGCGGTAATGTTGTTTTTCCAGAAGTTCTCTTCCGAAATCACCCAACCGGCCATTACGCCCGGGAAGAAACCAAACCTAGAAGCTTCAGGGAAAATATAGGATCCATCATATCTCCATAGGAATTCGAACAAATATTTTTCCTGATAGTTATATGCAACCCTTCCGAAGTAGTTTAATCTTCCTCTGGTGAAAGCTCCGCCACCATTGTTTTTTTCTGCATCTCCACCGGCAAACATTTGATCAATGGCTGGAGAAATGAAATACCTTCGGTAGGCAAAGAAGTCATTGCCTTCTACGGTTTCTTTGTTGACACCGGCCAAGGCATTGAATCCATGGTCACCAATTTGCCTTTCATAGGTAAATACACCACCCAATAAGATATTTAATTGGTTGATATTTTCTTGCCTTAATCTAGGCTCGGCTGGTCCCCTTTGACTTGCTACCAAAATAGGAGTTACTCCGTCTGCCTCAAAGCCACTACCTCTTTGGTAAAGGGTCCATGGGGTTTCCCATCTTTTTTGTAACCTGCTTAGGTTATCAATGGCAGCAGTACCTTGGAATTTCAAACCTTCCACTCCTGGGATTTTAATATTTAAAGCACCATTGGTTTGGAAATAGTTTCTAGTATCTCTGTCATAACCGGTAGCATTTGTGGTGATTACTACCGGGTTTTCTCCGTTTTCAATGTCCGGACCGGGTCTGCCATCAGGCCAATAGGCCGGCTCGTGTGGCTTTCCTCTCATCTGCATTCTGAAAATTGCTCCTGCACCTCTGGTAGGGAAAAAACGGTATTCCTGACGTGCCAAAACCCCCAGCTGAAGATCAATGTACTCATTGATCTTTGCATCAAGGTTGATTCGCATATCGTATTGTTTAAACCCGGTAGCAGAGTTTTTATAATAGGCATCTTGGTTTTGGTATCCTATTGATGCCATGTACCTTAAACTTTCAGAACCACCATTCAGTTGTAAATTATGTCTAGACTGTGGTGACCAAGTTTTTAAGGTTTCCCCATACCAATCGGTATTTGGGTAATTCCAAGGATCTGTACCTGCCCGGTGCAAAGCCAAGGCTTCCGGACTAAATGGAGCTGTTCGCTCTTGACCTGCCTGAGTGATGTAGGTACCGGTAGATCGATAGGCATCAGTTGCAGCACGCCACTCATTGGTAGGTAGCTCATAGACGTTTAGGTCATTCAGCATTTCCCCATATTGGGCAGCATCAGCAAGCTTGGGGATGGTTGTTGGTTGGGCGAAACCTTGATTAAATTGATAAGTTAGTTCGGGCTTTCCTTCTTTCCCTCTTTTGGTGGTAACCAAAATCACACCGTTGGCGGCTCTTGCTCCGTATATGGCAGCAGATGCATCCTTTAGTACGGATATGTTTTCAATATCATTAGGGTTTAATCGGTCAATACCTCCTGCTCTCGCAGGGATACCATCAATTACAATCAAGGCATCATTGTTTCCAAGTGTGTTGGAACCACGAATCCTAATGCCTGCACCGTCATATCCGGGCTCACCGCTTCTGTTAACAGCGATCACACCTGACATTCTACCTGCGATGGAATTGGATAAATTCATCGCCGGAGATTTTACCAAATCTCCACCTTTTACCGTGGCTACGGAACCTGTGATGGTTTCCTTCTTTTGTTCACCATATCCTACGACTACCACCTCTCCTAAGGATTGCATGTCAGGGTTTAATGTGATGTCGATCGTGCTTTGGTTGCCCACCGTAACTTCTTGACTAACAAAACCTACGAAGGAGAAAACGATGGTTTGATCGGATTCTTGTAGGTTGATGGAATAGTTACCATCGATGTCAGTGACTGCACCTCTTGTGGTGCCCTTTACCAATACCGATACACCCGGTAAAGGTAAATCATCCTCCCCGGAAATGACTGTCCCGGTTACTTCCCTGGATTGGGCATGTAATGTTAGGCTGCTTGACAAAAGCAAGGCGAGTCCCAACAAAAACAATTTTGTTCTGGGTAAATAGTTTTGCATTCTTTATTGAATTAGGTTAATAATTGTTTAGGCGTTATTGTTAAAATAACACTTAAAGTTGCTGGTAATTTTTATAATAAACAATAAGGGAATTATTACATATAATTAGCGTATTGTTTCACTTCTTAAATTTGTTCAGTTAATCAATAAAAGTGTTAAAAAAACATTTTATATTTTGATGTTTATATAAAAAATATATGATTTTTTTGTTATAATGAAAATCAAGAAAAAAAATGAAATTTGAAGAAAAAATGGTATCTATTGAGGATGTTTTTGTCTAGGACTAGTTGTATTTAATTATTAATATTGAGATTCGATTTTTTCAATTAACCTGAGCGGTTAATTAAGATATTAATTATTGGGACATAAGGATTTAAAAAAGTATGAGGTCCCAAGCGGATTGAGGTGCAGGGAAAGTACCTTAGAATAAATATGGAATTTTTTATCTATCTGTATTTACCTATATTTGTAGGATAAGGTTTAATACAGAAAAGAATGGTCAGCTCATGGCTGTCTGTTCTTTATTTTTTATGTACACATACAAGGGGATAGCGTTGGTAGCATACCCTAAGTGCTTATTGTATTAGGACCCTTTGTTTAACCATAAATTTGCAATAGAAAATCTTTTAAGTGGTCAAATTATTTCAAAATCAGCCACGGCTTGGTTCTTCTATTTATAAATAATAAGATAAGGCTAAAATAGCCAAATGGCTTGATATCCCTGTAGTTACAGTACTTCCTAAGGAAGCTCAAGAAGCCCATTTAAAAAATACGAATTTCAATCTTTTATTTCTTTGTGTTAAGCCTTAGGTAGAACTTTAGGTGAATAAAAAAGCCCTGGCATTTGTAAATGCAGGGCTTGTGGTATTGTAAAAGATGATTTTGACTTATATCGTCATTATTTCAGCTTCTTTTTTGGTGAATAGTTCATCAATTTTAGCTGAATGTTGATCAGTCATTTTTTGAACAGTATCTTCCGCTCTTTTAACATCGTCTTCAGCTACACCTTCTTTTTGAAGCTTTCTAAGGCCGTCATTGGTGTCTTTTCTAACGTTTCGAATACTTATTTTTCCGTTTTCACACTCATTTTTAACCTGTTTTACTAAGTTTTTTCTACGTTCCTCGGTTAATGGTGGAACGGTCAATAACACCATTTCGCCATTGTTTTGAGGATTTAAACCTAGGTCTGAGTTAATGATTGCTTTTTCTACTTCCGGAATTAATTTTTGTTCCCAAGGTTTGATTGCCAATGTTCTAGCATCAGGGGTAGTTATAGAAGCTACTTGCTGTATAGGAGTAGGGTTACCATAATAGACTACCATTATTCCGTCTAAGAAATTAGGCATTGCCTTGCCTGCTCTTATTTTTATTAATTCGGCAATTGTATGTTGGACTGCTTTGTCCATCAAAGACTTTGCCTCTTCTAAGTAAAGCTGAATCTCTTCCATGCGTTAAGTTATTTAGATGTTATCAACGTACCAACTTCCTTGCCATTGATTAGGTCCAAAAGGTTATCCGTTTTGTTCATATCAAAAACAATGATTGGAAGATTGTTTTCCTGACATAATGTAAAAGCTGTCATGTCCATTACATTAAGGTTTTTCTCGTAAACCTCCTGAAACGTGATGTTAGAATACCTTGTGGCCGTAGGGTTTTTTTCAGGGTCTGCTGTATATACCCCATCCACTCTCGTGCCTTTAAGTACAACCTCAGCTTCAATTTCAATGGCCCTAAGGCTGGCGGTGGAGTCGGTAGTGAAGTATGGATTACCAATACCGGCACCAAAAATCACAATTCTACCTTTTTCTAAATGACGAATGGCCCTTCTTCTAATAAAAGGTTCACAAACACTTTCTACCTTGATACCGGACATGAGGCGTGTATACATGCCGTTTTGTTCAAGAGAACTTTGAAGTGCCATTGCATTAATTAGGGTAGCTAACATACCCATGTAATCTCCTTGAACCCGATCTATTCCAACTTTACCTGCTTGTACACCTCTAAAGATATTACCTCCGCCAATGACAATGGCAATCTCTACACCAAGATCATGAACATTCTTAATTTGAGTGGCATATTCTTGAAGTCTTTTGGAATCAATGCCATAGCTATTGTCTCCCATCAGGGCTTCTCCGCTAAGCTTAAGGAGTAATCGTTTGTATTTCATCTTCCGAATTGTTTTCAGTTTTACTAGTGAAAGGCCTTGATTAGGACTATTAAAAATTTCTTGATCTCAATAAGCCCGACAAATATAAATCCTTGTTTTTAGAATACTAAATCTTAAAGCTAAAAATGGAGGAATACTTTTGAATTTTATTTATTAAATTTTGAAAGCCTACCATTCATGCGATCCGATTTTTTCTTTACCCAATTTTTGAAAAGTGCTTTATTGTAATTAAAACAGGGATAATAAGAATATTGTCAATCTTAAACTTTGACAAGTTAAGGTATAGTTTGGAATTATTCCAAAAACCGCAGCGCTAGATTATTCTAAAGGGTAGGCATTTCATTTTGAACGGTAAAGGATGCTGATCAGGTTAAAAGAATAAATAGGCGGTTGTGTTTTAATAGGCTTTTACGGTTAAATGGCTATAGGACTACTTAAGCCTATTAACGAATAAAAACTACTTGATGGGTAGAACCGTTTGCCATAAAATATCATAAAATATAAGGGAAAAAGGATAGATAATAAAACGAATTGTTTGGTTTAGCTTCAGGGGTTTACTTATTTTTGAAAATCAGATGGCTATCATCGATTTAATACCAATTGCTGCTACATTGAAATAGACATTGTTTAATAATTGAATATAAAATACCTATGCTTAGAATGCGGTCTACCTATAGCGCTTCAACTTATTGTATCATTGCGATACTTTTATTTTTTTCTTGCAAGAGTGCTTCCACCATTAAGCCGGAGCCCATGGCTACGGATAGGATTCCAACTGATTCATTGAGGGATGGAGGCCAAGTTCATGAAAGCGAGGCTGCCTTTGAGCAAGAGTTAAGGCTCAGGGAATATAGAGGAAGCCGGTCTCGGGATTTTGACTTACTGCATACCAACCTCGAACTTGCTTTCGATTATAAGAATCGGACGGTAGAAGGAAATGCAATTTTAACCTTAAAACCCTATGCTTATCCCCAGGAAGAGTTGGTTTTGGATGCTAAGGATTTTGAAATACATAAGGTCAGTTTAATTCAAGGTGACAAAATTCACCCCTTGAGTTTTGATTATGACCAAGAGAAATTAACCTTGCCATTACCGGAGAGGAAGAGAAAGGAAGATACCTTACAAATAGCCATAACTTATACAGCCTTTCCGGAAAAAGGAAACAAGGAAGGGTCTGCGGCAATTACGGATACAAAAGGGCTTTATTTTATTAATCCTGATGGCGAGGACCGAAATAAACCGGTACAAATTTGGACTCAGGGAGAAACGGTATTTAGTTCGAAGTGGTTTCCTACGATTGATAGCCCTAATGAAAGGCAAACTCACGATTTTTATTTGACCGTACCGAACGGATACTTATGTCTTAGCAATGGTGAGTTACTGGACAGTCAGGAGAATCCTGATGGTACTAGGACAGACCATTGGCAGATGGCAATTCCGCACGCACCTTATTTGTCAGCCATTGTGGTTGGTAAATTTTCCTCTATAGAAGAAAATGTAAATGGGGTGAGACTGCGGTATTTTGTGGAACCAAAATATGAGGCTGGAGCAAAAGGGGTGTTTGGCCATACCCCGGAAATGATAACCTTTTTCTCCGACTTGCTTGATATGCCCTTTCCTTGGCAAAAATATGACCAAGTGGTGGTAAGAGACTTTGTATCGGGTGCTATGGAAAACACTACACTTTCAATTTTCATGGAGGCATTAAATTTAAATGAAAGAGAGGCATTGGATACTGAATGGGATTATATCATCGCACATGAACTTTTTCATCAGTGGTTTGGGAATTATGTAACCACAGAGTCTTGGGCCAATTTGGCATTGAATGAGGCTTTTGCGGATTATTCGGAATACCTCTGGTTTGAATACAAGGAGGGAAGGGATCAGGCCGATATGCATCATTTTAATGCAATAGAACAATACTTAGCTGAGTCTGAAGAGAAGCAATTAGACTTGATCCGGTTTTATTATGAAGACAGCGAGGATATGTTTGATAACCATACCTATGCCAAAGGAGGCCGGATTTTGCACATGCTAAGAAAACTTTTGGGAGATGAGGTGTTTTTTGATGGGTTGCGGTCGTATCTCAAACAAAATGCCTTAAGTAGTGTGGAGGTACATGATTTAAGGCTGGCTTTAGAAAAAGCCTCAGGTCAGGATTTGAATTGGTTTTTTAATCTATGGTTTCTTTCTTCCGGCCATCCTCAGTTAAAAATAAGTTGGGATGAAACAAACCCTGATAATATTTTGCTAAAATTGGAGCAGGAGCAAGACTTTTCTCAATCACCACTTTTCAAGCTTCCGTTTAAGGTAAGTATTTACAAAGAAGGACAGCGAATCGAGAAGTCCTATATATTGAATAAGGCTGTTCAAGAATTTGCTTTACAAAATGGAGCAGGTACTCAACTTGCAATTTTCGATGAATACAGTGAGCTTTTGAGCTTGCGATCTGAATCTAGAGGGTTTGAAAAATTAGAGAAGCAATTTCTTTTGTCTACTTCAGGTTTGGCAAGGGTTGAGGCCTTGGATAGTTTGACGAGTAATTATACCGAACAATTGGATTATTTACCCACCCTAGAGCGTGCTTTGGAGGATCCATTCCATGTAGTGCGTGAGTTGGCATTGCATCGCATGAATCGATTGGATGCTTCTGTGGCTATTAAGCACAATTTGGAGCATAAAGTCCTGAAATTGGTAGAGGAAGATCCTGACAACGCAGTGAGAGCAGCAGCCTTGGAAGCATTGGCCGGTATAGGGGGCAGCAAGTATCAGCAATTGTTTTATAGGCTTATCAATGCACCTTCATATCAGGTTTCAGGGGCAGCTTTAACTGCCTATTTGGATATAGAGGGCAATGCAGCGAATAAAGAGGAGTTGTTTGAACGTTTAAAAGATGAAGAGAATATAAGAATAATTGCTCCACTTGCAGATTATTTGACAAGAGAAAAAAAAGCAGAAGGGGCAAATTGGATGCATGAGAAGTTGGGGGCCTTAACCGGAGAATCTTTGTATTATTTTTTAGGGTATTACGGAGACTTTTTTGCGAGTGTGGAGGGAGTAACTACCGGGGACGCGGTTTCCAGTTTAGGGGAGATTGCTTCCACGCACAAGTTAAATTACGTAAGGTTGGCGGCTTACCAATCCCTTTTTGGATTTATTGATGATGCGGGGGTGCTTGAATTAGCGAAGTCCATTCAGGAGAGAGAGACAGATGAAATGGTCCGTGAGTATGAGGAGTATTATCTTTCTCCCTATTTAGAAGGGAATTAAAATGCTGATGATTAGTGAGATACTTTTTATTATAAAAAAAACTCAAGATTTTTTTTTATAATATTTTGAATCTTTGACAAAAGGGTATAATTTTGCCATCCGTTACGACAACAAAGAAACTTAAAAGAGGGTTTCGGGAGTAACAAATTTAGAGTTTTGGGGGAATACCAAAGCGGCCAACTGGGACGGACTGTAAATCCGTTGACTTATGTCTTCACAGGTTCGAATCCTGTTTCCCCCACAAAATCTTTAGTTGAGTAATTAACGTTAATTAGAGACTAAGATATTCTAGTATTGAACAATTTTTTTGTTATAAAGCTGGAATTTTTTGGATTCTAAAAATTAATTAAAGAATTTGGGAGCCAATTAGGAAATTGGCAAATAATTATAAGCGGGAGTAGCTCAGTTGGTAGAGCGGCAGCCTTCCAAGCTGCAGGTCGCGGGTTCGAGCCTCGTCTCCCGCTCTATGCTTTTAGGAGCATAACTGGATGTAAAAAGCCGACGTAGCTCAGGGGTAGAGTGCTTCCTTGGTAAGGAAGAGGTCACGGGTTCAAATCCCGTCGTTGGCTCTGAACATTTATCAATTTAAACGAAATTTAATCTTTAACTAAACAGAGGATTTTCACGCATGGCAAAAGCAACCTTTGACCGTTCCAAACCACACGTAAACATAGGTACGATTGGTCACGTCGATCATGGTAAGACTACTTTGACTGCTGCCATTACTACTGTGTTGGCCAGAAAGGGTCTTTCTGAATTAAGAGACTTTGCTTCCATCGATAACGCACCGGAAGAAAAGGAGAGGGGTATCACAATTAATACCTCACACGTAGAATATCAAACGGAGGCTAGACACTATGCCCACGTTGATTGCCCAGGTCACGCTGACTACGTAAAAAACATGGTAACTGGTGCTGCTCAGATGGACGGTGCAATTCTTGTAGTTGCGGCCACTGATGGTCCAATGCCACAAACTAGAGAGCACATCCTTCTTGCTCGTCAGGTAGGTGTACCAGCTTTGGTAGTATTCATGAACAAAGTAGATTTGGTGGATGACCCCGAATTACTTGAGTTGGTAGAAATGGAAGTAAGAGAACTTCTTTCATTCTATGAGTTTGATGGAGACAATATTCCTGTAATTTCAGGTTCTGCTCTTGGTGCACTTAACGGTGAAGCCAAATGGGAAGATACTGTAATGGAACTTATGTCTGCTGTGGATTCTTATATTCCACTTCCTGAAAGAGCTATCGACAAGGATTTCTTGATGCCGGTTGAAGACGTATTCTCTATTACAGGTAGAGGTACAGTAGCAACAGGTAGGATTGAAAGAGGAGTTGTAAACTCTGGAGAAGCAGTAGATATCATTGGTATGGGAGCTGAAGGACTTAAATCTACCGTTACTGGTGTAGAGATGTTCCGTAAGATCCTAGACAGAGGTGAAGCTGGTGATAACGTTGGTTTGTTGCTAAGAGGTATTGAAAAGTCTCAGATCAAACGTGGAATGATCATCTGTAAGCCTGGATCTGTAACTCCTCACGCACACTTCAAAGCTGAAGTTTACGTGTTAAGTAAAGAAGAAGGTGGTAGACACACTCCTTTCTTTAACAGATACAGACCTCAGTTTTACTTAAGAACAACTGATGTAACTGGAGAAATCACTCTTCCTGAAAATGTTGAGATGGTTATGCCAGGTGATAACATCACAATTGAGGTGAATTTGATCAACCCTGTTGCTTTGGAAAAAGGACTTAGATTTGCCATCAGAGAAGGTGGTAGAACTGTGGGTGCAGGTCAAGTTACTGAAATCTTGGACTAATAATCTATTCATAGAACATATTACAAATGCGATCTTGAATTTTTCGGGATCGCATTTGTTTCTTAGGGATAGATTTACTAATTTTGCGTTCCCTAATCGGAGCACAAATTATTTACGGGCGTAGTTCAATGGCAGAATAGCGGTCTCCAAAACCGTTGATGGGAGTTCGAATCTCTCCGCCCGTGCAATCTAAGGAAGATAAAACCATGAAGAGTAAGGTGTAAAAGCCCAATCTTTCCATGTTATAATCAGGAGTTTTAAAAGGCCTATTTTAGGCTTAAGAAACTTTTGAAAAACTAATTGTACAAGGATGAATGTTAAAAATTTTGTAATTGAGTCCATTGATGAAATGAAGAATAAGGTCACATGGCCTAAGTATTCTACACTTCAAAATAGTGCCGTTTTGGTGCTAGTGGCTTCATTAATTTTCGCTTTGGTAATCGGTTTCATCGATTTGACCTTCGAAAATATCATGACATGGTTTTATGATTTATTCTAAGAATATTAAATAACGGGATGGCAGATCACAATTGGTACGTACTCAGAGTAGTAGCAGGTCAGGAAAAGAAAGCAAAGACTTATTTGGACAATGAAATTGCCCGACAGAAGCTTGAAGACTATATTCCTGAAGTTTTGATACCTTCTGAGAAAGTATATGAAATGCGCAATGGCAAAAAGCGTGTCAGGGAAAGAAACTTCTTTCCTGGATATGTGTTGGTCAATGCGGATCTCAGTCATGGAGAAGCCAATCACGTCATTACGAGTATACCGGGAGTAATCGGTTTTTTAGGGTCAAACCAAGGGGGGGCTTCCAAAACCCCTGAGCCATTACGTCAGTCAGAAATCAACAGGATTTTAGGTCGTGTTGAAGAGATTGATGAGTTTGCAGAAAAACTGGATACACCATTTATAGTTGGAGAGACCGTGAAGGTAATGGACGGTCCCTTTAGTGGATTCTCGGGTATGATTGAAGAGGTATTTGATGACAAGAAGAAGCTTAATGTTATGGTTAAGATATTCGGTCGTAATACCCCTGTTGAATTAAACTTTATTCAAGTAGAAAAACTAGATTAGGAAATGGCTAAAGAAATCTCTGGTTATCTGAAACTACAGGTAAAGGGTGGCCAGGCTAACCCATCTCCTCCAGTTGGTCCGGCTCTTGGTTCAAAAGGGCTGAACATTATGGAGTTCTGTAAGCAGTTTAATGCCAGAACTCAAGACAAAATGGGCCAAGTTCTTCCCGTTCTTGTTACGATTTATTCGGACAAGTCTTTTGATTTTGTAGTAAAAACACCTCCGGCAGCAGTAATGCTTTTGGAAGCAGCAAAATTAAAAAGTGGTTCTTCAGAACCAAACAGGAAAAAGGTAGGCTCTGTATCTTGGGATCAGGTTAAAGAAATTGCAGAAGTGAAAATGCCCGATTTGAATGCTTTTGAAGTTCCATCTGCTATGAGAATGGTAGCTGGTACAGCAAGAAGTATGGGAATCACTGTTTCAGGAAAAGCTCCTTGGGAGGAATAATACGTAAAAAATGGCTAAGTTAACAAAAAAGAAAAAAGAAGCTCTTTCTAAATACGACCCTAGCCAACAATATTCCTTGGCGGAGGCTTCTAGCATTGTTAAGGACATAACAACAACTAAGTTTGACGCTTCTATAGACCTAGACATCCGTTTAGGTGTTGATCCACGAAAAGCTGACCAAATGGTTAGAGGTGTAGTGGCCTTGCCTCACGGTATTGGTAAAGAAGTTAAAGTATTAGTACTTTGTAGTCCTGATAAGGAAGAAGAAGCCAAACAAGCGGGAGCTGATTTTGTTGGTTTGGATGAGTACATTGCAAAAATTGAGGGTGGTTGGACAGATATTGATGTCATAATCACCACTCCTAATGTGATGGCAAAAGTAGGTAGACTTGGTAGAGTATTGGGCCCTCGTGGACTAATGCCTAACCCTAAGTCTGGTACTGTAACCCTGGATGTTGGGAAAGCAGTAAATGAAGTAAAGGCTGGTAAAATCGATTTTAAAGTAGACAAGTTTGGAATTATCCATGCTAGTGTAGGTAAAGCCTCTTTCTCTGCTGAAAAAATCAAGGAAAATGCTGAAGAATTAATTCAGACAATTTCCAAATTGAAGCCAACCGCTGCTAAAGGTACTTATTTTAAAAGTATTCATATGTCTAGCACTATGTCTTCGGGTATCGTAATTGATAAGAGTAGTATTCAAGGTTTATAAATTATGACTAGAGAAAATAAAAAAAGCATAATTGACGAACTTACCGAAAAGCTAAAATCTACTCCGCATTTTTATATTTCCGATGCATCAGGATTTAGTGTAGCTCAGGTAAATGGTTTCAGAAAATTATGCTTCGATAAAGGTTTGGAGTATAAGGTGTATAAAAATACCCTTATCAAAAAAGCCTTGGAAAATCTCGACGCAGATTATTCTGAATTCGCAGACAATGCATTGAAAGGTTTTTCAGGAATCCTTTTCTCACCAGAAGTTGGAAGCCTTCCTGCTAAAGTAATTTTAGATTACAGGAAAAAGCTTGCTACCAAAGATAAAAAACCTTTGTTCAAAGGTGCTTCAATCGAGGGAGCTCAATTTCTAGGAGAAAGTCATCTAGAAACACTTTCTAAACTGAAATCCAAAGAGGAATTGTTGGGAGAAGTTATTTCTCTACTACAATCTCCAGCTACAAATGTGGTTTCAGCGCTTCAAAGCGGAAAAAATATTCTTGCCGGCCTGGTAAAAACCCTTGCCGAAAAAGAAGAAGCATAAATAATACATTCAAATTAGTAAATAACAATCAATTTAAATATTTAATACAATGGCAGATCTTAAAGCATTCGCTGAGCAGTTAGTTAACTTAACTGTAAAAGAGGTAAATGAGTTAGCCGAAATTTTGAAAGATGAATATGGTATCGAACCTGCTGCTGCTGCTGCTACTGTAGTAGCTGCTGGTGGAGCCGCTGGCGATGGTGCTGCTGAAGAAGAGCAAACTTCTTTTGATGTTGTCTTGAAAGCTGCAGGTGGACAAAAATTGGCAGTAGTTAAACTTGTTAAAGAATTGACAGGTCTTGGACTAAAAGATGCCAAAGAAGTAGTAGACAGTGCTCCTAAAGCTGTTAAAGAAGGTGTAAGCAAAGAAGAAGCTGAAGCCCTTAAGAAACAACTTGAAGAAGCTGGAGCTGAAGTTGAGCTTAAATAGAATTGAATAACCAACTCCTTTTAGGATTGGTTAAGCAGAATTAGACCTGACTATACAGTCAGGTCTTTTCCTGTTTATGGACATCAAAACAATTGCACTTTTTTAAGTAGCAATTGAATAATAACAATATTAATTTTCACTAAAACTATATACTGCCTTGGCTATCCAGAATCAAACCGGAAGGAAAAGTTTCTCATCCATTAAGGTAGTCAAAGACTATCCGGATTTCTTAGATATTCAACTGCAATCTTTTAAAGATTTCTTTCAGTTGGATACTCCTGCAGAGAAAAGAAGGCAGGATGGTCTTTTCAAGGTTTTTTCAGAAAATTTTCCCATCAGTGACTCCAGGGAAAATTTCACCCTTGAATTTATCGACTATACCGTAGATCCTCCAAAATACAATGTCTCACAAAGTATTGACCGTGGTCTTACTTATTCTGTCCCCTTAAAAGCAAAATTAAGATTGCTTTGCTCAGATGAGGACAATGAAGACTTTGAAACCATTGAACAAGAAGTATTCCTAGGAAATCTTCCTTATATGACGGAAAAAGGCTCCTTTGTAATCAATGGTGCCGAAAGGGTAATTGTTTCACAATTGCACCGTTCACCCGGTGTATTCTTTGCACAAAGTAAGCATACAAATGGTACTAAATTATATTCTGCCAGAATTATACCTTTTAAAGGTTCTTGGATAGAATTTGCTACCGATATCAATAATGTGATGTATGCTTATATCGACAGGAAAAAGAAATTTCCTGTTACCACCCTTTTGAGGGCGATTGGCTACGGATCTGATAAGCAAATACTCGATCTGTTCGGCCTTTCCGAAGAAGTAGAATCCAATAAATCCAATTTAAAAAAGATCATCGGAAGAAAGCTGGCTGCCAGGGTGCTTCGTACCTGGGTAGAAGACTTTGTAGATGAAGATACTGGTGAGGTAGTTTCTATTGATAGAAACGAAGTTTTATTGGAAAGAGATAGCATTTTAACTGATGAGGACATTGAGTTAATCCAAGAGTCAGGTGCTAAAAGTGTTATCCTTCACAGAGAAGATGTCAATATAGCTGACTATTCTATAATATATAATACCCTTCAAAAAGATAATTCTAACTCTGAAAAAGAAGCAGTAGAGGTTATCTATAGGCAGCTTAGGAATACTGAAGCTCCTGATGAAGCAACAGCCAGAGAAGTAATTCATGGTTTGTTTTTCTCTGATAAGCGGTATGATTTAGGAGAAGTAGGAAGGTATAGAATCAACAAAAAATTAGGATTAGAAATTGATGCTGAGAAGATTGTTCTTACCACTCAGGATATCATTTCAATCGTAAAATACCTTATTGGTTTAATTAACTCTAAGGCAGTAGTTGATGATATAGATCACTTGAGTAATAGAAGAGTTAGGACGGTTGGAGAACAACTTTATAGCCAGTTCGGGGTAGGTTTGGCAAGAATGGCCAGAACCATCCGTGAGCGTATGAATGTAAGGGACAATGAAGATTTCAAACCTGTTGACCTTATCAACGCCAGAACCCTTTCTTCAGTTATTAACTCCTTCTTTGGTACCAACCAGCTAAGTCAATTTATGGATCAAACCAACCCATTGGCTGAGTTGACACATAAAAGAAGACTTTCTGCTTTAGGCCCAGGTGGATTATCTAGGGAACGTGCAGGATTTGAGGTTCGTGATGTTCATTATACACACTACGGACGTCTTTGTACCATTGAAACGCCTGAGGGACCAAATATTGGTTTGATCTCCTCTCTTTGTGTGCATGCCAAAGTCAATGGCATGGGATTTTTGGAGACGCCATACCGAAAAGTTAACGAAGGTAGGGTAAGTATGAAATCCGAAGATGTCGTATTCCTTACGGCCGAAGAGGAGGATGACAATAATATAGCACAAGCAAATGCACCACTTGATGACAATGGTGTGTTTATTAACGATAAAGTAAAAGCCCGTTTTGAAGGTGATTTCCCGGTTTTAGAACCAAAGGAAATATCCTATATGGATGTAGCACCTAATCAAATTGTGTCAGTTGCCGCTTCTTTGATTCCATTCTTGGAACATGATGATGCAAACCGTGCACTAATGGGATCTAACATGCAGCGTCAAGCCGTTCCTTTATTAAAGGCTGAAGCCCCAATTGTGGGTACCGGTCTAGAGGGAAAAGCAGCCATTGATTCGAGATCACTTATTTTGGCAGAGGCCGATGGTGTGATTGACTATGTTGACGCAGAGAAAATCACTGTAAAGTATGAATTATCCGATGATGAATTGTTGGTTAACTTCAGTGATGAGTACAAAAGCTATGATCTGATTAAATTCAGAAGAACCAACCAAGATACCACCATTAACCTTACCCCAATTGTCTTGCAAGGACAAAAAGTGGTTAAAGGACAAGTATTGGTAGAAGGTTATTCTACCAATGATGGTGAACTTGCGCTTGGTAAAAACTTACTTGTGGCTTATATGCCATGGCAGGGTTATAACTTTGAGGATGCCATTGTAATATCCGAAAGGGTAGTGAGAGAAGATGTATTTACATCTATTCACATTGAGGAATTCCAACTTGAAGTTAGAGATACCAAACGAGGAGAGGAAGAACTTACCTCTGAGATACCAAACGTATCTGAAGATGCTGTAAAAAATCTTGATGAAAATGGTATCATTAGGGTAGGTTCAGAACTTAAAGAAGGAGATATCATTATTGGTAAGATTACACCAAAAGGTGAAACCGATCCAACTCCGGAAGAAAAATTACTTCGTGCTATTTTTGGAGACAAAGCCGGAGATGTTAAAGATGCATCTTTGAAAGCTTCTCCTTCCTTAAATGGAGTGGTTATCAATACCAAATTGTTTTCAAGGCCTAAGAAAGACAAAGACCTTCGTGCAAAAGCTAAAGCTGATGTTGAAAAACTGAAGCAGCAGTACACCAAAGACTTGTTAGCCGTAAGGTCAAGAATGATCCAAAAATTGGTTACCATCCTTGAAGGCAAAGTGTCTAAAGGTGTTAAGCATAAATTTGGTGATGAGATCATTAGTAAAGGTGTTAAATTCAATTATCAAAACATTGAAAATAACCTTTTCCCTGCTAAAAATCCATATAGAGACGAAAGTAACTATAATGTACCTGAGGAAGTAAATCTGATTTCAGACATTATTTTGGATGATTGGACAGATGATGAGCACGCCAATTATTTGGTTCAACAATTGGTTAAAAACTATACCAATACCAGAAATGAAATTTCCGGTGTATTCAAAAGAGATAAGTTCACTTTAGAAGTAGGTGACGAATTGCCTGCAGGTATTGTTCAAATGGCCAAAGTTTATGTTGCCAAGAAGCGAAAGCTTAAAGTTGGTGATAAGATGGCAGGTAGACACGGTAACAAGGGTATTGTTGCTAGGATAGTAAGGGATGAAGACATGCCTTTCCTAGAGGACGGATCTCCTATGGACATCGTACTAAACCCTCTTGGTGTACCATCTAGGATGAATATTGGTCAAATCTATGAAACTGTTCTAGCATGGGCAGGTAGAATCTTAGGTAAGAAATACGCAACGCCTATATTTGATGGTGCTTCTACCGAACAGGTAGCTGAAGAACTTGGAAAAGCAGGCCTTCCTTCTTTTGGTAGAACGTATTTGTATGATGGACTAACCGGTCAGAAATTTGACCAACCTGTTACGGTAGGTATATCTTATATGCTTAAACTGGGTCACCTAGTAGATGATAAGATGCACGCCAGGTCAATCGGGCCATACTCACTAATTACACAACAACCTTTGGGTGGTAAAGCTCAGTTTGGTGGACAGCGTTTTGGAGAGATGGAAGTTTGGGCATTGGAAGCATTTGGTGCTTCTCATGTACTTAGAGAAATTTTGACAGTTAAGTCTGATGATGTTATAGGAAGAGCCAAGGCGTACGAATCCATTGTAAAAGGTGAGAACTTGCCAAAAGCTAACATTCCGGAGTCCTTTAACGTACTTGTACATGAGCTTAGAGGCCTTGCATTGGAAATTACGCTTGACTAACTTAGAAACCATTAGGCCTTAAAAGGCCTTCAATTACACATAAAAACTATGGCGTTCAGAAAAAATAAAAAACTAAACAACGACTTTTCCAGAGTCACCATTAGTTTGGCTTCACCTGAGTCCATCTTGGACAGTTCGCATGGTGAGGTTACACAACCTGAAACGATCAATTACAGAACCTATAAGCCTGAAATGGGTGGATTGTTTTGTGAGCGAATTTTCGGGCCGGTAAAAGACTGGGAATGTCATTGTGGGAAATACAAGCGCATTAGGTATAAAGGAATTATCTGCGATCGATGTGGAGTAGAAGTTACCGAAAAGAAGGTACGTAGGGAGCGCATGGGCCATATAGAATTGGTTGTTCCTGTTGCCCACATATGGTACTTCAAGTCCCTTCCCAATAAGATTGGTTACCTATTGGGATTGCCTACAAAAAAACTGGATCAAATCGTTTATTATGAAAGGTATGTAGTAATCAACGCCGGTATTAAAGCCGATGATGGATTACAATACTTGGATTTCCTTACTGAGGATGAATACCTCGACATCATGGACAAGCTTCCTAAGGAAAACCAAATGATGGATGATGAAGATCCAAATAAATTTATTGCCAAAATGGGGGCTGAAGCCCTAGAGATGTTGTTGGCAAGACTAGATTTGGATGACCTATCTTACAGCCTAAGACACCAAGCCGCTACAGATACTTCTCAGCAAAGAAAAGCTGAAGCATTGAAGCGATTGAAGGTAGTTGAAGCATTTAGAGATGCCAGGACAAGAATAGAGAACAGGCCAGAGTGGATGATTGTGCGCATGGTGCCGGTTATTCCACCTGAACTACGTCCTTTGGTACCACTTGATGGAGGTAGGTTTGCTACATCTGATTTGAATGACCTTTACAGAAGGGTTATTATTAGAAATAACAGGCTTAAGCGACTGATTGATATCAAAGCTCCGGAAGTAATTCTTAGGAATGAAAAAAGAATGCTTCAAGAAGCTGTAGACTCCTTGTTTGATAATTCAAGGAAAGTCAATGCCGTAAGGTCTGACGGGAACAGGGCTTTGAAATCCCTTTCAGATATGTTGAAAGGTAAACAAGGTAGGTTCCGTCAAAACCTTTTAGGAAAAAGGGTTGATTATTCCGGACGTTCTGTGATTGTGGTTGGGCCTGAGCTTAAACTGCATGAATGTGGATTGCCGAAAAATATGGCTGCCGAACTTTTCAAGCCTTTTATTATCAGAAAACTGATTGAAAGAGGTATTGTAAAAACGGTAAAATCGGCTAAGAAAATAGTAGACAGGAAGGATCCTGTCGTTTGGGATATTTTGGAAAATGTGCTTAAAGGCCATCCAGTATTGCTAAACCGTGCCCCAACTTTGCACAGGTTAGGTATTCAGGCTTTCCAACCTAAATTGATTGAAGGTAAAGCGATTCAACTGCATCCACTGGTATGTACTGCCTTTAATGCGGATTTTGATGGTGATCAAATGGCTGTTCACGTGCCTTTGGGGCATGAAGCCATTCTGGAAGCCTCTACTTTAATGCTTTCCTCGCATAACATCCTTAACCCGGCCAATGGTGCACCAATTACCGTACCTTCTCAGGATATGGTATTGGGACTATACTACGTGACCAAAGGAATGAGGTCAACTGAGGAAAACAAAGTAGAAGGAGAAGGCATGACCTTTTATGGTCTGGAGGAAGTTTTGATTGCCCTAAATGAGCAAGCCATTTCTAAACATGCTTACATTAAATGTAAAGTTAAGGTTAGAAAAGAAGATGGTTCACTTGTTGAAGAGTTAATCGAGACCGTAGCCGGTCGACTTATTTTCAACCAATTTGTTCCGGAGGAAGTAGGTTTCGTTAATGAATTATTGACCAAGAAAAAACTTCAACAAATCATTGCTGAAGTGGTTAAAATTTGTGGAATTGCTCGTTCAGCGCAATTCTTGGATGATATCAAACACCTAGGTTTCCAGACGGCCTTCAAAGGAGGACTTTCAATGGGACTTGATGATGTGATTATTCCTGATGAAAAAGATCCATTGATATCTAAAGCTACTACAGAAGTAGATCAGGTTTGGAACAACTACTTGATGGGATTGATCACTGATAATGAGCGATACAATCAGGTAATTGATATTTGGACAAGAACGAACTCTAATCTGACAAATATTCTAATGCGTCAGATGGAAGAGGATAACCAAGGTTTCAACGCCATTTACATGATGATGCACTCAGGAGCTCGTGGTTCCAGAGAGCAAATCAGGCAGCTTGGTGGGATGCGTGGGCTAATGGCCAAACCGCAGAAAAACCTTCAAGGCTCAGTTGGTGAGATTATTGAAAACCCGATTCTTTCTAACTTTAAGGAAGGATTGGATGTATTGGAATACTTTATCTCTACCCACGGTGCTCGTAAAGGTCTTGCTGATACAGCTCTTAAAACTGCAGATGCCGGTTACCTAACAAGGAGGCTGGTAGATGTAGCTCAGGATATGATCGTATCTGAAGAAGATTGTGGTACTTTGAGGGGACTTGTAGTACAAGCCTTGAAAGACAACGATGAGATTGTTGAGCCATTATCTGAGCGTATTGTTGGTAGGATAGCCGTTCACGATGTAATTGATCCTTTGACAGATGAGATGATCATTGAGTCAGGTGAAGAAATTACAGATGATATAGCCAAGAAAGTTGATGAGTCTGCAGTAGAGGAAGTAGAAATACGCTCTGTATTGACTTGTGAGACCAGAAGAGGGGTATGCTGTAAATGTTATGGCCGTAACCTTACCACAGGAAATATTGTTCAAGTAGGTGAATCAGTTGGTGTGATTGCCGCTCAGTCTATCGGTGAGCCGGGTACCCAGTTGACCCTAAGAACCTTCCACGTTGGTGGTACGGCTTCCAATATTTCAGTAGAAGCCAACATCAATTCTAAGTTTGATGGTATTGTAGAGTTCGAAGAAGAGCTACGATGGATCAAAACTACCAACAAAGATGGAGATGATGTATCCATTGTAATGGGTAGATCCGGAGAAATCAAGATCAATGATGTGAAATCTGGAAAAACTTTGGTTTCAAATCACGTTCCTTATGGAGCCATCCTGAATGTTAAAGATGGTCAGAAGATTGCTAAAGGAGATTCACTATGTACTTGGGATCCATACAATGCTGTGATTCTTTCTGAGTTTGACGGTAAGGTAGATTTTGAGGCGATCCTTGAAGGCATTACTTATAAAGAGGTAGCTGATGATCAAACAGGGTATAGAGAAAAAGTAATTATCGATACGAAGGACAAAACGAAAAACCCTGCTGTAGTTGTAGAGCATGGTGATGAGTCCAAGTCTTATAATATTCCGGTGGGAGCTCACCTTTCAGTAGAAAAAGGCGAAGATGTGAAAGCAGGACAAATTCTTGTGAAGATTCCTAGATCTGTTGGTAAAACAAGAGATATTACCGGTGGTCTACCTAGAGTTACCGAGCTTTTTGAAGCTAGAAACCCATCCAATCCGGCTGTAGTGTCTGAGATTGATGGTGTTGTACAATACGGAGGTATCAAAAGAGGTAACCGTGAAATCTTTATTGAGTCCAAAGATGGAGTTAAGAAAAGATACATGGTATCCCTTTCTAAGCATATCTTGGTTCAAGAGAATGACTTTATCAGAGCAGGTGAGCCACTTTCAGATGGAGCCATCACTCCAAATGATATATTGTCAATCAAAGGACCAACTGCGGTGCAGGAATATTTGGTAAATGAGATCCAAGAGGTATATCGTTTACAAGGTGTGAAGATCAATGACAAGCACATTGAAGTGATTGTAAGCCAAATGATGCAAAAAGTAGAAATACTGGATGCCGGTGATACAGGATTCCTTCAAAATCAGATTGTAGACAAATGGGCTTTCCGTGAGGAAAACGACATGATTCTTGACAAGAAGGTTGTGGTTGAAATTGGAGATTCCAATACTTTAAAGCCGGGAATGATTATCAATGCAAGAAGATTGCGAGATGAGAATTCAAGTCTGAAGAGAAAGGACCTTAAATTGGTACAAGTTAGGGATGCACAAACAGCAGTTTCCCGACCAACCTTGCAAGGGATTACCGCATCATCTTTGGGTACAGAAAGCTTTATTTCTGCTGCTTCTTTCCAGGAAACCACTAAAGTACTTAGTGAGGCTGCGATCAGAGGTAAGCGAGATGAGTTGCTTGGACTTAAAGAGAATGTGATTGTTGGTCACCTTATACCTGCAGGAACAGGACAGCGAAAATTCAATAATTTGATTGTAGGATCAAAAGAAGAATATGAGGTGTTGACTGCAGAGAAAGAGGCGGGAAGCAAGAAAGTTCGCGAGGCAATTAAATAAAAAATAATTCCTAAATACAAAAGGTCTGCTTTTTGGAGCAGACCTTTTTTTATCTTATTTGACATTCGCTATGGAAGATGATAAAAAAACAGAGCAGCAGCAAAAGCAGCAAATCAATATAGAGCTTACTGATGAGATTGCTGAAGGTATTTATTCAAATTTGGCAATGATAGCCCATTCGAACTCTGAGTTTGTGGTGGATTTTATTCGTTTGATGCCGGGAATACCTAAGGCAAAGGTGAAATCAAGGATTATTATGACTCCTGACCATGCTTTACGTCTATTACAGGCGCTTAAAGACAATATTGAAAAGTATGAAAAGGCCTTTGGGAAAATTGAAGGAGGAAAAGATGCTCCTCATTTTCCGATGAACTTTGGAGGAACTTTGGGAGAAGCATAAGAAAAAGTTTTCATAAATCAATAAATCTAGGAGATAGTTGATTTGAGTCATAGAAATTATAACTCCTTAATTTTGTTTGTTTTATTGATTTGGTTACCTTTGCAATCCAAATTTTATAAGTTTAAAGCAGATTAATTAATTTATCTATTAATGCCTACTATACAACAGTTAGTTAGAAAAGGTAGAACCACTCTTGAGAGCACATCCAAGTCAAGGGCTTTGGATGCATGTCCTCAAAGGAGAGGTGTGTGTACCCGTGTGTACACTACTACACCAAAGAAGCCTAATTCTGCCATGAGAAAAGTGGCTAGGGTTAGATTGACCAATGGTAAAGAAGTCAACGCTTACATCCCAGGAGAAGGTCACAACCTTCAAGAGCACTCGATTGTGTTGATCCGTGGTGGAAGGGTGAAAGATTTACCTGGCGTTCGATACCACATTATTCGAGGAGCATTGGATACTGCAGGTGTAAAAGACCGTAAGCAGGGCCGCTCTAAATATGGGGCTAAGCGACCAAAGGCCGCTAAAAAATAACATAATTTAATAACAGAATAAAATGAGAAAAGCGAAACCAAAAAAGAGGTATATTCTTCCTGACCCCAAATTCAATGACACTTTGGTCACCAGGTTTGTCAATTGTCTAATGGTGGATGGTAAGAAAAGTATTGCTTACAGAATTTTTTACGATGCCATAGGCAAAGTAGAAGAGAAGGTAGGTGAGAATGGTCTTGAGGTTTGGAAAAAAGCGCTTAACAATATTACTCCTGCTGTAGAGGTAAAGAGTCGTAGGGTTGGGGGTGCAACTTTCCAGGTACCTTTGGAAGTAAGGCCTGATCGGAAAATTTCCTTAGGTATAAAGTGGATGATCACTTTTGCTAGAAAAAGAGGTGAAAAAACCATGATGGATCGATTGGCTGGAGAGATCATCTCGGCTTCTAAGGGAGAAGGAGCAGCTGTAAAGAAAAAAGACGATACGCATAGAATGGCGGAAGCCAATAAAGCATTCTCGCATTTTAGATTTTAATAGGCAATGGCTAAGAAAGACTTAAAATATTTAAGAAATATAGGTATAATGGCTCACATTGACGCCGGAAAAACAACTACTTCCGAGCGTATTTTGTATTATACTGGTTTGTCTCACAAAATTGGTGAAGTACACGATGGAGCCGCTACTATGGACTGGATGGAGCAAGAGCAGGAAAGGGGTATTACCATTACTTCTGCTGCCACTACCACTACGTGGAAATATCCAACCCTTCAGGGCCAGGCTTTACCTAACACCAAGGACTATCAGGTCAATTTGATCGATACTCCCGGTCACGTGGATTTTACCGTAGAGGTAGAAAGATCCCTTCGTGTTTTGGATGGTGCTGTAGCTTTGTTCTGTGCAGTGTCAGGTGTAGAACCTCAGTCCGAAACAGTTTGGAGACAAGCTGACAAATACCACGTTCCAAGAATCTGCTTTGTAAACAAAATGGATCGTGCGGGAGCTGATTTTTTTAATGCCGTAATTGAAATTAAAGATAAATTGGGTGCTAAACCTGTTCCTCTTCAAATTCCTATTGGAGCTGAAGATTCGTTCAAGGGTGTAGTTGATCTTATTACCAATCAGGCCATCGTATGGAATGAAGAAGATCAAGGAATGACTTACAAGGTCATTGATATTCCTGAAGATCTTAAAGAGACTGTTTCTGAATACAGACAAAGTCTGATCGAGCAGGTAGCTTCTTATGATGATGAATTGATGGAGAAATTCTTTGAGGATGAAGATTCCATCACCAAAGAAGAAATGATGGAGGCCATTAGAAAGGCCGTTATCAATATGGATTTCTCTCCTGTTCTTTGTGGTTCTGCCTTTAAAAATAAAGGAGTTCAGGCCCTATTGGACGCTGTGATGGCTTATTTGCCTTCACCATTGGATTTACCTCCTGTAAAAGGAACAAATCCTGATACTGAAGAGGCTGTTTTAAGACACCCGGACAGTGATGAACCTTTTGCTGCTTTAGCATTTAAAATTGCTACTGATCCATTTGTGGGTCGTTTGGCTTTTATGCGAGTATATTCAGGTAAATTGGATTCAGGTTCTTACGTTTACAACTCAAGAACAGGTAAAAAAGAAAGAATATCAAGATTGCTACAAATGCACTCTAACAAGCAAAACCCTATTGATAAGGTTGAAGCTGGAGACATTTGTGCCGGTGTTGGTTTTAAAGATATTAAAACAGGAGATACACTTTGCGATGAGAAGAGCAAAGTTATTCTAGAGGAAATGACTTTCCCTGAGCCTGTTATTGGTTATGCAATTGAGCCTAAAACACAAGCAGATGTTGATAAATTAGGTATGGCGATAGCCAAGCTTGTTGAGGAAGATCCTACTCTACATGTAAATACTGACCATGAAACAGGTCAGGTTATTCTGAGAGGTATGGGAGAACTTCACCTTGAAATTATCATTGACAGACTTAAGCGTGAGTTTAAAGTTGAGATCAACCAAGGTGCTCCTCAGGTGGCTTACAAAGAAGCTCTTTTTGCAAGTGTTGAACACAAAGAAGTGTACAAGAAGCAGACGGGTGGTAAAGGTAAATTTGCAGACATTGTGTTTGAACTCGGACCAAAAGAAGCAGATGAAGAAACCGGAGAGATCAAGCCTGGATTGGATTTTGTGAATGGTATCGTTGGGGGGGTAATTCCTAGAGAATTTATTCCTTCTATTCAGAAGGGCTTTGCGGAGTCTATGAAAAATGGACCATTGGCAGGATATCCTGTTGAAGCGATGAAAGTAAGGTTGTTTCATGGTTCTTTCCATGATGTGGATTCAGATGCAGTGTCATTTGAAATGGCAGCAAGATTAGGTTTCAAAGAAGCAGCCAAAAAATGTAAGCCTCAATTATTGGAGCCGATCATGGCTGTAGAAGTAGTTACTCCTGAAGAGTATACAGGACCTGTTACAGGTGACTTAAACCGTAGAAGAGGTTTGATGAAAGGAATGGATACTAAGGGTGTTTCTTCTGTGATCAAGTCATCCGTTCCATTGTCAGAATTGTTTGGCTATGTAACAGATTTGAGAACCATTTCATCCGGTAGGGCATCTGCCTCACTTACTTTCTCACATTATGACCCTGTTCCTAACAATATTGCCGAGGCTATTATTGCTAAAGTAAAAGGGGAGAAGGCTTAAAATAATCGAACATGAATCAAAAAATCAGAATAAAATTAAAGTCATACGATCATAGCCTGGTGGACAAGTCATCAGAGAAAATCGTGAAAGCTGTAAAATCTACAGGTGCAGTGGTTGTGGGTCCTATTCCACTTCCAACGAAAAAAGAGAAATTTACTGTTTTGAAATCTCCACACGTGAATAAAAAAGCGAGAGAGCAATTTCAGTTGTGTACTTATAAGAGATTAGTTGATATCTACTCTAATAGTTCTAAAACAGTAGACGCATTGATGAAAATCGAACTTCCAAGTGGAGTTGATGTAGAAATCAAGGTGTGATCTAACTGCTTCATACGAGTAAAAAACCTATACCGGAAACGGTATAGGTTTTTTTTTGAACAAATTTTTTGTTTTAATTTTTCCTCGACTTGAAATTTTCAACTGTTCTCTCGGATTTACTAAGCTAATTGTTTGAAAATATTCATGTTGCAGTTTGTTACCTGAAATTAAATTGCTAACTTTGCAATCCTTTAAAGGGGACAGGTGTGTATACACTTGTGAATCATTGTATATCATATATCCAAAGATGTCTGGAATAATAGGTAAGAAAATCGGAATGACTAGTATTTTTAGTGCCGATGGACGAAATGTCGCATGCACGTTAATAGAAGCTGGTCCTTGCGTAGTTACGCAAGTAAAAAATGTTGAAACAGACGGGTACAACGCTGTACAGTTGTCTTATGGTGAGCGTAAAGAAAAAAATACGCCTAAGCCATTAATCGGCCATTTTAAAAAGGCCGGTACAACTCCAAAGCAGAAAGTTGTTGAGTTTAGGGATTTCAGAGTGGAATTCGAAGGTCAGGTTGACATGGGTAAAACCGTGGTATCTGACAAGATCTTTGTTGAGGGCGATTTTATTGATGCCATAGGAACATCCAAAGGAAAAGGTTTCCAGGGTGTTGTTAAGCGTCATGGTTTTGCTGGTGTTGGTGGGGCCACTCATGGTCAGCACAACAGACAACGTCATCCAGGTTCTATCGGTGCTTGCTCTTGGCCCTCAAGGGTTTTTAAAGGCATGAGAATGGCAGGAAGAACCGGTGGTAACAGGGTCAAAGTACTTAACTTAAAAGTACTTAAAATATATCCTGAAAAGAACTTGCTATTAGTTAGTGGTTCTATACCGGGAGCCAAAAATTCTTTTGTGATTCTAGAGAAGTAATAAGATGGAATTAGCAATATTAAAACAAACCGGTGAAGAAACCGGAAGGAAGATCACGCTCTCTGAAGATATTTTCGCCATAGAGCCGAATGATCATGCCATATACTTGGATGTAAAACAGTATTTGGCCAATAGAAGACAAGGAACGCATAAATCTAAGGAAAGAGCCGAGATTGCTGGTTCTACCAAAAAGATTAAAAAGCAAAAAGGTACAGGTAGTGCTCGAGCAGGTTCTATCAAATCTCCAATTTTCAGAGGAGGAGGAAGAGTATTTGGACCAAAACCGAGAGACTATTCTTTCAAGTTAAATAAGAAATTGAAGCAGGTTGCCAGAAAATCTGCCTTGACTTACAAAGCCAAAGAAAACGGCTTGGTAATTTTAGAAGATTTGGTTTTTGATGCACCTAAGACCAAAGATTACATCAACTTATTGGCTAAATTATCTTTATCAGATAAAAAGACTTTGTTAGTGGTTGGTGAAAATAATCCAAATGTTTATTTGTCTTCCAGGAATGTACAAAAAGCTAAAGTAAGGGTATTCAGTGAGTTAAATACTTACGAACTTCTTGATGCTGATAGTTTAGTTCTTTGCGAAGGTGCAGTAAGTAAGTTAGAAACCCTTTTATCGAAGTAAAATCATGGATATATTAAAAAGACCTTTAATTACAGAAAAGATCTCAGCCATGAATGAACGTGGGGTATATGGATTTGTAGTTGAAAAAACTGCGAAAAAGCCTCAAATAAAAGATGCTGTAGAGAAAATGTACGGTGTCAAGGTGGTTGAAGTACGCACCATGCGCTATGCTGCAAAGAAAAAGACTAGGTACACCAAAGCAAAGATTGTTTCTGGTTATACCAACACTTTTAAAAAGGCAATGGTACAGGTAGCAGAAGGAGAAATCATTGATTTTTACGGAGAAATTTAATTGAATCAGAGCAATGGCAGTTAAAAAATTAAAACCTGTAACTCCTGGTACCCGTTTTAGAGTGGCGCCTTCATTTGATGAAATCACCACATCTAAGCCGGAGAAAAGCCTTTTGGCACCTTTGAAGAAAAGCGGTGGCAGGAACCATAGTGGTAAAATGACCTCCAGGTATCTTGGAGGAGGACATAAAAAAAGACTTAGGATTGTCGATTTCAAAAGAAATAAAGAAGGCATTCCTGCAGTAGTAAAAACAATAGAATACGATCCAAACAGAACGGCAAGGATAGCCTTGTTGTTTTACAAGGATGGTTCTAAAGCATATATGATTGCTCCTGAGGGACTTGAAGTTGGCCAGACAGTAATTACTGGTGAAGGCGCAAGTCCGGAAGTAGGCAATACTTTGTATTTGAAAGATATTCCTTTGGGTACAATCATTCATAACATTGAGCTTAAGCCTGGTAAAGGTGGCGCCATGGCCAGAAGTGCAGGTGGATATGCACAACTTTTGGCTAGGGAAGGAAAATACGTTACCCTAAAATTGCCTTCTGGCGAAATGAGAGTAGTTTTGGGTTCATGTAAAGCTACAATTGGTACTGTTTCAAATGGTGACCACATGAATGTAGTACTAGGAAAAGCCGGTCGTAAGAGATGGCTGGGAAGAAGACCTCGTACTAGAGGTGTGGCGATGAACCCTGTAGATCACCCAATGGGTGGTGGTGAAGGCCGTTCTTCAGGTGGTCATCCAAGATCTAGAACAGGCTTGTTGTCTAAGGGCAAGAAAACCCGTTCGCCTAAAAAGTACTCCAATAAATTTATCATTAGCAGAAGAACTAAGTAAACATGGCACGTTCGTTAAAAAAAGGCCCATATATAGAGCACCATTTGTTAAAAAAAGTGGATGTCATGAACGAATCTGGGAAGAAATCTGTGATCAAAACCTGGTCAAGGAGGTCAATGATTTCTCCGGATTTTGTAGGACTAACCTTTGCAGTGCATAATGGAAACAAGTTTATCCCGGTATTTGTGACTGACAATATGGTTGGACACAAACTAGGTGAATTTGCACCTACTAGGAATTTCCGTGGACACATTGCCAAAAAAGATAAAGGAAAGAGATAATCATGGAAGCTATAGCAAAATTAAACAATGTTCCTACCTCTCCCAGAAAGATGCGTCTGGTTGCGGATCTAGTAAGGGGAAAAAAAGTTGGTCAGGCATTAAGCATCTTGAAATTTACGCCTAATCATGGATCTATCAGGCTTGAGAAATTATTGTTATCCGCTATTGCCAACTGGCAAGCGAAAAACCCTGATGAAAAGCTTGAAGATGCCGATTTGTATATAAAGACCATCTCTGTAGATGGAGGTAGGATGTTAAAAAGGCTTAGACCTGCACCTCAGGGTAGAGCTCATAGAATCCGTAAAAGATCAAATCATGTAACGCTAGTAGTAGACTCCGTAGAAGGAGATGTTACCGCTGATATTGTTGAATCAAATGAAAAAGTAAACTAAAATATGGGACAAAAAGTTAACCCAATTGGTTTAAGGCTTGGTATCATTAAGGGGTGGGACTCTAACTGGTATGGAGGACGCGATTTCGCTGATAAGCTTTATGAAGACCAGAATATCAGAAAGTACGTCTTTGCCAGAATACCCAAAGGAGGTATTTCCAAGGTAATTATTGAAAGGACTCTAAAGAGGATTACCCTTACCATCCAAACTGCTCGACCTGGTGTAGTTATTGGTAAAGGAGGATCTGAGGTAGACAAGCTTAAGGAAGAACTTAAGAAGATTACAGATAAGGATATTCAAATCAACATATTTGAAATCAAACGTCCTGAATTAGATGCTAAGTTGGTTGGTGAATCCATTGCACAGCAATTGGAAGCTAGGATTTCTTTTAGGAGAGCGATGAAGCAATCCATAGCTGCTACCATGAGAGTAGGAGCTGAAGGAATTAAAGTTAAACTTTCCGGAAGATTAGGTGGTGCTGAAATGGCCAGATCTGAAATGTACAAAGAAGGTAGAATTCCATTGCACACCATTCGTGCAGACGTGGATTATGCGCTTTCCGAAGCACAAACAGTCTATGGTAAAATAGGTATCAAAGTTTGGATTTTCAAAGGTGAAGTATACGGTAAAAGAGACTTGTCTCCAAATGCCGGGCTAAGCAATGATTCCAAAGGAAATGCTCCTTCAGGCAACAGAAGAAGAAGAGAAGGTGGGCCTAAGAGAAGAAAAAGAAACAACTAAAAATCCTTAACTGAGCAATCATGTTACAGCCAAGAAGAACGAAATTTAGAAAAATGCATAAAGGGAGGATCAAAGGAATTGCCCAAAGAGGTCATACTTTGGCCTTTGGTAATTTTGGCATCAAATCCCTTGAGCCTGGATGGATCACTTCGAGACAAATAGAAGCTGCCCGTATTGCAATGACAAGAGCAATGAAAAGGGAAGGACAAGTTTGGATCCGAATATTTCCAGATAAACCGATCACTAAAAAGCCTGCAGAGGTAAGGATGGGTAAAGGTAAAGGAGCTCCTGAATACTGGGTGGCAGTTATCAAGCCAGGAACAATCCTTTTTGAAGCTACCGGTGTTTCTGTGGAAGTTGCACAGGAAGCCCTTAGATTAGCGCAACAAAAGCTTCCTGTAAGTACAAAATTTATCGTACGTAGAGATTACGTTGGATCATAAGCTGATGAAAAATTCTGAAATCAACGCTCTAAATGAGAGCGAATTAAAATCCCGCATTGAAGCGGAGAGGGAGAACTTGACAAAATTACGTTTTGCTCATGCCATATCCCCTATAGAGAATCCAAATAGAATAAGAGAATCAAGGCGTTTGGTTGCTAGGTTGAATACATTTTTACGAGCCAAACAACTAGCTAAATAAGAAACAAAATGGCTACTACAGATAGAAACCTTCGTAAAGAAAGAATAGGAAAGGTAGTTAGCAACAAAATGGATAAATCCATAACCGTAGCGGTAGAGCGTAGAGTAAAACACCCTATTTACGGTAAATTTGTTGGTAAAACTACCAAATTCATGGCTCATGACGAAAACAATGATTGTAAGCAAGGAGACTTGGTTAAAATCAGTGAGACTCGTCCGCTGAGTAAGAACAAACGTTGGAGATTGGTTGAAATAATAGAAAGGGCATTATAAATCATGATACAGCAAGAATCCAGATTAAGTGTTGCGGATAATTCAGGTGCAAAAGAAGTACTTGTCATCCGTGTTTTGGGAGGAACCAAAAGAAGGTATGCCTCTATTGGAGACAAGGTTGTAGTCACTGTGAAATCAGCCCTATCATCCAGTAATATGAAAAAAGGTACCGTTTCTAAAGCGGTAATTGTAAGGACCAAAAAAGAAGTCCGAAGAAAAGATGGTTCGTATATTCGATTTGAAGACAATGCGGCTGTGCTTTTAAACAACAATGACGAACCTAGAGGAACCCGTATTTTTGGCCCAGTTGCCAGGGAACTTAGGGAAAAGCAGTTTATGAAAATTGTATCGTTAGCCCCTGAAGTATTGTAATCATGGAAAGAAAATTTAATAAACAACCAAAATTGCATATCAAAACCGGAGATACCGTATTGGTTATCGCAGGAGATGATAAAGGCAACAAAGGTAAGATCCTTTCTGTTGACCGAGCCAAAAGAAGAGCAATCGTAGAAGGTTTGAATATGGTAACCAAACATATCAAACCAACCACCAACTCTCCTCAAGGCGGTATAGAAAAGAAAGAGGCGCCCATCCATATCAGTAATCTTAAGTTGGTTGATCCTAAAAGTGGAGAAGCTACTAGAATTGGCAGAAAAAAGGATGAGGACGGAAAATTAGTAAGGTACTCTAAGAAAACCGGGGAGGTGATCAATGGCTAAACCTAGATTAAAAGAAAAATTCGATAGCGAAATCAAATCTGAATTGAAAGAAAAATTTCAATTTCAGAGTGTGATGGAAGTTCCTAAGTTGACCAAAATTGTATTGAATAAAGGTATTGGTGCAGCTGTAGCAGATAAAAAACTCGTAGATCAAGGTGTTGAAGAACTTACTTTGATTACCGGTCAGAGAGCTGTTGCAACCAAAGCCAAAAACTCTATCTCTAACTTTAAATTGAGAGATGGGATGCCTATCGGTGCAAAAGTGACGCTTAGAGGGTATAAAATGTATGAATTCCTTGATCGTTTGGTAAGCATTGCGCTTCCAAGGGTGAGGGATTTTAAAGGCATTTCTGACAAAGGATTTGATGGCAGAGGAAATTATACTTTGGGTGTAACAGAACAAATTATTTTCCCTGAAATCAGTATTGAGAAAGTCAACAGAATTTCTGGTATGGACATCACTTTGGTGACTACCGCAAAAACTGATGAAGAGGCACATGCATTGTTGAAGTCTCTTGGAATGCCATTCGTTAATAACAATAAAGAAGAATAATCATGGCAAGAGAATCGATTAAAGCCCGCGAAAGAAAAAGAGAACGCATGGTGGCCAAGTATGCCCATAAGCGCGCGGAACTTAAAGCAGCAGGTGACTACGAAGCTTTGGATAAACTTCCAAAAAATGCTTCACCAGTAAGACTTCACAATCGTTGCAAACTTACCGGCCGTCCGAAAGGATATATGAGAAAATTTGGCATCAATCGGGTTACTTTTAGAGAAATGGCTTCTGCTGGTAAAATTCCGGGTGTAACCAAGTCTAGCTGGTAAAAATTATATAATAGTTTTTATTCTTAATTTCATTGTGTAACTTTGCAGGCCCGTTAGGGTTTTGTAGTTAGACTAATACAAATATGACTGATCCAATAGCTGATTATCTAACCAGGTTGAGGAATGCCATTAAGGCAGCTCACCGGATAGTAGAAATACCTGCTTCAAACATGAAAAAAGAACTTACTAAAGTTCTTCATGAAAAAGGGTACATTCAGAATTATAAATTTGTTGAGGATGGACCACAGGGAACTATCAAAATAGCCCTGAAGTACAATCCTCAAACAAAGGTTAATTCTATTGTAAATCTTACAAGAGTAAGTAAGCCAGGTTTAAGAAAATATGTAGATAAAGAATCTCTTCCTAGAGTAATTAATGGTTTGGGAATCGCAATTCTTTCTACGTCAAAAGGAGTGATGACTGACAAAGAAGCCCGAGTTGAAGGAATTGGTGGCGAAGTGCTTTGTTACGTTTACTAATAAATTGATATGTCTAGAATAGGTAAAAAACCGATAAATCTACCTGCGGGTGTGACTGTAGACGTTGCTGATCATAATCAGATAACTGTTAAAGGTCCCAAAGGTACGCTGACTCAGGATGTTCATCCTGATTTTGAAGTAGAAAATAAAGAAGGTAACTTGGTCATTAGTAGACCAACGGACTCGAAACGCCACAAATCATTGCATGGACTTTATCGTTCATTGCTAAACAACATGGTGATAGGTGTAAGCGAAGGTTACAAAAAAGAATTGGAACTGGTAGGTGTGGGTTATAAAGCCGCAAATCAAGGTCAAATTCTTGAGCTTTCTCTGGGATATTCACATAACATCTTTTTGATGGTCCCTGATGAAGTTGCTGTCAAAACAGAAACCCCTAAAGGTAAAAACCCTTTGGTTACTTTAGAGAGTATCGACAAGGAATTAATAGGTCAGGTAGCTGCTAAAATAAGATCACTACGTAAAGTTGAGCCTTTCAAAGGTAAAGGTGTAAGGTTTGTAGGAGAAATTATTAGACGTAAAGCTGGTAAAACTGCCGCTAAAAAATAATTAGAAGATGGCTTTCAAGAAAAAAACTAGAAGACTGAGAATTAAGAGAGGTATCCGAAGGAAAATTTCAGGTACTGATGCCAGGCCAAGACTTTCTGTGTTCAAAAGTAATACAGGAATATACGCACAATTGATTGACGATTTGAAAGGTCAAACTCTTGCAGCAGCTTCATCCAAAGAGTTGGGTGCTAAAAAGAATGTAAACGTATCTGTTTCTAAAGAAGTTGGTAAAAAATTAGCTGAGAAAGCTGTTTCCAATGGGTTGAACGAAGTTGTTTTTGACAGAAGTGGATATCTTTATCATGGAAATGTAAAAGCTTTGGCAGAAGGTGCCAGAGAAGGAGGCCTTAAATTTTAATCATTATGTCCCAAGTAAGTAAAAGACCCATCAGGGCTACAGATACAGAATTAACCGAAAAAGTTGTTGCCATTAATCGTGTAGCAAAGGTTGTGAAAGGTGGACGTAGATTCTCCTTTTCTGCAATCGTTGTTGTTGGTGATGGTAACGGAGTAGTTGGTTATGGCTTAGGTAAAGCCAATGAGGTAACAGATGCCATAACCAAAGGTATAGAAGATGCTAAGAAGAATTTGATTAAAGTTCCATTGCTTAAAGGTACTATCCCGCACGAACAGTTGGGTAAGTATGGCGGCGGATTGGTTTTGATTAAACCTGCAGCCCCTGGTACTGGAGTTTTGGCCGGTGGTTCTATGCGTGCCGTATTGGAAAGTGCTGGTTACACAGACATCCTTGCCAAGTCTAAAGGTTCTTCCAACCCACATAATGTGGTAAAAGCGACCATAGAAGCGCTTATGAAATTGAGAGATGCTATTGCTGTTTCTCAACAGAGAAGGGTAAAAATTTCTAAAGTTTTTAACGGTTAGGAAAATGGCAAAACTACAAATCACTCAAATACGGAGTACAATCAATAGACCAAAATCCCAAAAAGCTACCATTACGGCTTTAGGATTAGGCAAGATCAACAAAACTGTAGAGAAAGAGAATACTCCTCAGTTACAAGGTATGATCCAAAAAATTAGCCATCTAGTTAAGGTACAAGAAGTTTAAAATTGACTGACTTTACAGTTGTTCAATTTTTAAACCAATCGAAAATCTAAGTAAAATGAAATTACATACATTAAAACCAGCGGAAGGCTCCACAAAAACCAGAAAAAGGATCGGTAGAGGTCAGGGTTCTGGAAGAGGAGGTACATCCACTAAAGGTCATAAAGGTGCGAAATCCAGATCTGGTTACAAAACCAAACTAGGTTTTGAAGGTGGTCAAATGCCTTTACAACGTAGGGTACCAAAATTTGGATTTACGAATCACAATAGGGTTGCCTATCAAGCCGTAAATCTTGATACTATCCAAGAATTGGCTGCTAAGCTTAATATTGAGAGTATAGATTTTGATGTTTTACATGAAAATGGCTTAGTTTCCAAAAAAGATCTTGTAAAAGTCCTAGGAAGAGGCGAACTTACTTCAAAAATAAATGTAAGTGCCCACAGTTTCTCTGCTAGTGCCATAGCGGCGATTGAAAAAGTTGGAGGATCTGTAAATAAGATTTAATACATGAAAAAGTTTATTACAACAGTAAAGAACATCTTTTCGATTGAGGATTTAAGAATCAGAATCTTAAATACAATTGGTTTGCTAATTGTTTTTAGAATTGGATCCTTTGTCGTCTTACCAGGTGTTGATCCAAGTCGCCTTGGAGAGGCTGCCACTGGTATATTCGGATTGATTGATACCTTTTTAGGTGGTTCTTTCAGTAGGGCGTCCATCTTTGGCTTGGGTATTATGCCCTATATATCTGCTTCGATTGTTTTGCAATTGTTGACTGTTGGCGTACCCTATTTTCAAAAATTACAAAAGGAAGGTGAATCCGGAAGAAAGCGGATCAATCAGATTACCAGAGTGTTAACCATCCTAATTACTTTGGCTCAGGGAGTTGGCTATATTACTGCTACTATTCCTGATGAAGCCATTGTTATTAACAAAACGCTTTTCATGACATCTGCTCTTATTTTATTAACTGCAGGAACGATGTTCTGTATGTGGATAGGTGAGAAGATTACTGAAAAGGGAATTGGAAATGGTATCTCTATGTTGATTATGATTGGTATCATATCTGCCTTACCCGGAGCCATTATCTCTGAAAGTTTGTCTAAAGGTGGCGGAGGTATCTTATTATTACTTCTAGAAGCTGTGATTCTATTCTTTGTTGTAGTAGGTGTTGTAGCACTTACAGAAGCAGTAAGGAGAATCCCGGTGCAATATGCCAAGCAAGTAGTGGGAGGTAAAGTGTATGGCGGTCAACGTCAATATATCCCCATTAAAGTCAATGCTTCCGGTGTTATGCCCATTATCTTTGCCCAGTCTCTGATGTTTTTACCTGCCTTGATTGCTCAAATTTGGGCAGAAGACAGTGATATAGCATCTTATATTGGCACAACCTTTAGTGATTTCACTTCCTGGCAATACAATCTTGTCTTTGCTGTAATGATCATACTTTTCACCTTTTTCTATACTGCAATTACCGTAAACCCGGAGCAGATTGCTGAGGATATGAAAAGAAATGGCGGCTTTGTTCCAGGTATCAAACCCGGGGGACCTACTGCTGACTTCATTGACAATATTATTTCTAGGATTACTTTGCCCGGATCCATTTTATTAGCACTTGTTGCAATTATGCCGGCTTTTGCTATCATTGCAGGGGTGAGTAGTGAGTTTGCCCAATTTTATGGAGGTACCTCACTGTTGATTATGGTTGGAGTTATCTTGGATACACTTCGTCAGATTGAAAGTTATCTGTTGATGAGACATTACGAAGGCATGATGAAAAGTGGAAACATGAAAAATGATCCTTCAAGTTATGCAGTGGCTTAAATATGATACAGTTTAAGTCTGAAGAAGAAATTGAAATAATTAAGGAAAGTGCGCTGATTTTAGGAAAAGCGCACGGTGAAGTAGCCAAACATGTGAAAGAAGGGGTAAAGACCTCTTTTTTAGATAAAATTGCTGAAGAATATATCCGGGATAATAAAGCCATTCCATCCTTTAAAGGATACAATGGTTTCCCGGCTTCACTTTGTATTTCTGTGAATGAAGTAGTTGTTCATGGATTTCCAAGTCAATATCAATTGAAAGATGGCGATATAATCTCAATAGATTGTGGAGTCTTTCACCAAGGTTTTCATAGCGATTCCGCTTATACTTACCCTGTTGGTGAAGTTTCTCCCAAAACGATTGCACTTTTAAAAGCTACAAAGGAATCCCTTTATTTAGGGATAGAAAAAGCGGTTTTTGGTAACCGTGTAGGTGATATCGGTAATGCAATACAAAAATTTGTAGAGGCAAAAGGATATACTGTTGTTAGAGAATTAGTTGGTCATGGAGTTGGTAAGCAGCTGCACGAATCACCTGAAGTACCCAATTGGGGAAAAAGAGGTAGTGGCGCTAAGCTTAAAGCGGGGATGGTTATAGCAATAGAGCCAATGGTTAATCTAGGAACCCGTAATGTTGTTCAAGAACGAGATGGTTGGACCATCAGAACTGCTGATAGAAAGCCTTCTGCTCATTATGAACATACTGTTGCTATCCTAGAAGATAGAACTGAAATCTTAACAACACATCGTTTTATAGAAGAGAATTATAAATTTTAATTATGGCTAAACAAGCATCTATTGAACAGGACGGTACCATCGTAGAAGCATTGTCTAATGCAATGTTTAAGGTGGAACTTGAGAATGGTCACCAATTGATTGCACATATTTCCGGCAAGATGCGGATGAACTACATCAAAATTTTGCCCGGGGATAAAGTTAAGTTAGAAATGTCCCCTTATGATCTTACAAAAGGTAGAATTGTCTATCGATACAAGTAAGGTAGGGAGCGATTAAGGAGTATCAAATAGGAAAATTAGTATTGATATGAAAGTTAAAGCATCTATTAAGAAAAGAAGTGCTGACTGTAAAGTGATCCGACGAAAAGGGAAGCTTTATGTCATCAACAAAAAAAATCCGAAGTTTAAACAAAGACAAGGTTAAATACTATGGCTAGAATTGCAGGTGTCGATATACCGGACAATAAACGTGGTGTAATAGGCCTTACCTATATTTTTGGTATCGGCAGAAGTACGGCTAAAGCCATACTAGATAAAGCAGGTATTTCTTTAGACAAGAAAGCCGGAGAGTGGACAGATGATGAATCTACTGCTATCAGGAACATCATTTCTGAAGAATTCAAGACTGAAGGTGTACTTAAATCTGAAGTACAGTTGAGTATCAAGAGGTTGATGGACATTGGTTGTTACAGAGGTTTGAGACACAGAAAAGGACTTCCTGTTCGTGGTCAAAAAACCAAAAACAACGCTAGAACCAGAAAAGGTAAGAGAAAAACTGTTGCCAACAAGAAGAAAGCGACTAAATAAATCCTGACATAGATTATGGCTCAGAAAAGAAACGAAAAGACAAAGGCTAAGAAGCGGGTTGTTAAAGTTGAAGCTGTGGGACAGGCCCATATCAAAGCTTCTTTCAACAATATCATTATTTCCATCACCAACAATTCAGGACAAGTGATTTCTTGGGCTTCTGCTGGTAAGATGGGATTCAGGGGTTCTAAAAAGAACACTCCTTATGCTGCTCAAATGGCTGCTCAAAACTGTGGGCAGGTTGCGTATGACCTCGGTCTGAGGAAGATCGAAGTATTTGTAAAAGGTCCTGGAGCAGGTAGAGAATCTGCTATCAGAACACTACAAAATGTAGGATTGGATGTAACTACCATTACTGATGTTACCCCACTACCTCACAACGGTTGTCGTCCTCCAAAACGCAGAAGAGTTTAATTTAAAGAAAATATAGCATGGCTAGATATAGAGGTCCAAAAGCAAAAATTGCCAGAAAATTTGGCGAGCCCATTGAAGGGCAAAGCAAAGTGCTTCAAAAGAAAAATTATCCTCCGGGAATGCATGGCAGAGGAAGACGTAAAAAACAGTCTGAATTTGCTATCCAATTGATGGAGAAACAAAAGGCTAAATACATCTATGGTGTATTGGAAAGACAATTTGCTAAAATGTTCGATATCGCTTCTAGGAAAAAAGGCGTTACCGGTGAAAATTTGTTGCAATTGTTGGAAGGCCGTTTGGATAACTCGGTTTATAGACTAGGAATTGCTCCAACTAGAAGAGGAGCACGTCAGTTGGTATCTCACAAACATATTCTTGTGAATGGTACCGTTGTAAATATTCCATCTTTTCAGTTGAAGCCAGGTGATGTTGTTGCAGTAAGAGAGAAATCTAAATCATTAGAAGCAATAACCGAAAGTTTAAGAGGCAAAGGAACAACCAGATTCAGTTGGTTGGAATGGGACAATACGTCCCTAAGTGGTAAGTTTGTAAGTGTTCCCTTAAGAGAAGATATTCCTGAGAACATCAAAGAACAGCTTATCGTTGAATTGTACTCTAAGTAATCATTTACATTCCTATAAAAAGAATAAAAGATATGTCCATATTAGCATTTCAAATGCCAGAGAAAGTGGTAATGGAAAAAGCAGACGATTTTCACGGACTGTTTACCTTTAAGCCACTTGAAAAAGGGTACGGGGTTACCATCGGAAATGCCCTCAGAAGGATTCTTTTGTCTTCACTGGAAGGATATGCTATTACAGCCGTTAAATTACCCGGTGTAGTGCATGAATTTTCCAGTATTGAGGGAGTGGTTGAAGACGTTACAGATATTATCCTTAACCTTAAGCAGGTTAGATTTAAAAAGATCCATGATGCCATTGATAATAAAATTACAGTGGAAGTCAAAAATCAGGATGTTTTTACAGCAGGTGATATTGCCAAATACACAACCTCTTTTGAAGTTTTGAATCCTGATTTGGTCATATGTCACTTGGATAAATCAAAGAGTCTCGAAATAGAACTTACAATCGATAAAGGCAGAGGATATCTTCCCGCAGAAGAGTCCAAGCCTAAAGAACAGATTTATGGTACTATTTCAGTTGATGCTGTTTTTACTCCTATTAAGAATGTAAAATACAGAATCGAAAATACCAGGGTAGAGCAAAAGACTGACTATGAACAATTAATCATGGAAGTTAGCACTGATGGATCGATACATCCTGAAAAAGCCCTACAAGAATCTGCCAAGATATTGATTCAACACTTCATGTTGTTTTCTGATCAAACAATGGTTATTGATGCTCCGGGAAGTGGTGCAATCGAACCAATTGATGAGGAATACCTTCACATGAGGAAATTGCTTAAAACTTCTTTGAGCGATTTAGATCTTTCTGTCAGAGCTTACAATTGTTTGAAAGCTGCTGACGTGAAAAGTCTGGGAGATCTTGCCAAACTTGAAATTTCTGACATGATGAAATTCAGGAACTTTGGTAAGAAATCTTTGGCAGAATTGGAACAACTAATCCAGGAAAAAGGCTTGACCTTCGGTATGGATCTGTCTAAGTATAAACTTGATGAAGAATAATTAAAAATGAGACACGGTAAGAAATTTAACCATTTGGGTAGAACCGCCTCACATAGAAAGGCCATGCTTTCGAATATGGCCAAGTCTCTTTTGGAACACAAGCGTATCAGTACCACCCTTGCCAAAGCCAAAGAGTTGAGGAAATATATCGAACCTTTGATTACTAAAGCCAAAGAAGATACTACCCACAATAGAAGGATAACATTTAGCTATCTTAGAAATAAGGAAGCTATTAAACTTCTTTTTGGAGAAGTAGTAGAAAAAGTTGGTAACCGTCCTGGTGGATATACAAGGATTATTAAAACAGGTTTTAGATTGGGTGATAATGCTGAAATGTGTATCATCGAATTGGTTGATTTCAACGAATTAATGTTGAAAGAAGACAAACCTGTTAAGAAAGCTAGTAGAAGAAGTAGAAGAGGTTCCGGTAAAGGAACATCAGAAGCTGCTCCTACAACTAAAGCTAAGGATAGTCCTGAAGCTGAAAAGGCGCCTGAAGCAGATGCTTCTGCGGATGTTTCAGATGATAAGACTGAAAATAAGGATGAAGATAAAAAAGCAGAGTAATCTAATCTATGCTATTCTTTCTTTAATATTTAATAGGGATTGGACTTTTTGTTCAGTCCCTTTTTTTATATCCTTTTCGCCGAAAGCTTTCTACAAATTAGAAAATTCTTAAATTTGCATAGCAAAATTTGATATGAAAAAGAAAAAAGCAATACTTCTTTTAGCTGATGGTACTGTATTTACTGGAAGCCTTGTTGGGAGCCATGGCACCAATGGAGGTGAAATCTGTTTCAATACAGGGATGACCGGCTATCAAGAGATTTATACTGACCCATCCTATACAGGGCAAATTATTGTCAATACCACACCCCATATTGGAAATTACGGTGTGATTGATGAAGAAGCAGAATCCGATGCACCTTTGATCGCTGGAATTGTTGTCAATGACTTTTCTAATGTATACAGTAGGTTGGATGCAAAATCTTCTCTTCAGGAATACCTTGAAAATCATAACATTACCGGTATTGCCGATGTAGATACACGAAAATTGGTAAGACATATTCGGTCCAAAGGAGCAATGAATGCCATCATTAGCTCTGAATATGAAGATGTAGAAAGTCTTAAGGCCGAATTGGAAAAGGTTCCGGATATGAATGGGCTTGAACTATCTTCCACTGTTTCTACCAAAAGTCCCTACTTTGTAGGGGATCCTGATTCCTCCATCAAAATCGCTTGTGTAGATTATGGCATCAAACGTAATATTTTACGTTGCTTAGTAGAAAGAGGAATTTACTGTCAGGTTTATCCTGCCAAAACCAGCTTTCAGGAAATGGAACAATGGAATCCGGATGCTTATTTCCTTTCCAATGGACCCGGAGATCCTGCAGTTATGGAATACGCTGTTGATACCACCAAAGAAATTCTAGCTTTGGGCAAACCACTTTTCGGTATTTGCCTTGGCCATCAAATTCTGGCAAGAGCTTGTGGTGTAGGTACTTATAAAATGCATCATGGCCACCGTGGCCTCAATCATCCAATCAAAAATATTTTGACCGGGAAAAGCGAAATTACCTCTCAAAATCATGGATTTGTGGTGAATAAAGATGATATTGAAAACAATAAAGAATTGGAAATCACCCATTACCACTTAAATGATGGTACGGTTGCAGGTATTAAACTAAAAAATAAACCCGCATTTTCCGTTCAATATCACCCTGAGAGTTCTCCGGGCCCCCATGATTCAAGGTATTTATTTGATCAATTTATTTCACAAATTCAGAAATAATTCATTAACCTTTATATTGATATGACATTAATTCAATCGATCCACGCAAGACAAATTTTAGACTCCCGTGGTAACCCTACTGTAGAAGTAGATGTTTTTACTGAAACCGGTGCCTTTGGTAGGGCAGCTGTTCCTAGTGGCGCTTCAACCGGTGTTCATGAAGCTGTTGAGCTAAGAGACAATGACAAAGATGTTTATATGGGCAAAGGTGTGCTAAAAGCCGTTGCTAATGTAAATGATGTTATCGCTCCTGAACTTATCGGCTTTGATATTTTTGAGCAAAACCAAATTGACGAAATCATGTTGAGCCTAGATGGTACCAACAATAAGTCAAAGCTTGGAGCTAACGCAATATTGGGTGTTTCCCTAGCAGTAGCTAAGGCTGCAGCCATGGAGTCCGGACAGCCTCTTTACAGGTATATTGGTGGAGTGAATGCAAATACACTTCCTGTGCCAATGATGAACATCTTAAATGGAGGTTCACACGCTGATAATGCCATCGATTTTCAAGAATTTATGGTTATGCCTGCAGGTGCTTCTTCTTTCTCTGAGTCTTTGAGAATGGGTACTCAGATTTTTCATAACCTAAAAGCTGTCTTGAAAGCAAAAGGTTTAAGTACAAACGTTGGCGATGAGGGTGGATTTGCTCCTAACTTACGCTCAAATGTTGAAGCTGTTGAGGTAGTACTTCAAGCCATTGAAAAGGCAGGTTTTAGACCAGGTGAAGATGTTTTTATTGCCATGGATGCTGCTTCTTCTGAATTTTACGATGAAGAGAAAGGACTTTATGTTTTCAAAAAATCTACCGGAGATGAGTTGACTTCTTCTCAAATGGCGGATTACTGGAAAGATTGGGTAAGCAAATACCCTATCAAATCTATTGAAGATGGAATGCAAGAAGATGACTGGGAAGGATGGAAACTAATGACTGAATATGTTGGTGACAAAATTCAGATCGTAGGTGATGACTTGTTTGTTACCAATGTAGATAGATTGCAGAAAGGTATTGATGAAAATATCGCAAATGCTCTATTGGTTAAAGTAAATCAAATCGGTTCTTTAACAGAAACCATCAATGCAGTAGATTTGTGTCATAGAAATAAATACAAATCTGTTATGTCTCACCGTTCCGGTGAAACTGAAGATTCTACCATTGCAGACCTTGCCGTGGCATTGAATACAGGACAAATTAAAACCGGTTCTGCTTCTAGGTCTGACAGAATGGCCAAGTACAACCAGTTGTTGAGAATTGAAGAACAATTGGGCGATTCAGCTTACTTCCCGGGTTTGAAATTTTAAACCTTAGTAGAAATAAATAATTAACCTTTTCAGGGACCTCCTGAAAAGGTTTTTTTTTGCATTGATTTCAACAGGTAAATTTCAGAGGACCATAACTGTAATTTTTAAATTGTCCAGTTTGGTCTTTGGAATTAAAAAAATTGGTTTGGCTCAATTAACAATTTACAAGCAGTTTTAACCGTTTAAATGATGGGTTCGATTAGTCATTTGTCTTTTCAGAGTTCAATTTAAAGAATGGAATCTCGTTATTTTCGAGTACCTTGAAGGAAGGATTGTATTTCTTTTGATATATTTGTACAAACATTGAAGCAGATTATGGCGAAATATTTAAAGTATACCAAAAACTTCTACTTCGTTTTTACCGTTTTATTCATTACTTGGATGGTTTTTATTGATAGCAATGATATCATCAGTCAATTTAAACTTCGTTCTAAATTAAATGAACTTGAAAAGCAAAAGGAATTTTATCAAGAACGAAAGGAGAAAATCCAAATTGAGCGAGAGGAATTATTAAGCAATTTTGAGCTGCTTGAAAAATTTGCTCGTGAACGCTATTTAATGAAAAGAAAAACGGAAGACTTATATGTCATTATGGAAGAATAAATTAGTTTTATCCGCATTTATAGCGGTTTTTTTTGCTTGTTACCTTAATAATGAGGTCCATGCTCAGCGAGTTATCTATGAAGAAGATAACCCTCCCTTGTCAGATAGACTGTATTTTGGTGGGAACTTTAGTTTGCAGCTAGGCAGAATTACGTATATAGACATCTCCCCTTTGGCCGGAGCCATGATTACTGAAAAGTATTCTGCTGGGGTAGGTGCTACTTATCAGTATTACAACAATAAGAATTATATAGATGGGATGTCCCATGTTTATGGTGGTAGGATATTTAACCGGTACAATATTTTTCGTCAAATATTTCTGCATGCCGAATACGAATCCTTGAATTTGGAAGTGCCTTATTTAGATTCTAACAATGAAGTGACTTATTATAGAGAATGGGTGCCTGCATTATTTGGAGGGGCAGGTTATTTTGTACCTTTCGGAGATAGGGGTGGAATGAATATCATGGCCTTGTATAATTTCAGTTATGACAACAAAAGGTCAAATTATAATGAACCATATGTTTTCCGTGTCGGTTTTGTATTCTAAAGTAGTAAATATAGTATGGACCCATTCTTAAGCCGATTACAAAAGGCCCACAGCCTATGCCCTGGCTGTCCTTCGCCCAAGGTCATCAATCGTTTTTTTGGTGAAGTTTTAGGACTTATGTTTCCTGAACATTCCAATGAAGTATTGAAAGATAAAGATAGTTTGCAGGTTAAATTCTCCGGGTTAAGATTGCAACTCAGTGATATTCTCAAAAATAACGTTGCGCTTCATAAGGCTGATGGAGAAGCATTGGCTAGTGAATTTTTCGATAAACTGGAGAAGGAAGTTTATGACAAATTACATGAGGATTTGGATGCCATGTATAAGGGGGATCCGGCAGCAAAGTCAAAAACTGAAATTATTCGCTGTTATCCGGGATTCTATGCAATTTCTGCATATAGAGTAGCGCACTTGCTACATCGCTTGGGGGTTGCCTTAATACCTCGGATGATCACAGAATATGCACATAGTAAGACCGGTGTGGATATTCACCCCGGGGCAAGTATTGGAAGATTTTTTTGCATTGATCACGCCACAGGGATAGTAATTGGTGAAACCACCATTGTAGGAGATAGGGTCAAAATTTATCAAGGTGTTACGCTAGGGGCCTTGAGTGTGAAAAAAGAAGATGCTGATAAGAAAAGACATCCAACCATTGAGAACGATGTAGTTATCTATGCCGGAGCTACTATTTTGGGAGGAGATACGGTAATTGGTGAAGGAAGTGTAGTTGGGGGGAATGTTTGGCTGACGAAAAGTATTCCGGCAAAAAGTAAAATTTACTATCAAACAAAATTACTAGATGACGCCTCCAATCTCACAGATTTTTATGTGTTGAAAAGTGAAGCCTGATAATCACAACTATGAAGCTATTTGAATTAATAGGGAATACCCCTTTAATTGAACTTGAAAATATCCCTGTAAATCCTAAGGTTAAAATTTATTGCAAGCTAGAAGGGCAAAATCCCGGCGGCTCTGTAAAAGACCGTGCAGCCTACCATATGATTCAGTCTGCCTTAGATAGAGGGGAGATTACAAAAGGAGACAAATTGGTAGAAGCAACTTCCGGAAATACCGGGATAGCCTTGGCAATGGTAGCCAACCTTTTGGGGGTTGAAATGACATTGTTAATGCCCGATAACGCAACGAGAGAACGCGTGCTTTCCATGGAAGCTTATGGGGCCAAAGTTATCTTAACTCCTGCAGAAAAGTCCATTGAGTACTCCAGAACCTTGGCCGAACAAATGGTTAAGGATCAAGACTACTTTATGCTCAATCAATTTTCTAATCCTGATAATTATTTGGCACACTACCATACTACCGGTCCGGAAATTTATGAAGCAACAAATGGAGAAATAACCCATTTTGTTTCAGCAATGGGGACGACAGGGACAATTATGGGAGTCTCCAGATTTTTAAAAGAACAAAATCCTGACATTCAAATAGTGGGGACCCAGCCTACCGAAGGTTCCAGTATCCCTGGTATTAGAAGGTGGTCACCTGAATTTTTACCTAAAATATTTGAGCCGGAAAGGGTAGACCAAGTCATTGACGTGAGCCAAGAACAAGCTACTCATATGACAAGAAGAATGGCCAAGGAAGAAGGGATTTTAGGAGGAATGAGTAGCGGTGGCGCGCTGCACGCCGCAATTGAACTATCCAAAACCTTAACTTCAGGTCTTATTGTTTGTATCACTTGTGACCGTGGTGATAGGTATTTAAGTTCCGACTTGTTCGGGTAGAGATACTTTTCTTAATACAGCTAAATATCCATTTAACTTCAAAGAACTGATTTCCTATAGATTTCTTGTTATAGAAAGCCTGAGTTTCATAAGCCAAGTCAGCACATAGTCGTATTGGAATGGTTGCATTTGTTGAGCAAATTCTTTGCTTACCGGAATAAAATCATTTGATGAACAGTTAATTTCCCCTTATCTTTTAGCCATGGAAGATTTTCTTAAAATAAAGAAGGCTTGTGATCATAATACAGCCTTAAGTGTTGCCATTTTGGACAGGTTCCTTTTGTCCTATGCTACGGAAAAAGATAAGCTGGGGAAAGAGGCAGATCAAAAGCTACAGGCCTATCGGCACATTACAGATAGATTTGGTAGGCAATGGTATGACATGCTTAAATCTCAATACATAATTCATCGATTGATGAAAGATGGTGGACTCATCACCAAATACCTAAAGCATTCTACCATTAATAATCTTGAGAAAGAAAAGTTGGATTGGATGGCTTTTCAATCTGCCAATCCTTGGCGCTTTAGTTTTGCTGAAATTAAAGAGCAACCTGAAAAAGATTTTTACCAAATGGAAGATGTCTTCACAGGTGAGAATTATTTATTGTATTCCCCTTCTATAAAAGACATAATCGACAGAGACGGAGATAAAGAATTATGGTTTAACCTGATAGGCTTTAATGGTTCTTGCTGGCAAACTTACGGTCCTCTATCAGGCTATGCAAGCTTTAGTCCCGACGATATTTATTTTTTCGCTACAGAGGTCAATCCAATGATTGAAGATGAAGGGGCGCTAATGGAAGACGTGCAAAAAAATCCGGTGCCATATATGATGTTGTTTGCAGGGTCTACCCAACAGCCGGTGGTGCATGAGGGAGAAACCTTGGTGATGGTAATTTCTGAAGAAAAGGCTTCTATTCCACAGGTGCAAGAGATGGAACAGGCCTTTAATATTTCCTATACAGGCGGTGTATATAGACTTGGATTGCATGAGAGGGAAGCATCGCCACACTTTGCAGTAGCCTATTATAATGAAAAAGAACAGACCATACAGGCGACAGCTTTAACTGAAAAAGGGTTTGAGGCAATCATTGATGCCTTGAATAAGTTCGGATTGAGTATGGATAAAATTGCAGATATTTATTTGCGACCTTCCATGCAGCAAACAGCCCAAGAAATTTTAAAGAAAGAAATAGAATTAATGCCGCTTGAACTTTTATTCGAACCGGATGCTGAAGAAGCATCTGATCAAGAATTGAAAAAATTGGATGAGTTGGCTAGATTGGCTGTGACGGCCATAACTTCTGAAAGAGAGCCTAATTTGGAAGCTTTGGCTGCAGAAGTTGGTATAGACCTTGAAAGTAATCGCTTTGTTGTAGAGAAAATAATCAGTGATTTAAAAGAAAAGGTCAAAAAGTAGCAGATGGGAAAACAATACAGAACCTGGGGGGTCAAAAACCTGTCCGGCTTCTGATTTGTATATTGTTTTTAGCGCAGAGTTGAACCATTAGGAAAACTATTTTCCGGATATTTTGGCGTGGAGATATGCTCAGTAAATAAATTGAAGCTGCTATTCTGCTTTTGTAAATCAAAAGCGTCATATAACTCATCCAAAACAGTATAGGCGCGATATTGAAGCAAATCCCCATCAATCGTAATCACTTGATACAATTGGGTATTTACAGCTGCCCTGTCCATCCAGCGTTTTTCAGGAACAATTCCATACATTTTAGGGCCAGCCACAGATACAACATATACTGGTCCCACTTGGCCATCAGGAACATCGATTGTTTTGGTTTGATGGGCTCCTCTGGCGTATACATGGTCATGACCTTTAAGAACAAGATCCACCTTGTATTTTTCTAATATAGGCTGCCAGGCTTCACGTAGTTCCGGATAATTTCCATGCCTGCCATCTCTTGCAGTAAAAAAAGGGTGGTGGAATGAAACGACAGTCCATTTTTGTGGATTATCAGCCAATACTTTATCTAGATAATTACTTTGGACTTGCAGATCTTCTGGTGATTTTAAAGCGGCTAAGCTGTTTAAAACGACAAGCCTCATGTTCTTATAATCCATATAATAAACACTTTCTTCAAGTCCCTTTGGACCATTTAGCGGAAGCTCAAATTGAGGTCGCCAAAACATGGATATTTTCTCTTCATTCGGATCGTTAGGGTAGGTGTCGTATTCATGGTTTCCAATTACCGGTACTATTGATTTCATTGTTCGAATATGACTTAAAGATTCAAACCATTCTATCCATTGACTATCCTGATGTCCATCATTGATTAAATCTCCGGCAAACAACATAAATCCCGCCTTGGGAGCTTTGGCATATGCAGCTCTTATGGTTCTACTTCCCCAAGCTAAAACCTCATTTTGTATATCCCCTAAATAAATAAAAGAGTAGGGGGCATTCGTATTATCGGCAGTAGTGAATTGATTCCATTCACTCATTTTATTGCCGATTTCTCCAACCCTATATCTGTAAATTCTACCGGGTTTAAGCCCTTCAAAGGTTACCGAATAATAGTAATAACTTTTACCCACTAAGCTTTTTATTTCTTGAATGGTTGCTTGATAGGTTTGATCATGAGCAGTTATACTACCCACTGAGCTAGCTACTGACACTTGGGCGATGGGTAGCTCAAGCTTTAGGCTTGTCCTCCAAGTCACACTTTGTGAATGAGATGGGTCTTTTTTCCATGTTAAAACAATATGTTCAGGTTCAGCTGACTGGGCCGTTGATAGCATGGGGGTTGAAAAAAATAGCCATGAAATAATAAGAGATAAAAGAGAAAAGGTTATTTTCATTTTTTTTGTAATTGAATCTACTTTATCTAATTATAGATTTAAGTAGGTAATAATTTAAACTTTGGTTTTTAGTGATACTTTTAAAACTCAATTTATACTATGTGTTTAGTAAATTAAAGGATTAAGCTTTACCATTGGATTAAATAATTAAGCCTAATGGTTACGTTAAACTTCAAGGTTTTTACATTAAAAACCTTCTTTCTCAAAGAATCTGGTGCTTATTTAGTGTTTTTGACTTAAAAAGAATAATATTTATTCAGTCAATTCTTATATTACAGCTTAAACCTAAATTTCCATTCCATGAATAATAGAAGAGAGTTTTTAATTAAATCCTTTTTTGGTACTGCAGGAATTGCTTTGGCATCAACATCCTTGATTAAAGGTGCTCCTGCAATAATTAAAAATTATAATAAACCTGATTCGAAAATAAATGGCGTTCAGATCGGATGCATTACCTATTCTTTTCGATCACTTCCGGATCAAAGTGCCGAAGCAACCCTAAAATATGTTACCGACAGCGGAATCAGTGCCATAGAGTTGATGGGTGGGCCTGCTGAATCTTTTGCAGGCATGCCGGAGTCTACAATGGATAATGGTAGATATAACAACTTGCGTCGAAAGAAAAGAGATGGAGGTCAGCTATCTGCAGATGAAAACAAGGAGTTTATGGAGCTGCAAAAAGAGGCAGAAGCCCATGCTGCTAACGTAGCCGCATGGCGTGCCAAAACAGATTTCAAGAAATTCGAAAAATTTAGAAAGATGTATAAAGACGCAGGAGTCAGTATTTATGCATTTAAACCCGGTGCCTTTGGAATGAACAATACAGATGTGGAAATTGCATATGGCATGAAAGCAGCAAGAGCTTTAGGTGCGAGCCATGTTACATTAGAACATCCTGCCAATGATGCCCGGACCCTGAAGTTAGGAAAAATGGGAGAAAAGAATAAAATGTCAGTGGGCTACCATGGACATACACAGCAAACTCCTACTTTTTGGGACACGGCCTTGGAACAAAGTCCCAGAAATGCACTAAACCTTGATGCCGGCCATTATATTGCTGCCGGATATACGGATATTTTTGAATTACTTCAGAAAAAACACAAGCGCATTCTAAGCATGCATACCAAAGACCGACAAACTCCGGCAAATGGTAAAGGAAATCTTCCTTGGGGCGAAGGGGACACACCTATCGTGGAATTGTTAAGTGAAATACAAAGTAAAAAATACAAATTCCCGGCTACAATTGAACTTGAATATAAAATTCCGGAAGGTTCTGATGCGGTGAAAGAAGTACAGAAATGCTTTGAATATTGTAGAAGGTCGTTGGCCTAAACATTAAAGATTATTGAGGGGGTTTACAGATGGTAAGTAAATCCTCTCCTATTATTTTGCCTGTGGTTTGGTGTAAATAAAACCCCTTAATTATGAAACTAGGTGCATTTTCAGTTAGTCTGGCAGTTAAAAATTTAAAAGCCTCCAAAGAATTTTATGAGAAACTGGGCTTTACTCCATTCGGTGGTTCTTTAGAGAATCATTACCTGATCATGAAAAATGGAGATACATTAATAGGCCTTTTTGAAGGAATGTTTGAAGATAATATCTTGACTTTTAATCCCGGCTGGGATGCTGATGCCAATGAGATTGAAGATTACCAAGATGTTAGAGAAATTCAACAAAATTTAGAAAAACAAGGCCTTAAATTTGAAAGGGAAGCCGATGAAAATGGAAAAGGCCCTGATAATTTTGTTATTAAAGATCCTGATGGTAACATTATCCTCGTTGACCAACATGTAGGTTAGCCATGGATTGTCTCCCTTGATTTAGTGATATTTTGCTTCTTTCAGTTTTTCTGTCATATTATTCAGCAATGTAGACATTCTGTCTGAAAGAGTTTTTGGGGAAATAATCGTGACAATGTCCCCGATGGATATTATCCAGCGGGCAAAAAATTCCATTGAGCCAACCATAAAAGTGAGTTGGACTTTATCCTCTACTTTTTCTTGCATGACGAAACCTTGATTGTATTTATGGGTTTCAATATACTTTACATGAGAAGGATCCATCTGAATAGTTATTTTTATAAGATGATTACCTTCCTCCATTTTTTTTAAGTAGGATTTCAAAGAGGGGTGGTTGGTAGTGAAATATTCCTCAGTGATATTAATTTTCTGTATGCGATCAATCCTAAATGTTCTATAGTCTTTTCTAAGTTTACAATAGCCAATAAGGTACCAGTTGCCTAGAGAATAGTACATGCCTATAGGTTCAACAGCCCGGCTTGTATTTTCTTCTTTAATAAAGGAAATGTAATCAAATTGTAGAACCTTACCGGTGGCTAAGGCTGACATAATGCGCTGAATGGCTTTTTCGTTTTTCGAAGGGGTAGTCAGTTCATGTTTATAATAAATTACTTGTTCGTCTAAGTGATCAATGGCTAATTTTTGCTGATCTTTCAACACTGATTTAATTTTGATAAGTGCGGATTGAAAGTGTTGACTAATTTCCTTATCTGTAAATTTCTCGATTACTTTTTCTGCTAGTAATAAAGAAAAGGCCTCTTTTTCATCAAACATCACCGGTGGTAAACGATAACCTTCTACCAAGGTATATCCTTTACCTGCTTCACCTGTTATCGGGACCCCGGCCTCTTCAAGCGCCCGTATGTCTCGGTATACAGTCCGGAGACTTATTTCAAATCTATTGGCAATTTCTTCTGCAGGGAGGTGTCTTTTGCTCTGCAGTTGGGTTAAGATGGCTGTAAGTCGATTTAATCTGTTCATTGGAGTCGATGTTGATTAAAACTAATGATAATTCTGTTGATAAAAAATTTTCTTCAGGGGCTTAATTTTCATAAAACTACTGACATAGGGTTGTCACTTGCGGTAGATAAGTTTGTATTAAGATTAATTATTTCACTTAAAATATACATCAAGATGGAAACGAAAATACAGCAAATGATTATTTCACAAGAACAGTTACTAAAGCACTGGCAAGGACATCGTGGGCTCACCCGCAGGGTAATTGAAACTTTTCCTGAGGAGCAACTTTTCAATTTTACAATCGGGGAAATGAGGCCTTTTGGTGAGATGGTACAGGAGTTATTAGGAATAGCAGGACCTGGAATTAAAGGTTTGGTGACACGTAAATGGGAACCGCTTAAAGAAGAATTTGCAGTAGAAAATAGCAAAAAAAGGTTATTAGAACTTTGGGACCAAGCTACTGTTGAAATAGACGAATGGTTTCCAAAGCTTACAACGGATGAATTCCAAGAAACCGTGTTGGCTTTTGGGCAATATGAAAATAAAATTTATTGCACCTTAATGTATTTTATAGACAATGAGATACATCATAGAGGGCAAGGTTACGTTTATCTCAGGGCATTGGGGTTGGAGCCACCCTATTTTTGGGAGCATTAATGTATGTGTTTTGTTAAACACGATTTGCAATAGACAATCATTTAACAGTTTAAAGCTCCGAGCAAACTATACTTATTGTGGTTGTGACCTTTCACAAGAAAGGTCAGGGTAGGCATGAGGAAGCCTATGATTTATCATCTTAATTAAGTACAATTTTAGATAAAAAAATCCCCTAAGTACAATGCACTTAGGGGATTTTGTTTTGGCTTGGTGGTGATTTTAGCCATTAATCCAGTTAGACACCTCTTCCTTACTTGGATTGGGTACATCTAGTTTTAGTTTTTTCTTTTTTCCGCATACATCGTTGAAAAGTTTGTTAGGGTTTAACCCCTTCAACTGTTCAATGGTATGGATGTTTAATTCTCTGATGGCTGGAATAAGACCTGGGTTTATTCCCAATTCAATAAAGTCTTCATCAGATGCTATTTTTATCTTTTTCTCTGGTTTCATTTGAGGGAAAAACAAGACTTCCTGAATGGTGCTTTGGTCTGTAAGCATCATGCAAAGTCGGTCTATTCCAATACCTAAGCCGGATGTTGGTGGCATGCCATATTCGAGGGCACGAAGAAAATCTTCATCCATGGCCATGGCCTCGTCATCTCCTCTTTGCGCCAACTTGAGTTGATCTTCAAATCGCTCTCTTTGGTCTATAGGGTCGTTCAATTCGGTATATGCATTTGCAATCTCTTTACCATTGACAAATAATTCGAATCTTTCCACAAGTCCCGGTTTGCTTCGGTGCTTTTTAGCAAGGGGAGTCATTTCTATTGGATAGTCTGTGATATAGGTTGGTTGGATCAGGTGTTCTTCCACCTTCTCTCCAAAGATTTCATCAATCAACTTGCCTTTGCCCATGCTATCATCGACCTCAATATCCATTTCATTACATAGCGCCCTGAGTTCTTTTTCGTCCATTTGACTGACATCTATTCCGGTATATTCCTGAATAGATTCAAACATTGACAATCTTCTATAAGGTCCTTCAAACTCTATTACCTTATCCCCAACTTTTGCTTGTGTCGTACCCAATACCCGGTTTGCAATTTTAGCAATTAAGTCTTCCACCATTTCCATCATCCAGATGTAGTCCTTATAGGCCACATAAATTTCCATGGATGTAAATTCCGGATTGTGGGTTCTGTCCATGCCCTCATTACGGAACATTTTACCGATTTCATAGACCCCTTCAAAACCACCTACAATTAGTCGCTTTAGGTAAAGCTCATTGGCTATCCTAAGGAATAATGGGGTGTCTAAGGCATTGTGATGAGTTTCAAAAGGTTTTGCAGCAGCTCCTCCATGTACTTGTTGCAAAATAGGGGTCTCCACTTCCATCCAGCCATGGTCATCAAAATAATTTCTCATGGTGGAAATGATTTTGGACCTTGTGACGAAGGTTTCTTTTACCTCAGGGTTAACAATAAGGTCTACATACCGTTGTCTGTACCTAAGCTCAGGATCTGTAAATCCATCAAATACATTGCCTTCATCATCTCTTTTTACCACCGGGAGAGGCTTTACTGATTTAGATAATAAAGTGAACTCCTGAACATGTAAAGAAATTTCACCGGTTTGAGTAGTGAAAATAAAGCCTTTGAGACCTATAAAATCCCCTATTCCTAAAAGCTTCTTAAACACTTTGTTGTAAAGGGTTTTGTCTTCATCAGGGCAAAGGTCATCTCTCCTTACGTAAATCTGAAGCCGACCCGTGCTGTCTTGAATTTCTGCAAAACTTGCAGAGCCCATGATTCTTCTGGTCATTAGTCTACCGGCAATAGTAATTCCCTTATAATCGTTTTTGCGATTGTTGTAGTTTTGATGGATGTCTGCGGCCGTGGCATTGATCGGAAAGGAGAGTGCCGGATAGGGGTCTATTCCCAAATTCAGTAATGCCTCCCGGTCTTTTCTTCTTTCTATCTCCTGTTCGTTCAGTAATTGCATGGGTAAATATTTGTTATGCTATTTTTAGATTTTTTCTTCTCAAAATTTCATTATCGACCATCGTTTTTTCTTTTATAACCTGGTCAGAAATTCCTGAATTTTCCTTAATTCTCCTACCAAGGTAAGGGAGCACTTCCTTTACCGGTCCATAGGGTACATATTTGACCACATTATAACCTGCATTGGCCAAATTAAAACTTATATGGTCACTCATTCCATAGAGTTGGGAGAAATAAAACCTCCTGTCCCCCTTTTTCAAACCATGCAATTCCATTAACTCTGCAAGTATGGTATTGCTCAATTCATTGTGGGTCCCGTTAACAAGGTAAATTCTCTGTTTATTATTGATGCAAAATTGCAATGCTTTATTAAATGCATTGTCTGTTGCTTCTTTCGTTGCATGGATGGGGTCAGGATAGCCTTCCTTTTTTGCCTTCTGTCTTTCTTTTTCCATGTATGCCCCTCTTACAAGTTTTACCCCAAGATAAAAGCTATTGGCTACTGCTTCATGATGGGCATCTCTTAACCTTCTGCTCATGACCTTTCTGTACATCTGGAAGGTGTTATAAATGATTGCTTCTTCCTTATTGTATGTTTTCATGGCCTCTAGTATCCAGTGATCTGTTACTGCTTGAAACCAGCTTTCCTCACCATCCACCATTAGCTTCACTCCGGATTTCGATGCAGCTTCACAGAGCTTAAACACTCTTTCTTTCGCCTCATCAATTCTTTTTCTCTCTTTAGGTAAAAGCTCTTGTTTGCTTTGAACTTTGGCTAATATTGAAGAGGGGGCTATGCCCGAAACCTTGAAGACGGCAAAAGGGATCAAAGCATTGCCCTTGGCCTTATGGATCGAATTTAGAATTTCTTCCATTGTCGCCTCTAGGATGTGATCTTCTTCTTTCCCTTCAACTGAATAATCCAACACAGAACTTACCCCATACTTGCCTAAACTTTCTACAGTTTTTTGTGAAGTTTCAAAACTTTCTCCACCACAAAACTGCTCGAATATCGTTCTTTTTAGAGGTGCTTTTATAGGTAATCCAAGGTTTAAAGAGATTTTGACAAAGAAAATCCCCAGCCTTACTATAAAAGGGTATCTCATCAACCGATAAAGCTTTTGCATTCTCTTAAGATCATTGATGCTAAGGTGAGCAAAAGCTATTTTTAGATTGTCGAAAGAAAATCCAAGTTTTATTCCCATTTTCAGTGCGCAAAGATATCAAAAAAACAACTAATGAGAGGGGTTAAAGTTTGATTTATCATCAAGCTAATACTTTTCCTCCTAGATTATTGCTTCAGAATGGCTAATTTTAAAAATATTCCAAGTATTTGATGTACACTCAAATATACAATTTTATCATGCTTTTATGAAAGCTTAATGTGAGGGTGTATCATTCATTCTTTAAAATTGACCTTTATGTGTAAAATGAATTTGAGAAATCCTTCTTTAAGCAGGTTTGTCTTTGGGTTACTTTTTCTTGTCTTTTTTTTGCTGATAGAATATTCTATGGCCCAAACTGAGAAAGTAATTTTGGATACAGATATGGGTTCTGACTGTGATGATGTGGGAGCCATGGCGCTATTGCATCATTTTGCTGACCAAGGTAAGGTGGAAATCCTAGGGGTCATATTTAGCTCCGGAAAAATCCCTTTTGGGGTAGGAATAATTGAGGCGATCAATGTCTATTATGGAAGAAACCAAATTCCTATTGGTGCCAGCCATGACTTGAGTTTTGGGGATCCTAAAGATAAAATGCAAGCTGAAAAACTTGCCAAGGATACAGCAGCTTATAAAAATACATTGATTCATAACCATGATGCTTTCGAACAAACCAAATTGAATAGGAAATTGCTCGCTGAAGCGCAAGATAATTCCATAACTTATATTACCATTGGACATACCAAGGGTTTGTATGAATTGTTAAGGTCCATTCCTGACAACATATCACCTTTGAACGGTTATGATTTGGTGAATAAGAAAATTAAAAGATGGGTGGCTTTGGGTGCTTTGGGAGCTTCGAATGAAAACGTTGGAGCGGTAAAAGATTGGAATTTTTACAAAAATAATTCAGCAATCTATACAGATTTTTTAATAGACCAATTTCCAAAACCTGCTTACTTCGTGGATGCCGGAGCCAAAGTTTATACAGGGAAGTCCTTGGACACGCTAAGTGCAGGTAATATTTTAAGAACCGCCTACAGGGATTGGCTATGGAATATGGAGAAGAAAACTTTAATAGAGCAAAGGCCGAGTTGGGATCTTGCTACAGTATATTATGCAGTTATGGGCCCGGATAAGTTTTTTGAAGAATTGGCACCCGGGGTTCTGGTATTTGATTTGAAGGAGGGGAGTCGTTGGGTAAGGCATCGTGTAAATCCCCTCCATCATTTTATTCTTCAGAAGCAAGGAAATGATAGGGACTTTGCAAAAATCTTAAATACCGCCATTGCTGCTAAACCCTTAAATACTACTCTCAAATGAATTCAAGGTTTGGATTATTTATAGTTTTATTGTTCTGGTTTTCCACATCTTTAATTTATGGTCAAAGTTTTGAAAACCAATCAGTTTTAACAAAGGATCAATTTCATTTTCTGGAAGAACTTACCCTCTCAGTATTGGAAGCCTCCCGAATATACCCCAAGCAATTCATTTCTGATGATTTTGGAGCAAATAATACCGGAGGTATATTGATTAGGCCCGGAGGAAGGAATGCCTATCCCAGTTTTTGGATCAGAGATTATGCCATGGCCTTAGAAACGGGGATGATTTCGGCATCTGAACAAAATCACATGCTGATGCTTACAGCAAAAACTCAAGCTGGGAATACCTGGATTACAAAAGGCGGAAGTATGGTTCCTCTGGGAGCGATTGCAGACCATATTAGAATAGATAATAGTCTTCCAATATATTTTCCGGGGACTTATAGTGTTGTTGAGCAGGGGATAGAAAAATGGGGGACACTGCCTCCCTACGGAGATCAATTTTTGTTTGTTCATATGGCATATACGTATATTAAAGAAGTTGGTGAGCTTTCTATTCTTTCCGAAAAAATCAATGGGTTTTCATTGATTGACAGATTAGCCTTGGCTTTTCAGGTTCCTCCGGCAGAGCCGATAGACCATTTGGTCTTTGCTTCTGAAAAATTTAGAGGAGTAGATTTTGGTTTTAGAGATGCAATTCATATGACTGGAAAGTTATTGTTTCCTTCTTTACTTAAGTTCAGGGCAGCAAAAGAGCTTGCTGAACTCTATTCCTTAATGGGCAATGCAAAAGAGCGCTTAAAATACGAGCGAATAGCTACCAAAATAAAAGAAGCGATTCCGGTGGTATTCAATGATGAAAGTGGTTTTTTAAAAGCTTCCACCAAGCATAGTTCTCAACCCGATGTTTGGGGAACTTCTTTGGCAGTATATTTAGGTGCTTTAGAAGGTGAAGGTCTAGTCTGTGCTAGCGAAGTGTTGGCAGCTGCTTATAAAAAAGGAACCATTAGCTATCGAGGCAATATTAGACATGTGCCCTTAGATCAAGATTTTGATGAAAAGAATGTCTGGGAAAAATCCCTTGTTGCAAAAAACACTTACCAAAATGGGGCGTTTTGGGGTACACCTACAGGCTGGGTAGCATTTGCCATCAATTTAAGTAGCCCTCAATTGGCACGGGAACTAGCTACGGAATACATAAGTGAGCTTAAAGAAAATGATTTTCGAAAAGGAGAATCTTTTGGTGCTCCCTATGAATGCTTTGATAAAAAGGGGGGTACGCAAAATCCCGTTTACCTCACATCTGTTGCATGTCCTCTTGTAGCATTCAGAAGGATGGAGGGTATAGAACCGTAGAAAATGCTTTTAAAAAGTGATGTTTTAATAATTATAAGAACTTGAGTGTAAGGGGGTATAGATAATTGTTGGCTGAATTAATTTCAATTCCATTTGGTTTAAATTGCTGTTTTTCAGCATATTGAGTGGTTTAGGGGGGTGTTGAAGGGCTATTTAGACCCTATGAATAGGAGATTAAAATTTAAAAAAGTGAATAACTATTTGATTTTTAAAGGTGGAAGGGTTACATTTGACGCATGAAAAATTTCGCAGCTACGTATTTTAGCTTCTTTTACTTTTACTTTCGTCCCCAAGGTCGAATCGGAGCTGCGTATTGTCTTGATAAAAAATAAAAAAAGATAAATCACATAGAAGCCCGATTCGAAAGAGTCGGGCTTTTTTATTTTAATATTAAACCGAAGAATAAGGAAATGGAAAATCACTTACAAACAAAAGACTGGGGTTTAGGCCTTAACAATGAGCACCTGATTATTGCAGGACCATGTAGTGCCGAAACTCCTGAGCAGATCGAGAAGGTTTGCCAAGACATGATCACCGCCAATGTTATCCCTGATGTGTTCAGAGCAGGTATTTGGAAGCCAAGAACCAGACCGGGAAGTTTCGAAGGTATCGGAGAAGATGGATTGAAGTGGATGGAAATCGTACGTGAAAAACTTAATATTCCTATCACCACAGAGGTAGGGAATGCAGCACACGTAGAAATGGCTTTGAAGCATGATGTAGACATTCTTTGGATTGGAGCTAGAACTACTGTAAACCCTTTCGCAGTTCAAGAGATTGCAGACGCTCTTAAAGGTGTGGATATTCCTGTAATGGTGAAAAACCCAATGAACCCTGATCTTGAACTTTGGAGAGGTGCATTGGAAAGGCTTCAAGCTGTAGGAATTAATAAGCTTGCTGCAATCCACAGAGGGTTCAGTGATGCTTATGACAAGAAATTCCGTAACAAGCCTAACTGGTCTATGCCGATTCATTTGAAAAGGTTATGGAAAGGAATGCAAGTAATCAATGATCCTAGTCATATTGTAGGTAACAGGAAAGGAATTCTTGAAACATCTCAACGTGCGATTAATTTCGGTTTAGATGGTTTAATGATTGAAACACACCATGATCCTGATAATGCATGGAGTGATGCCAAACAACAAGTAACTCCTCAGCAACTTAGGGATATTTTGGACAAAATTGATTTCAAACATCCTGTAGAAAATGAGCATCCTTCAGAAAAACTTCAAGATTTAAGAAATGCTGTTGATCACCTAGATGACCAATTGCTAGATCTTTTGGCCGAGAGATTTGCTATTATTGATCAAATTGGTGCACACAAACGTGAAAATAATCTAACTGTTTTTCAGGCAGATCGCTGGAAGCAAGTGATGGAATCCAGAACCAAGAATGGTGTGGACAAAAACCTTAGCGAAAAATTCATGAAAGAATTACTTTATTGCATTCATGAAGAATCTGTAAAGCGTCAAGAAAAAAAATTACGAGAAGACATTTCTGAGAAGAAATCAGTTTGATGCTTAAGCCCGTTTTTATTCTTAAATAATAAAAGCTGATAAGGTTTCCATACATCATCCCTTGCCTTGACCTTAGGAAGGGATAATCCCCACAAAGGAGTTAATCCTTTTGGAAGAATTGGTACACATTATCAGAGGTTGGATGTCAAGAGTTTATTAAGCTTGTTCATTCGGTTTATTTTTAAGGGATAAAAACGGGTTTAATTTTTACCTTTACAAAAAAACAGATTTTGGAAACAATTATATTTTCTTCCCGAATAGCACAGGATTTGACACGATTCCTTGATTCAAAAAAATACTCCAAGCTTGGAGTTATCATGGACAGCAATACAGTCAAACACTGTTACCCTTTGGTTTCAACCCATCTTCCGGAACATTCAAGTTTTATATTTGAAGCAGGAGAAGTGAACAAAACCCTAGATACATGTGTGAAAATTTGGGATTGGATGACGGAGAATAGCTTTGACCGTAAAACCCTTATACTCAATATTGGGGGTGGAGTGACCGGAGATATGGGGGGCTTTTGTGCCAGTACTTATAAAAGAGGGATACGCTTTATTAATCTGCCAACTACCCTATTGTCTCAAGTGGATGCCAGTGTTGGAGGGAAGCTAGGAATTGATTTCAAAGGTTTCAAAAACCATATAGGTGTATTCAATCAGCCTGAAGGGGTTTTAATAGGAGAAGAGTTCTTGGGTACCCTTCCTGAGCCTGAACTGCGATCCGGCTATGCTGAAGTAATCAAGCATGGGCTGATCAGGAATGTAAACTATTTTAATAGCCTAAAAACCGAAAATTGGCAGGCTCAATCTTGGAAGGATATTATCTCTGTATCTGTAGGAATCAAAAGAGATGTTGTTGACAAGGACCCAAAAGAAGATGGTTTAAGAAAAATCTTAAATTTCGGCCATACCATAGGGCATGCTGTAGAGTCTTACTATCTTGACACCCCTTTCCATTTATTACATGGGGAGGCCATAGCAATTGGCATGATCGCTGAAGCTTACCTTTCCCATAAATTTTTACGATTACCAAAGGAAGAACTTGGGATTATACAGGAGAATCTTTTGGCAGTATTTGGAAAAATTCAAATTGATAAAAAAGGCTTTGATACCATCATAGACCTGTGTTTCCAAGACAAGAAAAACGAAGGGAATGCGTTGAATTTTTCTCTGCTCAAAAGAATTGGAGAATGTGATTTCAATATAGTAGTAGGGAGAGAGGCAGTTGCAGAGGCCTTGGATTATTACAATCAATTGTCCAATTGATTGGTGGACTTTTTCCCACTGTTGTGCTAAACCTAAATTTCAAGCTTTATAAAGTTCATGAATACTATTGTACTGCCTAAAAAAGAATCATTTGGTCAAATCCAAATACCATTGCCCTCCTCAAAAAGTGAAAGCAACAGGGTTTTAATCATTGATGCCCTTACCAAAGGAGAAAATAAACTGTCTAACCTTGCTGAAGCAAGGGATACCCAAACAATGATCCGGCTCCTAAGAGATGACCCGGAAACATTAGATGTGTTGGACGCCGGAACGACGATGCGGTTTTTGACAGCTTATGCAGCCTTAAATAACAAGCAAAAGATTATGACAGGTACTCCACGAATGTGTGAGCGACCCATTGGGATTTTGGTAGATGCCTTGAGAGATCTCGGTGCTAATATCAATTACCTCAAAAAGGAAGGCTACCCTCCATTGTCCATAGAAGGTTTTTCAGGTCAAAAAACAAGTGAGATAGAAATTAGAGGAGATGTAAGTAGTCAGTATATTTCTGCGTTGCTAATGAACGCCCCTTTATTACCGCAAGGATTGGTATTAAACCTTACCGGTAAAATTGGTTCGAGGACCTATATCACCATGACCTTGGAATTAATGAAGGAATTCGGTGTGGATTATATTTTTGAAGGAAGCAGAATTGAAATAAAGCCCGGTGCGTATGTTCCAACCACCTTTGCTGTAGAAAGCGATTGGTCGGGGGCAAGCTACTGGTTTAGCTTATTGGCCTGTGCAGATGAAGGTGAGCTTTTCCTTAAAGGACTTAAGGCAGATAGCTTGCAGGGAGATGCTATGATTGTAGGGATAATGGACCAATTAGGCGTTCAAAGTGAATTTCAGGAGACTGGCATATCCCTTAAGAAAAAAGAAGTTCGTGGTTTGCCAAGCTTCGATTTTACACATTGCCCGGACTTGGCGCAGACAGTAGCTGTCACTTGTGCCTTAATAGGACAAACATCAGAGTTTTCAGGCTTGGAAAGTTTGAGGATTAAAGAAACGGACCGTATTGATGCCTTGCAAAAAGAATTGGCAAAAATTGGGGCTTTGTTAGAAGAACGAAAAGAGGGTGTTTTCACACTAGTACCCGCCACAAAAATACCTGCAAAGGTAAAGGTGGCTACATATGATGACCATAGGATGGCCATGGCATTTATGCCATTAATTACCAAAACTGCCTTGGAAATTGAAGAACCAGATGTGGTCAATAAATCCTATCCAAGTTTCTGGAAACATTGTGCTTTACTGGGTATTCAGCCAAAGCACAGTAATGACTAACACAGGATAGGTGTTGTGTTATAAAGCAAACATACTGTGGTTATGTTGGATGGTTTCTACCATGCCTTGACTTTTGATCCTACCTTTTAAATCTAAATTTTGAAAACAAAAATGAAAATAGCAATACAGGGCGTTTTGGGCTCCTTTCACCATCAGGTTGCCCAGCAATATTTTGGAGAAGATATTGAGGTTTTTGGTTTCAATACTTTTGAAGAAGTAGCCAAAAGTGTTGCATCCGGAGCTGTGGATGTGGCTGTAATGGCCATAGAGAATTCAATTGCTGGTGCCATATTGCCCAATTATGACATCATCGATCGCCATGAACTTTACGTTGCTGATGAATATTATTTACCCATCTCTCATAATTTAATGGCGCTTCCTGGACAGCAACTTGCTGACATTAAAGAGGCCAGGTCACATCCAATGGCCTTGTTGCAATGCAAGAATTTCTTCGCAAAGCATCCGGGGATTCAACCTATCGATGATGTGGACACGGCCTATATCGCAAAGATCATTTCCGAACAAAAAATAAAAGGTTTGGCTGCAGTGGCAAGCGTGAAAGCTGCAGAATTTTATGGTTTGGAAATGTTGGCTGAAGACATTCAGACCATAAAAAATAATTTTACAAGGTTTATCATTCTGCAAAAGGACAAACCCCAACATGAAACAACTCCTACTAAAGCAAGCCTAAAAATCACCATAAAAAATCAAAAAGGTGGTCTTGCAAAACTGCTCACTGTATTGAGTGACAATGACCTTGATTTAACAAAAATACAATCCATACCGGTGATGAGTAAGCCGTGGGAATATTCATTTTTTATCGATACACTTATTGCTGATGAGGCTAAGTTTAATAAGGCCATGGAGTTAATTGCCACTAATTATGGGGCTGTGAAAATTTTCGGTACTTATCAAAGTAGAAAATAATGAAAGGATTTTCGGACAGACTCGGAGAGGTTCAGGAATACTATTTCTCCAAAAAGCTCAAAGAAGTTCAAAAACTCAGGGAAAGTGGGAAGCCCATTATTAATATGGGTATAGGGAGTCCTGATCTCCCCCCGGATAAAAGCGTTATTGAGGCGTTGAAGCAGACGGCTGATTCTTCATCCGGACATGGATATCAATCTTACCAAGGAACTCCTGAGTTAAGAAATGCGATTTCAGCCTTTTATGATAGAAATTATCAGGTGTCGCTAGATCCTGGTTCTGAAGTTTTGCCTTTAATGGGGTCGAAAGAAGGGATCATGCATGTTTCAATGGCTTTCCTAAATGAAGGGGATGAGGTTCTCGTTCCCAATCCGGGATATCCTACTTATACTTCTGTGACCAAATTACTTAATGCCATTCCTGTTTATTATTCGCTGAACGAAGCGGATAATTGGGCGCCTGATTGGGAGGAATTGGAAGCAATGAATCTTTCTAAAGTGAAGTTGATGTGGGTAAATTACCCTCATATGCCTACAGGAGCCAATGGGAATGATGCTTTGTTTAAGAAGTTGATTGAATTTGCTAAAAAACACAATATTCTTTTGGTACATGACAATCCCTATAGCTTTATTTTAAATGATACCCCAAAAAGTATATTGGCAATTCCGGAGGCAAAGGACCATGCTTTAGAGTTAAACTCCTTAAGCAAAACCTTTAATATCCCGGGATGGAGAGTTGGAATGCTTGCCGGTCGAAAAGATTATTTGGAGGCGGTTTTAAGAGTGAAAAGCAATATGGATTCAGGAATGTTTTTGGGATTACAGGCCGGAGCTGTAGCTGCCCTTAATCTAAATCAGTCTTGGATCAAGAACATGAATGCCCTATACGCCCGAAGAAAAGCTTTGGTTTTGGAAATGGCAACATTATTGCGTCTGGAAGTAAACGAAGATGCTGTAGGCATGTTTGTTTGGGGGAAAGTGCCTGAAGGTAAAAAAGCTACAGAAATTGTGGATCAATTGCTTTATGATTATGATATTTTCATTACTCCAGGTTTAATATTTGGAAGCAATGGGGCTTCATATGTTCGGTTTTCTTTGTGCATAGATGAAAGTAAAATTAAAGAAGCCATTGCAAGGTTAAAAAAACACTAAACGCTATGAAAAAGATACATATCATAGGATTGGGATTGTTGGGAGGTTCTTTTGCCCTGGCAACAAAAAAAGCAAAACCTGAAATGGAGATCACAGGTTTTGATAGCGACGAGCAAAATATAGCAATTGCTTTGGAAATGGGACTTATTGCTAAATCTCTTTCCGTTCCGGATAAGGATACGGATTTGGTGATTTTAGCAACACCAGTTGATACTTTATTTGATCTTTTGGTTAAAACCTTGGATCAAATTGGTGAGCATACCCTTGTAATGGATTTTGGGTCTACCAAAGACCAGCTTTGCCGTCAAATTACTGAGCACCCTAAAAGAGCTCAATACTTGGCAGTGCATCCAATTGCGGGTACTGAAAATTCAGGTCCCAAGGCAGCAAAGGAAGACCTTTTTGATGGGAATGTGATGATCATTTGCGAAATGGAAAAAACAGATGTACACCTTAAGGGGATGGCCTATGATATTTTTGATGCGCTCAACCTCAGGTTGCGCTTTATGGACCCAAAAGATCATGACCTTCATCTTGCTTTTGTTTCACACCTTTCTCACGCAACCTCCTTCGTCTTGGGGAAAACGGTTATTGATAAAACCGCTGATGAAAGAAATATTCTGGACATGGCAGGAAGTGGCTTTGCTTCCACAGTTAGGCTGGCCAAAAGCTCTCCCGAAATGTGGGGCCCTATTTTTATTGAAAATAAAACCAATGTGCTTGAAGCCCTGGATAGCTATATTGACCATCTTGCAGCCTTCAGAGATAAAATAGAAGCAGGTGATATTCAGGGTTTGAAGGATGAAATGTTAGAGGCCAATAAAATTAGAAATATTCTGAATTTCACAGAATAAGCCGAAAGAATTGGATTAATTGTTTATTAATTGTGGTTTTGTTGTAAATTGGTGCATATGCATTTGACCATAAATTCTGAATTCGCGACATTAAAGGAGGTAATTGTCCATAGACCCGGGCGAGAAATTGATCGTTTGACACCCTATAACAAACACTTGCTTTTGTTTGAGGACGTTCCCTATCTGGAAGAAATGCAAAGGGAGCATGATGTTTTTACCAAGCTGATCCGTGAAAAGTGTGGGGCGGAGGTTTACTATTTCGATAAATTATTGGGAGATATCCTTTCCGATGACAAATTAAGATATGAGTTAATAAGGGAGGCTTTGGCTGTTTCCAGACTGGATCACCTTACCGATGAATTATTGGGTGTACTCACCCAAGAACAATGCGTACAAGCCTTGATTGCCGGAATTAAAGTTCATGAGGTCAGGGGCAGTGTAAGTTCGAATGCTTTGGCAGACTTATTGGATCTGGCTTTTTTAATTCCGCCATGCCCCAATTTGTATTTCCAACGGGATACCGCAGCCATTTTACCCGGTGGAATTGTTTTTTCAAGCATGCGTTTGGCGGAGCGTCAAAGAGAGGCCAATATGGTCCGTAAGATTTTTGAGAATCATTCCATATTCAAAAACAAAATTCATCAAATTTATCCGGGGACATCAAACAATCATAACCATTCCATAGAGGGTGGTGATGTTATCATTCTTTCAGACAAGGCAGCAGCCATAGGCTGTTCAGAGAGAACGGATGAAAAGGCGGTTTACCATGTGGCCAAAAGCTTAATTGCCGATGGCCCCATCGAAAGGGTGTATGAAGTTCACCTTCCTAAAAAGAGAAATTTCATGCATTTGGATACGGTTTTCACCATTTTAGATAAAAATAGGGTCCTAACCTACCCTGATGCACTTCAGGCAGTTCAGCACATCTCTGTTTATACCAGAAAAGAGGATAAAAGTGAGGTTGTAAATATTAAACGGACGGTTTTAAAAAGCACCTTACGGGAAGTGCTCAAAAAGGAAATTGACAATTTGGAAATAATAGGTACTGACAAGGTAAATCAAGAATATGCCTTAAGAGAACAATGGTTTGATGGGGCTAATGTATTTACAATTGGTCCCGGACAGGTCATTTCTTACAACCGAAACAAGCACACCAACCAGGCTTTGAGAGATTATGGAATAGAAGTGTTTGAAATGCCTTCATCAGAACTTTCCAGAGGTCTTGGAGGACCTAGGTGTATGAGTTTACCTATTGCCAGGTCTGAGGGTTAAAGATGATTTTAAAGCCTTTAGTTTATTAGAAGCTATCGAAGAATGACCGTCTTCGTGAAACCTTTAAGTCTCGCAAGATGTTTGATTTCACTCGAATGTCTATGTTATAGGATGTAAATCTTCCAAAGGGAACCCAATTGACATTCATTTGCCAGCAGTGTAAATCTCTGGCCATACCTATCATGGTTTGGGTGATTTCGGCAGTTGAAAGATCATACCCACTGCTGAAATTTATCTTCCATTTATCCGACAGGCTGATATCCCCGGATATATTAATGGCTTGGGTAACATTTTTAGTTCCTGTGGCTGCTTTACTATAACTTAAATTATAACTATAAGTCATGTTCCAAGGAATGGACCAATCAATATACTGGCTTGGGTCATTCGCAATTCGATTGATTTCATTTTCTACAAAATCATTCATCTGGCCACCTTGGTTTAAGAAGTCATTGGTAAGCTCATCCCTAACTTCCCCGGGGGATTTTTCTGTCTTACTTGGATTAAAACTTCCATTGATATTAAGAGATGCCCTTCTTATTGTACCAAGTCCTTGTCCATTTTTCCAAGCAAAATTATTTACCCTAGCCGTGGTGACTTCTTCTCCATTGGTATAGGTTCCTGTGGCATAGGGGTCCAGTGTTGTGCTTAAGTTTACAGATAGTTTTTTGTCAAAAAGTGAAGTTCTGGTGCTGAAACTAATAGGTGCCAGATTAAAAGAGTCTGCAGCAAAGTTGTAATTGGTTGAGATATTAAGAGATTGAAGTATCGGGACTTTTTTCGTTGTAGCTTCTGCTGTGTCACTTTCAGTTTTCACCTTTGCCTCTAAAACATTCCTAATGCTTATGTTTAAAGATTTTGATTCTCCCAGAGGAGCACCTCCATAGATAAAGCCTGAATACCTAGAGAGGCGTCGTAAGGTGCCACTGGCATCTGTTTGAACTTCTTGGTAATACCCGTATTTGGGGTCAGAAAAGTCCGGTGTACTAGAGAATCCGAATGAAGGTTGCATATGATGTCTAATGGCTTCAATTTTTGATCCTTTTTTAAAGGTATAGAAACCATAGATATTTGTAGAAAGGTTAAAAGAGCTGTTGTAATAATTTACTCTATTAAATCCACTTTCTAGAATTTGATCCAGCCTTTCTTCTTGAGGGTTGTAGTAGTAATTTATTCTCTCTAAGTACCAAAGTTCAGTAAAGTTCATCGAGGCGGTTCCTGTAAAGAACCGAAAAAGACTAAAGTTGGAAGAAATAGGTACCGTATTTCTGAAGCCATTGTCGGCGTTTCTTAACAGTTCAGGTAAATTGGCAAATGAAAAAGGTATTACATCCGGAGTGGAGGTTTCTCCTAGTTCTTCGAGCTCCTGTTGGAGGCCGGGGTCTACTCCCAATTCCGTAGTAATTTCATTATTGATAGAGTTTTGGGCATTGAAATTCCACGATACATTTAAGGTTTTAAGTGGTTCAAATTTGACGTTCTTAAAGGGGTTTTGCCGATTCATGTTTACAGCTATGTCAGGAAGGAGAAGATTTACTTCGTCAGTTACCTGATTTTGAGAATGCCTTAAGTTTGCGGACATACTAAACGGTGTACCTGTAAAGGTCTTGCTGTAAGAGATATTTGAAGAAAAATCAGACTGTTGGTTTTGTATAAAATTACCCTGATTTAGGATATTGTCATTATAGGATTTGGTACCGAAGTTAGCAGATGCAGAAAATCTGGAATTGCCTCTGGTTTCAGGGGTGTGGTTCCACCTAAACCAAAAAGCATTGTACTCTAGGGGTACTTCTGCAGTTTCCGGGCTTTTAAATTTTTGATAATCAATATTTAATCCACCTTTGTATCGGTATCTTTTGTTGTAGACTGAGGCTGTTTTTAATCCATATCCTCCTTTGGAATAGACCTCACCGGTAACCCTTGTATGGACATAGTCATTGAAAGCAAAGTAATACCCAAAATCCCTTAAAAAGAAACCTCTCAACTGTTCTTCACCATAGGAAGGAAAGATTATGCCGGATGCTTTTTCTTCAGGAGTATCAGGAATCACTCCAAACGGAAGCCCTAGGGGGGTCGGGATATTGTTAAAATACAAGTTAAAAGGGCCGGATATTATGTGTTTGCCACGTACTGATTTTATTTTGGAGGAGGAGATGTGCCAATGAGGTTCCACCAAGTCACAAGTAGTATAGAAACCCTTACTTAGGTAAACGGAGCCTTCATTGTCTTTTTTTACAACAGCTCCTCTTAGAAGTCCTTCATCTTGTTGCGTTACCACATCTGTAATAATGGCTTTCTGACTTTTGAAGTTATAGCGCATCTCTTTGCGGATTTCATACACACTATTGCCTTCTTTAAACATGGGTGTACCCTGAAAAACGCCAAGACTATCTTTAAGCCCAGAAGCGTAGAGTTCATTCTTTTTCCAATCTATGGCGATATAATCTGCATCTAAACGAATATTTCCATACTCAAACCATGCACCTTTGTACAGAAACACTTTATTTTGCGCAAAGTCTGAAACGATACTGTCTTCGGCGTAATAATTGATTGTGGTTTGGATGTCACCTTTTGGTTTATTTAGCGTAGTATCTAAATCAGATGGGCGGATGTTTAGAATGCTATCTGGAAGAACAGGTAAAAGGGTGTCAAGCCTGGCTTCAGGGGTCCCCAAAGTGTCAGGAGATGAGAGTTCTAGTTCAGAAGTTCTTTCATTGCCGGATTCTTGGGCCCACACAATATGCCCAAAGAAGGAGAGCATACAGAGGGAAAGAAAAACGTTCTTAATTATCTGCACCAATAATTTCTGTTTGCTATAAAAATCATTAAATTTTCGGTAAAGTTAAGGTTATTAACGTTTATGAAACGAACCAAAGTGAAAAATATTCTTTTAATTTCATCGCTCTTAGTAGCAATTGTTTTAGTGGGGTTTATTCCTTTCGAGGAAAAGAAAACAGAGTTTAAGTTAAGGAGGATCGTAATTGATGCCGGGCATGGAGGTAAGGATCCGGGAACACTTGGCAGAATGTCCAAAGAAAAAGACGTAGCACTTGCGATTGCATTAAAGGTTGGAGGCTATATAAATGAGTTGCTTCCGGACGTAGAAGTAATCTATACCCGAAAAACGGATGTTTTTATTGAGCTTAAAGAACGAGCAAATATTGCCAATAGAAACAGGGCGGATCTCTTTGTATCCATCCATTGTAATGCCATCAATTCGACCAAAGCCTTTGGTACGGAAACCTATGTGATGGGAAATAAAAATTTCAATGCTAATTTTGAAATTGTTAAAAGAGAAAATGCCGTAATTTTACTTGAGGACGACTACCAAGAGAATTATGAAGGTTTTGACCCTAAATCTCCTGAATCCTATATTATGTTTAATTTGATGCAGAAAGCCTATTTTGCAAATAGCCTTTCATTGGCAGGGAAAATTGAAAAAGATTTTTCTACACGGGTAAACAGGCATTCGCGGGGAGTAAAACAAGCTCCATTCTATGTGTTATGGACCACCAGTATGCCAAGTGTTTTGATTGAAACAGGATTTTTGTCTAATCCATCAGAGGAAAAATACCTTAATAGTAAGAGTGGGCAGACCTATGTTGCCTCGGGGATTTTTAGGGCGATTAAGGCATATAAGGAGGAATTGGAGGCTATTTGATTGGAATTTTATGGCAAAATTTATTGAATATACTGCCATAATTGAAGGTCACATGTATTTTATTGCCGAAAATTGGTAAATTTGGTTAGTAGAAATTGTGAGTGAAAGTTGAGATAAATATTCAAATGACAGATAAAGAATTAAACGCTCTTGTATCTTTATTGGATGATGGTGATCAGGAAATAAAGGAACATGTTAGGGATAAAATACTCTCTCTGGGTAATCAGATCATACCTTTTCTTGAAAATAAATGGGAAGGCTCCTTCAATCCTGAACTGCAAAAAGAGATAGAGGAAATTGTCCATGACATGCAATTGAACTTGCTGAAAGAAAGGTTGAGCAATTGGAAAAATTCTCAAGAAAGAGAATTGTTGGAAGGTTTATGGATTGTCAATACTTACTTATATCCGGATTTAGAGTTTGATCAATTGAATGCTTTGATGCAGCAAATTTATTTCGACGTTTGGACAAATTTCAAGAATGAATTGTCCGTTTACGATAAAATTAAATTGATCAACAATGTGCTGTTTAATGACTTGAAATTTTCAGCCAATACTAAAAATTTTCATAGCCCGGCCAATAGCATGCTTAAAACAGTGTTAGAGACCAAGAAAGGCAATCCCATAAGCCTTTGCTCAGTTTACCTGTTGGTGGCGAAAAAACTAGGGCTCCCTGTTTATGGGGTTAACTTACCTAATCTTTTTGTGTTGACTTACCAGTCAGGAAAGTTTAATTTTTATATCAATGCCTTCAACAAGGGGCTTATTTTTACCAAACAGGATATCAACAATTATCTTGATCACCTAAAGTTGGATCCCAAACCTGAATATTATGAGCCGTGTGAAAACATTGAAATTATCAGGAGAGTAATCCGTAACCTTATATTCTCTTTTGAGAAAATAGGAGATTTAGATAAATCTAAAGAGGTCAATCAGCTACTGAAAATTGTGAATCAGACCTAAGGTTTAAGTTTTATATTGCAGCCAACAGCCCGGGTTACCATAGGGCTGGGGCGGTCCCTATTAATGATGTCATCCAATGCAGCTGAAAGATGATGCACGGTAGCGCTTTCCATTGCTTGTGCATTGTTGTCAATAGCCCCTCTATATGCGATACTATATCCGGTAGGCCCTGAAGTGATAATCACTACTTCAGGTATTTTTGATACCTTGGTCATTTTAGTAAATACTTGTTGAGTATCCATTAAAAAAGGAATATTATTGTTCTTGGCAAAGGGAAGAGTGCTAAGTTTTTCAGGGATTTCATTGTCTTCTCCGGCATTTGGATTTACCAAGGCAAAGGAAATATTTGAAGCAATATATTTTTCTTTTAAAGCTTTTATCCGGGAATTATAAAGTTTGGAATAAGGGCATTTCAGGGTATAAAAAATAAAAACTTGAGCTGTAGCTGATTTATTATTATCAAGGGAATATTCCTGATTGGTGATCGCGTCTACCATCTTAACATTGGAAACCTTTTGGCCAAAAATGGCCGTGGTCCAAAATATACTCATTACAAAACACCCCAAAAAAATCTTCATCTCTAGTTGTTTTATAACAAATATAGAAAAAATCACCATACGGTATAAGTAAGAATCATGTCGTTTTCAGAATAAGACATAACCTGATAATGATGATCTGAAAAATCTGAGCCATAAATTTTGCCTTTTATGATTTTATCATGGGCTGTAAAAGGCTCCAAAATTATATTTTGACGAAGGCTAATGCCTTTTTTTCCTTGACATTTATAGATACTTTCCTTAACAGACCAAGCCAAAGTGTATAAGAAAGGGTCTGATCCCAAAAACTCCATTTCGGAAGGATCTAAGTATTTTGGGCCTAATGGAACTGTTTTGTCTCTAACTCGTTCTAAATCTATGCCTACAGACATCTCTCTATGAAATATCGCGGCAGCATAGTCTCCATGGTGCGTGAGAGATACATGGCCTGAGTCATCCATGGCGTGGGACTTTCCATGATTGTCTTTATAAAATCCGGGATAGGGTAGGGATAGACTATCTAATGTATTCTTGATGGCCAGTCTTGCAGCTTTCCATTCTTTTCTTTTTTGAGGATGCCCTATATTTGCAAGTGAGAGCTTTTCCCTAAAACTCAAAAAGTCCATGGACGTGTTTTCGGAGGATTTAATATTGTTGATGGCAAAAGCAGATAAAGGACTAATTTTTTCTATTTTTGTTAACATAGTAACTTTAAGGCAACTGTATAGTAATTAGGTTCTGCAATATATGTCAAATATTCAAGTAAGTAAACTTAACACATTACGAGGGCACAATCATTCTGTTTTTGCCCTTGCCAATGGTTGCCAACCAAACCTTATTTACACCGGATCAGGAGATGGGATGGTTGTTGAATGGAACCTTTCAGAATTGGGAGATGGCCTTTTACTGGCCAAGCTGCCAAGCTCTGTATATGCCTTGGAAGTAGACAAACAGAGAAATGTCTTATTTATTGGCCAAAATAATGAGGGGATTCATGCCATTGATTTAAAAAGCAAAAAAGAAATTTGGTCGTTAAAAATCACCTCCCATCCGATTTTTGATATCAAAGTGCTTGACAACCTACTTTTGGTGGCAACAGGAGATGGGGTGTTGGTAGTAATAGATATTGAAGAACGTTCTCCCGTGAGGCACATTAAGATAAGCGATCAATCTTTGCGCGTTTTGGCAGTTGCCCCGAACCAAAAGCAAATAGCCGTAGGTGCCAGTGATCACTTGATTAAGGTTTTTGATACCCAAGATTGGTCACCATTAGCAAGAATGCAAGGGCATTTAAACTCCGTCTTTGCTTTGGCCTATAGTCCGGATGGGAAAACCATTGTAAGTGGTGGAAGGGATGCCTCACTTAAATTTTGGGATACTGAAAAATTTGAAATACAACAAAATATAGCTGCACATATGTATGCAATCAATTATCTTTCGTTCCGGGAAGATGGCAAGTATTTTGTGACTTGCAGCATGGACAAGTCCATTAAGGTATGGGATATGGAAGCGTTTAAGCTATTGAAAGTAATAGATAAAGCGAGGTATGTGGGGCATGGAACTTCAATTAATAAAGTTTTGTGGACCAAGAATAAGGATCAAGTAGTGGCGATCAGTGATGATCATACCGTTTCTGTTTGGGAAATAAATATTGGTCAATAACTTCCGGTCATAGATCGGCTAAATGACGAAAAAATGAAAATTACACCATTGGATATCCGTCAGAAGACCTTCGAAAAAAATTTCAGGGGCTATGATAAAGATGAAGTTTCAACCTTTTTGAGTTATTTGTCTCAAGAATGGGAAAAGCTTGTAGAAGAGAAAAATGCTCTTGAGATTAAATATGAGCATGCAGAAAAAGAAGCGTCAAAGCTTAGAGAGGTGGAGCAGTCACTTTTTAAAACATTGAAAACAGCAGAAGATACCGGTGCAAGTATTATCGAGCAAGCTAACAAAACAGCAGAATTAATTCTCAAAGAGGCGCAAATGAATGCGGATGCCTTACATGCTGAATCAAGAGGCAAGGCGCGCAATATGATTGATCAGGCAGAGTCACAATCTAAAAACATCATCGAAGACCTTAAAGAAGATGTCAATGTTTTGGTTGAAAATTATGAAAAGCTACTGGACCAGAGAGACTATTTACTTAAAAACTTGAAACGCACGGCTTCAGAAACCTTGGAAAATGTAAAAACAGCCCAAGATGGATTTACAGAAATAGATACCGGAATTCATACCCGCTTGGTCAAAGAGCTTCAAAGAAAAGAAAAAAGCTACGAAGTACCCGAACAAGAAGAATCTAAGCCTAGTCTGTCAGCAAACACCTATACTTGGGAACAACCGAAAAATCAAGATGTAGCAGAACAAAATAAGATAAATGAAGCCAAGGAGGAAAAGGAGGAAGGAGCCTTAGAAATCGATACCATTTCTGAGCAGGAGAAGGCAGAAGGAGATGAGAAAGCTGACAAAATAAATTCTCCCACTGACAAAGGGGGAAAAAAAGACCAGAATGGTTCGTTTTTTGACCAATTTGAATAATGGGAAAAGTATCACTTGAAGGAATTGAATTTCATGCTTTCCATGGCGTTTTTTCAGAAGAGAAGAAATTAGGTAATCGATTTACAGTTGACTTGCATGTTCATACTGATTTTCAACAAGCCATGTATTCTGACGACCTTAATTATACTGTCGATTATTTTAAGCTTTATCAAATTGCTAAAGCACACATGCAGGTGCCGGTGAAATTGCTCGAACACTTAGGTCATTTAATGATTGAAGATATTTTGAAAGTTTATCCTGACAGTAAGGAAGTTCAAGTAATCATCAAGAAGCACAATCCGGCCCTTGGAGGCGTTGTTAATTTTTCCGTGGTAGAAGTGGCTTACCCGAGAGATTACAAGTAAATGATCGAAACCGATGTATACCAAGCAAGAATTAAGTGCAACAAGACAAAAGTTTTGGACAACATTTGGACACTATATGAAGCCTGTTCCAAATGCTGAAGGGAGAAGAATAAATTGGAAAAATTACAAAACAGGGGTGAAACACATGTATTTCAGGATGAAAGCAGAGCGGGATTTTGCTTCTATATCTATAGAAGTACAGCATCCAGACAGTGAGATACGAAGTTTATTGTATGATCAATTGCTGACCTTTAAAGGTGTTTTTCAGCAAGAAGTAAATGAAGAATGGGAATGGAAAGCTGATCTCCCCAACGATTGGGGTGAAAATTTAAGTAAAGTAGAAAAAAAACTTGAGGGAGTAAATGTGATGGATCAGGATGATTGGCCAAAAATTATTTCTTTCCTAAAACCAAGGATAATTGCCATTGATTCTTTTTGGGCCAATATGAAGTACGGCTTTGAGGGTTTGACCTAGGCAAAAATCAGTCAAGTCTACTAGCATAAAGCTGCGCATTACTCAACATCGTGCCTTTTGGGCAGTTCAGGGTTGGTGAATACAAACCCTCTGGCTTCATTACTTTCATGGAAATCAACCTGCATTCCCATCAAAAACATAACATGTTTTTTCTCTATCAAGACTGTCAAACCTTCTATGTCAAAGCTTTGGTCTTCATCTTTTTTTAAGTCAAAACCTAAAGCGTAAGATACTCCACCACAACCACCACCTTTAACGCCTACTCTTAAAGCATATTCCAAGGGGATGTTCTTTGTGGATATTATGGTTTTAATCTCTTCAAGAGCCTTTGGTGTAATATTTATCGGTGTTAACATGTGAACTTAAGAGCGGTGAATGATAAATGGTTCCAAAATTAAAACAGAAAAACATTTGGTGCATAGTAAAACAGGACATTATTTTAGATATTGCTAATTAAAAACCTTGACAATGGATTACCTCTTTGATTTATTAAAAATAATTGTTCCTGCCGGCCTGGCAATATATGGCATGTTTATTATTACGGTATCATTTTTGAAGAAGGAAAGGGAGATAAAGTGGTTGGATATTAAATCGAAAAACGCTGAACAAATAATCCCTTTGCGTATTCAAGCTGCTGAACGTCTCTGTCTATTAATGGAGCGGATTTCTCCCAATAACTTGGTGAGGCGAGTAAATGGACCGGAGATGCTTGCAGGCGAATTGCATGGCCTTTTAATTCAGGAAATCAGGAACGAATTCAATCATAATTTATCCCAACAAGTGTATTTCACTGATGATACTTGGGAAACCATTAGGTCTGCAGTGGAACAAACCATTTCTTTAATAAACAATGCCTACCAACAAATAGGTGGGGAAGCGAGAAGTATTGAATTGTCAAAAAGAATATTTCAACTCGCAATGGAAGTGGAACAGGATACTCTGGGAATTGCTCTAAGGAAAATCAAGGATGAAATACGCATATACTATTGATTCAAAATTTAATGTAACGAATACTTATGGATAGTTATTCTTCAGGTCAAAACCTTTTTGAGAAGGTCAAAGCCATCTACTTAAACAGGGCAGAGCATATTGCAGGAACAGAGAAAAAACTAAAAGCCTTACTAGTAAAAGTTAACCAAAAATGGCAAGAGCTTTCTCAAAACCCTACTTTTGCGCAGGTCAAATTTCAGATAGAGATATTTATTAGAATGATAAAAGCTCATCTGAATAAAAAATATGCAGGTTTATCCAATAGGTCTTTAGGACTAATAGTCTTAGGGCTATTTTATTTTGCCTTACCTACTGACTTGGTGCCGGATTTTATACCGTTTGTAGGCTATGTAGATGACATCACTGTATTACTGGCTATTTTTAAAAGCATTCAATCTGATATTGAGAAGTTTCTAGATTGGGAAAAAAATCAAGACCTATGAGTCGTATCGCATTCGTGTCAGGAGCTTCTGGACTAATAGGTATTCAGTTGTTACATCAACTTTTTAAAAACGAGTCTTTTGATTGGGTGATTTCCTTTGGTAGAAGGGAGTTGGCATTCAAGCACCAAAAGTTGGTTCAGGTAAAGGTTGATTTCGGTCAGTTGGACAAAGTGGACCTGATAAATGAAGTAAGGAATCAAAATATGGGAGGAGATAAACAATCTCTCATCAAAGGTTTGTCAGAAAAAGCGACTACAATCTGTGCCTTTAGTTCATTGGGGACTACCATCAAAAAAGCCGGTTCCAAAGAAAGCTTTTACCGTATTGATCATGATTTTGTGGTTTCATTTGCAAGGTTTTCCTTACAGAATGGCGCCAAAAGATTTTTGTATGTCAGTGCTTTAGGTGCAGATGCTCAGTCATCCATTTTCTATAATAAAGTCAAAGGAGAGGTAGAAAATGACCTTAAAAGAATGGACTTTGATTACGTGGGTATTTTCCAACCTTCTCTATTATTGGGAGAAAGGAAGGAAAGTAGGCCTGGTGAAGAAATAGGGAAAGTGCTGATGAAATTTGTAGCATTTTTTGGGCTATTCAAGAAGTATAAGCCTATTTATGACCACCAAGTTGCTAAAGCCATGGTGCAAAAGGCTTTAAATATTAAAATGACAGGAAATGAGACCATCCCCTCGTCCGAAATGCATAAAATGACACAATGATTGTAGTTTTACAAAGAGTAAAAGAAGCATCAGTAAGTATAACAGGTAAAGATAAGGCTGCTATTGGATCAGGAATATTGGTCTTACTTGGTATTGAATCTGCCGATAATCTTGAAGATATTTCTTGGCTATGCAGGAAAATAGTAAATATGAGAATATTTGCCGATGACGAAGGGGTGATGAACAAAAGTGTGCTGGAAACAAAAGGAGAGGTATTGGTAGTAAGTCAATTTACACTTCATGCAAGTACCAAAAAAGGTAACAGACCCTCTTATATAAAGGCTGCTAAGCCAGAAATAGCCATTCCACTATATGAAGATTTTGTGAAGGAAATATCCGGTCTATTAGGTAAAACTGTTCCGACCGGTGAGTTTGGAGCAGATATGCAGGTTTCCTTAGTAAATGATGGTCCGGTTACCATTATTTTAGATTCTAAAAATAAAGTTTAATTCACAGCCTCTTATTTGAGGTAAAGATTTGTACCAGCAAATCCATTCTGATATTTTTATCCACATTGGGGTTAATGGCTATTCAATGAAAAAAGAAGAGGTTTTCTTTACAATTAATGATGCGACAATTCAGTCGTTTGGAAAGACGGTATTTAAAGGGCTAAGTTTTACCGTTGAAAATGGAGAGTCTTGGGCCATTATTGGGCAGTCCGGGAAAGAACGCACATTGTTTTTAGAGACTATATTAGGAAGGACAAGTTTAGTGGATGGTAGCATAAGCTGGCCTTTTGCTAGGGAATACCAAGAAAGACAACGCAAGCTTGGTTTGATCAACAGTTATAGAGATTTGATTGCCTTGGTGTCTCAGAAATACACCTTTAGAAATAAATCTAGCCAACAAAACTTTTATTACCAGCAACGGTTCAATAGTGCTGAATCTGAAGATACAGCCACGGTAGATGCGTTCTTGAGAAGTGTTGAAATTAAAAGAAAAGGCCTTTGGGATATAGCTGAAGTTGTTCATTTATTTGGGCTGGAGAAATTAAGAAATAAATCACTAATCAAACTTTCTAACGGGGAAACCAGAAAATTGGCGATGGCAGAAGCATTGATGAAAAACCCGAAGCTCCTGTTAATTGACATGCCATTGGTAGGTTTAGATGTACAGACAAGGGAGCGTTTTGAGGGGATACTCATGGCCATACAAGAATCAGGAATTCAGATCATCATGACCTCATCTGCCAACGAGGTACCTTTATCTGTTGACAAAATTGCTTGGATAGGTGGAGGAAGGCTATCAATTGTTGATGATAGAGATAGTCTTATACCATTAGAAAACGAGACCAATTCTCAATTTAATCTTAAACCTGAAGTTTTTCAAGGGTTGCTAAAGAGGGATTTCCTTGCTAATTCAACTCGAGTGATCATAAATATGCATGATGTCACTGTCAAATACGGAGATAAAAAATTGCTTGACAATGTTTCTTGGAAAGTTTTACCCGGAGAGAAATGGCTTATAAAAGGGCATAATGGGGCAGGGAAATCAACGCTTATCAGTTTGGTGCTTGGAGAAAATCCTCAAGCATATGCCAATGACATTGTGCTTTTTGATAAAAAAAGAGGTACTGGTGAAAGCATTTGGGATATCAAACGGCCCATAGGTTTTGTGTCGGCGGAGTTGGCAAGGTACTTTCCTGTAAACCAAACTTGTAAAAAAGTGGTGGCCTCTGGTTTATTTGATACCATGGGTTTGTTTAAAAAATTAAATAAAGACCAGGAAATATTGGTAAATCGGTGGATGGAGGCTTTTCAGCTTTCCCATTTAAGTGAGCTTAGGTTAACCCAAATTAGCCTGGAAGAGCAACGTTTCTGTCTCTTGGCTAGAGCAATGATCAAGTCACCAACACTACTGGTTTTAGATGAAGCTTCTCAAGGAATGGATGAAGAACAAAGAAATAGGTTCAAGGCTACCATAGAATATTTTTGTGATGAAACAGACTTGACCATGTTGTTTATAAGTCATTATGAAGAGGATATTCCAAAAAATATTAATAAAACAATTGAGCTAGCCTTAGGAAAAACGATTCAATAAAATATCATGACCATAGAAGAAGCACAGCAAAAAGTAGATGAATGGATAAAGACTACAGGGGTTCGTTATTTCAGTGAATTAACAAATATGGCCATTTTGACCGAGGAGGTGGGAGAGGTGGCAAGGGTCATTTCCCGAAAATATGGTGAACAATCATTTAAGGAAAGTGACAAAGATGTAGATTTGGGAGATGAAATGGCCGATGTTTTATGGGTTTTGCTCTGTTTAGCCAACCAAACGGGTGTGGACCTGACAAAGGCTTTTGAGAAAAATTTTGAAAAAAAGAATACCCGGGACATAGACAGGCATAAAAACAATGACAAGCTTAAATCATAGCAATGGTCAAGAAATTTGCACGATGGGACCACTTACAAAGCCTTTACTTCATCACCTACGGAAATTTTTCCGTTATTTAATGCGATAAGGTTTTGTCCAAAAAGGATTTTCCCATCGACCTTCCTGTATTTTGCCAATGTCTTCAATGGTTCTTTACCTTTTGTGGCGGTGACTTGATCGATTGTAGTCATCACACATCTTGCGCAGGGTTTGGTGACCTGGAAAAACACTTCGCCAATTTGGATTTTATCCCACGAATCTTCTAGGAAAGGTTTGCCTCCTGTAAATACAATATTGGGTCGAAACCTATTCATGGGTACTGGAATCTCCATGCGATCATTTAAATCTTCTAATGAGGCCTCTCCGATGATTAGATAGGGCATACTGTCTGCAAAGCTGACGTATTCATTGTTTACTTTATATTTATTTTCAATAAACCTCTTATTACTCAGGTCCATTTTTAATAATTGGCAACTTATTTTAAGCTGTGCGGAAAACCAAGTGTCGGCTTCGGATGATACATGTAAAGCCTCAATAGGGTCATTCCAGACTTGGCTTTTAATTATTTTACCGGAGCTTTGACTGTAAGGAATTTCTATTCCGTTTTGCAGATTAGATTGAAGGTAAACATATAGGCTGTTTTCTCGAATTTCTGTATAAAACAATGCCATTTCGGGCATGGTTCGTTGGGTAAGGAATTTCCCGTTTTCATCCACCAGCATCCAATTTCTGTCAAATTGGAAACCTGAAGTTTCTACAATGGCATCTGTTAAATTTATTCCTCCTAGGGATTTGATGGGGAAGATGTTGATTTGAGAGACTTTCATTCTAAATAATTGATTGACTTATCTTGTAAATATCGACTTCTTTTGCGGTAAAACGATGAGAAATATTGACATTTTTAGAGTTAACCTGTCACGATTTATGACAATGTGGCATTAATTTTTTGAATATTTCACTTGGCACATTGGTTGTTAGAATAGTTTTGTGTTTAAAACGAAAACGACAAAATATATATAATTATGGGAAAAATTATCGGTATTGATTTGGGTACCACCAACTCATGTGTCGCTGTAATGGAAGGGAATGAGCCTGTTGTCATTCAGAACAGTGAAGGAAGAAGGACTACACCTTCAATAGTGGCATTTTTGGACAATGGAAATGGAGAGAGAAAGGTTGGAGATCCGGCTAAACGTCAAGCGATTACCAATCCTGCAAATACAATTTCTTCTGTTAAGAGATTTATGGGAAAGAAATTTTCTGAAATTTCTGAAGATAAAAAACATGCTTCTTATAAAGTAGAAAAAGGACCTAATGACACTGTAGCAGTTAAAATTGGTGACAGGTCCTACACTGCACAGGAGCTTTCGGCAATGATTTTACAAAAAATGAAATCTACTGCTGAAGATTTCTTGGGTCAGGAGGTTTCAGAAGCGGTAATTACTGTTCCTGCTTACTTTAATGATTCTGAGAGGCAAGCAACCAAAGAGGCGGGTCAAATTGCCGGGCTTGATGTGAAGCGTATCATCAACGAACCTACCGCAGCAGCCCTTGCTTATGGGCTTGACAAGAAAAATGCCGACATGAAGATTGCTGTGTTCGATCTTGGTGGAGGTACTTTTGATATCTCTGTGTTAGAACTAGGTGATGGTGTATTTGAAGTTAAATCTACTAACGGTGATGTTCACCTTGGGGGCGATGACTTTGACCAAGTAATCATTGATTGGCTAGCAGCGGAGTTTAAAGCTGAAGAAGATATTGATCTTAAAAATGATCCAATGGCCCTTCAGCGATTAAAAGAAGCGGCTGAGAAGGCTAAAATTGAACTTTCTAGTTCTTCTGCTACAGAAATTAACTTGCCTTACATTACAGCCACACAGACAGGGCCTAAGCACTTGGTTAGAAGTCTTTCGAGAGCGAAATTCGAGCAACTTTCAGATAGTCTTGTGAAAAGATCTATGGAGCCTGTTCGAAAAGCAATGGCCGATGCTTCCTTGTCTCCATCTGATATTGATGAAGTTATACTTGTTGGAGGGTCAACTCGAATCCCTAAAATTCAAGAGGAAGTAGAGAAGTATTTTGGTAAAAAACCTTCAAAAGGTGTAAACCCTGATGAGGTTGTTGCTATTGGTGCTGCCATCCAAGGAGGTGTGCTTACCGGTGAAGTCAAAGATGTATTGTTACTTGATGTAACACCACTGTCATTGGGTATTGAAACCATGGGAGGAGTGTTCACCAAGTTAATTGAATCTAACTCCACCATACCTACCAAAAAATCTGAAGTATTCTCAACAGCTGCAGACAATCAGCCTGCGGTAGATATTCATGTACTTCAGGGGGAAAGGTCAATGGCTAAAGATAACAGGACTATCGGTAGGTTCCAGTTGTCTGATATACCACCATCCCCAAGAGGAGTACCTCAAATTGAGGTAACATTTGATATAGATGCCAATGGTATCCTTAATGTTTCTGCCAAAGACAAAGGCACTGGTAAGGAGCAAAAAATTAAAATTGAAGCATCTTCCGGCTTGACTGAAGAAGAAATCGAAAGAATGAAGAAAGAAGCTGAAGCAAATGCTGCTACAGATAAGGAGGAGAAAGAAAAAATCGATAAAATCAATCAGGCGGACAGTTTAATTTTTCAGACAGAAAAACAACTGAAAGAATTCGGAGATAAATTGTCTGAAGGAAATAAAACAGCTGTTAACGGAGCATTGGAACAATTGAAAGCCGCTCACCAGAGTCAAGATTTAGCGGCTATTGATTCTGGAATGGAAGCCTTGAATACTGCTTGGAGCGCCGCTTCTCAAGAAATGTACAGTCAAACTCAAGGTGCTGAAGGAGCTGCCGGTCAGCCGGGACCTGATGCTGCTGCAGATGATGCGGGAGATGGCGTCTCAGATGTGGATTATGAAGAAGTAAACGAAGAAGATAAGAAATAATAAATTTCCATTTCTTTATTTAAATTTCTTGTAATGGTGTCCCTGAATGTCAGGGATGCCATTATTTTTAAAGGGGGTTGATGAATCAATCCTTTTAAATTGAATAGTGAAAGATGAAATCGGAATGTAGGCTAATTCAAGTTGACCAAAAATTCTCATTAAGAGATTGGTTTAATATTGTGAGGCTAATTTTTTTCGTACATCTGCATTATAAAAGTTTTGTGCTTAGCAAAGGTTAAGTCCTAATATAATTTAAAAACGGTATGCAGTTAACATCTGAAAATAAACTTAAAAATTTGATTATAGTTGGTGATCGGCTACTTATTAAATTGAAGAAGCCCAACCAAAAAACATCAAGTGGACTTTATCTGCCTCCCGGGGTACAGGAAAAAGAAAAAGTCCAACAAGGGTATATCATTAAGGCTGGTCCGGGATATCCCATTCCATTGCCTGTTGAAAATGATGAGCCATGGAAAGATCCAAGTGAGGAAGTAAAATATATCCCTTTACAGGCCAAGGAAGGAGATTTAGCCGTTTTCTTATTGAATGGAGCTTATGAGGTGATGTACGAAGGAGAAAAGTATTATATCGTTCCTCAAAGTGCAATATTGATGTTGGAACGAGAAGAAGAACTGTGATTGGAGGTGTCAAAAATTTTAAGTATTAAAGTGAGCTTGCTTATTGTAGGTTCACTTTTTTTTTAACAATTGAAGCCAATATTGAGTTTTATTAATTAAAGAGATATTAATAGAAATTATTTTCTGGTTTCATCGTTGTGTTCATTGATTGTTTTTATGTATTTTGTTTTTTATTTTGAGTTTTGCATATAAATAATTAATTTTATTGTGTTTTAAACTAGATTTATTGTAGTTTAATTAGGTGGTTGTCAGGGGTGGCAATTTTATTTAAATCGAATCTTGATCACCAAAGTTTCAGGTGGCTATTGTTTATTTTGGCTTTAATAATAGTTTTTTTTTCAGAATTTAAAAATAGAAAATGATTATTTCATCTTCTTTGGAAAGTATTAAAAGTACTGAGTTGTTTAATTTTTTGCAAGCCCATTTTAGTGATGGCATGCTTGTTCTTGAAAAAAAAGAGCAGTGGTTTTGTGAATGCGATGATTCCTTGATAGACACCCTTGGGTTTTCAACCCTTGGTAAACCTTTTCCCGGTCTATTTGATTTGATGAGAAATGCTGATAAATCTGCCTTTATAGATTTCTTGGAAAGAGGAATTCAGGCAAAGGCAGGAGAGATACTTAGTAATAGATTAGTAGTTCAATCGGCACAAGGGAGATTATTGACTTTAAAATTAAGTGGCTTTGTCGCAAAAAGTTCTGAAAACAAAAAATCAATTAGGTTAATCTTTTTTGTGGAGGATCAAACAGAGAGAATTGATAGAGAGAACTTTCATCACCAGTGCAATCTTAATTCAGGAATAGGGTATTGGAGTATAAATTTTAAAAAAAACAAACCTGAATGGAGTGAAGTTACCCGGTTGATTCATGAAGTCCCTGAGGACTTTGAACCTACCATGGAAGGGGCTATAGAATTTTATAAGGAAGGGTGGAGTAGGGAGGCCATAAGTAAGGCTTTTAACAAAACTATTGAGACAGGAGAACCCTTTGAGCTTGATTTAATAATTGTTACCCATACAAAAAAAGAAAAATGGGTGAGAGCAGTAGGGCAAGCTGAATATGTCGACGGAAAGGTTGTCAGAGTATATGGCACTTTTCAAGATATCCATAGTAGAAAAATTGCCCAATTGAAATGGGAAGAAGAACAAAACAAATTTAAATATGCCATTCAAGGTACAAATCTTGGGACTTGGGAGTGGGATATAGAATCAGGAGCCACCATATTTAGTGAGAGATGGGCTGAAATCCTCGGTTATAAGTTGAGCGAATTGGAGCCTATTAATTTTCAAACTTGGGTGGATCTTATGGATCCTGATGATTTAAAAGTGGCCAATTCAAAACTAAAAAGCTGTTTTGAAGGGGAGTCGGAGTTTTATGACTGCGAGTTTAGGATGACTCATAAGGATGGCTCCAAGAAGTGGATCCATGCCAGGGGAAAAGTAATAGCTTGGACAGAAAATGGGGCTCCTAAATTAATGTTTGGCACTCATCAAGATATCAACCATTCCAAAACCAAAGTTCAGGAGCAGGCAATTTTAATCTCTCAGGCCCCATTGGCCATAGCCATGTTCGACAGGGAAATGAGGTATCTTGCTGTGTCCTCAAAGTGGTTATTAGATTATAATTTAGGCGATCGATCTGTAATAGGTAAATACCATTACAATATTTTTCCGGAGATAGATAATTTTTGGAAAGAAATCCATAAAGAGTGCTTGGGAGGGGCTTCCAGATCAAGTAAGGAGGATAAGTTTATAAGAAAGGATGGTACGATTCAGTGGCTCAAATGGGAAGTTAAACCCTGGTATGAGGAGACAGGTGCTATTGGAGGCGTCATTATGTACACTGAAGATTTGACCGAACATAAACTTGTAGCAGAGAAATTAAATATTTCGCTTGATGCCTTTCAAAGAAATTTTGAGAATGCAGGTATTGGTATGGCGATAGTTTCTCAGGAAGGGAAATGGCTCAATGTAAATGACAAAATTTGTCAAATGTTGGGTTATGAGAAAGATGAATTTAGAGGATTGACATTTCAGGAACTTACCCATCCGGATGATTTGGCAACAGACCTAGAGTATCTAAAAGATATCGTTGCAGGAAAACGTCAAACCTATCAAATTGAAAAAAGATACATCCATAAACAAGGATATGAGGTCTCCGCAATATTGGCAGTGTCTGTGGTAAGAGACTCAAAAAACACGATTTTATACTTTATATCTCAACTTATTGATATTTCTGCTGTTAAGCACGCAGAAAATCAAGTGTCTAAATTATTGAAAATGACTCAAAAACAGAATGAGCGTTTGAGAAATTTTGCACATATAGTTTCTCATAATTTACGTTCTCATTCTTCAGGGATGAACATGTTACTAGAGTTACTAGAATTTGAACACCCTGATTTGTTTAAGATGGAAATCATGACTTTGCTGAAAAAGGGTGCAGTAAATCTTACAGGGACGATTGAACACCTGACCGAAATTGTAAATATCAATTTAAATGAGTCTGCAAAGAAAGAACGTGTGGACCTAACCAAAATTATTAGCAAAACAATAGAAAGTGTTTATCCTATTGCAAAGAAAGAGGGGGTTGAGTTAATCTGTGAAGTCCCTCCGGAAACTTTTGTGGTTGGTATTTCTGCTTATGTTGAAAGTATTGTGTTAAACTTTATAACGAACGGTATTAAATATAAGTCACCTGAGAGAGATAGTTATTTGAAGATTCTTGTTGAGCCCCATGAGGACGACACTATTGGGCTTCGATTTGAAGACAACGGTTTGGGAATTGATCTTGAAAAAAATGGAGAGTCTTTGTTTGGAATGTATAAAACCTTCCACAGACATAAAGACTCAAGGGGGATAGGGTTGTTTATCACTAAAAACCAAATTGAAAGTATCGGAGGGAGTGTTGAGGTAGAAAGTCAAGAAGGTGTGGGCACTACATTTAGTGTGTTTTTACAGAAAGAATAGGTTCTATTTTTATATTGTGGGGTTGAGATGGTAAACATTAAAAAAGCCATGGTGAAATTTTCCACCATGGCTTTTTTAATTTTATTAGGATATGAATTTAGAATGAGAATACGCCTGCCACCAAGAATGAAGCTAAATTTTTGGAGCTTTGGTAATCATTGTTGATAAAGAAGTTGTCAGACATCATGTCTAGTCTAGTTTCTGGAATAATAGTAAAGTTATCAGAGATTTTGATGTTTCCGGATAGGGTGCCTGCCACAACTCTGCCATCACCAACACCATTTAAACCAACTACCCCATCCAGTCCGTCATTGAATACTTTGAAGTATTCTCCTCTAGCTCCAATAGAAAATTTATCAGAGGTAGCGAATTGAAGGTATCCGGCAACACCATAGAAACCATAACCATCTCCTGTGGCATCTTGAATAGAAGAACCGTTATACATTTGTCCGGCAGCAGTAGTATTATAAGTGGTGTTTAGTCCTATATACATAGATTCAGTTACATCATATCCGGCTGTAAGGTCAATTTGGAAGGTGTTTCCCATAGAGCTAGGACCGAAAGCTGACATAGTATTCATGTCTAATTTGCCATCTTGGTCTCCATACAATAGGTTTAAATAAGTTCCTCCTGCGTCTGTAGTGTAAGCCAGTTGCCCCCCTAAAGTATATGATCCATTAAAGTTAAACTCCGTCATATCAGTTGGGTTCATTATAGCAGCCATAAAAGACCAATTGTCTGAGAGTTGAAAATCTGCTTTAAGACCGGTGTGTGAGAACGGACCATATGAAAACATGTAAGATGTAGAATAATTGAAGTTTCCTGTTGGTGAAATAACCTCGTAACCCAAATACGTGTTAAAGTTACCCATGGTAAGTGTTACTACATCACTTACATTGTAATACATGTACAGTTGGTTTACAATCTGAGAACTACCAGCCATACCTCCGGTATACATCGGAGAACCAAAAACGGCATCTTCGCCTCTTGGGCCAAATACCAAATCGGCTACAAACCCTACTTTTTCACCCTCATAAGTAGCAATTACATTGGCCATACCTAGTGCAAAGCCCGGAAGGTTTGCAAATGAAGTAGCAGGTGCTTGTGCAGCATCTCCCTTGTTGGGAGCATTAAGATTGCTTCTGAAATAAGCGTCAACAGATCCTGAAAGTGAAAATTTTGATGGTGTTTCTTGTTCCTCTTGAGCAAGAACAAATGTTACAGGAACTAAAAAAAGTACTGTTAAAATAGTAAATAATTTTTTCATCTTGTTTTTGATTAAATTTGGGAAATGGGAAAGTTTTGTAAGGATCCTGCCAGATTGATGTTTTGAAAAAATTGACAGGATCCTAAAGTTCAATGCTCTTATTTATGATTTTATGAATTATTCGTCATAAATAATGGTGTAACCTCTAATGCCATGCTCGTGGCTATCAAGTCCGGATATTTCGTGTTCTTCAGACACTCTTACACCAATGGTTTTCTTCAATACGTAGAAGATGGCAAGGGCAGAGAAGAAAGCGACTACACCACAAATGGCAATACCTGCTAATTGTGTCAATACAGAATGTTCAGGGTTGGTAGAAAAGATTCCAACAGCTAACGTTCCCCATACACCGCAGGTAAGGTGTACAGATACAGCACCTACTACATCATCAAGTTTCAGTTTATCCAATAGGATGGCAGACAATACAACCAATATACCGGCGATAAATCCTACTAATAGGGCAAATATTGGATTGATAACATCTGCTCCGGCAGTGATACCAACCAGGCCAGCAAGGATTCCATTCAGAACCATACCAAGGTCAAGTCGCTTAAAGGCAATATAAGCTGCAAAAAAGCCGCCTAGTCCACCGGCGCAAGCGGCAAGGGATGTGGTAACAAGTACAAATGACACTAATCCAGGGTCTGCAGAAAGAACAGAACCTCCGTTAAAACCAAACCATCCTAACCAAAGTAAGAATACACCAATTACTGCCAAAGGAACACTAGACCCTGGTTTTTCGATGGTTTTACCATTTACATATTTACCGATACGAGGTCCTACCATGATCACACCAGCCAAAGCTCCCCAGCCACCTACTGAGTGAACCAATGTGGAGCCTGCAAAATCATAGAAACCCATGGCATCTAAGGCACCTCCGCCCCATTTCCAGCTTCCTATGATTGGGTAAACGATTCCAACAAAGATAACTGTGAAGAATAGGTAAGCCCAAAGCTTAACTCTCTCAGCAATAGCTCCTGATACAATTGTTGCTGCAGTTGCTGCAAACATTGCCTGGAAAAGGAAATCTGTCCAGTAAGTATAGCCGGCATCAGCGTACTCAGCGCTTACGTCAACACTTCCAGGGCTAAACCAGAACATGCTCCATCCGGCGCCGTCAAATCCAAACCATCCTGGTACGTCAAATCCAGGGTACATAAGAAAAAATCCAAGTAAGCCATAAGACAAAATGCCTATTATAGGAGTTACGGTGTTTTTAAAAAGGATATTCACCGTGTTTTTGGCTTGACCAAAGCCAGCTTCTACACCAGCAAAGCCAAGGTGCATAATAAATACAAGTGCCGTGGCTAGCATCATCCATACATTATTTGTTGTAAGGAGATTCTGAGTGATTGCATCGGCATAGTCAATTCCACTAGAATCAACTTGTAATAAAGGAGGTAAAATGTTTTTCATAAGAAACCTAGAATTAAAGGGTTACAGGTTAAACTTTCACTTATAATTTTATTTGAAACAAATTTAGGCAATTAATAGTCAAAAAAACAACTAAAAAATCGAAGATAAGTGTAAAAATTACAAAAATCAGGTCTAAATAACACCTAAAAACAGGATTATAGCATTTAAAAATGTATAAAAGGGTTAAAAATACACCCTTTACATCTTATTTATATTAGTTTGCTATTTCAGGAATGAGTGAATTTATATTCGGTAAAATGAAATAATATTGAGGGTAAAATTCAAATGAAATAAAAAAAGCCATCACTTATTTTAAATAAGAGATGGCTTGACCATTTTTTAATGAAAGAAGATTAATTGTATTATTTCAATAATAAATTTATTTTCATTTTTTTTATAAAAATCATATAAAAATTAACTGTTAATTATCAAATGCAATTAATATTGACCTGTTTTATAATAAAAACAGAAGGATGTTAATGATTTTGTAGTGGAAATTACTTTTTCAAAAGGGCGAATTCTTTAGCGAAATAGGTAAGTATTATTTTAGCTCCTGCTCTTTTTATGCTTAGTAATGACTCCCGCATGGCTCTTTCTCCGTCTAGCCAACCATTCGCTGCAGATGCTTTGATCATCGCATATTCTCCGCTCACATTGTAAGCAGCTATTGGTAGGGGGTAATTGTCATGAAGAAGTTTGATGATATCCAAGTATGCCAATGCTGGCTTAACCATTAAGAAATCTGCCCCTTCTTCAAAGTCTAACTGCCCCTCAATTAATGCTTCTTGGCTATTGGCCGGATCCATTTGGTAGGTTTTTTTATCACCGGCTTTCGGAGCAGAGTCTAGTGCATCACGAAATGGATTGTAAAAAGCACTGGCATATTTTGCTGTATAAGACATTAATGAAACATCTTGAAAGCCATTTTTGTCAAGCAACCTTCTTAAATAACCGATTCGCCCATCCATCATGTCTGAGGGGCCTATGATATCAGCCCCTACTCTGGCTTGTGCCAGAGTCATTTTTCCTAAAATTTCAAGGGTTTCGTCATTTAAGATTTTCCCATCATCAACCAGTCCGTCGTGCCCATCTATACTGTAAGGGTCCATGGCTACGTCCGTCATTATACATGCCTCAGGAAATGTTTGCTTGATAGTGAAGAGAGCCTTGAGGTAAAAAGTATCTTCATTATGGCTTTCAGTTGCCCAGCGATCCTTTTTGTCTTCGGGGTATGCAGGGAAAATATCGAAAGTAGTAATACCTAATTTCAAGCAACTTTCAATTTCAATTAGCATTTGATCCAAGGAATACCTGAAAATACCCGGCATGGATTTTACTGGTACTTTTTGGTTGATTCCTTCAATTAAAAATAGTGGGAGAATAAAATCTTTGACAGATAGTCTAGTTTCTTCCACCAAGGCACGTATAGCAGGGGATTTTCTATTTCTTCTTGGCCTTCTTAACATGGCTTAATAAATTTTAGGGGTGCTGTTTTGATAATGTTAATTATGTATTATGTCGCAAAGCGTTTCTCAACTCATAAGTTCTCGAACAGTTTCAAGGTTAATTTCAGTGTAATCGTTGATGTACAACTGGCATGGTGGCAATTCTTCCTGCTTGTGCGAAGAAAGCACACCTACTACTTTCATTCCTGCATTGATTGCGGCGGTGACTCCTGAAAAAGAGTCCTCAAAAACCAAACAGTTTTCGGGATTTACATCTAGTAATTTTGCTGAGGTTAGGTAAACCTCAGGATCAGGTTTGTGGTTTTTAACATTTTCACTTGCCAAAATAGATTCCATTTTGGGTGCAAATTTAAGTGCTCCCATAATAAGGTCTAAATTCGCTCTAGGTGCAGAAGTGGCAACACCTGTTCTGAACCCATCATTTTTTAATGTTTCCAAAAAGGGGAGAAATTCCGGAAGGGTAATGATTTTGTCGGCATAAATTTCCCTAAAAAGCCCCTCTTTTTCGTTTTCCAGACTAATAAACTCCTCCCCAACTATTTCTCTTCCCAAGAAATGCTTAAAAATGTACTTGTTGCTTTTGCCGTACATGTGATTTTCGAATTCTTCTTCGGTAGGATTGAGCCCTCTTTTTCCAAAAAACACCTTAAAAGCTTCAGAGTGAAATGGGTTGGTGTGGCAAATTACTCCATCCATATCAAAGATTACTGCTTGATTTTTCATTTTTAATTGGCAGGTTTTTCAAAATTTAAGATAGTTTGTTCTATGATGTCACAGCAATCATGTAATTCTTCTTCAGTCATTACAAGTGGAGGGGCAAATCGAATAATATTTCCATGTGTAGGTTTTGCGAGCAAGCCATTTTCTTTAAGCCCTACGCAAATATCCCAGGCAGTAGTGCTTTCCGGTTTGTCATTAATGACAATTGCATTCAATAATCCCCGTCCTCTTACCAAACTTACTAGGTCTGTTTTTTTGATTAGGTTTTCCATCCTTTCTCTGAAAAGCGTACCTAATCCCCTGGCATTTTGAGCTAACTTTTCATCTTTTACTACTTCCAGCGCAGCAATAGCTACTCTAGCCCCCAAAGGATTGCCTCCGAAGGTAGAGCCATGCTGTCCGGGGTGAATAACCTCCATAATAGGGTTGTTGGCAAGGACGGCTGAAACAGGGAAAAAGCCTCCTGAAAGCGCTTTGCCTAAAATAAGTATATCGGGAGCTACATAACTTTCCTGCTTTTCACAATGCCCCGTGCAAGTACAGTCACCACATACAGCTAATAAAGAGCCGGTTCTTGCAATGCCGGTTTGTATTTCATCTGCCATTAAGAGAACATTGTGAGTTTCACACAGTTTTTTGGCCTCTTTTATATAGTCCTTGTCCGGAGTAATTACTCCGGCTTCTCCTTGAATGGGTTCTATCAAAAAACCAACGACATCAGGATTATTGACCAAGGCAGCATTAAGGGCAGTGAGGTCATTGTAAGGGATTTGAATAAAACCCGGGGTGTAGGGGCCGAAATTATTGCGAGCATCATCATCTGTAGAAAATGAGACGATGGTTGTGGTTCTTCCATGGAAGTTTTCACTTGCCACGATGATCTTTGCCTGATGAGGAGCAACTTCTTTTTTGTCATAGCCCCATTTCCTGGCGATCTTAATCGCTGTTTCCACTGCTTCAGCTCCGGTATTCATTGGGAGGACCTTATCGAAACCAAAATAGGAAGTAATGTATTCTTCATAAGGGCCTAAAATATCGTTAAAAAAAGCCCTGGAGGTAAGGGTTAGGTTGTTGGCTTGTTCAATCAGTGCATCCTTTATTTTAGGATGACAATGCCCCTGGTTAACGGCTGAGTAGGCGGAGAGGAAGTCATAATAACGTTTACCTTCTACATCCCAGAGGTAAACCCCTTCCCCTTTGCTTAATACTACCGGTAATGGGTGATAGTTGTGTGCTCCAAATTTATTTTCTAATTGAATCGCTTCTTGACTTGTTTTGATATCCTTCATTCTGGATCTCTTTTTTAGGCGTTTTAAATAGGTGTTGGCTGCGTATTTGTCGCATTTTGACAAATATAACAAAAGGGTTTTGGAATCATGAATCAAAACCAAAAACTTGGAGTGCAGGGATTTATTAAATAATTATGGGGTACACTTTTGTTATTTAATGAAATCTTCCGATATTTGCAAACCCAATTGAAAAAAGTCAATCATTACTGGATACATATATCATGGCAAAAATTTGTGACATTACTGGAAAAAGGCCTCAGGTAGGAAATAACGTATCACACGCCAATAATAAAACGAAGCGTAGATTTTACCCTAACCTGCATAAGAAGAGCTTTTATATCCCTGAAGAAGACGCATGGATCACTTTAAAAGTGTCGTCCTCCGCTTTGAGAACGATAAATAAAAAAGGAATCAGCGCTGTGTTAAAAGAAGCGCAGAAAAAAGGAGAGATTATTATTAAATAAGACTTGCCTCACACCAATATTAAATTAACAGGAAATGGCTAAGAAAGGTAATAGAGTTCAGGTGATTTTAGAGTGCACTGAACATAAAACAAGTGGAATGCCCGGGACATCTCGGTACATCACCACCAAGAACAGGAAAAACACCACAGAGAGGTTGGAACTTAAAAAATTCAACCCTATCTTGAAGAAGGTGACCGTTCATAAGGAAATAAAATAATCACACACCCCAAGGGTAAAACGATAATATTATGGCTAAGAAAGTAGTAGCAACACTGAAAAAAGAAGGTGGCGTCACTTATGCCAAAGTGATAAAGGCCGTTAGATCTGAGAAAACCGGAGCTTATACCTTCAAGGAAGAAATGGTGCCAAGCCAGATGGTTAAGGAAGTGCTTAAAAAATAAGGCTTCAAGGCTTACTAAGATTTTTACTATCCCTTTCGATTCCAATCGAAAGGGATTTTTGCGTATATTCGGCTCAGATATAAAAAATTATGGGAATATTTGATTTTTTTTCTAAAGAGAAAAAAGAAAGTTTAGACAAAGGACTGGAAAAATCCAGTGAAAACCTGTTTTCTAAGTTAGGAAAAGCCATCGTAGGTAAATCTAAGGTGGATGATGAAATCTTAGATGAGTTAGAAGAAATACTCATTACATCGGATGTAGGAGTAGATACTACGATTAAGATTATCCAACGAATCGAAGAAAGGGTTGCCAAAGACAAATACATAAGTACCGCTGAGCTTGACGTTTTGCTGAGAGAGGAAATCGCAGGCCTTTTGGAAGAAAACAATACCTTTGATATTGGAAGCTTCGACTTACCTACTGATAAAAAGCCTTATGTTATTATGGTTGTTGGTGTCAATGGGGTAGGCAAAACCACCACGATCGGTAAACTGGCACATCAATTTAAGCTGGCTGGAAAATCAGTAGTATTGGGTGCTGCAGATACTTTTAGGGCTGCAGCAGTCGATCAGCTCATTCTCTGGGGAGAGCGTGTGGACGTCCCTGTGATTTCTCATGGGATGAATACAGACCCTGCATCTGTTGCCTTTGATACTGTAAAGAAAGCAGTGGACATGGATGCTGATGTGGTAATTGTAGATACTGCAGGAAGGCTACATACCAAGGTAAACCTAATGAATGAATTGACCAAGATTAAAAGGGTGATGCAGAAATTTATCCCTGATGCTCCTCATGAAATCTTATTGGTCCTTGATGGGTCTACAGGTCAAAATGCTTTTATCCAAGCCAAAGAGTTCACCAGAGCCACTGAAATAAGTGCATTGGCCATTACCAAATTGGACGGTACAGCCAAGGGCGGTGTGGTGATAGGGATTTCAGATCAATTCAAAATCCCTGTAAAATACATAGGGGTTGGTGAAAAAATGACAGATTTACAGGTTTTTAATCGCAAGGAGTTTGTCGACTCGCTGTTTCGTAAAAAATAATTTTTAAGGAGAGTTATGGTTCTCCGATATGCGCTGTATGTTTGAACAAAGCTGTTTTGATTGAAAGCGGGAGTTAATATTGTTAGTGTTAAATTTAATTATTTTCTTCGAATAGCCTTGCGTTAACTATAGTCTAAGTAATAGATTCTAGTGCAGATGCTTGGCGGAAGGAATGTGTAAATTTGCCTTCAGGCAGGTAAGTGCAGTACGGTCAATTGATCGAATAATAGTACATTTATATTTCATTAATTTTAATCCCATGAATTCCATTTCTACAAGGTTGGTGCTACTGCTGTTAGCCCTTAATGTTTTCAATTCATTTCGAAGTAATGCGCAAGACCAGCGTCCCAATATCATTTTTATCCTTACTGATGACCAAAGATATGATGCGCTTGGTTATGCAGGCAATGATTTGATCCATACTCCGGAGATGGACAAACTTGCAGAGGAGGGGAGTTACTTTAAAAATGCATTGGTGACCACCCCCATCTGTGCAGCCAGTAGGGCCACAATTTTTACAGGACTTTACGAGCGTAGCCATGCTTATACTTTTCAAACCGGTCCAATTAAGTCAGCCTATATGGAGAAATCCTACCCTAAATTGCTAAAAGAGGCAGGTTATAAGACCGGTTTTTTTGGGAAATTTGGCGTCAACTACAGCAACTTGGAAGGGCTTTTTGATTCTTTTGAATCTTACGATAGAAAAGGAAGTTTTCCGGATAGACGTGGTTACTTTTACAAAACCCTCGGAGCTGATACGGTACATTTAACTCGGTATACAGGACAACAAGCATTGGACTTTATAGAAGAAGCAGACGCTGATCAGCCCTTTTGCCTTTCACTTTCTTTCAGTGCACCTCATGCACATGATAACGCGGAGAAACAATATTTTTGGCAGGATGAAACCGCTTCCTTGTTGGAAGGAGTGACCATTCCTGATGCCAAAATCTCTGACGATAAGTATTTTGAAGCACAACCGGAAATTGTAAAAAGTGGCTTTAACCGACTTCGATGGACTTGGAGATACGATACACCTGAAAAATACCAACACAGTGTAAAAGGCTATTACCGGATGATTTCAGGAATAGACTTGGAAATCGCGAAGATCAGGAAGCAGCTGAAAGCCAAGGGTATGGATGAGAATACAGTCATTATCCTGATGGGAGACAATGGCTATTTCTTGGGTGAAAGACAAATGGCAGGTAAATGGTTATTGTATGACAATTCCATTAGAGTTCCCTTGATTGTAATGGATCCTAGACAAAAGAAACAAGTTGATTCTGAAGAGATGGCTGCAAATGTCGATGTTCCCTCTACCATTTTGGATTTGGCAGGTGTAGAAATTCCATCGGAATACCAAGGGAAAAGTTTGCTTCCTGTGACCAAAGGAGCGCCATTAAATAGAGATACAGTATTGGTAGAACACTTATGGGATTTTGAGAACATTCCTCCAAGTGAAGGATTGAGAACCAAAGGATGGAAGTATTTTCGCTATATCAATGATCAGTCTATTGCGGAGTTGTATGACCTGACTAATGACCCAATGGAGATTAATAATTTAGCAAAGGATCCCAAGTATGCTTTTAAGGTTGCTGCATTTGATAAAAAATTGGATGCCATGGGTTCTAGAATGTCCAATAACAGCACCGCAGCACCTATTAACCACCACGTGGAGATGATTAGGCGATCCTCTGAAAAGAAAATTATTGATAAAAGTCCGGAATTTGGTTGGCAAGTCCCGGAAGGAATCAATTTTCAATCGGCCTACCAATTATTGGTTAGTAGCACTGCTGAAAAGAGCAAAAAGAATATTGGAGATGTGTGGAATAGCGGGAAAGTGATGGATGGAAATGTGGCCAATATACAATACAAGGGGCCTACGTTAACTGAAGGTAATACCTATTATTGGAAGGTCAGAATTTGGGATGAAGACAATAGAACCGGTCGATATTCAGAAAGTCAAAGCTTTACTATTGGCACAGCAGAACAATATATAACCACAGGTAATATTTTTGAAGTAGAAGAGATTTCTCCTGTATCTATAAAGGAAGTTGCTAAACAAACTTGGCTAGTGGATTTTGGTAAAGCAGCCTTTGCTAATATGTCCTTTGAATATGAAGCAACAAAGGATGAGACAATTACTGTAAGGATAGGTGAGCAATTAAAAGAAGGTAGGCTTAATGCTGATCCCCAAGGTAATATTCGATTTGAAGAAGTAGCCGTTCAGGTTAGTCCGGGTAAATTAAATTATACATTAGATTTGCCTAAAGATAAACGTAATACGGGCCCTGCGGCTGTGGCACTTCCTGATAGTTTCCCGGTACTGCTTCCTTTTAGGTACGCTGAAATTATGGCAGAAAAAAAGCCTGAAAAACTAACTCAACAGGCTTATTTCAGCTTTTTCGATGTGGATGAAAGTAGATTTACAAGTTCTGATACCATATTGAATCAGGTTTGGGAGCTTTGTAAATATTCAATGAAAGCTACTTCCTTTGCCGGAATATATGTGGATGGTGACAGAGAAAGAATCCCCTATGAGGCAGATGCCTACATCAACCAACTGAGCCACTATGCGGTCGATTGGGAATACCCGATTGCAAGAAAGACCATAGAGTATTTTATGGAAAATCCTACTTGGCCCACCGAGTGGCAATTGCATGTGGCCTTGATGTTTTACGAGGACTATATGTATACCGGTAATCTAGAACTTGTAGAAAAATATTATGATGAACTAAAGCACAAAACGCTAATGGAGTTGGCGCGTGAAGATGGTTTGATAAGTTCTGAAAAGGCTAGTCCCGAGTTCATGAAAAAATTGGGATTCAAGGACCCTAAAGTTAAATTAAAGGACATTGTCGACTGGCCACCGGCCCAAAAAGATACCGGTTGGAAACTGGCCACTCCGGAAGGAGAGCGAGATGGATTTGTGTTTACCCCTATTAACACGGTGATCAATGCCTTGTACTTTCGTAATTTGGAAATTATGGGTGAATTTGCCCGCCTTTTGAATAGGAATGATGAAGCCAGAGAGTATGAATTGATGGCCATTAAAGTGAAAAAGGCTGTCAATGAAAAATTGATGGATCTTGAGAAAGGTGTATATCTTGATGGTGAAGGGGCAGGACATTCCTCTCTTCATGCGAATATGATGCCTTTGGCTTTTAATATGGTGCCGGAAGAAAAGGTAGCTTCCGTAGTCAATTTTATTAAATCTAGAGGGATGGCTTGTAGTGTTTATGGGTCTCAGTACTTGATGGATGGACTATATAATGCAGGAGAAGCAGATTATGCGCTGGAGCTAATGACTGCTACACATGACCGTAGTTGGTATAACATGATTGCGATTGGGTCTACTGTTACCCTTGAAGCATGGGACATGAAATACAAGCCTAACTCAGATTGGAACCATGCTTGGGGAGCTGTTCCCGGTAATATTGTTGCACGTAAAATGTGGGGTATTGTGCCTAAAACTCCGGGAGCAGGATTGCTGGAAATCAAACCCCAATTGGGTAGTTTGACAGCCACAGAAATTACCGTTCCTTTTATAACCGGAAAGGTGAATGCTTCCTACAAAAAAGTTAACAACCGTTTGCAACGCTATATTTTTGATTTACCACCAAATGTTTCAGCGGAATTGCTACTGGAGTACAATGCGGGTGATGCGATCTCCCTGAATGGAGAAAAGGTAAATAAAAGTTTCGGTTCCATAAGGCTTTCCCCGGGGAAAAATGAAATTTTGCTTCAGGTCAATTCATTTTAATAGGAACCTTTTAAATCATAGTTTTGTAAAAATAGACAGGTATATTTCAATGCATACTTTTTGAGATTTTAAATAAGAGTCTGTAATAGAAGTTCTATTTCGGGTTTTTCAGTAATTGCATCGATGTTTTAGGCTGAAACTATCATATGGGAGCACACCACCATCACCACCATCAATCAGGGAAAAATCTGAAAATCGCATTTTTTTTAAATCTGGGATTTACCCTTTTGGAAATTGTAGGTGGATTGTATGTAAATAGTATTTCAATCATTTCAGATGCTGTACATGACCTTGGAGATAGTCTTGCCTTAGGGTCAGCTTGGTATTTGGATAAAAAGGCAGGGCAAAGATCCGATGCGAAATTTTCATTTGGCTACTCTCGATTTTCGCTATTAGGTGCCCTTATCAATAGTCTGGTATTAATTGGAGGCTCTGTGTTTGTAATTAGTGAGGCGGTTGGTCGCTTGCTAAACCCGGAGCAATCAGATGCTGAAGGAATGTTTTATTTTGCCATATTAGGTATACTTGTCAATGGTTATGCAGCATGGAAAATGAGTGGAGGAAAAACCCTGAATGAGAAAGTGGTTTCTTGGCATTTGCTTGAAGATGTTTTAGGTTGGGTAGCAGTTTTGATTGTAGCAATTGTTTTGTATTTCAAGGATATACCCTATTTAGATCCTGCTCTTTCTCTGTTTATAACGGCATATATTTTATGGGGAGTAGTGGGAAGATTGAAGGAGACTTTGTATGTGTTTCTCCAAGGGGTCCCCAAAGAAATTGATTTGGTGAAAATTGAGAAAGAATTACTTTCTATCGACCATGTGCAATCCCTACATCATACCCATATTTGGTCTTTGGAGGGCGAACATCATGTTTTCTCTACTCATTTGAAACTGGAGAGAATTGACTCTTTTGATAATATATTAAGTGTTAAAAATGAAGCGAAGACCCTTTTGAAAAAATACCATTTTAAACATTTTACTATTGAGACTGAATTGGATACTGAGAATTGCACCTTGATTTCAGAGGATAATTAGTTCGGCTTAGGGACCTCAATTTGTTAGTAGGTGAACTTTAGAAATTGGCGGTGTAGGGCTTTAAAATATCCATTAAATGTTAAGTAGAATTATCGAAAGCCTCGCTTTCACTGCACCGGTTAAATGAAAATTATGCGATGGATTTTTTCATCTTTTATTTTTAGGACTTTATGATAATTTCAATTTTGTTTAATCTGTTGAATAGACACTTTCAGTTTGTTAAGGAAATGAAATGCGTGGAAAAGAGATAGATATCTATTATATTTTTTATATTGAATAAGATTATCGGGAGTTGGCCTCTAGTAGCTCTTAGGTATACAGCATCAATTAAGGTTACCCATAGAATCTTAATAATTGACAACTTTTGATGATATTCCATTTTAAACCTATAAAAACAAGCCATGAAAGACTTAAAAAAGGAAGACCTTGACCAAGAAGTTTTTGATCTATATGACGATTATGCACACAGTAGGATAGAGCGAAGAGAGTTTGTAAACAAGCTTTCCAAATTTGCGGTTGGGGGGCTAACAGTGTCTGCAATAATGGGATTTTTAATGCCAAATTATGCCAAAACTAGTCGATTTTCTGCTGTAGATCCTCGGCTTATTGAAGAGACCATCACTTATAATTCCCCAAAAGGCGCCGGAAAAATGAAAGCCCTTTTGGTCCGTCCAAAGGAAGTAAAAGGTAAATTGCCGGGCATAGTGGTGGTGCACGAAAACAGAGGGCTGAACCCTTACATCGAAGATACAGCAAGGCAGGCTGCTTTGGATGGGTTTATTGCTTTGGCACCTGATGCCTTGTCACCTATGGGTGGATACCCAGGTACGGATGATGAGGGAAGAACGATGCAGGGCAAAAGAGATAGAGAAGAAATGCTTCAGGATTTTATCGCCGGATTTGAGACACTGAAAGGCCACGAGGATTGCACAGGGAAAGTAGGGGTAGTTGGTTTTTGTTTTGGAGGTTGGGTTTCCAATATGATGGCTGTGAGGGTGCCTGATCTTGCTGCAGCGGTTCCATTTTATGGAGGTCAACCAACTGCCGAAGAAACTGCAAAAATACAGGCTCCTTTAATGTTGCACTTTGCGGAATTGGATAAACGCGTAAATGCAGGTTGGCCGGACTATGAGGAAGCTTTAAAGGCAAATAATAAATCCTACCTGGCCTATATGTATCCCGAAGTGAATCATGGTTTTCATAACCATTCTACGCCACGATATGATGAGGCTGCAGCCAAACTTGCATGGGGAAGAACCATTGATTTTTTTAGGGAAAAATTGCGTTGAAAATCTATATTTTTGAGTCAATTGGCTTGTTAGAATCATATAGAAGGTTTTTTTGAGCCGAACGAAAAAAATTCTGTATCGGGTCTATTGGCCTGATTCATTAAAATTTGTTAAAATGAAAGTTATTTTTTTTGGATTTCTTTTGTCTTGGGCTTTGACCGGTTTTTCTCAGGTGACGACTATCACACGAAACCCTGAGATTCAAGAAATGACAGGGCTGGTTTCTTCTGATAGTTTGGAGAAATACCTAAACGGTCTGGTTGCATTTGGTACCCGTCACTCGTTAAGTGAAGATGCAGAGAATAGGGGGATTGAGGCAGCCAGGAAATATGTTTTGGCAAAATTCAAGTCATTTGAGCGTCAATCCAAAGGCAGGCTTAGTTCAAAGATCGATTACTTCACTGTTTATCCCGACGGAAAAAGGGTAAACAAGGAAGTGAAAATGGGCAATGTAATGGCTACGCTCAAAGGGGTTGACCCGGATGATGACAGGGTTTTTGTGGTGAGCGGGCATATTGATAGCAGGGTTTCAGATATCATGAACCATGAGAGTGATGCACCCGGTGCGAATGATGATGGATCCGGAGTGGTGGCTTTAATAGAGATGGTAAGGATTATGTCCAAACGTGGTTTTCCTGCCACCATAGTTTTTGTGGCTGTATCGGGAGAAGAACAAGGTTTGATAGGCGCTAGTCATTTGGCCAAAAAAGCCAAAGAGAAACATTGGAATTTGGTAGCAATGATCAACAATGACATGATTGGCAATAGCCAGTCAAGTGGTACCGGAATTAGGGACAATACAAAGTTAAGGGTCTTCAGTGAAGGAGTTCCCCATTATGAAACGGAGAATATGGCGGTCCTTAGGCAGCGCACCAATGCAGAGAATGACAGTAAGTCAAGGCAACTTGCCCGGTATATCAAAGAGGTGGCTGAACGATATGTTGATCATCTGGAAATAAAATTGATTTACAGAAATGATCGGTTTTTAAGAGGAGGAGACCACACTCCATTTTCCAGAGAAGGGTTTACCGCTGTACGGCTTTGTGAAATGAATGAAAATTATACACAGCAGCATCAGGACCTAAGAGTAGCTGATGGAATTGCCTATGGGGACAAAGTGGAAAATGTTGATTTTAAATACCTGCGAAAAAATACGGCTGCCAACCTAGCGGTTTTGGCAAGTCTGGCAGGAGCGCCATCTGTACCTCAAAATGTTGGAGTACGCATAAGTGAACTTACAAATAGTACTCAATTGGTTTGGGAGAAACCAAAACATGGGAAGGTTGCAGGTTATTATGTTTTACTTCGGGAAACCAGCGCCTCAATGTGGGAAAAGAAATTTTACACCAATGAAACAGCTATCGATTTGCCTTATTCAAAAGACAATTACTTTTTTGCTGTTCAAGCAGTAGGGGAAAATGGTCAAGAAAGCCTTGCTGTATTTCCTAAGCCCGTACGAGATTAGGAAGATAAAGTGCTGCTTAGGTGGGTAGATTAGCTTAATATGCGAAATTTAGCAAATGAGCTGCCGAAAAGGTTTTAAATACCTTATTGAAGTAATCACAGTATTCAGCAAACATCCCCGGATTATTGCAGTCCATACCGGTTGATATCGCAAATGCAACTACCTCTGCCGGAATAGGTATGGTGGCAATTGACATAAAAGTCTTTTCTTCCGTCATCAGTAGGGTCATGTATACATAGAGGCCGTATTGAAGGCCATCTTGCCCCATAAGGTATTCGTTACCTAAGGATAATATCCACGCGATCTTCCTTCCTCCATCAAATTCATTCCAAAGAGAGTAGTCCGTATCAATGGTGAAACCACTAACTCCGAAGCGCATCGCAAAGTTTTGATTGATAATTTCACCAACAGAGACCATAAGGTCTTCAAAGTTGGTCTGAGAAAAATCATTTTGTACACCGTAAAAGTAAAGTTGCATGTCATTATTATCCGGGTTAATGGCCTGAAAGGCTTCTTCTGCAGGATTGTACATAAGTGAGATGCCTTCAGGTACAGCAATGACGACCCCTGTACTGATGTCTTCATAAATATCAAAACGCATGGCCTCATAATCCAATTGAATATTCATATCCAACTCAAATTCATCAGAAAGCATGAGTAGGTTTTCAGGATCATCTGTAGATTCGATCATTTCCGTGAGGGACCTGTTCTTTGTAGGGTGAAATTCAAAACCGGCAGCTTTCACCGGAGCAATCGTTCCTGAATTAAATTCTGAGTTAGGAAAAAAAGTCTTATTGGTTTGAGTGAGATTTCCCTCATTTTCAGGAAAGTCAATGGTAGCTTCAGCGGAAAAAAGTTGACGCAAGTTTTCAAAACCATTGGGGAGGGTATTTGTTGACGAGTTTTCCAATTCGGTTAAATATCCTGCAGGGATAATCCAGCTTACATTGCTGGCGCCTTTTTCAAGTCCACCATCTCCAATTCCAATGAGCTTGCCCTGTGAGTCAAATACCGGGGCTCCGGAAAATCCGGGCAAGAGGCTTCCTTCGAGGTATAGTATATTGAGGTCAAGGGCAGGGAATCCTATTTTTGCAAGGGCTTCTTTGTCCTTTTTAGGTATCAGATGACTGAGTGTTTCAGGATTTACATATCCTTTTTTCATTTGCCTGGAAGAACTTCCGGTAGCACCGCCATTGTACCCAATTGCAAAGACATCCGTTCCAAATTTCACCTTTGTAGGGTTAAATTGGCTAAGGGGGGCCACTGTTGACGGAGGAGGGGCCTGTCCTTCAATTAATTCCAAAAGAACCAAATCGGCTTTTTGAAGTACTTTTTTTATCCTTGCCTTTCGCCAGGCTTGGCCTTGGTACAATATTCTTATTTCACCGCTTCGACTCATGCCATGAAGGGAAGTAACCACTTGATTCGGTGTTTTCCAAACAAAACCCGTTAAGGCATTGGAAGTATTGTTTTGTACCGGGACGATAACCTTCACCAGAGCATTTTTCACTTTATCCGGATCAAATTGCCTGGCAACAATTTTAAAGGAGAGTAACGATGACAGGGCGAGACACCAAATTATTTTATTCATGGTCGAAAATTTTAATCAGCGAATGAAGAATCATTTCCACTTCACTTGGTGTAAATTGATTTTTTAGTCCATTTAATACTTCAGGCCAAGGAGCCTTGGATTTTTCAAAGGCAAGGCTCATTTCATTTAGGCTACTATTTTGATTGATTTGTGTGATATCCTTTCCCACTTTTACGCTAGTGGAAGGGCTTTGGTAGTCACCACAAAAATTGTCTTTTAATATCAATAATGTTTTGGTTCCCAGAGGTTCAGTAAGGTCGTTTTTAAAATTGATTGCCCATTGTTCCCAAATTCCACCGGCCGAAAGAAAAGTATTGTGGATTTCTGCAGGGGCAGTTTCGGAATTGGCATATTCCAATAAATCGCATGCTTCAATTGTAAATTCAGTGGAGTAAAGCACATTGGCCTCTCTTTTGGCGATGGTGGAATCTGCCTTGATATAACCTGTAATAAAATTTCTGGCTTCACTATCTGAATAACCAATTTCAAGATAGTCATTCATTTTATCCGCTAGACTGGGTGCAAAAGGATTGTTAGCGCGAATATAAAGGCCTAATAAAATACCTACTACGGAAAAGAGACCAAAAGAACCTATTCGCAGACTTTTGATTGGATCCAAGAATTTTTCGTTCAATCCAACCAAAATAGCCAATAAAGAAGAAATAGTACCGATTACGCCACTCACTACAGGGGAGACTGATAATCCCAATAGCAAGCCTAAAAATGCGCCAATCCCTAATCCATTGAAAATAGCAGCAAAGGCCTGAAACATTCCGGGTTTATGATTCCCTTGTCCATCGGGGATCAAATCTTTCAATGGTTTATTCGAGGAATTGCTTGTGGTGGGGTTCTGCTCTTCCATTACTTGAAGTGTTTGGTTAAAGAAATGTAATGGTAGAAAATGTGGTTGTCTTTACTCTAATTTAATAAAAAATACGGAATAGTATGAATTTTAATGATTTATTTCGTTTCCTAATCTTTCTCCTTTTTAGGATAAGGGTCGGATTTGCTTCAATAAAAAATGCAAGTGAGACCTTTGTAGCTGAATAATGTGGGGTTATATATTTAGGTATGATTACTGCTTTAGTATTTATACTATTGAGTAGCTCCATATAGGAGGAATATATATATTGGGGTAGCATCTTTTTTGGTAATCGTTTAGTGAATTTTGTAAAATTATAACAGGTAGGTATGAAATATTATATGTTAACTTATTTCTTAGCAGAAGACTATATGCAAAAAAGAGGGGGATTTAGAAAAGATCACTTGTCCCTTGCAGATAAGTTTTATAGAAAAGGTGTGTTATTGATGGGGGGTGCCCTTTCAAGGCCCGCAGATAAAGCGGTTTTGATTTTCCATTCTGAAGGAGAAAATGATGCCAAGGATTTTGTAAATGCGGATCCTTATGTTACGAATGGACTTGTAGAAAGTTGGGAATTGAGAGAATGGAATGTTGTAGTTGGGGTGGTATAAAGGATTAATGGGTCTCCGATTAAGAGGATCTATTCATTTAATGGTCCATTGGGCATAGGTATGTGCTTGCTTTATTTTATTTAATTTTATATATTCATCATGTATTAATTTTATTTTAATGTTTTTTTAAAGGTTAACACTGTTTTATTTTAAATGTATTTTTATTGATTATAAAATATTTTGTAGGAATTTAATTTTGTTTTAAGATGAGGTATTCAATCGTTTTTACATTTTTATTGATCAGTGAAAGTGTTATTGGGCAATCCACAGATAATAAAATTGAAACAAAAGGTAATATTGGTATAGGTACCCTTGATCCGAAAAATAAATTAGAGGTAGTTGGAAGAACAGCGTTGCATGGTGATTTATATATAATGGGAGATGAGTTTGTGCAATTTGTACAAGGAAAGGATAGTGACAAAAGAGGTGTTTCCATAGGTGTCAACGATTTTGGCCTTAAAACTAGGTACAGAAGGTGGAGTGGGGGCTCTAGGGCCTATAATCAGGTATGGTACGATCAGGGTGGAAGCGATTTCTTTTTCGGAGGGTCCACACTTCCAATTTTTTCTATTTCAAATAAAGGAGTAGGTGTGGGAACAAAGGAGATCACCCATAATCTTTCCATAAATGGCTCGGGGAAATTTATGGGGGCAGAGTCGAGTTATACAGAGATTAATTCAAACAATAGTGGCCCTTTTATGAGTCAATACGGTAAGGGAGGCACAAATTTGAGTTGGATCATTCGAGGTTATGCAAACAATAATTTGCAAGCGGAATTTAATATGGGCGGAGTTTTGGTGAATGGAAAAGTGCAAGCTGAAGAAGTGAATATTTCCTTAGATGGATGGGCAGATTATGTTTTTACTGATGGCTACAGCCTTATGAGCTTGGGTGAACTTAAATCATTTATTGATAAAAACGGGCATTTGCCGGGAATACCAATAGAGGCAGTAGTGAAAAAAGAAGGGCTCAACTTAGGAGAAATTAACGCCAAATTATTAGAGAAAATAGAGGAGCTTACCCTTTATGTAATTTATCAAGAAGAGCAGATTCAAGAACTTCTAAAATTGCAAAAAGAAGTGGAACAATTGAAGGAAGCAGTGGCCACTCAATAAATTCCCCTTTGAGGCTGCTATTTTTCCTACTTCACACAAGTTTGGCAATTTTGAATGCTTTTCATAAAATAACTTATTTTACGTATTTAATTTTATCATTTTTAAAGAATTAAAGCTCCACTTTTTACTTTATCCGATAAACGAAGCCTTTTCTCCAAAGTGAAGGTTATTATAATTTATTTTTTTAGATTAGTACATTGGAGTCTTTCGCAAAAAAAAGAAGACATTTTAACAAATTAAGTTTCAAATTCTACCAATGAAGTAGGATTTCGAGTTGTTAAAGTATAAAGACTTAGGTCTATTTGCCGAATTAAACTCCAAATATTGTGTCAATTTAAAAAGCTTTCGGACGATAATTCCCAACATTACATCTAAAAATAAGTCATAATTATGCAGTTAAAATCTATATTTTTAATAGTATTGACCCTGTTGGTTCAATTTTCCTTTGCCAACCCTGAAGAAGATAAGATTAAGGTTTTGATCATTGATGGGCAAAATAATCATTCTGCCTGGCCCAAGACAAGTTTAATGATGAAAGGTCAGTTGGAGGAAACAGGTCTTTTTGAGGTTACCATTGAACGCACCAAATTTACTTGGAAAGGAGCAGAAAACAGTTCGTATTTAGTAAAAGCCGGAGCAGGTAGAACGGAAGATTTAAAAGAGCCTAAGTCAGATCCTGAATTTAACCCGGATTTTGCAGCTTATGACGTGGTAGTTTCCAATTTTGGTTGGAATGCAGCTCCTTGGCCGGTTGAAACCATGAAGAAATTTGAGCATTTTGTCCATTCAGGTGGAGGTTTTGTTAGTGTACATGCTGCAGACAATTCATTTCCGGAATGGGAGGCATACAATGAAATGATAGGTTTAGGAGGTTGGGGAGACCGTAATGAAAAGGATGGGCCTTATGTATACTACGATTCCGAAGGGAAATTAGTAAGGGATAATAGCCCTGGGCCTGCAGGAACACATGGAGCCAAAAACAATTTCACCATTAATTTGACGGAGGAAAGCCATCCGATTACAGCAGGTATGCCGAAAAGTTGGATCTCGGCTAAAGACGAGTGTTACGCTCGCTTGAGAGGCCCTGCCAAGAACATGACTATTTTAGCTACCGGTGAAGATCTTACCAATAAAAATAGAGAAGGTAGGCATGAACCGGTTTTTATGGTGATAGATTATGGAAAAGGTAAAGTGTTTCACACCACGCTCGGCCATGACCAAGGTTCGCTTGAGGGTGTTGGGTTTATCACCTCATTTACAAGAGGCGTGGAATGGGCTGCTACCGGAGAAGTTACAATTCCTATTCCAAATGATTTTCCAACAAAAGAGGCCTCCAAATCCAGGCCTTTTACCTTTTGAGAAAAACCATTTCCTGAGAATTAAAAACAATTGGAAAAGAACAAAGAATAAGTAAAGCGTTAATTGATAATTTGGAAGGTAAAATCATTACGTGATTTGAAATCAAGAATAAAGAAGCAATTAACATTAAATTATAGCATATTATTATTTAAAAAGGCACTTACTAAACTTATTGAATTAATGAAAATAATTAAACCCTGTCTTTTATTACTGAGTCTATTTGTCCTCAGCTGTGGAACCAATGAGGTTCAGCATGAAAGCCTAGAAAAGAAGCCAAACATATTATTAGTTTTCGCAGATGATATGACTTTTGAGGTTTTAGATCAGTTGGAACAAAATAAAATATATACACCAAACCTCGATAAGTTAATGTCGGAGGGTACATCATTTAGAAAAGCCTATAATATGGGAAGTTGGTCTGGTGCAGTATGTACAGCATCAAGGAGCATGATGATTTCCGGAAGAAGTGTATGGAATGCATTTAAGATTAAAGAGGAATGGAAGAAAGGAGATAAAAAAGATTTGACCTTGCCCAAGTTGCTTGAAACCTCCGGCTATGAAACTTATATGACAGGTAAATGGCATGTGGATGTTCCTGCTTTAGAAATATTTAATCATGCTGTAAACATTCGACCGGGCATGCCTAAGGATGGCTGGTCTGGAAATAATATGGGAGCGAAGTTTGATTCCATTAGCAAAATTGGTGCTGAACCACATACCATCATGCCGATAGGTTATAATAGGCCTCTCAGTGAAAATGAGGACAATTGGTCTCCTTCCGATCCGGCTTTTGGGGGGTTCTGGGAAGGAGGAACTCACTGGAGCGAGGTGTTGAGAAATGATGCCCATGCTTTTTTAGACAGTGCCTCTAAATCGAATAATCCATTTTTTATGTATTTGGCTTTTAATGCTGTTCATGATCCCAGACAATCGCCAGGGAGTTTTTTAGACCTGTATGCTGTGGAAGATATAAAAATCCCTAAAAACTTTTTACCAGTTTATCCCTATAAAGATGAGATAGGCAATGGACCTGCGTTAAGGGATGAAGCATTGGCCCCTTATCCTCGGACACCCTATTCCATTAAAAAACACCTGCAAGAATATTATGCAATTATTTCTCATATGGACCATCAAATTGGAGAAATATTTAACGAACTGGAAAGGAAAGGCCTTAGGGAAAATACTTATATTATTTTCACTGCTGATCATGGTCTGGCCATGGGGCGTCATGGCTTAATGGGGAAACAGACCATGTTTGACCATAGTATGGCTGCACCTTTTATCATCTCAGGGCCAAACATTCCAAAAGGACAAAGGTTAGACCAAGACATTTACATACAAGATGCCATGGCCACAATATTAGATATTGCAGGGGTAGAAAAACCGGATTATGTAGAGTTTAATAGTCTTTTAAACCTAATTCAAGGGACTGAAGAGCAAATTTATCAAGATGTTTACGGGGCTTATTTGAACAATCAAAGGATGATAAAAAAAGATGGTTTTAAGCTCACTGTTTATCCAAAGGCAAAAAAGATACTTTTGTTTGATATGGAAAACGACCCTTTAGAAATGAATGATTTGGCAGATCAACCTGAACATCAAGATTTAATTAAAACGTTATTTGCTAAACTTCAGCAAAAACAAGCACAATTAAATGATGCTTTGGTTTTAAAGGCAGAGGATTATGATATGTAACTGGTCGTCTTTTTCTATTTTCAAGCCTATCTACTTTCTTAATTCATTATGGCTAATGCTGCTTTTATTATCCTGCGCAAAAGAAAACAAGAACAATAGCCTGCCCCAAGAGAGTGCCAAGCCGAATATAATTTACATCATGGCTGATGATCACACAAGTCAGGCATTTGGTGTGTATGGTAGTCGATTGGCAAGCTTAAACCCTACACCTACCTTGGATAGCCTTGCCAAATCGGGTATGATATTTGACAATTGTTTCGTTAATAATTCCATTTGTGTACCTAGTAGGGCTGCAGTCTTAACAGGTCAACGGGCCCAAACTAATGGTGTGATTGATCTGGAGGGCAGTCTTGCCCCTGAAAAACAATACTTGCCTTTGGAATTAAAAAAACTTGGCTACCAAACAGCCATTATAGGGAAATGGCACCTGAAGGAAGAGCCTGCATCATTTGACTATTATAAAGTTCTCGATCAGCAAGGGACTTATTTTGATCCGACTTTTCGGGTACAAGGAGAGGAACCATGGCCTTCCAATGAAGTTCAATATGAAGGCCATTCTTCCGACGTTATCACAGACCAAGTAATTGATTGGTTAGAAAAAGGAAAAGAAGCGGATAAGCCATTCTTCCTCATGTATCATTTCAAAGCACCTCATGATGACTTTGAAAATGCCCCTAGGTATGAGGATTATTTGGAAGAGATTTTTATTCCTGAACCGGAAAGTTTATATGACCTGGCCAACCATGGTTCGGTGGCGACAAGGGGTGAAGGGGATAGTTTGACCAGATACATAGGCTCTTCGGTTTCACATAGGAATTTGATAAGAAATCAGGCCATGAATATTTGGCTGGGTCCCAATTATAAAAACTATAGAAATGCAGAGGATATTTTACCCAGTGAATTGGTGAAATGGGAAATGGATGAGGAAGAAAAGGATTATACTTCAAAGGTCTACCAGAGCTATTTGAAAAAATACCTTCGCTGTGTCAAGGGAATAGATGACAATATGAAACGCTTTATGGCTTATTTAAAAGAAAATGGCTTGTTAGAAAACACAATTATTGTTTATACCAGTGATCAAGGTTTTATGCTTGGGGAACACGATTATATAGACAAACGTTGGATGTATGAAGAATCCCTAAGGATGCCATTTTTTATTAGTTATCCTGAAAAAATTCGAGCAAATACCAGAACAAATGCGATAATAAATAATACGGATTTTGCTCCAACGCTAATAGAAATGGCAGGTGGTGAAAAGCCTGAATATATGCAAGGCAAAAGTTTCAAGGTAATACTAGAAACAAATGAAGAACCTGAAGATTGGCAAAAATCAACTTATTACCGGTATTGGATGCATTTGGCTCATCGGCACGGAAACCCGGCACATTTTGGTGTGAGGACTAAGCGTTATAAATTGATTTTTTATTATGGTAAATACTGGGTAGATACTGATGACCCGAAGGCGGAATGGAATAATGCCAGCTGGGGGAATGATTTTACCACCCATACCCCTGTAGCCTGGGAGTTTTATGATTTAGAAAAAGACCCTCGGGAAATGAATAATCTTTACGGCGATCCAGCATATTCCGATACCATTGCTGAATTGAAAAAAGAGTTGAAAAAATTGAGGGAGGATCTAAATGAAACTGATAAAGATTACCCTCATATCCAAAAGGTAATTGACGCGCATTGGAATGATTAGGCTTTTTTAATAGCTGATTCCATTATAAGTGAACTGTTAATAATATAAAGAGGAAAGAAGATGAAGGCCATAGGATTTAGAAGATCTCTCCCCATTACTGAAGAAGAAAGTTTTATTGCATTTGACACTACCAAACCCAGCCCATCGGGTTTTGATATATTGGTAGAGCTTGCGGCAGTATCTGTGAATCCGGTTGATTTTAAGGTCAGACAGAATACCGCAAAAGACCGTATTCTAGACAGCCCAAAGATCATAGGTTATGATGGCGTAGGAACCGTGGTGGAGGTAGGGGAAAAGGTAAGTCATTTTGAGGTTGGAGATGAAGTGTTTTACGCAGGAGATATCAGTAGGAGTGGAAGCAATGCAATGTATCAGTTGATTGATGAGCGAATTGTAGGCACAAAGCCCAAAACCTTGTCAGCAGCTGAAGCAGTGGCACTACCATTGACCGGATTGACTGCCTGGGAGTCTATATTTGACCGAATGAAAGTGGACCCGAATACAGATAAAGGGAAGTCTATACTTATACTTGCAGGTGCCGGAGGTGTAGGCTCAATTGCCATTCAAATTGCAAAACAGGTTGCGGGGCTTACCGTCATTGCTACTGCTTCGCGTGAGGAGACTGGACGCTGGTGCAAATCTATGGGAGCTGACCATGTGGTAAATCACCATGACTTAAAAGCAAGTTTATTGCAGGCCGGTTACAAGGAAGTTGATTATGTACTCGATTGTGTGGACATCAACGGATATTGGGAAACGCTAGTAGATATCGTCAAGCCTCAAGGGCACATTGTTACCATTACAGGCAGTGATAAACCACTAAACCTGATGTTGCTTAAAAATAAAAGTGTAAGCTTCTCTTGGGAATATATGTTTACGCGTTCCCTATATACGACCTCAGATATTTTAAAACAACAGCAAATTCTTAATGAGTTGGCTGAGTTAATTGATCGTGGGATAATAAAAACTACATTGAATACTATTTTCAATGGGTTTACTGTAGATAATTTTAAAAAGGCACACCAGCTCCAAGAGTCAGGGAAATCTATAGGTAAGACAGTTGTGGTATTCAAATAAGTTTATCTTGCTGGATTCTTTACAATCTATTTTCCATCAAGCTTTTCTATTTAATTTCTGAATTTAGAATTTATGGGGAAAACGCCAAGTAGGTAGGAGTTGTACTATTACTACTACTAAATTTTCTATTGTTTAATCCGGATTGGACAATAGGATTTCTCCGCCTTGACAATAGTCAAGGGTGAAGCCAATTCTGTACTTACGGGAAGTGTTGCAATTGCAAGAAAATCAGGTCGTTTAGAGATTATGGAGAAATCGAAAGCAGTAACGAATTGTTTTATTTTGAAGCGATTCCAGTAAGTAATTGATTGTCTATTGGATGTTTCGGATTTAAGAAACAGTATAGGAATGGAATTTGATCTACAATTATCCTTACTAAATTTTTACTTTTGGAACAGGTACATTTAAACTTGGTACATTTTGCTTAATTTGCGGAGACTTTAATTTGCAATATTGTATAGGCATGACTTCATTTAAAACCCAGCTGGCTAAAGCCGGGATTAATAATTTTTTCTTTTTATTGCTAGGTACCATTTTATTGGCTTACCTGTTTCCTGACTGGGGAGAAGCTAGGGGTGCCTTAAGTATAGATAAGTTGACCTATTACGGGGTGTCTCTGATCTTTTTCTTATATGGCGTGAAGATTAGTCCTGCCACTTTAAAGTTGGGTTTGTCTAATTGGCGGTTACATCTGCTTATTCAAGGCACAACTTTTATAATTTTTCCTTTGCTGATATTAATACTTTATGGGCTTTTCGGTATGGAGGACAATTTGTTTTGGCTAGGCACCTTTTATTTGGCTGCCTTACCTTCCACTGTCTCTTCATCCGTCGTAATGGTCTCGATTGCAGGAGGGAATCTTCCTGCAGCAATATTTAATGCCAGTATATCCAGTATTGTAGGTATATTGATTACTCCCTTATGGATGGGGCTTTTTCTCAGTGCCGAGAATGCCGATTTTGAAGTTATGAATACCATTTGGACATTGGTGCAACAAATTTTTATTCCTGTGGTATTTGGGTTTTTGTTTCACGGGTGGCTTTTTATTTTAGTGCAGAAGTACGGGAAACTACTTAAAAACTTTGATCAATTTGTGATCCTATTGATCGTGTTCTCAGCATTTTCTCATTCATTTGGCAACAACATGTTTGAAGGCCAAAATATTTTAGGCTTAGGCTTATGGATGTTGCTCTTGTTTGTTTTTATGGCTCTAGGAATGTATCTATTGGGGAGGTTGCTTTCATTCAATAGGGCTGACAAGATTACTGTCTTATTTTGTGGATCTAAAAAATCATTGGTACAAGGAGCGGTCATGGGTAAGATTTTATTTCCTGACCCTACTATTTTTGGGGTAGTATTGTTGCCGTTGATGTTGTACCATACCCTACAACTTATTCTAGGCAGCGCTTTGGCAGAGAGGCTGGCGATTCTACCTCCTAAAGATCAGGATTAATCCAAAAGAGCTATCCGTTTGCTATTTATGCTGAGAATTTTTAAACCCATTTGCTAGTCTATTTATTGAATAATCATTCTCAAGGGTTCGATGAGGGTTAAGGACAAGCGAAATGAAATTTTTTTTCCCTTAAGTAAAAGATTGATCACCTGAAGCTTCAGCGGTTAATCTTTCAGCAATTTCTTTACCCAGGTATCGATCAATTAATCCATGTCCGGCATACAGCACAGGTGTTAACACCACGGCTACAGAAAATTTATAAACGTAATTGATTATTCCTACCGCTATTATTTGCTGTAAAGACCAATTCCCAAACACATAAAATGCGATACCAAGCACAACAAAAGAGTCGATAAATTGAGAAACTAAGGTAGAACCTGTAGCCCTTAGCCAAATCATTTTTGCACCTGTAATGCGTCTTAATTTCTGAAAAATATAGACATCAAGTAACTGGCCTATTAAAAAGGCTACAAGGGAACCAATAATAATCCCTAATCCTTGTCTGAAAATAGTGTTAAAGGCGTAATCAATATTAAAAGGATTTCCCTGATTGTCCACTTGATTTACCTCGAGCCAGAAATTAGCCGGTGGAAGTTTGGTGACAAGGGAAATGACTATAAAAACATAGGCAATAAGTCCTGCTGTAATAAAACTGATTTTCCGCACCCCTTTTTTACCGAAATATTCATTGATAATGTCAGTGGTAATAAAAACCACCGGCCAGATTACTGCCCCGGCAGTGAGGTTGAAATCCAATATGTACTCATTAAAGAAGGTCCAATTTGCAGGAGTTAAACCTATGGTTTGCTCTCCGGAAAAAATTTTAACCCCTATAATTTCTGCTAAAATTGCATTGGTGAGAAAGACACCTCCTAGAATTATAAATAAATTCGTCTTTTTGGATTGATAAACTTTCTCGTTGATGTTCATATTTATTTGATAGAATAAGTACAGCCTTCAACACTCAATGTGCTTTCATCAAATATTTCTTTGGCTTCTTTCAGCAGTAAGTCTAATTTGGAATACCTACTTGAATAATGCCCCAATAGCAATTGCTTCACCTCTGCCTCCTTGGCAATAATTGCGGCTTCTTTGGCGGTACTATGTTTGGTGACTTTTGCCCGTTTTTTTTCATCCTCCATAAAGGTAGACTCATGGTAGAGAAAATCTGATCCTTTGATGTGAGGAATCAAGTCTAAATTAAAAACGGTATCGGAACAGTAACTGTACTTTCTTGGAGAAGATACTTCACAGAAATCATCTGCTTTATACAGCACATTGCCTGTTTTGTCCATAACATCTTTTCCGGCTTGCAGGGTGTGGATCTCCTCTACCTCAGGCCGAAATTTTGCCATCATCTCTTTATTGAGGTGTACCCTTTGTTTCTTTTCTTCAAAACTAAATCCTGTGCAAGGTATTCTGTGGTCCAGAGGAAAAGAGTAAATGGTCAGGTCTCGGATTTCCACTAATTTATTCTTTCCCTGCGGAACAGTTGGATGAAAAATTAAAGGAAAGTTCAGCGTGCTGGCAGAGTACTTTAGCTGAATTGTGATAATTTCATCAAGTCCCTTAGGTCCATATAGGTGCAAGGGCAGCTTTCTGTTGTTGAGACTATAAGTATTGATCAATCCCATCAATCCCAAATAATGGTCACCATGCAGATGGGAAATGAAAATATGATTGATTTTTGAGTATTTTATTTTAAATCTTCGAAGTTGAAGTTGTGTTGATTCTCCACAATCAATCAAAAAAGATTCACCATCCCAGGAAATCAATTGAGATGTTTGGTTTCTTCCGTGTGCTGGAATGGCTGAATTGGAACCTAGAATGGTGATATTAAAATCCAAAGGCTTGTAGGGGTTATTCTTCTTCCTCGTCTTTCTCGCTTCCACTTTCTATTTCATGAATGAATATAGCTTCTGCAGCTGCCTCATTATCATCCACTACTTTAAAAACTTTATCCAGCATAGAAATTTTCAATAATTTAATGACATGTTCTTGGAGGGAGGACAATACAAAAATGCCACCTACTTCGTTAAAAGCCCTATTCCCAACCAGAAGTGCACTTAAGCCACTAGAGTCAGCATATTTTACACTTTCCATATCCAGAATTAAGTTTTTGTACCCTTCAGCATGAACGGTAAGCAATTCAGATTTTAATTGAGGAGAAAGTGTACTGTCAAGCTTTTCTTCCAATAAGGTGAAAACAACAAATTGTTCTTTTTTATCTACAGCGTATTTCATTATTCTTTATGTGTTTACCTATTTTGAACATAAGTGAAAGAAAAATGTTCCACTCATGTGATTTTTTAGATACAGATTTAAAATTAGTTCAAAAACTGATGGAGCCAAAGTGATCCACACAATTAAATATTTGCTAATATAGCTTCTTTTATTCTTTTTGAGGCGTCTTTACTATTTGCCGCCTGGAAGGTTTTGCCTGTTATATGCTCATATAATTCAATGTACCTATTGGAAATGGATTCAATGATTTCAGGAGTCATTTCAGGGATCGTTTGCCCCTCCTTGCCCTGAAAGCCATTTTCGATCAGCCATTGCCTTACAAACTCTTTTGACAATTGCTTCTGTTCAAGACCTTCTTGTTGACGTTTTTCATAGCCATCCAGATAAAAATACCTTGAAGAGTCAGGGGTGTGAATCTCATCGATAAGAAGGATTTTGTCTTCAAATTTCCCAAACTCATATTTTGTGTCCACCAGTATCAAACCTTTGCTTCTGGCCATTTCACTCCCCGACTGGTACAATTCTCGGGTATATTGTTCCAGTTGCAAGTAATCTTTTTCGCTGACAATTCCTTGACTTAAAATGTTTTCTCTAGAAATATCCTCGTCATGGCCTTGATCAGCTTTGGTGGTTGGGGTAATGATCGGTGTTGGTAGTTGATCATTTTCCTTTAATCCATCAGGAAGAGCTACCCCACAAATACTTCTTTTTCCGGCTTTATACTCTCTCCATGCATGACCTGCCAGGTAACCCCGAATTACCATTTCAACTTTAAACGGAATACATTTTTTTCCAATGGTGACATTGGGATCAGGTGTAGAGGTGACCCAGTTGGGAACAATCTCTGCCGTAGATGCTAGAAAATATGAGGCAATTTGGTTAAGGACTTGCCCTTTATAGGGTATAGGTTTTGGTAATACCACATCAAAGGCTGATATCCTGTCAGTAGCAACTACTGCAATTACTTGATCAAATATATAGACATCTCTTACTTTTCCTTTATAAAAGTCTAGCTGTCCCGGAAACTCGAATTGTGTATTTTTTATTCCTTGGTTCATTGTGCCTTTGATTTTAAACACAAAAATAGAAAATTATCTGATGCTTGTTCTAAATTTTCAATGTTCCTGAAAATCTCTGTAATAATTTGTAAACGACAGGCTTCCTTAACATAGTAATTTAAATGAAAAAGCCTTATCTACTTTCCTCCTTACCCTCCTTATATGTTTTCTCTTTGGTAATGTTTCCGGATTCGTCCATCCAAATAAATTTACCATGCTTTAAACCACGCTTATAATTGCCATCGATAGCAATTTTTCCATTGGGATGGTAGTTAACAAACTGCCCGTGTTTGATCCCATTTTGATAATTTATTTCCGTTTCTTTGACACCCTCTGGTAAATAGGTGATCGAAAGTCCTTGTAAACTTCCATTTCGGTAATTTTTTTCATGGATCAATTGACCTGTGGAATCGAATTCGGATTGAATTCCATCTAAAACACCATTTTTAAATCTTTGGTGCTCATGAATGGATCCATTTTCAAAATAAACAATATTAGGCCCATGAGGCTTTCCTTTTTCAAAAAAAGTCTTGCTCTTTAATTTGCCGGATGGAAAATAACTTATTATTTCCCCTTCAATTCGACCCTCTTGGTAGGAAGCCATTTGAGATACCATTCCATTGGGATAGTAAGATTTAGCATTGCCGTGTGGTTGGTTGTTCTTATAGGGGGTGGTTTTTAGCGTATCTTGACTAATAGGATGCAAATCATAAAATATCCCTGAAAGATTGCCATTTTCATACTGTCCTACTTGAATTAGATGGCCTTGTGGATCATACAACATATAAGAGCCATTAGGCACTCCTTCAGTGGTTTCAAACTTTTCCTTAATGATGGTTTCTCCTGCATCGTAATAGGTTGTGTGAACTTGAGCGTACGATTTACCGGAGATAAAAGTAATTAGGAGCAGGATGTAAAAAATAAGCAGTCTCATTTATCTCCAATTTTATTGTGCTCTATAAAATATTTATTGCCTGTGTTTTTTCTATCACGATAGCTGAAGCTCCACCACCACCGTTGCATATCCCTGCAACACCTAAATTACCATCCTCTTGATGCAAAATAGATAAAAGAGTAGTGATGATTCTACTTCCTGAGCAGCCCAAAGGGTGTCCCAATGCCACGGCTCCTCCATAAACATTCAATTTATTTTCAGGGATTTGTAGCAATTGCTGATTTGCCAATGCAACCGCTGAAAAAGCTTCATTAATTTCAAAAAAATCAATGTCGTTTAATTTGAGACCCGCAATTTTCAAAGCTTTAGGAATGGCCAGTGATGGAGCTGTGGTAAACCACAAAGGCTCCCTTGCAGCATCTGCAAAAGCTGTAATTTTTCCAACAACAGGAAGGTTTAGAGATAAAGCAGTTTTCTTCTCAACAAGTAATAAAGCGGAAGCACCATCACTTATATTTGATGCATTGGCAGCGGTAACAGTTCCTTCAGGCAAAAAAACCGGTCTTAATTGAGGGATTTTCTCATAATTCACCTTGCTGAAATCTTCGTCCTCAGATACAGTATATGTGCTATTTCCCTTACTTGGTAATGTTATAGGGATTACCTCGTTTTTAAACAAGCCTTTTTTCCACGCTCGAGCTGCCAATTGATAACTTCTAATAGCATATTCATCCTGCGCTTCACGGCTTAATTTCATTTTGTTGGCAGTGTTTTCAGCACAATTCCCCATAGGGAAGTCATGATAAACTTCCTGTAAGCCATCTTTCTGCAGCCCGTCCACCAAGGTTGCATCTCCGTATTTATACCCAAAGCGGGCTTTAGGTAGGTAATAGGGGACATTGCTCATGCTTTCCATTCCACCGGCGATCACCAATTTGGCTTGCCCGCACATAATCGCTTGGGCACCTAGCGTGACCGCCTTCATACCAGAAGCACATACTTTGTTAATTGTGGTACAAGGGATTGAAGAGGGGAGCCCTGCTTTTATTGCAGCTTGCCTTGCCGGGGCTTGACCTAGGTTAGCAGAAAGCACATTTCCCATCAATACTTCATCTATCACTTCGAAATTTTGTAATCCACTCTTCTCCAATACAGATTTAATCGCAATACTGCCCAACTCACTAGCTGAAAGTGAAGATAGCTTTCCCCCAAATCCACCGATGGGAGTTCTTGCAGCTGCTACGATATATACCTCTTTCATTTGTCTGAAGTAGTTTAATAATCCGGAAGACCTCTTTTTGGTTGTTGAGTAGGTTTCTTTTTGTTTTGCTGAATATACCGGAGTTCATTGCTGTTCATGGCGTCAAGAATCTGAGCTGCCTGTTCCGGTGTAATATTCATTTGTTCTAGTCTTTGCTTCAGTTCTTCCATGGCTTTTTCTCGCTCACTTAGGTCGCTTTCCATGTCGCTTTGCTCGTCAGAATTTTCATTCTCTTCCGATTGTTCACCACGCTTTTCATCCATTTCATCCGACTCATCAGCACCATCTTCTTCAGTTTGTTCTTCACCTTCTCCACTTTCTTGGTCTTGACTTTCTTGATCCTGTTGTTCTTGCTGATCTTGCTCTTGTTCCTGCTGCTCTTGGTTTTGCTCGTCTTGATTTTCTTGATCTTGTTTCTCCTGATCTTCTTGGTCATTCTTGAGTTTTTCCCACAGCGCATTTAACTTGGCATCATTAGGGTATTTTTCAAGGCCTTCAGCCAGTAATTGGCTGGTTCCCTGGATGTCATCATTGACATATTGTTTCGCAGCTTTATTGAAGTAATCGGCTTGAGACTGGGCCTTTCCCAGGAAAGGGATCATTGCGATTACAAAAAGGGCGATCAGTTGATATTTATTGATTGATTTCATTGATATCCTTTAAGTGATCCATAAACTTTTGGTAGGAAGCTACTGTTTCGTCGATTTCCAAGGCACTTTCCATCGTTTTCATTGCCTCTTCAAACTCAAATCTATCTACCAACTCATCAGCTTGTGCCTTCATCCTTTTCGCATAATTGGATGGTTCGGGTTTGTCTTCCTGCTCTTGATTTTCTTCGTTTTCCTGGTTTTCTTCATTCCCTTCCAGCCACCTACTTAATAACTCGTAATTATAACGGGCTTTTTCATTTTCGGGATCATTTAATAAAGCTTTTTTGAATAAGGCCAAGGCCTCTTTGTATTTTTTTTCATTTCCTAGCATTACCCCTTGTTGGTTCGATGCAAAAGATGAGATTGTACCTATTGTATTATTGGATAACTCCTCATACGTTTTCTTTGCATCTTCTTCCTGCCCATTGCTTTGATAACTTAAAGCCAGATTGAATTTAATTTCCGGTTGGTTCATTCCATGCTCATCAATTAATGCAAGGTGCTCTCTCACTGAATTCTCAAAGTCTGCCTCTTTAAAAGCATTTGCTGCCCTAGTGATTGCCTCATTTGTAATCGCTATGTTTTTCCAGTCACTCGGCAATAATAGTAAAATCCATAGTATGTATCTGGAAACCATTGTTTTAATTGTTTTCTGTTAAATTAAAAGGATAATGTTCTGACAGGGAGTATGGCATCTACAATGGCTAGAAATAATGCTGCCAAAAGGAAGTAGAAATATTTGTTTGAGGAAGCCTCAACAGTTCTACTTGCCATAACGGTGCCTTCTAATTTTGAGATGGCATCGATCAATTGAGGAATATCATTTTGATCACTGCTCAATTCAAAATACCCCCCTCCGGTATCATTGGCGATCTTTTTTAAATTGTCTGAAGTTAGTTTGGAAATAGCAGGTCTATTGGTTGATTGGTCTATTACCACACCACTACCACGCGGAATCGTACTTCCTTTAGCCGTTCCTATTCCCATGCTGAAAACTTTAATTCCGTCTGAATTTAAATCGTTTAGGGTTTCTTCCAGACCTTCTCCAAAATCTTCTCCATCACTTATTAAAATTATGGCTTTCGATTTGGGCTCTTGACTTTCATCTGATTGAAACTTGCTGAAAGCGAGTTTTAGCGGAGCAGCTATATCAGTCCCGGAATTTGGAACCAACCCGCTGTTTAAACCATCTAGGTGCAATTGTATCACATTTTGATCGAAAGTTAAGGGGCATTGGATAAAAGCCTCCGAGGAAAATATGATGATTCCCAATCTGTCTGAACTGAAGTTTTTCACCAAATTTTTTAATTCAAATTTTACCCGTTGTAGTCTGCTGGGGTTAATATCCTCCGCATTCATAGATCTGGAAAGGTCTATGGCAAGAAATATATCTTTTCCTTCTTGTTTAATCTCCTTCATTGCACTACCAATGGAAGGTCCTGCCAAAGCGATTAGAAATAAGGAAAAATACAAACTCCGTAAAATCATTTTCCATACCAATCGCCGCTTTTTAACAGTGATTTTTTGATTGATTTTCCAAAATCGGTATAGGTATAACCCATATAGCAAAATGAATATTGCTATCAGAGTTATCATTAAACTATTGTCAGGATATGCCCAAATCATAAGTTGAAATTAATCATAATAACTTAAAACGGAATGAATGAAGATGAATTATTGATTTTTGGCAAAATTTTCGTGCCATTGGCTTTTTACTAGGGTAGAAACATCAGGTCTCACTTGCTGATTTTGAGGTTGAAATGTTATTAAACAATTAAAATTTCATGTAATACATTAATTAATCGATCACAAACTTAACAATTTTGTGGAGATACCGTTAATTCAATGGTTCTTATACCTATGTTTATTGCAATAGAATTCCCGGTAAATTTGGGCTTGGGGTAATAATCCTGCAAAATCAGGTTGTTTGAATGCTAATCTTTTCTGCCTAAACAGTAGTAACATTAGCGTTTAATCTTTTCTGATATTTTGTTAAATTTCAGTTTTTCAAATCCATAAAGTGTTCAATTTCTCGACTATCCTCTTATTAATCTCCCAGTATATAATGAACCTTTTCTCCACGCTATCTTTAAGCCAATTATTCGTTATTTTTTTTACTGTAAATTTATTCAGCGCCTATGAATCAATGGCTCAAGGCCCTGCCAACGTGGAAGGGCAGGTATTTGACAGTGGGTCAGGAGAGCCATTATTAGGTGCCACTGTGTTCTGGACAAGCCAGCCTACAAGAGGTACGATAACTGATGAAAATGGTTTTTTCTCTCTTGAGATTGACTCACTTCCTAATGTGCTAAACATACGATTTTTAGGTTATGAACCAATTAGCAGGCCAGTCAATGAGAAGGCTGAGTTCAAGTCCAATAAATTTTTCCTCAGTCCTGAAGAGATGAATTTGTCTGAAGTAGTAGTTTCTGAGCGTAAGCAAGACTATAATGTGAAAAGCACTGCCATTGGGAAAAACGAAATTTCAGGAGCCGAGTTAAAAAGAATTCCGGCGCTTTTTGGAGAGGTGGATTTATTAAGAAGTATTCAGCTTCTGCCGGGTGTTAATACTGCAGGAGAAGGAACTACCGGTTTATTTGTCAGGGGAGGTTCTTCCGATCAAAATTTGATACAAATAGATGGTGCGCCAATTTACAATCCTTCTCATTTCTTTGGTTTCTTCTCTGTTTTTAATCCGGATGCTATCAGCGACGTGGCATTGTATAAAGGAAATATTCCTGCCAATTTTGGTGGAAGAGCATCTTCTCTAGTCGATATTTCTTTGAGAGAAGGGAACACCCAAAAATTAAAGGGAGAAGGAGGAATAGGGAGTATCAGTTCTAGGATCACCTTGGACGGACCTCTGTTTTCGGAAGATGCCTCATTTCTGGTATCAGCCAGAAGAACCTATGCTGACGTTTTTTTGGGTTTTTCCTCTAACGAATCTATAAGGGAAAATCAATTGTACTTTTATGACCTAAGCGGCAAATTAATGTGGCGCAATGGTGAGAAGGATAAATTTACTTTCTCAACTTACTACGGCAGTGATTTCCTAGGATTATCTGAGCAGTTTGGTTTGGGATGGAACAATTGGATTAATTCATTCAAGTGGGATAGACAAATTAATGAACGAATGTTTTTGGATGTAACGGCATATTATAGTTTTTATAAATATAAAATTACCGTTACTGATGAAGACAATGGGTTTGATTGGTCGAATTATTTTTCAGAAAGTGGAGGCAAAGCTACTTTTAACTATGTTCCCAATGAAAATATTGATCTTAAGTTCGGACTCCACAGTCAGCTTTATTATTTTGCTCGTGTAGACCTGGAATTTGCCGATTCAGAAAACTTAGAGCCTTTTGAATCAAGCACAAGGGTTGGGTTTCAAAATAGTTTTTTTATTGCCGGAAATGCTGAATTAACAAATAATCTGAGTGTAGAGGCAGGCCTTAGGTGGTCTGCTTATCAGCAAATTGGGGATGGGGTAAATTACCTTTATGAAAATGATGATCCAACAATAGACGGAGTGGTGTCCGATACCTTGAATTACAGTTTTGGAGAAAGGATGAAATTTTATGAGGGCCTTGAGCCAAGACTTGCCCTTAGGTATCTTATTTCTGATGATTTGGCCTTAAAAGGAAGTTTTAACCGTAATTTCCAATACATTCAGGTGGCCTCCAATTCTTCTGCCGGCCTGCCCATAGACCGATGGATTCCTGCTGGCAAATACATTGATCCTATACGTAGCGATCAAGTTTCAGTAGGAGTTTTTAAAAACCTATATGACAATAAGTGGGAGCTTTCTTTGGAAGGTTATTACCGGGATTTTAGAAATATCATAGACCTCAAGCAAGATGCCAATGTGCTGTTTAAAGACAATGTGGAGACAGAGATATTGGCTGGTGATGGTTGGGCATATGGACTGGAATTTTTGTTAAGGAAAAATATTGGAAAAACGACAGGTTGGCTGAGTTATACTTGGTCAAGGGTTTACAGACAAATTGAAGGAATCAATCAAGGTCTTCCCTATAATCCTCGTTTTGATAGACCTCACGATTTGAGCTTGGTTCTTACGCATGAGCTTTCAGATCGTCTTTCCTTATCCGGTACTTTTCTGTACACCACAGGAGTTGCAGTTACCTTTCCTGTGGGGTCTTATGTTGTTGATAACCAAAGAATACCATTGTATGATGCTTATAGGAACAATAGCCGTTTCCCGGACTACCATAGAATGGACTTATCATTGACGCTCAAGAATAAGGATAAAGGTCGATGGTGGAAAGGAAGTTGGAATTTCAGTATATATAACCTTTATGGAAGGAAAAATCCATTTTCTTACGAGTTTAGGGATATAGAAAACAACGATATTAATTTTGATTCCGGTGAGGGAATAGCTGTCACCTCTCAAAGACCCGGTGTGGTAATGACTTATTTGTTTGGAATATTGCCTTCAGTAACATACAATTTTAATTTTTAGGAAATGAAAAAAATTGGAATCATAATTGGCCTAATTTCTCTTCTGTCCTGTCAGGAGGAAGTGCAACTAGATTTAGGGAATGTTTCAAAGAAGCCGGTAATTGAGGCTGTCTGGACTAATGAAGTTACGGAGAACTATGTGAAAATTTCTTATACAAGAGACTATTTCGATACCTTGACCAATGAATTGGTTGAAAATGCATCCGTAAGTATCATAGACAATGCTTCCGGAACCTTGGTGGATTTCATGTTTGAAGATGAACTGGGATACTATACTCCTTTACACGGGCAAACAGCAATTCCAGGACACAGTTATACACTAAAAGTAATTGTGGATGAAAATGAATATACTAGTGAAGGCCTTACCCAAGAGCCTCCCATTTTAGACAGCATTACATATGTTTTTGAGGAGGAAAGCTTTTTCTCAGATGAAGGATATTACTTGACAGTTTATGGCAAGATTCCCTTTGAAGAAGGTAATTTTTACCGTTTATTACTTACTAAAAATGACACACTATTGAACGGTAGAGATGACTATTTTCTTTTTGATGATACCTTTGGGACCAATGTGTTGGATAACGGGTTTAAGCTGAATGGATTTGCGTTTGAGGAAAACGATAAAGTAAAACTACAATTGATACGGTTGAATGAAAATGCATATGATTATTTAAATCAATTCGTTTCATTACTCTTTAATGATGGGGGACTTTTTAGCCCTCCTCCGGAAAATCCTGAATCGAATATTCAAGCAATTAACGGAGAAGGTCAGGTTTTGGGATACTTTATGACAGGGTCAATTATCTCAAAAACAATAAAGATAGAGGCGCTCGAATCCGAGTAAGGCTTGGCTAATGTAGTTTATTAAAGGTGTGCTTATTGGTTTTTCTAAATCTGAGTAGACCTTTATTAGCTTACTTTTCACTCAAATATGGTTCTATTTGTTTTAAACTGTACGCCCAAAGTAGATCCCTTAGCTTTTTAGAAGAAGCATCCTTTGAGGCTTTAGCCAATTTCCTTTTTTTGAAATACCCTCCATTGCTTTTGGGGTCCAATTGGTGTGTAGCTAGGTGTATTCCGGTTTGCGCTCCTTCCTTGGGGCTAATCATAAAAGGTTTTGCCAGATAAAGCAAAAACTTAAAAATCCCCTTGCTTTGTGTGCCAAAATTGGTGTTGACCACCCCGGGGTGTAAAGCATAGGCCTCAATTTTTTTAGCATTGAATTTTTCTGCCAGAGACTTTGTAAAGAGCAAATTGTATAGTTTCACATTTGCATATGCCTTAAAGGAAGAAAAATCATTTTTTAGTTCTAGGTCTTCCTCATTTACCTTAGCCGCTCTATGTGCTTCTGAGCTGACACTAATAATCTTCCCACCCTTGTCGGAAGTTAGAAGAGGCATGGTAAGGTAAGTTAGTAGAAAGTGGCCCAGATGGTTGACACAAAAAGTAAGCTCGTGCCCTTCTGTAGTAATGGTTTTATCAGGAAAAATCCCTCCGGCATTGTTGATGAGGACATCCAAATGAGTGGTTTTTTGAGATAAAGTTGTCGCTGTTTTTGCCACGGAGCTAAGGTCAGAAAGATCACAATAAATCACACTGATTTTTTCTTGATGCGAGGGTAGTGATTGAATAAGGTCTCTTGCTTTTTTTTCGTCTCTTACCAAAAGAAACATTTGTTCACACAATGGTGCTAGGGCTTTCACTTTTTCTGTCCCTATTCCTGAGGTGGCTCCTGTGATTGCGATTTTCATAGATATGCTTTTAGCTAATTTGGGAAGTTGGTAGTGTTGAAAAGTTCAAGGTTTAATTAAGGACAATTTAATGGTAATTAAAAGTGCGGGATAGAAAATTCAAGGGTTAGAATGGTGAATCAATTGAAACTGATAAATTAATTTCTGTATTTTTGTTGTACCTTATATTCAAAAAAGCACCGATTCAAAAAGCTTACACCAAATTTAAAGTTTACTGGTCTGTACATCAGTTGAATATCAGCCTAGAAGGGCATGGGGCATCCATTCATTAAAATTATTTGAAGTGACAAAGAAAAAATTCGTTGAGATAGAGAAAGTAATAGGGAATAAAAATCCAAGTTTATTGAAGTGGATTCCCGGATTTTTGCTCTCCTATATCAAAAGAATTGCTCATGAGACAGAAGTCAATGAGATAATGGAAAAACATGCCGAATTGAAGGAATTGGCTTTTGTAAATGCCTTGATTGAGGAATTCGGAATGGAAATAGAAGTTAAGAATGAATCCAATATTCCCATAACCGGAAATGTTATCTTTGCTTCTAACCATCCATTAGGTGGCTTGGACGGTATTGTTCTGATGCATGTTCTTGGCAAATTCAGAAAGGATCTGAGGTTTTTAGTTAATGATGTTTTGATGAACATTCCTAATTTCGGAAAGTTGTTTGTTCCCGTAAATAAACATGGAGGTCATGGCAAGAGAGGCGTAGAGAAGATAGAAGCTACTTATGCAGCAGAAAATGGAGTCATTATCTTTCCGGCAGGGTTGGTTTCCAGAAAACAAGAGGATAGCATCAAAGATTTGGAATGGAAAAAAAGCTTCATCAACAAAGCAAAGAAGTATAAAAAAGATGTTGTTCCAATCTATATAGAAGGTAGAAATTCATCTTTTTTTTATAATTTGGCCAATCTTAGAAAAAAGTTGGGAGTTAAGGCCAATGTTGAAATGTTTTATTTGGCAGACGAAATGTTTGGTCAAAAAAACAAAAAAATTGTTGTCCATATAGGAAAACCGATTTCTTACAAGTATTTTGATGCTTCTAAAACGGATAGATATTGGGCAGAGGAGGTTAAAAAAATAGTATACAATATTGTCCAGAACAAGTAGGATTTATGCAAGACATTATCAACCCGATTGAAAGGGATGCCATAAAAAATGAATTGACACCCGATCGATTTTTAAGATATGTAAATAATGGGGAAAATGAAATATATTTGGTTAATCAACATAATGCGCCAAATGTATTGAAAGAAATTGGGCGATTGCGTGAGATATCTTTTCGAGCTGCCGGTGGTGGTACAGGATTGCCCTTGGATATAGATGAAAATGATACTTGCGAAAAATGCTATGATCAATTGATCGCTTGGAATCCCTTAGATGAAGAGATCATCGCAGGTTATAGGTTGATAAAATGTTCGGATGCAGGCTATACCAAAGAAGGATCAGTAAATCTTTCTACAGCCCATCTTTTTAATTTTTCAGATTCATTTATCAAGGATTACCTTCCTTTTACCATTGAACTGGGAAGGTCTTTTGTTCAGCCTAAATACCAACCAAGTGTGGACAATAGGAGAGGGATTTTTTCTTTGGATAATTTATGGGATGGTTTGGGAGCGGTTGTAATGATTAACCCGGATGTCAAATACTTATTCGGAAAAGTAACCATGTATCCCCATTACAACGCTGAGGCCAGAGATTTATTGATTTACTTTATGAATCATTATTTCCCTGACAATGATAAATTAATTGTGCCAATAACTTCATTGGATTATAAAACTGACGAAAGCAATTTTAAGGGTACCTTTGATGGTTTGTCTTATAAAGAGGGGTATAAAGTGCTTAATTCCAAGGTGCGAAATTTAGGAGAAAATATCCCTCCGTTGATCAATACGTACATGAACCTGTCTTCCACCATGAAAACCTTTGGAACTGCCATGAATTATGAGTTTGGTGCTGTGGAAGAAACAGGAATACTCATTACTATATCCGATATATACGAGTCAAAAAAACACAGACACCTAGAAACTTTTGCCAGAGACAGGCATTATGCAATGAAAAATAAATAAAAGAATGCTTTTCCTAGATCTTCGTTTGAAATGAATACAAGGCCATTTGGTAAAACAGGCTTAGAGTTTCCATCAATCATTTTTGGGAGTAGTGCTCTAGGGAACCTCTTTAAATCCTATACTAAAGCAGAAAAGAAGCAAATTTTAAAAGAAGCTTTTAAACAAACCCACCCTTTTACGGTATTTGATACTGCCGGTAAATATGGAGCCGGGTTGGCTTTAGAAGTGTTGGGTGAATTTTTGATAGAAGAAGGTATACCTAAGGAGAATGTCATAATCACCAATAAACTTGGCTGGACCAGAATACCCCTTACCACACCGGAACCCCTCTTTGAGCCTAATATTTGGAAAGGGATAGAAAATGACGCTGTTCAAAAGATTAGTTATGAAGGAATTCTTGAATGTTTCGAGAAAGACAATGCCCTTTTGCAAGGGTATGTGCCACAACTCATATCCCTTCATGATCCGGATGAGTATTTAGATAAAGCCAATTCTGAGGAAGAGCGGGAGGCCTTATGGAAAGATGTCTTGGGAGCGTTTACCGCAATGAAGGAGTTAAAAGATCAAGGCAAAGTGATGGGTGTTGGAGTAGGAGCAAAGGATTGGAAAATTATCAAAGCAATTTATCAGCGTGTTCCTCTAGACTATGTAATGATTGCCAATAGTCTTTCCCTGATAAACCATCCACCTGAATTAATGAAATTTGTTGACTTGTTAAGAAAAGATGAAGTAGGAATAATCCTAGCAGCCATTTTTCAGTCCGGCTTTTTAACAGGGGAAGATTTTTTTGATTACAAAAGGTTAGATCCTGATGATGCTGAAGATCAAAAAAAGATTCAATGGAGAAAAAAGTTTTTTGAGGTCTGCAAAGCTTATGGTGTAGATCCCTTTCATGCTTGCATTCAATTCTCTTTAATGATCCCCGGTGTAACAAGCATAGCCCTTAGTGTAAATCAACCAGCATTGGTAAAGAAAAATTTGATCGCCTCAGAATCTTCATTGCCTGAAGGGTTTTGGCGGGAATTAAAAGATAAATCCTTAATTTCGGGTTTTCCTAATATTTAAGAAACAAAATAATCTAAATCACCAATGAGTCAAACTATAAACCCAGCGAAGGCAGAATTAATCTCCAAGAAGAATTTTTGGCCCTTCCTTTTGCTTACAGGATTGTTTATGTTGTGGGGAGTTGCCCATAATATGACAGACACCCTATTGGCGGCCTTTAAGAGAATCATGAGCATGACTGATTTTCAAACCTCTTGGATTCAGTTGGCATTCTATGGGTCCTATTTTTGCTTGGCATTGCCTGCAGCTATATTTATTAGAAAGTACACTTATAAATCAGGTATTCTTTTAGGTTTAGGGCTTTTTGCCTTAGGATCCCTGCTGTTTTATCCTGCGGGAATGATGATGTCTTACGGGTTTTTCCTGCTTGCTTTATATGTACTTGCCGGCGGACTTTCTATATTGGAAACAGCTGCCAATCCTTATATTTTGGTGATTGGACCTCCTGAAACAGCCACTCAAAGACTTAATTTAGCCCAGTCCTTTAATCCTATTGGTTCCGTAATTGGGGTTTTTTTAAGTAAGGTATTTATCCTTTCCAAACTCAATACAGCAGAAGCTACAGACCGAACCAATATGGCACCTGAAGAATTGGAAGCCATTCAGGCTGACGAACTGGCAGGGGTTGTTAGTACTTATGTTGGTGTGGCCTTATTTCTTATAGTGGTATGGTTTATTATTAGGGCTGTTAAGATGCCGGCTGCTTCTGAAGAAACAGAAAAAGATGGGGTAATTGGTGGCTTTAAAAGATTACTAAAAAACAAGAACTATGTGAGAGGGGTAATGGCGCAATTTTTTTATGTAGGAGCTCAGATTGGCGTTTGGTCTTTTACCATCAGGTATGTTATGGCGGAACTGAATGTTATGGAAAGCGGAGCCTCAGATTATTATTTAATTTCTTTGGTGCTTTTTGCCGCTAGTCGTTTTCTATTCACCTTTTTAATGAGGTTTTTTAAGCCTTCAATATTATTGGCACTTTCCTCACTTCTAGCTATACTATTAAGTTTTGTGGTGATTTACGGAAGTGGAATGATGGCTGTGATTGCATTGGTTATGATATCTGTCTGCATGTCACTCATGTTTCCAACGATATATGGTTTGGCCGCTGAAGGATTAGGTAATGATACCAAACTTGGTGGCTCCGGCTTGATCATGGCGATTTTGGGAGGGGCGTTAATCACGGCTGTTCAAGGTCAGGTATCTGACATCAGTGGTAGTATTGGACTTTCTTATTATGTGCCCATGGTTTGTTTTGGGGTAGTAATGTATTTTGGACTTTCCCATTATTTCCAAGACTCCGGAAAAAAGACTACAGCAGCTTAATTCTTATGGGTAAGGTCATATCGTATCACTCCAGACCTTTTTGATAGTGTTTTAAAAAGATACAAAAAGTATAAAAAAGCTCCATACTAATTACTTAGCATGGAGCTTTTTTATGGGGTCGGTAATCTCTGTACTGGAAGAATTATTCAATCAATAGACTTAGGAATTGAAGACCTATTGAATATATTCACCTCAATGCTGGCTGAATAATTCTCGTGATGAGGTTTAGTAGAAGCCAAAATAGTTTCTGGCATTTCGGTAGCAAATATCTTCCACCATTTGTCCCAACCACTTTTCATCGGCAGGTAGTTCTCCATTGCTGACATCTTGCCCGATTAGGTTACAAAGGATCCTTCTAAAGTATTCATGTCTTGGGAAAGATAAGAAGCTTCTGCTGTCTGTAAGCATACCTACAAAGCAACTTAGAATCCCCATGTTAGAAAGGGTGTTGATTTGTTTTTCCATGCCATCTTTTTGGTCAAGGTACCACCATCCGGAGCCAAACTGAACTTTACCTTTAATAGAACCATCATTGAAATTCCCAACCATTGTGGCCATTACTTCATTGTCTGAAGGATTAAGGTTGTATAAAATGGTTTTAGACAATTGATCTGTGCTGTCCAGGTTGTTAAGGAATTTGGCCAAAGCTACACTTTGTGAAAAATCTCCAATGGAATCAAATCCGGTGTCAGGTCCCAGTATTCTAAGCATCCTTTCATTGGTGTTTCTCAGGGCCCCCAGATGATATTGTTGTGTCCAACTTTTGGCATGGTACATTTTGCTGAGGGCGGTAAGAGTTTTAAATTTAAAAAACCTCACCTCATCCGGCTGAAGACTTTCACCTTTTTTGATGCTTGCAAACAAGGTGTCAATAGCGTATTTTTCATTTTCATAAAAGTACAATTGCTCAAGTCCATGGTCTGAAAGTCTGCCTCCATTTTCATGGAAGTAGGCTACTCGATTTTCTAAAGCAGCCAACAGGTCATCAAAAGTGTGAATGGTCAGTCCGCTTGCATTTGCTAACTTTTCTAAATAAGAAATGTATGCACTCGGATTTTCTACCGCATAGGCCTTGTCAGGCCTGAATGTGGGAAGTAATTTTATGGCGATATTATCAGCTTTAGCCTTTTGATGATATTCCAGGCTGTCAATGGGATCGTCCGTTGTGCATACTACCTCAACGTTCATTTTTGACAATAAGCCTCTGGTGCTGTATTCTTTTTGCTGGAGTAAGTTGGTAGTGGTGTTATAGATTTCTGAGGCTGAACTTTCATTCAACAATTTGTCTATGCCAAAATAGCCTTTTAATTCGAGATGGGTCCAGTGGTACAATGGGTTTCGCATGGTTTGTGGAACAATTTTCGCCCAATTTTCAAATTTCTCCTGATCACTGGAGTCACCGGTAATGTATTTTTCATCGACACCCAGCGTCCTCATGGCACGCCATTTATAGTGGTCACCTTCTAGCCAAATCGTAGACATGTTATTGAACTGTCTGTCCAAAGCAATGTCTTTTGGAGAAAGGTGACAATGGTAATCAATGATTGGCATTTTCTTCGCATAATCATGATATAACCTTTTGGAAAAATCAGTTTTTAGAAGAAAATCTTCAGTTAGGAAAGTGTTATTAGAAGGTTTTACTGTGTCTTGCATTATCTGTTCTTTTAATCTAATAGTAATATTAAAAATTTATTTTTGCTTATTCCAGCCTTTTGAGGGATTTAGCCAATCGATTGCATAAATAAAAATTGGATGAATATTCATGAGGTTCCTCTTTTGTTGGTTATCTTGGTAAGGAAACGCGTCTATAGTCTATATTTATACTTACTTTCAATAAAAAATAATGTTAAAAATGATTATTTCAGTATTTTATAATTTATTCATTTAATAATATGAGCCAAAAACCAAGAAGAAGTTTTTTGAAAAAAGGACTAGGGATGACAGCTTTACCGTTAATGGGTTTTGCACCCATGTCTGAACTACCCAAGGGACAAGATAAAAACCTTAAGCTTAGTTTGAATGCCTATTCTTTCAATTCACCCTTAAAAGACAAGTCACTTTCGCTTGATGGTTTGTTTAATTTTTGTGCAGAAAACGCTATACCTGCCATTGATTTAACAGCTTATTATATCGAGACTTACCCTGAGGTACCTGACGATAGGTTGCTTTATGACATCAAAAAAATGGCCCATTATAGCGGATTAGACATTAGTGGTACCGGGGTTAGGAATGATTTTACTTTGGAAAATGCAGCCCAGAGGAATAAGGAAATTAAGCATGTGAAAGATTGGATAATTGCAGCCTCGAAAATGGGTGCTACGGTACTTCGTGTTTTTGCCGGAAAGACAGAAGCTCAAGGGGTCAAATGGAAGGAGCTTGCTGATGGAGTGATTGAAGCTATGCAGGAATGTGCTTCCTTTGGGGCTCAGCATGGGGTGATAGTTGCCATGCAAAATCACAATGATTTTATTAAATCTGCTGATCAAGTGAATTATATCATGGAGAATGTGGGTGAAGAATGGTTTGGCTTGGTATTAGATGTGGGGAGTTATTCATTAAAAGACCCTTATGAAGAAATAAGTGAAAATATTCATCATGCTGTCAATTGGCAGATCAAGGAAAACATTAACCATTTTGGTGAGCAAAAACCTGTAGATTTAAAACGATTGATAAAAATTATCAATAGGAGTGATTACAATGGTTATCTGCCCATTGAAACTTTGGGGCCGGGAGATCCTTTTGAAAAAGTGAAAAAATTTCTCAAAGCAGTAAAGAAAGCGATGGGCTGAAGTGCCATTATGAGAAATATAGCAATGCCCAAATAAAGAGTCGACTAATCCGGTCTTAAACAGGATGAAAAGAAGCAATAAAAAAAGGTAAGCCGAATGGCCTACCTTTTTTTATTAGGAATTACCTTATTTCAATTCCTTAAGTTTAATGTTTTTGTAGTGAACTTCATCACCATGATCTTGAAGTAGGATATGACCTTGTTCTGCTTCTCCAAAATTATCCCATTTCGCATATTTACTTTCAGCAACCAAAGCTCTGAACTCATCAGACCCTCTAGTGTATTCCACCACTTTAAGGCCATTGATGTAATGCTCAACTTTGTTGTCAGGATATACGATCAAACGCCCTTTGTTCCATTCGCCTATTGGACGTACGAATCGAGATTGTTTATCTGCTTTGATTAAATCATACAATGAAGCTAATGTCCGGTTACCATCCTTGCCTTTTTTTGCATCTGGATGTCTTTCATCGTCAAGAATTTGGTATTCTAAGCCAATTGCAGATCCCGTGTTGTTTTCATTTAAAGTAACAAAATATTTGACACCACTATTTGCACCTTCTGTAAGCTTAAAGTCAAAAGCCAAGTCAAATGCACTGTATTGATTTTCGGTAACAATGTCGCCGGCATTTGCAGATTCTCTGCCATCAGAAGACTCTATTGTAAGCACGCCATCATTGATGGTCCAGCCTTTTTCAGGGAAAGTTTCAGCTTTGGCACTTTTCCATCCATTGCTTGTTTTACCGTCAAAAAGTAATTTCCATCCATTGTCCTCTTCATATGAAGTCAAAGTGTTGTCAATAGTACTGACCACAAAAACTTCATTTTTGAAAGGCGTTGGTGTTAGGTTTTCAGTTTGAATTCGGATATTTCTGAAATAGGTCTTTTTGCCAGCATTTTCAGGGTTTTTACCTATTCCATGAACTTGTAAAGCAATGAAACCAGTTGCATCCATATCGTCTACGAGGTAGGCAACTTCTTGTCCATTTACCCAAGTTTTAAGCGTATTTCCGATAAATTCAATTCTATAAGTATTGAACTCACCTAGTTTGAAAGCACTTCTTGCTTCAGGGTTGTAGGTCAATGGGTATAACCATCCTCTTCTGGCTTCATCATATACTCCACCGGACCAAGCTCTTTCTTTTGGATCGCATTCAACTTGGTAGCCAAAAACTCTACCGGCGCCATCATTAGCATCAGGGTTGTATTGGCCTCTGGCCATCACTCCTGAATTGCTTGACTCGTCATCCACTCGGATGTCTAATTCTAAAATAAAATCCCCGTAAGTCTTGTCAGTAACTAAGAAGGAATTTGGGGTATTTGGGACAGAAGTGCCGACAATGACTCCGTCTACTACTTCAAATTCGGCAACCCCATCCAGCTGATGCCAGCCATTTAAGGTTTCTCCGTCAAATAAATTTGTCCATCCGTCTTCCGTTTCTGCCGTCTTTTGCCCACAAGAGACCAAAAAGAAAATAGACAAGACAAAGAAACTTAAAATTTGTTTGTTCATGATATAGGTTATTTTTATTGTAAATTCAATTTTACCTCAATCTATTGACAGTATTGAGGGATGTAAAGATAAACAATATCTTATAAAAATATAATTTATAGGCAATCGATTGCAGGCATAAATATTAAAGGTAAAAATAGATTTGACAAAATCTTGATAGGAGATAAAAGAATGGACAGAAGGGGAGTAGGAATTGGTATTACCCGAATGATAAAATATGAATCAAAGGCCAGTTTTATAACCGAAAGTAAGCAAGCTGTTTGGGGATTCAAGCCTGCAATTGAATACCTATAATGATTTCGGTTTTAACTAACATTGTAAAAAAGGCCAACAAAGAAGACAAATGTTCTACTTTGTTGGCCTTTCTAAATGATAAACTATCTCTATTGAGCATTCTTCTGAAAAAGTGCTTTTATTATTCAAACTTCACGCTCAAAACTGGGATTTCAGACTTATATAAGACTGTATCTGTAACTCCAATTTGGTAAGCAGAATTTGATTTCCGAAGGTTGGAAGCGATAGCTATGATTCCGGCCTTTTCTTTTTCGGCAAATGCAATAATGCCTTTTTCCACCTCCTCATGATTATAGATATGTCGATGGATCAATAATTCCTCTTGACCGTAAGCGTACTCACTCATTCGCTCTTCTGCCTTCCCTGTATCTATAAAGTTTTCCGGGGTATTGACATAAAGGAAATAAACAACTGTTCGAATGCTTTTAATAAATGGCTTTAACCTAACAAATGCCGGTTTACTGATTTCATTAAAAAGGGAGGCAAAGACCAGTTTTTTCATGGCTCTACCATCCACTATATTTTTCACTGCCAATACAGGGCAATGGGCATTCCTGAAAACCTTTTGGGTGGTAGATCCTACAAATTTTCCCGGCTCCCTGTTTTTACCGTAAGCACCGATAACGATTAAATCTGCATTTTGCTTATGAGCTAAATCCGTTAGCACTTGGTAGGGGACACCTATCTCCACTACGGCTTCTATAGGCGTATTCTTGATTTTATGTGTAGCAACAAATTTTTTTAATTTATCCTTGGCCTCAGCTTCTAAATCTAAAATTTCTTGATTTTTAATCTTCTCAGAAGTAGAAAGATTTGCCCAGTCAAGATCCGATTGAATTACATTCAAGCAAGTAATAGTGGCATCACCTTTACTTGCGATTTTGGCAGCACTATAAAAAGCGTTTTCAGAATAGCGTGAAAAGTCGATGGGTACAATGATACGTTTCATGGTTATTTTGTTCTAAATCCTAGATAATTTGTGGCTGTCGTTAAATCCTACTGTTAATATTGCAGACTTAACTATTACCCAAAGTAAATGAATTATTTTAAGACAAAACATGATAAATATCACCTCAATACTTGAAGTTTATCTACTTCATGCCATATAATGAAATTATAGCTTTCCAATTTTTATATCTCTGAAATCTATACTCATGTCATTTCCCGGGTGCAATTGAAGTCCTATGGGGCCCTTTTCCGGCATGTTTTCTGACTGGTAAGTCACCACCTCTTTGCCATTTAGCCAAACTGTGTAGCTTTGGCCAACCGCCTTTATCTTCATGCTATTCCAGTCGTTTTTCTTTAAAAGATCTTGAACACCACTGGCTTCTTTGGGATAAGATTTTCCCGGAATGTAAGGAGACCCGGTCATGTCTCTTTTTAATGATCCGGAGATTCCTATTTGTATTTGATCTTTATCAGATCTTAAGAATACGCCTGAATCAACTGTTCCTTTACCCATTAAAAAATCCAACTCTAAAATAAAGTCTCCATATTCTTTCTTTGTCCATAAAGTGGAGCCGGTATTGGTAGGGTCGTTTTCAGTGTGGATTTTCCCATCTTTAACTTCCCACCAAATATTTTCTTCAGGGGTCACTTCCCAACCTTTTAGGTTTTTTCCATTAAATATGGATTTCATTTTTACCTCTTGGGCAATTCCTTGGGTGGAAATCAGGCAAATTAAAAATAGGAAAGGGAGTAATTTTTTCATTTTCTTTTTGGTTTGGTTATGGTTTATTTTGACATTCTCTGTTCTTCCTTCCCTAAGTATAGGAAGATATGGATGATTTTCTATTATTATCGTTTCCTTTAATAATGAAAATTACTTTTTATTATAACATATGTCCTATTGGTGTTGATTTGAATAATGGCCATTGCTAGTTGTTATTTGTGTTAACCATTGGCTATTGGACTAAAATAAATTGAAGCTTAACTTTCTCAAGTAGTCCTTTGACTTCTATCAAAACACCATAGTGAAAGGAAAAGAATTAATCAATTATATCTTACTCTTTCCCTTTGAGCTGAGCAGCAACTGCTGCGCCAATGATTCCGGCTTCATTTTTATTCTCCGCCACAATGACCGGTACATCTATTGTAATTTCATCTTCAAAACGTTCCATTTTTTTACTTGCCCCACCTCCCAAAATAAATAAATCAGGAGAAATAATTCTTACCGTATGTTTGAGGAACTTATTAAAGCGTTTGCCCCACTCACTGTAACTAAGATTTTCCTTTTTTCTGGCCGAATCTGCGGCGAAATACTCAATTATTTCGCCGGTTTTATAATAAATTCTTCCCAATTCAAAGTTTGGGATTAATACACCATTGTGAAATACCCCTGTGCCCAAGCCTGTTCCGATGGTTACTGTAACGACTAAACCTTTTTTTCCTTGCCCTGCACCAAAAGTCATTTCAGCTAAACCAGCTGCATCTGCATCGTTTATCACTGTTACGGGAAGGTTTACTTTTTCTGAAAACAATTGATCTATTTGAACACCTACCCAGCTTTTATGTAGGTTACTTTTTGTCATGCACTTTCCGTTGTTTACCACTGTAGGAAAACCACAGCCAATAGGTCCTGTCCAATTGAAATGATCAACTATTTCTTTTACGGCAATTGCGATGCTTTCTGGTTTGCTAGGTATTGGTGTTGGGACTCTGAATCTCTCGGCTGTAAGTTGTCCAGTTTCTATGTTGACAGGCGCCCCTTTGATCCCAGAGCCACCAATATCCAATCCTAATATTTCCATTAAGTCAAATTTTAAACTAATTGTAATATGATTCTTCTTATTTTAATAATTAAAGTTAGCTAAAAATATATGGAATTCTAATTCCTTCGCAAAAAGTAAGCTAAGGTAATTGTTTCAGCAAAGGCTTAGTCTGGATTTTTGTCAATAAATGCAAAAGTCAAGCTAGGAGAACAAGGTTTTTAATGAGGTCTCATGAACTCATAAATGGCATAGAAAATAAATATTCAATTGGGGAAACCTTAAAAATTATACGACTTGTAAAGTTTTTGAAGGGTGTATGGCTTAAAAAAAATTATTTTTTTATAATGGCCTAGCCATTTGTCTAAGGGGGGCTAAAGGTTAAATCACTAGCAGACTCTCAAAAAAATGTGGTTTTTAGTGCCAAATAAAGCTTATTGTAAAGCGAGGAATTTAGGAGTCATGTCAAGGTCGTTTAAATGGTTTGAAAGGGTGTAAATACCTTTTGATTATTATTTGGCCGAATATTGGGATATCGTTTAGTCTATTGAACCCTTCATTGCCATCCAAGGTGTCAGAAAAAGTCATCATCAAAGTTCCTTCCAAAGCAATATCTGTATACAAATCATAGCTATAACTTAAACCTGCTCTAAAAGGGATATATGGAACGGCCTGTATGTCTTTACTATTGACAACGCCATTAAAAGTGACATTTGTTGTTTTCTTAAAGTTAATAAGCATTCCTAAACCTGTGCCTCCATAAGCATTAATTCTTGATCTAAAGGCGTGGTTATCAGATCCAAATAGGTAAAAATTTGGTGCTACATCAAAGAAAAGCAGATCGTTTTTGCTTGCAAATGCTTGGTTGTTGATGAGCCAAGACTGGGTTACTGTGGCAGGATAGTAGTCGATGTCTTGACTGCGGTACCTTTGGTAACCTATATTTGCCCTGATGTCAAAGTGTTTATGGATTTTTCTACCATAAGAAGCAGAAAGGCCGGGTCTTAATAAAATATCAAGCATTCGAATACTTCCTAAATTATCAGCATAGAGGGTTCCTAGTCCTAATCCTGCTTGCAAAAAATTATCTCTCGAAATTTTCTCTTTATAAAAGTTCTGCCCATAAGCCACGTTATTATTTATAACCATTGCAATAAAAACGATGGTTAAAGTGGAAATCAGGTGCTTTTTCATATTTTTATTTAAGAATTGATCAAAGAAATGTATAATCAAGTAAACCATTAAACGAACAAAAGTACCAATTCTTACATATAACTAATTATTTTGATGTGATTAAATTGAAATTTTCGCAAATGGTTTGCGAAATATTGGTTAACTTAGAAAGTTTAATATTTGTTTTAAAGAGAGATTTATTAGTTTGAAACTAGTTTTTTTATTTGTTTTTTGAAGTTTAGGAGTAAAAAATCTTTTTTTTATTTCTTGTCAAATTTTGCTAACAATAGCAGTAAATAACAGTTTTTATGAAAGGAATAATTTTAGCCGGAGGATCTGGCACACGTTTGTATCCATTGACTATCGCTGTAAGTAAGCAATTGATGCCTGTTTATGATAAGCCAATGATCTATTATCCTTTGTCCGTTTTGATGATGGCGGGAATCAATGAAATTTTAATTATTACAACACCAGAGGACAATGATGCTTTTAAAAAATTGCTAGGTGATGGTAGCCAAGTAGGGTGTAAATTTACTTTTGCCATTCAACCCAAACCCGAAGGTTTGGCTCAGGCATTTATTATTGGAGAGGAGTTTATTGGCGAGGATAAAGTGGCCCTAATTTTGGGAGATAATATTTTTTATGGAACAGGTCTGCATAAAACATTAAAGGAACATACCGATCCGGAAGGTGGAGTGGTTTTTGCTTACCATGTAAATGACCCCCAACGGTATGGAGTTGTTCAATTTGATGACGACAATAATGTTCTGAGCATCGAAGAGAAGCCAAACTCCCCAAAATCAAATTATGCGGTGCCTGGATTGTATTTTTACGACAATGAGGTGGTAGAAATAGCTAAAAATATTAAACCAAGCAGTAGAGGTGAACTTGAAATTACCGATATCAATGTGGCTTACTTGAATAAAGAAAAGTTGAAAGTTGGTATTCTTAATAGAGGTACGGCATGGCTGGATACCGGCACACACCAATCATTGCTTCAGGCCGGACAGTTCGTGGAAGTAATCGAAGAGCGACAAGGGCTAAAAATAGGCTGTATAGAAGAAATTGCTTATCGCAATGGTTTTATCAATGCCGATGAACTATTGAAAGCTTCAGAAAAATTGGGCAAAAGTGGATATGGCTCCTATTTGAGAGCATTAATTAAAAATTGAAACGATGCGAATTTTCAGTAGTTTTCTGCTTTAAATGCTGGTTTTTGTATTTAAATGCAAAAAACATTATTTGAATTGCATAAAAATTAGTAATAAATCACTTCTGAGTTTGGGAGTGATTTATTTTTTTTCTACTTTTACATCAAGTTAAATGTTTTTTAATATAAAGTTATTGTATTTCGATGCTAAATATTGTAATTATAGATGATGATGAGGTGAGCACTTTTGTTACGGAGCAATATATTAGAAGGTGTTTATCTGTTCCTTTCAAAATTCATAAATTCTCCTCAGCAGTTGGGGCTTCTCAGCAAATTGCTAACCTAAATCCAAACTATTTGTTTCTGGATTTAATGATGCCGCAAATGACAGGTTGGGATTTTTTAGAAGAGATAAAAGAAGCTGGGCTCACATCTGAAGTGTATATTTTGAGTGGATCTCTTGATATATCAGACGTTGAAAAGGCTAGTAATAATAGGATGGTAAAGAAATTTCTTCCAAAGCTTTCTGTCAAAGAAAGTATACTTGATATTTTCAGAAATTAAAAATTTTTGTAGGGTTTAAGATTAATTATAATCGCAAATGCATAGGCTTCTAACTTTGTTTGAAGCCTATGTTTTTTGGTGATTTGATAAGTGAAAATTAAACTCTTAGGTTTAGTTGAAGATTACCAAAATTGGTTTAGCCATAAGAATGTTTAGCCGGGAATGATCAAAATTTCTTTTTTCAAATGTTTTGCCAAGGTATCTGAATAGCGTTGTGCTTCCCAGATCTCAAGATCCAGATTTTCTACACCAAATACTTTAATTTTTAATTGATCTTTTTGGTCAATACAATAGACGTTTTGAACCCATTGGTTTTTCGTTTTATCCAGACCTACAGCAATTCTTAAAATACCTGCTAAAAGTCGCAAGCGTTTTTTTTGTTGAGATTCTAATTTTCTAAATTTTTTATGTCTTTTGGTAGGCCCTTTTTTTCTATGGTACCTTGCCATATCTCCTAGTAAAAAGACCTCTTCATTGGTAAAACCACGAAGTTGACTATTTTTGATTAGGTATCTTCCATGTTTATGAAAATCTTGAAATGCTACAAAAGAGCCTATATCATATATAAGAGAGGCATAACAAATTAGGTCCCTCTCATAATTATCTGCCCTATGAAGGTCTTTAAGTTGGTCAAATAATTGCAAAGCAATTCCCATGACATGCCGTTTTTCTGAAAGGTCAGTGTCATATTTCATTGCCAACCTGATGCAACTTTTCTCTTTCAGGTTTTTTCCTAGACTTACTTCTTCTATTTTTAAACCATGTTTTTCTATATGATTGATAATCATTCCATCCCTTAGTGATGCGTCAGATACTGTGATGGAAGTAGCCTCAAGTTTTTGCAATATTTCCACCAACAAAAGCGCTCCCAAATGGATCGCGTCAGCTCTATTTTCACTAATTCCGGGAATTTCTCCCCTTTCTTTTGGACTTGTCTCGAGTAAGCGATCACGTAGTTTAATAAGTTCTTTAAGGGGAATGGTTTCAGCATTTACTATTTCCGGTGCAGGGTTATCTGTCTTTATCAGGCAGGCTTCAGCCAAGGCCCGAATTGTTCCTGATGTTCCAATTATCCGATCAAACCCGATTTTTTTAATTTTCTCCAATACCATATCAGATACTTGCCTGATGTGGGATTTCAATTCTTTTTGAGATTTAGCATCAATTTTGGCTTGCCCTTCTGTATAATCGAGTAGTCGTAAGACTCCAAGTTTCATTGAGTTGCCGTAATGTATTTGTTTTTGATCCCCAACAATTGCTTCTGTACTACCACCTCCAATATCCAATACGAGAATGTTTTCGTTTTTCATTGCGATGGCCTCTTTAACCGCTAAAAAGATTAATTTGGCCTCCTCCTTCCCTGAAATCAATTGGGGCGAAACACCGGCTTCGTGGATCAACCTATCTAAAAATTCTCTGCCATTTTTCGCCTCTCTTGTAGCACTTGTTGCGGAGACGATGATGTCGTCCACTCCATATTGATCGGCAAGTTGTACGTATCTTTGTACGGTTGCAACACCCAAGTCCATGGCTTCCTGACTGAGTTCTTTATTGGCAAAAACGCCCACACCAAGTTTTACCATACTTTTCTCTTGGATAAGAATGTCAAAGCTTGTTTTGGTTTGCACCTTAACAATAACCATATGGATGCTATTCGTACCGATGTCTATCGCAGCTATGTTCATTTAAAGTAGGATTTGTTCATAAAAGCAATATGACTGATGGAAATTCCTTGTGGACACTCTACCTCGCATGCACCGGTATTGGAACAAGATCCAAAACCTAATTCATCCATTTTTTGCACCATTTGATTGGTTCTACTCTTATGTTCAATTTTACCTTGAGGTAATTGAGCCAAATGGCTAATTTTTGCCGCGGTAAATAGAGATGCGCTGCTGTTTTTGCATGAGGCAACACATGCCCCGCAGCCGATACAAGCAGCAGCATCAAAAGCAGCCTCCACAGTGTCGCTACTGATTAGCGTTTGGTTTGCCTCTGGAGCTTGTCCTGTGTTGACGCTAATAAACCCACCCGATAGAATGATTTGGTCTAAGGCACTTCGGTCTATTTTCAAATCTTTTTTTATAGGAAATGCTCCAGCTCTAAATGGCTCAATATAGATGGTCTCCCCATCTTGAAACGACCTCATATGGAGTTGACATGTGCTAGTGTGTGCATTGGGCCCATGTGCTCTTCCGTTAATAAACAGGCCGCATTGCCCGCAGATACCTTCCCTGCAATCCGAATCAAATGAAACAGGACTTTGCCCACTAAGGGTCAAATTTTCGTTGAGCTGATCAAGCATTTCCAAGAATGACATGTCCGGTGAAATATCTTTTACCGCATAGCTTACCATTTTTCCTTTGTCTGATGTTTGCTCTTGTCTCCAAATTTTAAGTTTGAAATCCATTATTTATAACTCCTTTCTGTAGGTTTGGTAAATTCAAAATCAAGGGTTTCTTTGATCAATACAGGGCCATGGTCTGATTGTTGCCAACAAGAAATAAAATTGAAAGCCTTATCATCCCGAATTGCTTCGCCATCACTGGTCTGATGTTCTGTTCTAAAATGGGCTCCGCATGATTCTTCTCTACTTAAAGCGTCAATACACATCAATTCAGCTATTTCAAGGTAATCTGCAACCCGTCCTGCCTTCTCTAGCTCTTCGTTAATTCCATCAGTAATTTTTGGAATTTTCAGCTCTGAATAAAAAGAATTTCTTAAATTCTTAATGGCTTCTATAGCTGTGGTCAACCCTTTTTCTGACCGACTAAGTCCACATTTGTCATAGAGAATTTTCCCTAGTTCTCTGTGATAAAAGTCCACTGTTTTGTGCCCATTTATTTTGCCAAATTCCTCTAGTTGCTTTTTAACCGCAAACTCACTTTCAACAAAAGCCGGGTCTTCACTATTGATGTGGTCAGGTTTTCCTGATTGGGCAAGATAATGGGGTAGGGTTTGAGGTAAAATATAATAACCATCTACACATGCCTGCAAAAGAGAGTTGGCACCAAGTCTATTGGCTCCGTGGTCAGCAAAATTAGCTTCACCAATTGCAAATAGTCCCGGTATATTGGTGCTTAGCTCATAATCTACCCAAAGGCCACCCATGGAGAAATGTGCAGCAGGGGAAATTTTCATCGGTTCATTGTAGGCATTGATACCGGTAATTTTTTGGTACATGTCAAATAAATTCCCGTATTTTTTTGCAATGGTTTCTTTTCCTTGCTTTGCGATGGCATCTTTAAAATCAAGGTATACCGCATTTTTTAAAGTGCCCACGCCATGGCCGGCATCCACCCTTTCTTTGGCAGCCCTGGAAGCAATGTCCCTAGGTGCTAAATTACCAAAAGAAGGATACCGTCGCTCAAGGTAATAATCCCGGTCTTCCTCAGGAATGTCTCCGGCTTTTCTGTTTTCATTTTTGCTCAATGGAACCCAAATTCTACCATCATTTCGTAAAGATTCTGACATTAGGGTGAGTTTGGATTGGTAGGCGCCTGACTGGGGCAAGCAAGTAGGGTGAATTTGAGTCCAGCTTGGACTGGCGACCCATGCTCCCTTTTTATGGGCACGCCAAATGGCTGATCCATTGCAACCCATCGCCAAGGTTGATAAATAATAGATCTTTCCAAAACCACCGGTAGCCAACACTACAGCATTGGCTGTATGTCTAGTGATTTCACCGGTATCGAGATTCCTTGCAATAATGCCTTTGGCCACACCATTAATCAATACGAGATCAAGCATCTCATGTCTGGTATAACTTGTTATTTTCTTAGCTTTTACTTGACGCATCAAAGCCTGATAAGCCCCCAAAAGTAATTGTTGACCTGTTTGTCCTCTGGCATAAAAAGTCCGGCTCACCTGAACCCCACCAAAGGAGCGGTTGCTCAAATAACCACTGTATTCACGGGCAAAAGGTACTCCTTGAGCAACAGCTTGGTCAATGAGATTGGCTGAACATTCTGCGAGCCTGTAAACATTGGCTTCACGAGCCCTAAAATCACCACCTTTCAAGGTGTCATAAAACATCCTGTAAATGCTGTCCCCATCATTTTTGTAATTTTTCATGGCATTTACACCTCCTTGAGCAGCTACTGAATGAGCTCTTCGGGGAGAGTCCTGAAAACAAAATACAGAAACATTGTAACCTAGCTCCGCTAAAGAGGCCGCAGCAGAGGCTCCTGAAAGACCGGTACCGACAATGATCACATTGTAGTTCTTTCGGTTATTAGGACTGATGAGCTTTGCCTGGTTTTTGAAATTTGACCATTTGTCTTTTAGTTCACCTGGTGGAACTTTTGATTTAGGTATTTGCTTTTCGTCAGTACTAAAATACATGCCTGAGTAATTATTTTACTGTTTTCTAATACCTAATAATAACAAATTTATATGTCGTTTTAATATAATCTCTGCTTTAATCTAGAAGATAAGTTCAAACTGTAACCAAAGTCACTAAATCTTACTGTTGAACAGCTTAATTTTAAGGAATTATAGGGGTTGTAAATATTCAATCCCTGTGTAAACCAAAATAAAAACAAATGGGTTGTTAGCATAGAGCAATTTAATTGCCCAAGTGCTGCTTATTCAATGTTAAGCAAAATTTGGGGAGTATTGGAAGTGGAATCATGGATAGATATTTAAAAATTATAGGAGATGCCTATTATGGGTACTTCAATTACTTAGTGAATGAGATCATGTACCCGTCTTGGGGAAATTATTTCTGGTGGTTGGTGGGACTTTCTTTATTCGTTTGGTTATTGGAGTTGATTTTTCCTTGGAGAAAAGGTCAGCCTGCCCTCAGGAAGGATTTTTGGCTAGATGGATTTTATATGTTTTTTAATTTTTTCTTATTCTCATTGATTGCTTTCAACGCTATCTCTAATGTGGCAGTGGAGGCATTCAATGATTTCTTAGGTCTTTTTGGTGTAAAAAATGTTGTGGCCATAGAAATTAGCTCCTGGCCTGCTTGGACCCAATTTCTAACCCTCTTCATCGTAGCTGATTTTATACAATGGAATGTGCACAGGCTTTTACATCGAGTGCCAGCCTTTTGGGAGTTTCATAAGGTTCACCACTCGGTGGAGCAAATGGGCTTTGCTGCTCACTTGAGATTTCATTGGATGGAAACAATCCTATACAAAACAGCGCAATACATTCCTCTTGCCATGATAGGTTTCGGGCTGACGGATTTTTTTATAGTTCATATATTTGCTACTGCAATTGGTCACCTAAATCATGCCAATTTAAGAATAACTTATGGGCCATTTAAGTATTTGCTAAACAATCCAATCATGCATATTTGGCACCATGCCAAGGAACTTCCGAAAGGTAGCCATGGTGTTAACTATGGGCTTACATTAAGTGTTTGGGATTATTTATTTGGTACCGCCTACATCCCTCACGAAGGAAGAGATATTCCCCTGGGATTTGATGGTGTAGAGAAATTTCCAAAAACTTTTTGGCAGCAAGTAAGCTATCCTTTTAAGAAAAATAAATTGGAGGGGTAATCCTTAAAGCCCGATTCTGCAATAGTGTTTTTTTGCTTTTCAGTATGGGTTGTGTTTGATAGAAATCAAGGTGTTTGAGGGTTTTAGCTCAAGGGCGCTTTAGTGAACCAATCTTCCGATAGCTAGAGTAGGAAAAAGAATCGTAGTGGCTGATCTTGAAGGGGTTTTTGGACGATTTAGTAGGTTTATTTCAAAATGGAAGCACTTCCAATGTAAAAATCCCCAATGTCTTTTAAACATCTATAAGGTTGAATACTTGCAATTGGAATTGATTAGGCAATTTAATATTTAACCCCTCAAAACAGCTGCTGTTTATTTGATCCATAAGATTTTTGTCTAATGATAGTAAGCATTCCTGATTTTTTGGATAACAAGCAGATATTTTTTTCTTAAGACAATAGGTTAGGCTTTCTTTTTGTTTGTTATCACTTAGATTGGCAGGTTTGGCTGTCATGCACGGAGAAAACCTGAACTCAAGTAAAAAATGGACGCTTAATAAATAATAATTCTGAACAGGAAAGGAAGTGGGCTTGTGGCAGAAACCTCCATAGGAATTTTCGTAAGGATAATGTCTTTATGGGTATGGAGCATTGAGACCATAGAGAAGTAAAATGTATGCAATAAACTTAAAAAATTATGAGTAGAGGATTTGTTAAAGAAGATGATCAAGAAGAAATTCCACTGGTTCCCCCTAGAGCTGACTTACCTGCAGGAGTTACAAATTATGTAACGCAAGTGGGTATGGAAGAACTCTTGGCGGAGAAGGATAGGCTAATAATCGAAAGAGAGCAATTGGATGTCAATGATGATAAAGAGCGGAGAATTGCATTTAATCATATTAATGCGAAATTGAAATTGTTAAATACGAGAATAAATAATGCCATAACGGTAGATTTAACAAAGCAGCCACCTCATGTTGTGCGGTTTGGAGCAATAGTGACGCTTAAAATTGACCAAGTTATTACAACCAATCAATACCAAATTGTAGGAGTAGATGAAGCTGATGTTTCAAAAGGGAAAATCTCCTTTATTTCCCCAATAGCAAAAATATTAATGGATAAAAAAATTGGAGATAAAGCAATTTTAAAATTGCCTAAAACAGAAAGGGTGTTTGAAATTATGGGTATAGACTATTGAATAAATTATAAAAACCTTTCCTATTTTTTGGTCTTTCGAATGGTTATGGTTGGTTTATTCTTTACTCAGTAACCTGGCCCATATTATTGTCAAGATGGTCTTGAAGATAATGACTTAAAAGTAGATCTCCACCGAAGTCATTTTCAAGATCTCGGACAACCGCATGTACATGGTTTGCATTGTTTTGAACATTGTCGTATTCAATCAATAATCCTGCCCCTTGCACACTATAATAATGGGGGTTTCCAATTTCATTTGTTTGAGATCCTGCCCAAGCAAAAGACATGTTTCCCCAACCTGATTTTTCAATTCTATTAAGTAATTTTGATTGATATGCTGCTGTGTATCGAGAAAGGTATACAGCCACCAGTTTCTTGAGTAAGGCCAATTGATTGGGCTGCAATTGATCCCCTTTGATCCCGGGCTGATCTAAAATCTTTGCTTTTCGAGCATTTGAGGTGATTATATCAGCAGGCGCTTTGTCTGAAAAGATGACTTGTTTCTTTTGCAAGTCGTTTAAAGAATGCAATAATTCAAAACCTATATTGGTTTCATCTGCCAATACTTGTCTGTTCATTTGTGGTCCGGCCAAAACAATGCCCGGATTTGATCCCATAAAGGAAGGTGTGGCAGAGGTAATCGTTCCTTCGGTAGAGGAGAAATTCAGAGACAAATGATGTCCCTCTAACCTCCAGCCCCAAGGCTTATCTGAAGAAGGCTTACCAAAAATGCTGAAATGATAGTTCAAAGGATCTCTGTAGGTATCATTTTCAGGTCTGTTTTCTACTTCTCGCAATACATTTTCAAGTTCGATGATGGATTCAGCTTTTTCTTGTCCAACGGAACCCAAGGAGGTGCGCATCAAATCTAGTGCATGCTTGGTTTGCGTGGTATTGAAGTCATGAAAAGTTGGCCCCTTTCTTTCTCTGGGAACAAAGTGCCAATTGAAGCGTTCGGTGTGATCAAAAGGAAAACAGGCTTGCTTTTTTAATTCGGGATCAAGGCTTTCAATAAACCGATTTGCTGCCGAAGACAGGTCTTGGGCTTGACTATTGAGCGTAAAGGACAACAATATTAAAAGGGTGTAATAGATGGATTTCATATTTTAAAGTGTTTAGATCAAACTAAATGGAAACTTATCATTTCGTGTTTAATAACTTTTATTCCAGTAGATTTTTAAATTCTTACTGGCTCTTCCTGAGGCTATTATTTCAGGTTTTCCGTCTCCATCTAAATCTGCGATTTTTAAATCTTCACAAGCCATTCCATTTTTGTCCAGCCAATGTTTTTTCCAGGATCCATCCTCCTGAGGGACCAATATTTTTATGCCCAAATCTCCATCGTCATTGGGTTCTCTCCATCCTACAACAATTTGGTCCATGCCCATATTCAATAGGTCTCCGGTGGCTAAACCATGACCTTGTTTCATGGCTGCCGTAAGAACAGTTCGATTTAAATTCCCTAAAGCAAATGCTTTATCCTCTCCGAGTGTATAAATAGAGAGAGTTGAGCCGTGAAAAGGTTCTATTCCGGCAAGAAATGGTTTGCCTTTGGTATCATGGCCAATGCGTATTTCACCAAAACCATACTCATTAATTAACCAGCCATTATTGCTACCAAGTACCCATTTACCATCTTCAAAGGTTAAGGTTTTGACCCCTTCTTTTCCTCCGATTTGCAATGTCTCTCCATTCTCTCTGGATACAGGATCCATATTATGTGTTACATGCATGCTTTGGTCAATTACCCAGTTTTTCCATTGCCTTCCTTTTTGGTCTGCCTGTTCATAAGCAATGACCTTAACTCCTTTGCCGGCACCACCTTTGTTTCCTTGACCATGCAATGGTAAAACTATAAGATGAAATAAATCATCGGTAGCCTTTACCCATCGCATGCGGTGAACGGTAGGTTCATGGTGCAGTTTAACCGGTTCCCACCCCTGAGTCGGGTCATCTGGTCTGATTAGATAATGCACTGAACCTGACTTTTGTTTGTCCACTGTTTCTCCGGGATTCCATTGTGCGCCAACTGCTACTTCCACCTTTCCATCCCCATTTATATCTCTTGCAGCTATGCAAACATTGTCAGATTCAGTAAGGTTTTCCACCATGACAAACCTTTTCCAATCGCCATTTCTGTACCAAACAAATTCTTTTTTATCAGCCAGTAAAATATCAGGTTTTCCATCACCATCTACATCACCTATTGCGAGACCATAGCCTATCTCTATATTGCTGTCCAGTGTTTGGGCCTCAAATTGTGGTTCCGGAGAATTGTTTATTAAAACAGTTGAAAACAAATAGGTGAGCCAATGTATCATAGTTATCTTTTTTGGGTTACTGTTTCAATAAATTTAATTAAAAAAATGATAAATGGCTAAAATCTATTAAATAAGAATATTAGGTCACTGATTGACCGGTTTTAAGAAATAAACGGATGGCGTCGGCGATTTCTACTTTTCCTTCCAAGATTTCGAAAACCTGTTTTCCATCAATTCCATGATCCAACATGTGAATCAAGACCGCTGCAACATCTGCCCTTGAAATGCTTCCTTTTTCATTGAAAATATCTGCTACTTTTATTTTGCCAGTGTAGGGGCCGTCGGTTAAACTTCCTGGTCTAACAATGGCATAAGGAAGGTTGGTGGCTTTAAGGTATTCATCCGCTGCTTTTTTTGCCAATAGATAATGTTGCATGGTCTCATCAGCCTTTTCGGCATTTTCTGCTCCTCGTGAACTTAACATGACAAACTTTCTTATACCGTGTTTGATGGAATAATCCACACTTTTAATGGCTCCCTGCTTGTCTACTAAATCCGTCTTATCTTTTCCTGTTTTTGAACCGGACCCGGCTGCAAAAATCACCTTGTCAATATTTTGGAGGGCGTGTTCAAAGTTCTCTTCAAGATCAGCAATGACAGTAGATATGCCTTTGCTTTCAAAATAATTCTCTTGTGATTTTTCCCGAATCATGGCTACAGGGGAATAATCTGAATGATTTGCAAGATTTTCGGATAATATCCTGCCAATGTTGCCATTTGCTCCAATAATCAATACTTTTTCCATAGTTATTTATAGTTTATTTGGAGACCGTCCAATAACTGTTCCAATCCTACCAAATATTTAGGAAGTGGGGCAAGACATGCAAAAAAAACTATTATTTATTTCTTCGAAAAGGGCCCTAAAAAAATTAGCTCCTGTATATAAGGTATGGTATGAATCAAAAATAATCGTTAATTATTACAAAGGTTATAATAAGTCGGTTAGATTTTTTTTACTAATTCCAGAATGATTTTCCGCATTAAAGGTTCTGCTTTTGCTGCTGCCTGAAGAATATCCGAAAGGGTAATTTTTTTAATGTTCCCAGGTGTGCATAGGTCCGTAATTGCCGAAAGGGCAAAGATTTTCATGCCTGATTGAACAGCAACGATTACTTCGGGAATAGTGCTCATTCCCACTGCATCAGCACCGATTGTTCTGAGGTATCTGTATTCAGCGGGAGTTTCTAAATTAGGACCTTGTACTCCTGCATAAACCCCTCTTCGCAGTGTTGAATGGGTCTTGTGATCTACTTGAAAGGCCCGTGAAATCATTTCTTTACTGTAGGCCTCGCTCATATCTGGAAAACGGTCTCCAAACGCTTGTTCATGCTTTCCTCTCAGTGGGTTTTCCGGAAAGAGATCAATGTGGTCTTCTAAAACCATCACATCCCCAATATTAAATTCGGGATTCAATCCACCTGAAGCATTGGATACAAACAAATACCGGACACCTATTCTTTTCATTACTCTAATTGGAAAGGTTACTTCTTTCATTGTATAACCTTCATAGTAATGAAACCTACCTTCCATAGCCAGCACAAGCTTTCCTCCAAATCTACCAAGAATTAACTTTCCTTTATGAGAAGTTACAGTGGAGGTTGGGAAATTCGGGATTTCTACATAGGGGATTTCTTTGAGTATCTCTATGTCATTGAGTAATCCACCCAAACCAGTTCCTAATATGATGCCTATATCCGGTTTGTTACCTAAAAATCCTTCTAAGAAAGTTGCTGACTCTCTGATTTTGTCTGAATAATTGGTTTCAATACCTTTGTTCTGCATAATTTGTAAATGATGAAGAGGTGAAGTTGAAAAACTACGAAGGTAAATATAGCCATATGCTTTCAATGTTTCATTTTGAAAAATTGAAATTTAAATAATAGTGTTCCTTTTATCCCACTTATATAGATGGATTTCCTGAGTTTTTTCGAGGAGTTTTGAGTTTCTGAGAAATTAAGCCTGTTTGAAGATTTCAACACAGCAGCGTTATGATTAGGTTATAGACAGCAAGGAAGTAGTTGATTTTAAAAGGGTTTTAGCACTTTGTGGATTGTCTATGAAATATTTAGGCTTTAAAGCCCAATTAAGAAAAAGAAAAGATTTTTGGCTGCTATATTTATTTAGCCTCCAAGGGATAGGCAAAACCTGTGCTTTATCTTGATTTTGCATCCAAAATAAAACAGGGGAAACAGAAACTTTATGAGGGACTCAATTGTAGTATTGTATTAAATTAGCTTGTATGATTAAAATTATTGTCGGAACCAATCGTAAGAATGCGATTTCCGGTATCATTGCCAAAATTTATCAGCAACTTTTGGATCAGCATGGTGCCAAAGGAGAGATTGTCAGCCTCGCAGACCTACCTGAAGACTTTGTTTTCACAGCTTTGTATGAACACAATGGTAAAAATAAAGGCTTCAATAACATCCACAATCAAATTAAAAGTGGTGATAAGTTTGTTTTTATTGTGCCGGAATACAATGGTTCATTTCCCGGCATTCTAAAGTCATTTATTGATGGAATGACCTATCCAAATAGCTTTAGTTCAAAAAAATGTGCCTTGGTTGGTATTTCTTCAGGTATCGGAGGGGGTGGCATTGCACTCAGCCACCTTACCGATATCTTCAATTACCTGGGTATGCATGTACTGGCCAATAAAATAAAATTGGCCAAGATAGAGGAAAATATGTCAAACGAACATGTAACCAACAGGTTATATATGACCTTATTAAATGAGCAAGCAAAAATGTTGATTGACTTTTAAAAGTCAATCAACATTGTCATGCAAAAACCTGTTATTGCTGATGATTTCATTGTCATCATTCAAGTTAAATTTTGAAATACTTCTTTCAGAACTGTGCTGCACCTCCTGAAGCTTCACCTTTTTCCTAAGGTAGGCTGGCACCTCTATTTTTTCCTTAAATTCTTCCGGAGTCTGGTTTACAGACCGCATATGCCTTAATTTTTCAAATCTATCGTGCGCTCGTTTAAGGGCTTTTGCCTTAATTTGCTCAAAATAGTCAGATTGATTAATCGTTTGTGTATCCGGTTGTTTGGCCTCTTCTTGTTTGGGTTCGGGCTTGTCAAATAAAGACAATACTTTCTTTGGCTCAGCTTTTGGCTGAGGACTTATGTATTCAAATTCCTCAGAATCTTCAGTTTCTGCGGTATCCATTCTTGGTTTTTCATTGGCAGGATTTTCTGTTACCTGATTGACCACAGGTTCTTTTATTTGTGGTGGCTCCTGTGCCGATACAGTAGATTGCTGAACAGTAAAGGTTACGGATTGTCCTGGTGTTGTGCTTTCTTCTTCTTTTGAAGTTTTACCGGATTCCAAATCGATTACCTTTTTGGTCTCGCTGTCATCTTTTTTATTGCTATTGACTTTATCGGCTAGTGAATTGGTTTCGAAACCCGTAGCAATGACTGTAACCCTAATTCCTTTCTTAAGGTCTTGGTCAATGCCTTGACCAAATATCACATCTGCCATATCTCCAGCACGTTCTTGGATGTACTCAGTGATTTCCACAAGCTCGTCCATAGACAATTCTTCTTCTTCTCCTGACATGATGGAAAGTAGAATTTTTTCTGCTCCTTTGATGTCCACATTGTTGAGTAATGGAGAAGAAATTGCTTTTTCAGCAGCTTTGATAGCTCTGCCTTCTCCTTCTTCCATGGCTGAGCCCATTACTGCAGCTCCGGCATCTTTCATCACCGTTTTCACATCTTCGAAATCCACGTTAACATCTTGTGTTTCTGTAATGATTTCAGCAATTGATTTTGCGGCAGTACTCAATATATTGTCTGCCTTTCCAAATGCTTGACGAATAGGTAGATTCCCATAAATGTCTCGTAGTTTGTCATTCAGAATTACCAAGACAGTATCACAACTTTCTTTAAGAGCTTCAATTCCTGCTTGAGCCGAAAATGTTTTTTTCCTTCCTTCGAAGATAAAAGGTGCAGTGACAATACCTACTGTGAGGATGTCCATGTCCTTTGCAATTTTTGCAATTACCGGAGCCGCTCCTGTTCCGGTACCTCCACCCATACCAGCGGTGATAAATACCATCTTGGTATTGTCTTCAAGTAGTTTTCTGATATCATCCTTGCTTTCCAAAGCAGCATTTTTCCCTCTTTCAGGGTTGGCTCCTGCACCTAATCCTTCGGTCAGGTGAGCCCCTATCTGCAATTTTAAGGGAACCGGACTGCTTTTAAGTGCTTGGGAATCCGTGTTGACTACCACAAATTCCACATCCTTTATCCCCTGATTAAACATGTGATTCACTGCGTTGGAACCACCTCCTCCTACACCGATGACCTTAATGATCGATCGATGGTTTTTCTGAATATCAAATTTATAATCTTTCATGATGCTTGACATTTTTCCTCTTTTGAATACTGTGTTTTTTACTTCTGATATTAATAATTTTCGGAGTCGTCTCCGATATCATCTGTAATGAATCTCTTTAACTTTTTGGTTATTGAACCAAAAATATCACTACCACTTTGGTCTACACGGAAACTTTTCTTTTCTGTAGTAGTTTTTAAGCTCTCTTTTTGTCGGTAGGTGTCTTCTCGATCATCTAGTCCTCTAAAGCCTGCCAATACCAAGCCAACCGTGGTGGCATACATCGGGCTTTTCACATCCTCTACCTTAGATTTACCTAGGTGTTCATTTGGATAGCCAATTCTGGTGTCTAGACCTGTAATGTATTCGAAAAGTGGACCTACACCATGTAATAAAGAGCCTCCACCGGTCAATACAATTCCGCCGGCTAGTTTCTTGTATACTCCGCTCGTTGCAATCTCAGATTGAACCATTTCAACAATCTCTTCCATTCTTGCTTGGATTATTGAAGCAAGGTTTTTGACCGAGATTTCTTTTGGTGGCCTGTTGCGCAAACCCGGAATAGATACTATTTCATTCGGATTGGCTTCTTCCGCAATGGCTTTGCCAAATTTTGTTTTAAGCAATTCTGCCTGATGTTGCATTACCATGCAACCTTCTTTGATATCTGCGGTAATAATATTTCCTCCAAATGGTATTACTGCGGTATGTCGAATAATATTGTCATAAAATATGGCTACGTCAGTGGTGCCACCTCCAATGTCTACCAGGCAAACTCCAGCTTCTTTATCCATGTCGCTAAGCACAGATAAGGAACTAGCCAAAGGTTCAAGGATCAAAGCTTTGGATTGTAGGCTGGCGCGTTTTACACACCTGTCAATATTGTTAATTGCAGCAGATTGAGCAGTAATAATATGGAAATGAGCTTCCATGCGTGCCCCGGACATACCCACAGGATCCCTGATGCCTTCCTCATAATCTATGGTGTAATCTTGAGGCATTACATGAATAATCCTATTTCCCGGAGGTACCACAATGTTTTCCATGTCATTGGACAACCTTCGTACATCCTCAACTGTTATTTCTTCATCATTAGGACTTCTGATGATAACACCATGGTGAATTGAGCTGCGAATGTGTTGGCCTGCAATTCCCACGATTACTTCTCCTATGTCTACATTAGACATTTCAGAAGCTTCATTTACTGCTTTGGTAATGGCATTGACAGTTTTGTCTATGTTGGTAACGATGCCCCTGATTACGCCATCAGAAACTGCTTTACCCATACCCAACACCTCTAGCTTACCATATTCGTTCTTTCGACCTATAATGGCACATATTTTTGTGGTGCCGATATCCAGTCCTACAATGAGTTTTTCGTTTTCCATAGCGCTAACAATTATTCACAAATAATTTGATCCTTATATTTTACATTTACCCTTGAATAAGTATTCCAACCTTTTTCAGGAAGAATTTTCTTATAATAGGTTTTGATTTTTCTAAATTTTAATTCAATGTCTTCCGGCTTGCCAAATTCAATTACCTGTTTCCCTACTTGCTGGTGCATATTAATATCACCATTGGCAAGTAAATCCAATGCACTGATTTGGGCTGACCAAAATGGGTCTGAACTTATATACCTTATCAATTCCAACAATGGTGTATGTTGAACTGAAAGGTCACCTTCTTTTAGTAATGTCTCAGCTTTTTTACCGGTCAGGATCAAAACCCTAGTCGTGTAATTAGATGAGGTGGGAAGTATTTTTCCTGAGGAACTGATGTAGCCATCTGCTGCCATGGGTCGAACAATTCTAGCCATAGGTACATGCTGACTAACTTTTACCATTAAAGTTCCCTTCAAATCTTCATATACTTCCGCCTTTTTCACAAAGGGATGGGCTTCTACCTTTTTTTCTACCTCATGAATAGAGACCTTCGTTTTTGAGGCATGGCCAAGTAACCCGGGAAATGCATTGGTCAATAATTCTGCTACCTCTTTTTCATCAACAAAATAGACATCACTTACAGCCTCTACATACACATCCAGATTGGTAAGCGCACGATTTTCTGTTTTATGCTCTGTAAAAGCGATAAACCCTAGCAATGTCATCCCTAACAATATCATTAAGAAGGACTTTTTAAATTTCCATCCCTTATGCTTTATCATTTTTTATCCATTTTTCAATTGGTTTTACCAAACGATCTATATCACCCGCACCGATCGTTACTAAAACTTCAGGTTTGTGCTGTTCCAAATGACTTAATAATTTTTCCTTATCCACCACAGATTTGTTAGGACTTGTTATCCTAGGAAGTAACATTTCTGAAGTTATGCCCTCAATAGGCAGTTCTCTTGCAGGATAAATATCCAATAAGACCACAGTGTCTGCTATTGATAGGCTTTCGGAAAATCCTTCGGCAAAATCTCTTGTTCTGGTAAATAAATGGGGCTGAAATACCGCCGTCACTTTTTTATCCGGATACATGGCCTTGATAGACAGTAAAAAGGCTTTAATCTCTTCCGGATGATGTGCATAATCGTCAATATAGATTATGCGTTCATTCGTGCAAATTTTTTCAAATCTTCGTTTCACACCTTTATAGGTGGCAATGCCCTCAATAATTGCTTCTTTTGAAAGTCCATAATTAACGGCTACAGCTATGGCAGCCAAAGCATTTTCAATATTATGGAAGCCCGGAACACTTAATTCGAGGCTGTCAATTCTAATATCTTCGGCCACATAGTCAAAAGAAAAAGTTCCGGTGCCAACCTTGATATTGTCTGCATGAATATTTCCTGAGTTTAAGCTGTATTGGTAGACTTTCGCAGCACCTAAATCTGCGTGACTAATTTTTTGATAAGCATCTTGGTGAATGATTAATTTGCCATCAGGATGTGTAAGCCTGATAAAAGATGCAAAGCCTTCTTTCAATTGTTCTGCATCACCATAAATATCTAAATGGTCAGGGTCAATACTGGTGACAATACTCAAGTCGGGGTGGAGGTGGAGAAAAGATCGGTCAAATTCATCAGCTTCCACCACAACTACCGGAGATTCGGCACTTCCCTCATCATGAAGGATTAGGTTGTTTTTATAGTTTTGCGTAAGCCCTCCCAAAAAAGCAGCAGTATTGTGCCCTGAATGCTTAAGCAAATGGGCCACCATGGAAGAAGTCGTGGTTTTACCATGGGTACCTGCTATGGCCACCGATTCCATGTTCCTGGTAATCAATCCCAGCACTGCTGCACGTTTTTTAATTACAAATCCATTGTTACCAAAGAATTTGTACAAGTTACTGCTTTGAGGCACCGCCGGAGTCCATACAATTAATTTGTCTGCTCCTGAAGCCTTAAATGCTTCTGGTAGGCTTTCAACCTCATCTGTATATACAATTTCCATCCCTTCCTCGGATAGTGTTTCAGTAAGGGGTGAAGGAGTTTTGTCATAGCCATACACAGGAACTCCAATATGATTGAACCACCTGGCAATGGCACTCATACCTATTCCTCCTATACCTAGAAAAAAGACGCTATGTAAGTTTTTTAAATTCATTGGATCAATTCTTCCATTACTTTTACAATATCCTTGGCTGCCTCGGGTTTTGCCAAGGTTTTTATGGTTTGAGATAAATGGTCTCGTTTTTCTTGGTTTCCTAGCAATGAATGTACCATGGATCCCAATTGGTCGATTGCTTTATCATCCTTTAAAAGCAAGGCAGCATTTTGAGAAACATAGGCCATGGCATTTTTAGTTTGATGGTCTTCTGCCACATTCGGAGATGGGATAAATATCACTGGTTTTCCTACCAAACTGAGTTCCGATACAGATAAAGCACCGGATCGCGAAATCACCAAATCAGCTGCGGCATATGCCAAATCCATGTGCTTGATAAATTCCAAAGGATAGATCCCTTTAACGCCGGAATCCTTTACTTGCCCTTTTACTTTTTCAAAATAATATGTCCCTGTTTGCCAAAGTACTTGGTAGCCTTTGGTTTCAAAATCTTCCATTGAATGTAGCAAAGCTTGATTGAGTGTTTTGGCACCCAAACTGCCTCCAATAGAAAGGATTACCGGTTGGTCCGGGTTTAGGCCAAAATGAGCTAAAGCTTTAGTCCTTTTATCTGCTATGTCCAAGATGTCCTTTCTTACCGGATTTCCAGTGTACTTTATTTTTGAAGCAGGGAAGTAACGCCCCATTTCAGGATAAGCTACACAGATGGCATTGGCATTCTTGGCCAATAATTTATTGGTTAATCCTGCATAACTATTTTGCTCCTGGATTAAGGTGGGGAGTCCTTTTCGTTGGGCCATAAATAGTACAGGACCACTAGCATACCCTCCAACACCTACTACCAGATGCGGTTTAAAGTTTTTTATCAGTTTTTTAGCTTTTTGTAAACTGCCTAATAATTTAAAAGGAAAGTTTAAGTTCTCTAAAGTGAGTCTTCGCTGGATACCGGCTATTTTTAAGCCTTCTATTCTGTAGCCTGCCTCAGGAACTTTTTGCATTTCCATTCTGCCTTCAGCACCTACAAATAAGACCTCACTTTCAGGATATTTTTCATTCCATGCCTTGGCTATAGCAATGGCAGGATAGATATGCCCCCCGGTCCCTCCTCCGCTTATAATGATTCGATATGTTTCTTCAGCTTTTTTCAATATTTCAAGCTACTTTAACTTTTCTTGGAACCGATTTTTGTTCATTTAAAAAGGCATCTTCATGATCGCCCCTGCTTATACTCAAGATAATACCAAGAGAAATACCTGTGAATATTAATGAGGTTCCCCCCATACTCACCATTGGCAATGGTAAACCTGTGATAGGTACCAACCCCACTGCTACCCCCATATTAATCATGGCTTGAATAACCAATGAGAAACTTAAGCCTGCTGATAACAAGCCACCAAAAGGCCTGGTGGAAATGGCAACTACACGCATGCCGCGATAAAGCAAAGCCAGGTAAAGGAAAAGCACAAAACCACCTCCAATCATCCCGTATTCTTCCACAATAATGGCATATATAAAATCAGAATAGGGGTGTGGAAGAATGTTCCTTTGCTCACTATTTCCCGGACCTTTTCCCGAAATGCCTCCAGTGGCAATGGCGATATAAGAATGTTTTGCTTGGAAAGGGATCTCGGCCGGATCGTCATTCATAAATCTTTCAATCCTTGAAAAGAAAACTCCTCCTCTTTGCCCCATTAAAATGGCGGTAGTTAGTACCAAAGCACCCACCATGCATACCACCAATAGGTATTTTAAGGGAACACGGCCAATAAACATTAGCAACAGACATGTGGAAAGTAACATGACTGCCGTAGACATATTGGCAATAGCGATAAGCAAACAAATGATGCCTATCCAAATGATAATAGGAATAAATGTTCCTTTAATATCTGTTATTTTTCGTTGCCTCTTGGCCAGCATGCCTGCTACCGCAGATATTAATGCAAGTTTCGCCAAGTCAGAAGGCTGAAAAGCTTGATTAATAATTGGGACAGTAAGCCACCTGTTCGCCTCGTTAATAGTTGACCCAAAGAGGTAAGTGATCATAAGTAATGGAACACTTACCCAAAGCGCAAAAAGACTCAGCTTTGAGAAATATTTATAGGGAATGTTATGTACTGCCCACATGACCACAATACTGGCGAAAATCAAAGCACTGTGCTTGAAAAGGTAGACTTCTGTATTGCCCCCCATTTTTCTGTAAGCAAGTGAACCTGTAGCTGAATAAACAGCCAAGATGCTGATCAAAGACAATAGCAGGACGATTCCCCAGATTACCGGGTCGCCTTTTAAATTGTCTTCTAGCCAGATTTTTACTTTAGTCATTGCTATTTATTCTTTAATGTAATTACAGCCTCCTTGAACTGATTCCCTCTGTCCTCATAATTCTTAAACAAGTCAAAACTTGCACATGCCGGAGATAAAAGGGCAACATCTCCCTCACTACCATTTTCTAATGACCACTGCACCGCCTCTCTGATGTCTTCTGTGGTTAATATGCAGGGTATTTTTCCGGAAAAAGCAATTTTTAGCTTTTCGTTATCTTTGCCTAAACATATCAGTAGCTTGACATGATCGATTACTTTATCATCCAGAAGCTTATAATCATTTCCTTTATCCACACCACCGGCAATCCAGATGAGTGGTTCCTGAAAAGCTCCAAGAGCAAATGCCGTAGCATCAACATTGGTGCCTTTACTGTCATTGATAAACTTTACTCCATTTATGGTGGCAACCTGCTCCATTCTATGGGCTGCATTGACGAAGTCCTTGAGGGCCGGACCGATTTTTGACATGTCAGCTCCAGCCAATACTACAGTCATTGTGGCTGCCAGAGAATTGATAAAATTATGTTCCCCTTTAAGCACCATTTCATTCGTCGGCCAAGACCAATTAAGTCCATTAATCGCCAGATTCAATTTATTATCTTCAATATATCCCTTAGTTCCATTAAGGTTTTCAAGCCCTATTGGGACAAGCGTAGGATTGCCTTTTTGGCTTTTCATTGCTTCCGAAATATTGCTGTCCGGCTCAAAAAACACAAAATGATCTTGAGCATTCATCCTTTCGGTAAGCTTTATTTTCGCAGCTGCATATTCTTCTAAAGAATAATGGTACCTGTCCAAGTGGTCCGGGCTAATATTCAATAGTACCGCAATGGATGGTTTTAAGTCGATAAAACCTTCAATTTGAAAACTGCTTACTTCTAGTACCCACCAGCTGTGATCTTTCTCCACCAATTGCAAGGCCCAGCTTTGCCCTACATTTCCTCCCATGCCTACATCCATTCCTGCACTTTTCATCAAATGATAGATGAGTAAGGATGTGGTAGTTTTTCCATTGGTTCCTGTAATGGCAATGACTTTTCCTTTTGAAAAGCGATAAGCAAACTCCAATTCATCTATCACAGGGATGCCGGCTTCTACTAACTTTACCACCAAGGGGGCACTATATGGAATACCTGGAGATTTGATGACCGTTTGCGCATCCAATAGAAGGTTTATGCTATGCTGGCCTTCTTCAAAGGCGATATTTTTTTCTTTAAAAGCCTCTTTTTTATTAGCGGCAATCTTACCTGCATCAGACACAAAAACCCTGTGCCCATGCTTATGGGCCAACAAAGCAGCCCCAAAGCCACTTTCACCGGATCCTAAAATAACTGTCTTCTGCATTTACCTTAACTTTAATGTTGCCAATGCCATGATTGCAAACAAGATTCCCAAAATCCAAAACCTAACGGTAATCTTTGCTTCAGGGATATTCATTTTTTGATAGTGGTGATGCAATGGGGACATCAAAAAGACTCTTCTGCCTTCACCAAATTTTTTCTTAGTATATTTAAAGTAACTGACCTGAATTATGACTGAAAGTAATTCGATAAGAAAAATTCCACACAATACAGGTAGTAGTAATTCTTTTCTTAAAGTGAGAGATAGCACGGCAATTACCCCACCAATCATAAGGCTTCCGGTGTCTCCCATAAAAACTTGTGCAGGATATGAGTTGTACCATAAAAAGCCCACACATGCTCCTACAAAGGCAGAGCAGAAAATTACCAATTCTCCTGAGTAGGGGATAAACATCACATTTAAGTATTGAGAAAAAGTGACATTTCCACTGATATATGCATATATGGCGATGGTAAGCCCTATTATAGCAGAAGTACCGGCTGCCAAGCCGTCAATACCGTCAGTGATATTGGCTCCATTAGAAACGGCAGTTACCACAAAAATCACAAGAATGATGTACAATATTGGGGTAAAATTGTCTCCCAAGAACCCGAAAACTACATCATAATTGAGCTCATTGTTTTTTAGAAATGGAATGGTCGTTTTCATGGATTTTACATCTTCAAAAGAAGGGGTAGCAACAACTCCTTCTTCAATAGATACACTTTCCTGAAATTCCCTTATCACCACATCTTCATGGAAGTACAAGGTGATGCCAACGATGATCCCTATACTGACCTGACCTACAATCTTAAATTTACCGGCTAAACCTTCTTTGTTTTTTCTAAAGACTTTGATATAATCATCCAAAAATCCAATTCCGCCCAACCAAAGTGTGGTGACCAGCAAAAGGATAATGTATACGTTGTAGATATCAGCAAACAAGAGAGTAGGAATCACAATGGCCGCCATGATCATGATTCCTCCCATGGTTGGAGTGCCCTTTTTTTCCAGTTGGCCCTGAAGCCCAAGTTCTCTAACTGTTTCTCCAATAGATTTTTTCCTAATCCAGTCGATAATGGTTTTTCCGAGGGTAATGGTGATTAACAAGGAAACCAATGCAGCCATGCCCGCCCTGAAGGAGATGTATTTGAATACGCCTGCTCCGGGCAAATCAAAAGTTTGGTCGATATAGTCAAAAAGGTGGTACAGCATCTTAATCCTTGAATAAAAGCTTTAAAAATTCACTTACTATTTTTTTGTCGTCAAAGGGATGTTTCACTCCTTTTATTTCTTGGTAGGTTTCATGACCTTTTCCGGCAATCAGTACTATGTCTCCCGGTTTTGAGAGGTGGCAAGCGGTTTTTATAGCCGATTTCCTGTCTTCCATGGACAATATTTTTCTTTGATCTATGGGACTTAACCCTTTTTCCATTTCATTGATGATCACCATTGGTTCTTCATCTCGAGGATTGTCAGAAGTAAGGATCACCTTCTCACTAAATTTGCATGCAATTTTAGCCATGATGGGTCTTTTACTCTTGTCTCGATTGCCTCCACAGCCTACTACTGTAATTAGGGTCTCAGTTCCGGTTCTCAATTTTTGAATGGTTTTCAAAACATTTTCCAAGGCATCGGGTGTATGTGCATAATCTACTATGGCGGTGATTCCTCCTTGGACAATAAGGTCAAATCTACCTACAGCTCCGTTTAGCATAGATAGCTGCCGCAATACTTCTTCTTCATTTTCTCCTAATAGTTGGGCTACCCCCAAAACACCTAAAAGATTATAAGCATTGAATTCTCCTGTTAGCCTAAACCATACTGGTTTTCCTCCCAGATCCATCTCCAATCCTTGAATGGAATTGTCAATGATCCGGGCTTTAAAATCCGCTGGATATTTCAATGCAAATGTGTATTTATTTGCTTTGGTGTTTTGCACCATCACCAAGCCTCTTTTGTCATCTGCATTGACAAGGGCAAAAGCTTCCTTCGGTAACTCGTCAAATAATTTTTTCTTTGCTGAGATATAATGATTAAAGTCACCGTGATAATCTAGATGATCATGGGAGAGGTTGGTAAATAAAGCACCGGCAAATTTCAAACCGGCAGTTCTTTCTTGCACGATGGCATGTGAACTAGCTTCCATAAAGCAATGAGAACAGCCTTCATTAATCATCTCCACTAGCAGTTCATTAATAGCTATAACATCAGGTGTGGTATGGCTCGCAGGAATAATTTTTTCCTTGATTTTATTCTCAACTGTAGAAATTAAACCCGCAGAATAGCCCATTTCTGTATACAATTGATGCAATAAAGTAACTGTGGTTGTTTTTCCGTTGGTGCCTGTGACGGCAACAACTTTTATTTTTTCAGAAGGGTGATCATAAAAGTTGGCAGCCATTAAGCCCAAGGATTTGGCAGCATCAAGCACCTGTACATAGGTGATGTCATCTACCAGTCTTTCCGGTAGTTGCTCACATACTATCGCCTTGGCACCTTTTTCTATTGCCTTTTCTATAAAAGTATGACCATCTACCTGTGTTCCCGGAATGGCAATAAAAACAGCAGCCGGACTCACGTTCCTACTGTCAAATGTCAATTGGGATACCATTACCTCCATATTTCCTTTGGTGGAGACTAGGGAAACTTTGTACAATATGTCCTTTAACTGTTGGCTCAACTCAATGATAATTTTATGATTTGGTCATTTTTGAAGGGAGTGCCTTTGGATAAGGATTGAGTGCTAACTCTTCCTGAACCTGAAAATTCCACTCTCAACCCTTTGTTTTCTAAAACATACAAGGCATCTCTTAATGTCATGCCGGTTACATCAGGTACCAAAGGTTTTTCGACAGTATTCCCGACCCATTGAATGGACTTGTTGGAAATACTCGATTTCACCCAAGTTTCAGATCCTGCATAGTGGTTAGATATACCCATGCTGTTGCAAATCATTTGCAACTCAGCAGCTTTCCCGGCTTTGATATAAGGGAATTCCTCATTGTTTGCCCGGACAATGTTTCCATCCTTGGTTTCAATTTGTTGGATGTTCATGTCTTGGGCATAAATTTTATCTGCAATTTCCTTAAATACCGGCGCGGAAATATCCCCTCCATAGGCATTGAAACCTTTGGGACTGTCAATAACCACAATGGCACTGTATTTAGGTTTTTCTGCAGGAAAATAACCCACAAAAGACGTGTAATATTTTTGGGTATACCGGCCATTGATTAATTTCTGTGCAGTTCCCGTTTTTCCTGCAATGGAATATGTGTCCGTAGAAATATTGCTTGCAGTTCCTTTTTCAACCACTCCTTTAAGAAGGTCCTGTAGAGTGTTTATTGTTTTATTGGAGGCGATACTTCTTGTCAGTGTTTCTGTTTCAAATTCTTCTTCAATGCTATTGCCTCTAGAGATTTGTTGCACAATCATTGGCTTTACCATTCTTCCTCCATTGGCAACGGCATTGTATAAAGTAAGTGTTTGCAGCGGTGTTATTTTTATTTCATAACCGATAGACATCCATGGCAAGGTAGTTCCGTACCAATTTTTATCATCAGGGTGCTTGAAATAGGGGATACCCTCACCTTTAAGTTGAAAACCAAGAGGTTTGTCAAGTTTTGCTTTCTCAATATAATCGATAAACCTTTGGGGCTGATGACCAAAATGTTCATCTACCAACTTTGAAATGCCAACATTTGAAGACTTTTCAAATACTTCCCTAATACTCAGCATGCCATAGCCACCGCGCTTGGCATCCCTCATGTATCGGTCATAAAATTTATAACTTCCATTTCCGGTGTCTACACTATCGTTTAAATTGATCTTGCCTTCTTCCAATAATGCCATCATTGATAGCAACTTAAAAGTGGATCCCGGTTCTGTCAATCCTTGCTCTCCTACAGCATAATTGTAATATTCTCCATAGCCGTGAGACTGCTTGTTTTTTTCCAAATTGGCAATGGCCTTAATATGACCTGTGGCTACTTCCATTACAATCACCGAACCAAAGGCAGCATCCTTGTTGATAAGCTGTTTTAAGAGCACAGATTCCGCTACATCTTGGATATTGACATCAAGGGTGGTGACAATATCAAAACCATCTGTAGGTTTGATGTCATCTGCATCATGCAGAGGCTTCCAACTTCCTCCGACGATTTTTTGAAACAAAGCTTCCCCATTTCTTCCTTGTAAGTATTCGTTAAAGCTGTATTCCAAACCTGCTCCATATTGATCTTCATTCAAAAAGCCGACTGTTCTTCCGGCTAAATTTTTAAATGGGCGATATCGTTTGTCAATTTTTTCGAATATAACTCCACCTCCCATTCTTCCTTTTTTGAAGATAGGCCACTTGGACATGGTCAATTTTTCTTGGTAGTTTATTTGTCTTCTATTTAGAATCAAATATTTCTTACCATCATTCCGGGCGTCGAGAATCATTCTTTTATAAGCATTCGCTGACCTGTCCTTGTAAAATGCAGCCAAGTTTCTGGAAAGTGAGTCTACACTTGATTTCCAGTCCGGGCTTTTGTCAATGGAAGGATCTAGGGCCACCCTGTAAAATGGAAGGCTCGTAGCCAAAAGACTACCATCTGCACCATAGATATTCCCCCTTGTGGCTTTTACAGGCCGGTATTGCAAGTTGATCTCCTCAGACAACTGAGCCCACTTGTCACCTTCAACAACCTGAATTACACCAATTCTATAAAAAATAGAAATGGCAATAAGTGTTACTGCCAAAAAGGAAAGCCTTACACGGAGCAATATGGATTTTTTTATATTCACTTTTCCAATATTAATTTCTGTGGCGGTTCTTCAATTTCAATAATGCCTAATGGCTGTATTTTTTTTGCTACTTCAGATTGTTTACTTGCAAACATGTATTCCGCTTCCAAAGTAGTAACATCAGCCCGAAGGTCTTCTACTTCTTGTTGAAGCCGATCTATTTTCCGGATGGTATTTTCAGCTTTATAATTACTCCATATATAAGCCATTGCCAGAAAAGAGGCATATAGCAGTGGGAGTACCAATTTAATTGGAACGTTTTCTCCCACAATTGCACTCATGTCAAGCTTTTGCTCAATAAAGGCAAAAGGGTTGAATTTCGATTTTTTTTGCTCCCGGGAGGACTTAATCGGTTTTTTAAAAGTATTTCTTCCCATGATCAAAGTTTTTTAGCGATTCTCAACTTGGCACTTCTAGCTCTTTTATTGGTGTCAATCTCTTCTTGTGTTGCGATGATTGGCTTTCTGCTGACCGGTTCAAGGGGTCGGACAGGATTACCATAAAAGTCTTTCTCAAGTTCACCATGAAGTTTTCCTTTGGTGATGATGTTTTTAACCAGACGGTCTTCCAAGGAATGATAACTCATTATTACCAATCTCCCATCTTTTTTTAACAACTTGGTACTTTGTTCCAACATCTCTTCCAACGCAATCATTTCCTGATTAACCTCTATCCGCAATGCCTGGAATACTTGTGCTGAATATTTGGCATATTTTCCTCTCGGAGCATACTTGTCAAGAAGATCTTTAAACTCCGGAATGGAATCAAAAGGGGTATTTGCCCTGGCCGACACAATGGCTCTGGCAAGGGTTTTTGCGTTTTTAATTTCCCCATAAATGCCAAAAATCTTATGAAGAGATTGCTCATCATACGTATTCAATATACTGGCAGCCGACAAATCGCCGGACTGACTCATACGCATGTCTAATTTACCCTCAAATCTTGTGGAAAAACCCCTAGAAGGTTCGTCTATTTGGTGAGAAGAAACGCCTAAATCTGCCAAAATTCCATCGACTTTATCTACCCCGTATATTTTTAAGTACCGACGTAAGTCACGAAAGTTTGCCATGACAAAAGTAAAGTTTTCATCATTCGGAGCATTTTTTTCTGCATCAGGATCCTGATCAAAACCATACAAGTGCCCCTTGTCCAGCTTTTCTAAAATTCCACGAGAATGCCCTCCTCCACCAAAGGTCAGGTCTATGTAGATGCCATTGGGGTTAATGTTTAACCCTGAAAGGCATTCCTCAAGCATTACGGGAATATGGTAAGCTGTATTATGCACTTCTACCTAAGAATTTTTTGTTTAAATCACTGAATTTTTCTTCCTCTTTACCCATGAACTCATCATAACATTCCGGGTTCCATATTTCAATCTTTGTACCTATGCCAATCACTATAGCTTCCTTTTCCAATTTAGCATGACGTAACATGGTTTTGCTGATAACAAATCTTCCTGTGGCATCTAATTCAACAGGAGATTCCCTTCTAAAAAAAGATCTCTTGAAAAACCTTACTTCATCATCTGTATCATCAAGACTAGCAAGTTTGCTATGGTCTTTTTTTACTTCGACCATAGGTATCAATTCAAGACATGGCTCCAAACCTTTGCGTAGCATCATTTCCTGACCCAAGGATTCAGGGAGTAAAGCCTTCATTTTTGAAGGCAAAACCAACCTGCCCTTGGCATCCAGTTTACACTCAAACTCACCGGTGAATGATGCCATATCTGATCTTCCTGCTAATTGATTACAAAAGTAGTAAATAGCTAAACACTTTTTACCACTTTGCCCCACTTTTTACCACATTGCTATAAAAGTATCCAAAACTAACTAGAAACACAATTATTTTATAAAAAAATAATAGCATGAAAAGGGGCTTGCAATTGGCTATAAATCAGCTGTTAATAGGGGGTTAATCATAGGTTTTATGCAATGTAGGCCAGATTTTGAGGGAGTTTCGACCTTATAAATCGATAGGAATTTTACATGGAGTCAAAGTGGGAGGAATTCCCGTAAGATTTTCGATTATTTAGGATAAAGAGGCTTTAAGCCTTATTTTTTCCTTTCAATGGTATAAGTTACCAGTGTAGCCAAAGAATTTTTGAAGGGAGACTCGGGAAAGTTTTCCAAGAGGGCCAATGCTTCTTGGTAGTAATTGTTCATTATTTTCTGCGCGTATTCAAGCCCACCGGATTTCTTGACAAAATCTATAATTTCGTTGATCGTTCCTTTGTTCTCACTTTTATTCCTGATCTTATAAATTATTTTTTTTCTGTCTACCCAAGAAGCATTTTGGAGGGCATAGATAAGGGGTAGAGTCATTTTTTTCTCCTTAATGTCTATGCCAACAGGTTTTCCAACCACATCTTCCCCATAGTCAAAAAGATCATCTTTGATTTGAAAAGCCATGCCTACTTTTTCTCCGAAAAGCCGCATTTTTTCGATGGTTTCCTCAGATGAACCTGTGGTGGCAGCACCCACAGCACAGCATGAAGCAATAAGGCTGGCTGTTTTTTGACGGATAATGGTATAGTAGACATCTTCTGTAATGTCAAGCTTTCTTGCTTTTGATATTTGCAAAAGTTCGCCTTCGCTCATTTCTTTTACAGCGTTGGAGACAATCTTAAGTAGATCAAAATCACCATTGTCAACACTCAAAAGTAGGCCTCTTGATAAGAGGTAATCTCCTACCAAGACAGCAATTTTGTTTTTCCACAGGGCATTGATAGAAAAAAATCCTCGTCTATAATTTGCATCGTCCACCACATCATCATGCACCAGAGTGGCTGTATGCAATAACTCAATCAAAGCGGCACCTCGGTAGGTAGATTCTGAAATCGAACCACTCACTCCCGCGGTCAGGAAAACAAACATCGGCCGCATCTGTTTTCCCTTTCTCCGGACGATATACTGAGTAATATGATCCAATAATTTCACCTTACTTTGCATGAAAGTGCGAAATTTCTTTTCAAAATCGGCCATCTCGGTGGCTATCGGGGCTTGTATCTGCTTTAAATCTTGATTCATTTGAGCTTTAGATGTTGCAATAATACAATCTATTCCACCATTGACAAAGCCGGTCAAATGATAATTCTGCAAATGAATTTTATTTTTGGTTATCTTTGATCAACTAAACTGCATAAACTTGACCGACGACTATATTAAACACAAGTATGAACCTATACTTCCGAAGAAGGATGAATGGCCTGTGGTGAAATTAAGTAAAAGCCGCAAAGCATTTATTCACCAGGTGGTGACGTCTAGTGTTAAGAATATTAAGGGGCTTACTGGGAATCAGTTACAGGCAATAAAAGAAGGACTTGAAGTCACTCTTTTTAGAGAAAGGATGAGGATCAAACAAAATTCTTGGGCTGTAGATCCGGAAGACGAAGAGGAGTTTTGGGCAGAAGTAAAAGCTTCTCTCTTGGCCATGGATGCCGAACAACAACTAGATGATCAAAAAAAGAAAGCGAGATATTATGAAGTGCTTACGCGAATTACAAGCAGGTATGCTGAAGAAATAGCGAGTAATTTTAAACACAGCCATTATAAAATGACGAGAAGGCTGGTGTCCTTTGGTTTCTCCCGATTATTGAATACTTCGAGAGTTAAAGGTTTCAAATCAATATTTAGTAACCAATACAGACTTCAGGATAAAATACAAATTATAGGGGAGACTGATCAAATCAGAGATTTGGCCTCAAAGGGAACCATCGTAATGGTACCTACCCACTTTAGTAATTTAGATAGTATTTTGATTGGGTGGACCATCAGTACCTTGGGATTGCCCCCATTTATCTATGGCGCAGGACTGAACCTCTTTAATATAGGGATATTCGCTTACTTTATGAATGCCTTGGGAGCCTATAAAGTGGACAGGAGAAAAAAGAACCAAATCTACCTTGAAACACTAAAAACTTACTCCAGAGAAGCCATTCAATTTGGTTGTCACAGTCTCTTTTTCCCTGGTGGAACACGTTCACGAAGTGGTAATATTGAATCCAAAGTTAAACTTGGATTGCTTAGTACTGCCATAGAAGCGCAACGGTCCAACTATCAGAAAGGGAATGATGAAAACGGGAAAGTTTTTATTGTACCTGTCACCATCAATTACCATTTTGTCTTAGAAGCCCCAAGTTTAATCAAGGAGCATTTGGACTATACCGGCCAAGAAAGGTATTATAGTGAATCGGATGAATTTTCTACCTCCTACAAAATCTCTAAATTTTTGGTGAAGTTTTTTACCAAAGGGTCAGATATTTCTGTTTCTATAGGCAAAGCCATGGATATATTAGGCAATTATGTAGATTCTGAGGGAAACAGTAGGGATGCACACGGTAGAAGTATCGATTGTAAAGATTATTTTATGCTAGACGGGAAAGTAAATGTGGATTTACAGCGAGAGGAGGAGTATAGCAAAAAATTGGGTACACGAATTGTTGAAGAATTTCACAAAATAAACAGGGTCTTTAGCAGTCATATCGTGGCTTTTACCGCATTCCAATTGCTGAAAAAAGAAAACAATAAATTGGACCTTTTTAGCTTGCTTAGACTTCCGGAAGAGGACCTTTATTTACCTTATGATACCTTCAAAGAAGCTTGTTCTCGTGTTCTAGAGAGAATCATGCAACTAAGAGAAGAGGGAGCAGTGCATATGGCACCACACTTAAATAGAAGCTTGGAGGAAATCATTCAGCACGGGTTACAGAATGTAGGAATGTACCATGCAAAGCGACCCTTAAGGAAGAATGAGGAAGGGAATATAGTAACTGAAGATATAAGTTTATTGTATTATTACCATAACAGACTTGATGGATATGAATTGGAAAAAATCATCTGAAAATAAACCGGTAGGGGTTATTGGAATCGGTAGTTTCGGAACGGCAATTTCTAATTTGTTGGCTGAAAAAAACAATGTGTTGGTTTACGCCAGAGATGAGGCAGTAGTGAAAGCCATCAATGAGACACATATGGTAAAAAACAGGAAATTAGCTGAAAGTATTCGTGCGACAACAGATCCTGAAATGATCTGTGATTCATGTGATGTTATGTTTCCAATGATTCCTTCAGCTGCTTTCCGAGAAGTGATGGTAAGGTTTGCCCCTTTTCTTCACCCTTATCATTTTTTAATACATGGCACCAAAGGACTTTCACTTAGTCTTCCTGAAGGTAAAGATTTGGGAAATATCAAAAAAATCAGGCGAAAGAATATTTCGACCATGAGTGAGGTGATTCTGGAAGAGACAGTTGTGGAGAGAATAGGGTGTTTGGCAGGACCCAATTTGGCTAAAGAACTCTTGGAAAACCAGCCGGGAGCCACTGTGATTGCGAGCAGGTATAACGAAGTGATTAGAGAAGGACAGCGCCTATTGCGTTCCGATAATTTTCAAGTTTATGGGAACTCAGACATTGTGGGGGTAGAGCTGTCAGGGGTTTTAAAAAACATCATTGCGATTGCTTCAGGAGCTTTGTCCGGTTTGGGCCTAGGAGATAATGCCAAAGGACTTTTGATCTCTAGAGGAATGGTAGAATTGGTTTACCTAGGTAAGGCGATGGGAGGAAGTACTCAGTCATTTTTAGGTCTTGCAGGTGTTGGTGATTTAGTTACTACTTGTAATTCCACACTTTCGAGAAACTTTACTTTGGGTTATAGGTTGGCCAAAGGAGAAAGACTTACAGATATTGTGGCAGATATGGAGGAGGTTGCGGAAGGTGTAAATACAGTGAAGTTGATAAATTTATTCTTGGAATCCACCGATCTGAGAGCACCAATTACTGAAAATCTATACAAGGTTTTATTTGAGGATTTGAAGGTAGAAGACGCGCTACAAAACCTTATGAAGATCCCGATCTATACGGATATAGACTTTTTTGATTAAGGTGTTTTGCTCTAATGAATTCCTATGGCTTGCTTGAAAGCCGGTGGCATATTGTGCCTATTAAAGGTTCTCAACTTAATGGTATTGAAGAGAATTGCTAAATTCTTTTAACTATATTTGTTTATTGTCAATAGGCTTTTCACTTCTTATTTATTCTCCCATCAAACCTACTAGTGGATGAATCTTCGTTTTAATGTTTGCTTATTTTTGGCCGTATTTGTTTTTGGGATCTCATGTTCGGAAAAAAAGCAAGAGGCATTCAATTTTGTGCAGTTGTGTGATACTCAGTTAGGCATGGGGGGCTATGCACATGATCTAAAAACTTTTAAACAGGCAGTTGTACAAATCAATGAGATGAATCCTGACTTTGCTGTAATATGCGGGGATCTGGTGCACAATGCAAGCGACAGTTCTTATGCTGATTTTCTAGAAATCATGGAAAGCTTTGATGTGCCGTGTCATGTGGCTCCCGGAAATCATGATGTAGGAAATGTGCCTAATGATTCTTCCTTAAGTTATTACCGAAAAACCATTGGACCGGATTATTTTAATTTTGATAACAAAGGGTATTCTTTTGTTGTGACCAATACGCAATTGTGGAAGGAAGATGTCGCCGATGAATCAAAAAAACATGATCATTGGTTTGGGGAAACATTAGGTGCCCAAAAGGTTAAAAATGCTCCGATTTTCGTGATTGGTCATTACCCCTTATTTTTGGAAGGGCCGGATGAAGAAGAAAAATACTTCAATTTGCCTCCTGCAAAACGTGCTGAGTTATTGGGTTTATTCAAAGAGAATGGAGTAGTGGCTTATTTATCCGGGCATACCCATGAATTGGTAATTAATGATTTTGAGGGGATTCAATTTGTCAGTGGTGAAACAACTAGCAAAAATTTTGACAAGCGGCCTTTCGGATTTCGAGTTTGGGAGGTGTCCACAGATACCATCCAACATCATTTTGTCCCATTAACTGATGCCGATGAATAAGAATAGTTTTTCGGAATGGGATTGGTTGGGGTGGAAATATAGTAAGACCAAATAATTGCCACTAAAAGTTTTAAAACATAAGCTCATGAGCCAAACTAAATATGAACCATTTTTAACTATTGAAATCGACCATGCCTATTTTAATGGGGAGAATCAAGCACCGATTTCAATTTTACCCACTAATAATACAACTCATTTTTTTTCTCGGTATGGATTGGTGATGAAACAAGAGCAAGGAACTATTGTTCTGTTTGCGTCATCTACCGTCCCTTTGGTAGGGTTATTTGAAAAGGTTGTCCAAGATGCGGAGATTAATTCCTTGGATTTTGAAATGAGAACGGAAGATGTTTTTTATAGGAATTATACAGATCTACCGGTAGGTTCAAATGTGTCTTCAATTTATTCAAGTGCAGGAACTTTGGATCAAATTGAACAAGAGTCCATTGAGCTTTTGCCTGAGTTTGAAGGTGTTCAGGATTTTGACGTTATAGGCATTATTCAAATCGAGGTAAAAGACCTGATTAAGATATTGGAAACTAAAAAGATTGCAAAGTTTATTTCCAAAATGGAAGCACGTTCTACTTTTTGGCAATATAATGTTTTCAACCTGAATACTTTAAATGGATTGGCCATTGTAAGCGATTCGGGGATCAGGTTTTCCGGACCAACTGAGGTTTTATTTTCAAATGGATGGAGAGGCCTGCAATTTGCTAGTATGGAGTTGATTCCTTGTAGAGAATTTTATAGCAATTCATTCGGGTTAGTGGGAAATGGGAGTCTGATAATGAAAGGATTGCCTATTCCATCCGTGGAGACTATGGAAATCAGCTTAATTGATGCAGTACCGATTGCTTATTCTTCGGTTTTTGTTTATTTGTAGGTAGCCGAAATATTTTTTATTCGTTTACAGTTAATTTTTTCATCTTCCAATGGTTGGGGAAATCTATTTTTCATTTTTTTCTAAGCCGAGAATGAAAGCGGCTTCTTTTGATATTCTATCCAGTGTACTTTCCTTGATATATTTACTTTGGTCGGTTTGTTGAACTTGGTCTCTTTTACAAAAATAGCTATGAATGGCCCTCCTGGGCTGGGTGCTGTGGTTAGTTGTGCCTCCATGCCAAGTATGGGAATTAAAGATAACAACAGATCCCGCCTCCGCTACAATGATTTTTTCATCGGGATGTGAATCCAGCGGGTCATTCATTACTTCTGCAGGCAAAGTGGGGTTCAGATGGGTGCCGGGAACTACCCTCGTCGCACCATTTTCTACATGAAAATCATCTAATAGCCAGATAGAATTACAAACCATAAATTCCTGGTTTTGAATTGACTCAGGCCAGTCCACATGAAGTTTTTGTAAGCCTGCGCCAGGAAGTGCAGCCCTGTAGTTGAGGGAGGAAAGTTTAAATTGCTCTCCAAGAACTAGGCTAATTGCCGCCAAAACTTTGGGATGAGTATAAAAGATATCAAAAGCGACTCCTTTATTGACTAGGTTCCCGAGTCTGCATGCTCCTGCCTCTTTAGGATGCCTTATGCTTGGAGATTCCATCAATTCAGCGCCTGCATCTTCACCCTCTTCTTCCAGAATTTCATTGATACGATTTCTTATGGCTCGTAGGCTGTTATCGTCCAATAGTTTACCTAGGTTGAGGTAACCGTTTTTCCTTAAGAAGTCTTGTTCTTCTTGGCTTAGCAAAGTAGAAGAGACGCCCATTTTTTGGAGGATATTTTTCATGGTGTTTTGGGTTTGTTTTTATGGTTGCTACAAGTAAAATTTGCCCTACTCAAGCCGTTCCAATCGCTTTAAAAGTGGGGGGTGGGAATAGTGGATAAACACATAGGCAGGGTGAGGGTCAATATCAGAAAGAGTTTTGACAGAAAGGGTTTTTAATGCGCTGGCCAATGGTAGACCACTGAAAGTGGTTTTCGCAAAATGATCAGCTTCAAATTCATTCTTTCTACTCAAATAATTCATACCTATTCCAATTATCATGGAAATGGGTGAAAATAACATGGTAAAACCTATGATATTTAAGTGGATGGCCATTTGGTTGGCTCCGAGGGCCATGCTCAATGGTTCACTGAAAATAAAAAGAGAGAGTATGTAAAGCAATAACCCAGTCTGAAGGACTCCTGCCACCATTCCGGTTTTTATATGCCCTTTTTTGTAGTGGCCAATTTCGTGAGCCAAAACAGCGACCAGTTCTTCCTGCGAATGTTGATCGATTAGGGTGTCATAAAGTACAACCTTTTTTCTTTTGCCAAAGCCTGAGAAAAAAGCATTGGCTTTTGAGGAGCGCTTACTCCCATCCATCACAAACACATTCTTTAAAGAGAAACCAACAGATTGGGCGTAACTGGTAATCGTTTCTTTCAATTCACCTTCCTCCAAAGGAGTCAATTTATTAAATAAAGGCAAGATGAGTCCGGTATAAAATAAATTGGCCAATAACATAAATAGAGCAGCTACAATCCAGAAAATCCACCAAAAATCCTGTCCCAGTTCCAAGATTAACCACAATAAAAGTGAGAGCAAGGCCCCACCAATAATGATGGAAAGGAGGTATCCCTTTACCTTGTCTATGAAAAACGTTTTTACTGTGCTTTTATTGAAGCCAAAGTCATTTTCTATTTTAAAAGTTTGGTAGTAATCGAAAGGTAAAGATAGAAGGTCTGATCCGATAAAGATTATGGCAAAATAGGTCAAAGTAAGCAATATTGGTGATTGAAGGTATTGCCTTAACCATTCATCAAACCAACCAAATAAACCGAAAACAATCAAAAGAAAAGTTATAACAAAAGAAAAAGTGTCGGAAACCAAGCTGAAATTATACTTAGTACGTTGGTAAACTTTGCTTTCTTTTAGTTTTGCTCCATCCAAGTAACCAATTAGGTTTGCCGGAATCTCAGTAGTCTTTCTATTTACATTGAGGTAATCAATTAATTTTTCAAAGATAAAATTAAAGCTTACTATGAGAAGTATAAGGTATTTGATTGTCTCTTGATCCATGACGTAAAATTATTAAAATTTCGGACATGGCAGTATCGTATCCCTTTTTCTGGGAGCACCGGGGTTTTTTGGTGGAAAGATATAAGAAAGGCTCACTTCATGTGCTCCACCGGATTGAATACCTAATTTGGAAACTGTGTAATCAAAACTGTATCCCATGTTTAGCCCTGAGGGCAAATTAAAACCAAGCATCAAGACGATCGCATCTCTATTGCTCTGCTTTTCTACAGGCTTGTAAGGAAGTCCTCTGTACCATAATCCTAGCACAACCGGTTCTAAATAAAGATAACCACCTAGGTCTAATTGCTCAAAAGGACCTTGGCGCTTGTAATTAATGGTGGGAGTAAAATACCTTTCCCTATAAGTATGGGTAAAATCGTTGCGTGGTGCCCCTCTGCCCAAAGATATCCTGTACCCGGTATGGATGGAATACTTGATAGGAAGACGGCTAATGTTTTCGTCCAAAAAACTTTGATTGGGGCGATTGACATGATGGGTGGAAAGTCCAAACCAAAAATTGTCAGTAAAGAGCAAGCCACCAAAGGATGCGGAAAATAAACCAACAGGGTCTCCCAAACCAATAATGTCATTTCCTGGTAAAATTGGCCCAAAAGGGTCCGAAGGATTTATTTGATTGGCAAAGACCAAGTTTTCATAAAAACCAATGTCTCTGCGGATATAACTTGCCTGAAATCCCGGTTTAAAGTATAGGTTATCTCCTAGTTTGAGTTCATAGGATAAAATCCCGGAAATAGTTGTGGATTGCAAGCCGGAAACGCCTTCGGTATCATTGGTAACCAAAAATCCTACGCCTACATTGTACTCTTCCAGAAAAGCATCTCCATAAGCGGAAAAAGTAGAAAAGTTAGCATCCATTCCCGGCCATTGGTTTCGGTAATTTACCCCTACTCGCGTGGCTAACTCAGCTCCTGCAAAGGCAGGGTTTAAATAAAGCGGAGCAGCATAGTACTGGCTGTATTGCGGGTCTTGGCTATAGGCGTTAAATCCAAAGGCCATTAGGACAAGAGTTAAAAAAACTGTATTTATTTGTGCCTGAAACAAAGATTTATTCGTTTATTGAATACCAAACAGTTTATAAACGTATAGCTATTACAAACTGTATGTAAAGTTGTGCCTAATTTATGAAATCTAATCATTATAAATGCATATTTAACTTATTTATTAAAGTAATACCTTTGATAGGGTGTTTGAGTTTTCCCATGGGCTCGGATGCACAAAGCTATAACAACAATGAATGGATTTTTGGATATTGTGAGGGAGGAGACAATAATTACATCTCTTTTGGTAAGGATGGAAAGGCCAATGTTGAAAGCCTTTCGGAAAGCATTACCTTTGGTAAGGCCAATTCGGCCATGGCAATAGATCCGATTTCCGGGGAAATACTATTCTATACGGATGGAGCTTTGGTTTACAATTATTTAAACGATGCCATGCAAGGGGTAGTAGGGGAATTGGGTGGTGTAGAAACATCCAAACAATCCGTTGCCATATCCGCATTGGATTATGAACTTGACCCCAATGGAGCCAAAGATTTTTATATTTTTTATATCAGTTCAGATGGCCTGCTGCAGTACAGTTTAGTAGATATGAATGATCAGGGTGGGGCACCGGCCAACCAACCTCCAGCAGGGGCAGTAAGCCAAGGGGGGATCATAGGAGATGCTCAAGGTGCTATTTTAACTGTTAAATCAGGTAGTTCACCGGATTATATCATCAGTTTTGATGATGGGAATTTAACAGCAAAACGACTTGAAGACCAAGAGGGCCAGTTTACAGATACGGATACGTTGTCATTGACCTCAGCACCTCAAACCATGATGTTTGATGAAGAGAGGGGCATATTGTACATCGTTTCAGGCATTGCCGGAGAAGATATTTTATCCATTCCATTCGATCCTGATACAGGGGCCTTTGGAACACCTGAAACTTTGCCTGGAACAGGAGGAACTGAAATAATTACAGGGCTGGAAGTGTCTCCGGATGGAGATTTCCTCTATTATGCACAAGGTGATGACCTGATGAGGTTTTTTATCAGTGATGAAGCAATAGACCCGGAGATTCCCGAAAGTCAGATCCCTTCCGCTACCGCCGCCTCAATGCCTCTTGAAGCTGAAATATTCAAAATCTATGATGTTAAGGTAGGGCCTGACGGGCAACTTTATTATATATATGAAGAAGTTGAAGGAGGTCCTCAATATGTTGGCAGGGTTACCAATCCTGATGAATGGACTTTAATAGGATTGGAAATAGAAGAGCTTCCATTTAATGGAAGTGATTTTTGTGGAACAGTATTTCCTCAATTCTCACCCAATATTGATTTGGGGCCGACGGTTGATTTTACCTGGCAACCGGAAATGCCTTGTATGAATACTTCCATTCAATTGACGAGTGAGGTGACACCTTTGAATTACCGTCCTGTAAGTTTTGAGTGGGAGATTTTACCCCCACTTACTGATGAGAATGGTGAAGAGATTGAGATGGACCTGACTGTTGAACATTTGTTATTGCCCCAAGAGGCAACAGCTGAAGAGCAAGTGACTGTAAGTTTAACTGTTACCTATGCCAATGGTGAAACAGGGAATGTCACCAAGAGTATTCCATTGACAGAAAACAATTTAACAGCTCAATTTAGCCCTTCTGACACTACCTTATGTGAGCCGGCTTGTATTGATTTAATGCCACTCATTGAAGCGCAGAGTGAAAGTGAGGATGGTGGACAAGGAGGGCAGCAAGGAGGGGGATTAGGTGGAGGAACAGGAGGCCAAGGGCAAAGTGGGCAGAATTACGAATATTTTTGGTCCAATAAGAGAGATGAAGGCTGGGGGCCGGAAGCGCCGAATGAAGTTTGTGAACCGGGATATTATTGGGTATTGGTTAGAGAGCAAGGATCCAATTGTTATGCTTATGCAGGGATTAGGATCAAAATATGGGATGTAGAAGATCAGAGCAATAATATTTGGTACTTTGGTGATGGTGCAGGTTTGGATTTTAATAGAGATCCTGATGACCCGGATGCCCCTACACCTCGTCCTATAGAAACTCCACACCCACAAGATATCCCTGCAGGAGTTACCACGGTATCAGACCAAACTGGGCAGGTTTTGTTTTACACAGATGGACAGACTGTTTGGGACTTAAATGGTGATGCAATGCAAAATGGGGAAGACATAGGAGGTGATAACCTGTCGAGTAGCAGTGTCTTGGCCGTGCCAATCGCAACAGATGAGACCATGTATTACTTATTTACTACCCAATTAGGGGCAGGAGGAGAGAATGAGGTGAAGTACTCACTCGTAGATATAAAAGGGGATAACCCCGATGGGATAGGGAATGTAGTTACAAAAGACAATCTATTGTTTAGCCCCAGTACCCAACATTCAGCGGCGTTTAATTCAGGAGATACCATTTGGGTGGCTTTCCATGAACAAGGAAACAACACCTTCAGGTTGTACCCTATCAGCGATGAAGGGATAGGTCAGCCCGTGTTGAACTCGGTAGGGAGTAATTTTGATTTTGGAGATGGAGTGGGAACCATGAAATTTTCAAATGATGGCAGCAAAGTGGCCATTACTTTTCAAGTCGGAGGGGAGAATAAAGTTGAGATCTTTGATTTTGATCAGGAAACCGGAGAAATGACCACCTATGCTCAGTTGGATATGGGCGCCGAAGGGAATATATATGGGTTAGAGTTTTCGGATGATTCAAATAGAATTTTTGTGTCTTATACCGATGGCGGGCCCGGAATTGAAGAGTATTTTATACAGGGACTTGAGGAAACCGATAATAGTGATCCGGAAAACCCGGTGACAACGGTGTGTCCTGAATGCTTTGAAGACGCTAGAAGTCAAGAAGCGATTCAAAGCTGCATACTGTCAAGTAAAGAAGTAATTCCTGATACCCAAAGTCTTGCTTTGGGTGCCCTTCAAATGGGACCTGATGGGCAAATCTATACCGCGGTTGTGGGGTCAAATCAGATCGGCCAAGTGCAAGTAGGGAGTAGTTGTAATCCATCCACTTTTACACAATCGGGAGTAGAGGCCATGCCCGGTACCAGCAATTTAGGTTTGCCTTCATTTGTGCAAAATTCTGGCAGTTCAATTCCTGACCCTGCACTTGATGGTCCGGATAGGCTATGTTTGAGCAATGATATTGGTGCCTTAGGAGAATTTGAAGCAGGAGGAGAACCCGATATTGATACCTACAATTGGACCATATTCAATGAGGAAGGAGAGGTTGTGGATGAATTTTTAAATGGCGGAGAGGACCTACAAGAATTAGAGTATTTCTTTCAGGAAGTGGGTATTTACACCGTTCAGTTACAGGTAGACAGGTGTGGTAGCCCTTGGGAAGAAGTGTTCAGACATGAGGTTGAGGTGGTTCCTTCTCCGGTAATTACCTTACCTGATGAGATATCACTTTGTGGAGAGGAGATATCATTGGTGGCTGTAGACCCAGATGATCCTAGAATGGATGAATATTTGTTTAGATGGGTAAATGCAGCAGGAGTAGTGGTTGGCAATAGCAATGAGTTACTTGTAACTGAAGAGAGCATTTACACTGTTTTTGTATCTTATGCCATACCAGAAGACTATGATGAGGATGAGGAGTACCAAACTTGTCCTGCTAGTCAGTCTGTTTTTGTTGGTCCACCCTTTGATTTTACAATTGGGCAATCTTCAGCAACAGTTTGTTATGGAGATTCTGTCCGTTTTTCTCCCGACACACCGGTATCCGGGCTTTGGTCAATTCGTTTGGGAACCAGTGGTGAATATTCTGAAATTGGAGAAACTCAGGAATTAAGTTTGAATACCACTGACCTTGCCGGGCCGGGAACTTATGAGTTATTATTCCAAGCAGCTGATCCGCTAAATAGCAATTGCATAGTTGAGAGAACAGCCACTTTAGAAGTAAGCGGGTTACCAGAATTTTCGGTGACAGAAATAGAACCTTCAGAAAGCTGTACGGTGACCAGCGGAAGCATAATAGTGGAGGCGAATGCTCCATTGGATAGTTTGGTTTTGGAAGAAACAAATCAAATTTTCACAACAGTTCAAGAAAATGCCCAAATAACTTTTGATGGCTTGGCACCCGGAACTTACACCTTTACAGGCTTTATTGGGTCCTGTGAAAATACACTTACTGCCGTTGTGGAAAACAATACCCCGCCGGAGGATGTGACTTTCACTGTTTCAACCTTGCCCGAATCATGTAGTGATACCGGGCCTCAGGATGGTGCCATTGTTATAGTTTTTGATGGAGACCCTGTTTCCGGGGAATACACCATAACCAATGTGGCCACTGGAGAAGAAGCCAAGGCTACTTTTTCAGATCAGACCAGTATGAATATAGTGCTTCCGGCCGGGACCTACGTTGTGGAAGTATCCAATGAATTGGGTTGTGTGGTTCCTGCTCCGGGTACTTATGAAATAGATTCAGGTGAAGAAGAGATTTCGCTGAGTAGCCCCGGATTCTGTGGAGGTGTCCTTACCTCGGAAATTTCCTTGGATAATGAAATTTCTGCTACAGATAGAGTTGAGTGGTACAGGGTGGTAGGTGCTACCAAGAATTTGATTGCAGGTGAAGAAAACCCTGTGTTAATAGTACGAGACCCTGGAACTTATGAGGTTCGGCTGTTGAATGAGGCAGGTTGTCTATTAGGAATTGAGCAAATTACCCTCAATCAATCGGATGCTCTTCCTCCGGTATTGTCTCCAAATTATATTATTTGCGCTGCATCAAATGATTTGGTTACTCTCGATGTCGGGTCGTGGGACACTTATGAATGGAGCAAGGATGGTGCTGTGGTAAGTATCACACCAACTTTTACACCTACAGTAGAGGGAGACTATACATTGTTTGTAGTTGATGCGGAAGGGTGTGATTATACGATTGAATTTAGGATTACAGAAGTTTGCGAAGTGAATGTGACCTATCCTAATGCCATAAGGCCAGGTGATCCGGACAGGAATTTCTTGATTTATACGACCGGGGACATTGACATGCTTTCTGTTTTGATTTACAATCGGTGGGGTGAATTGATTTATTTCTGCGAACAAGAAAATATTTCAGAAAACCTTTCTATTTGTGCTTGGGATGGCATGGTGGATGGTAGAAAGGTGCCTTCGGGAACATATCCGGTAATTGTGAAGTTTACCAATGAACAACAAAATATAAACAAAGTAAAAAGAGACGCAATTGTCGTAATTGAATAGTATATGATAGTATTGATTTCCCCAGCCAAAACCCTTGACTACAGTTCCACAAATATTTCTATTAAAAGCCAACCTGAGTTTAAAAAAGAAATTGGGGAACTGGTTTCTATCATGAAAAAAAAGTCAGGTAAATCGATTCAGGATTTGATGGGGGTAAGTGAAAATTTGGCTGAATTAAATGTAGACCGTTATCGGCAGTTTTCAGATGTTTTCAATGAAGAAAATTCTAAGCAGGCTCTTTTAGCTTTCAAAGGAGATGTGTATACCCATATCGATGTAGATTCTTTTTCTACCGAAGATTTTTCCTTTGCACAGGAACATTTAAGAATTTTATCAGGGCTATACGGGCTTTTGAGGCCCATGGACATGATTCAGCCTTATAGGTTAGAAATGGGGATAAAATTAAAGAATAAACGAGGTAAGAACCTCTATGAATTTTGGGGGGATAAAATTACCAAAGAACTTAATGAACTTGCGGGTGAGCAACCTGTCATTAACCTGGCCTCCAAGGAATACTTTAAAGCAGTGAAAAAGAAATCCTTAAAATCTCAGCTTGTAAGTCCCATATTTAAGGAATATAAAAACGGCTCTTACAAAAATATTGGTATTTTTTCCAAACAAGCGAGAGGCCTAATGACAGATTTTATCATTAAAAATAAAATAGAAGACCCTGAAATGCTAAAAACCTTTAATGAAGGGAAATATGAGTATTCAGAAAGCAAAAGTAGTTCCGATGAATGGGTATTTATTAGGTAATAATTTAACAGCTACTTTTAGGAGAAAGTTTTACTATTGACGTCCTTTGCAGGGAAAATAGAATTTAATCCAATTGAAAAGACGGGATATTTAATTAAATGTTTTACTTTTTTAAATTGTTTTGGTTATATTATTCAAAATATTTAAGGGGTGAAATCCTCTTTTTTTCATATTTATTTGGTAATCTTGATAAATTTAATTTTTGAAATATGATAAGCATAGACTTGATTGCAGGGGCACGCCCTAATTTTATGAAAATTTCTCCAATAATAGATGCGATTACTGCAGCTGCAGGAGAAGGGAAGGCAATTACTTTTAGACTGATTCACACAGGCCAACATTACGACAAAAATATGTCCGGAAGCTTTTTTGAACAGTTGGGGATTCCTGAACCGGATGTAAATCTTGGTGCAGGTGGTGGTACTCAAGCTGAGCAAACTGCAGCCATTATGATTGGTTATGAAAAATTGCTGATGGAAGGTGAAAAACCGGATCTTTGCCTGGTGGTAGGAGATGTTACCTCTACAATGGCCTGCACGATTACAGCTCAAAAACTTCATGTAAAAGTAGCGCATGTGGAGGCAGGAATAAGGTCTGGAGATTGGTCCATGCCCGAAGAGATTAACCGTATGGTTACAGATAGTATCACAAATTTCTTTTTCACTACCTCCGAAGTAGCGAATGAAAGCCTAAGGAAATCCGGAGTTGAGGATGAGCGCATTTTTTATGTGGGTAATACCATGATCGATACTTTACTTAAGCATAGACCTAGGTTTCAAAAACCGGAAGTTTGGGATAAAATTGGCTTGGAAAAAGGGAAATACATTGTGATGACTTTACATAGACCTGCAAATGTAGACCAAGAAGAAAAACTTAAAGAATTGATTCAAGAAATCATTGACCATTCAGGAGGCTTACCATTAGTTTTTCCAGTTCATCCTAGAACCAAGAAAATGCTTCAAAATTTAGGGATATCCCATGAAAGGCTGCATATGATTGATCCTCTGGGCTACTTAGAGTTTAATTACCTTGTAGAAAGTGCCAAGGCCGTGGTTACCGATTCAGGAGGGATCACGGAAGAAACCACAGTTATGGGAATCCCTTGCATGACCTTGAGGGACAATACCGAGCGTCCTGAAACCATTACTGAAGGTACCAATGAATTGCTTGGTACAGATCCACAAGCCATTAAACCGGCCATGGAAAAATTGTTTTCAGACAACTGGAAAACAGGAAAAGTGCCTTATTTATGGGATGGTAAAACCGCAAAAAGGATAGTTGAGGTATTGCTTCAAAAATTAGGTTAATTACTTTATATATAGACTGTAAGCTATTTACTGCCCTTTCTGACAATAAAAGATGATTTCTTTTTCAGGAAGGGCAAATTTTTTCACCATTTCTTCCGGTAATTGCTTGACAAAGTTGTTTTCCGATACCATCAAACCGGACTTGCTCAGCCTTTTGGCATAGTCTTTACCATATTTTCGGACATGATCGCTTTGACCAAACACCCGTTCTCTTTCTTTGGGGTCCGTTATGCTTTTGTCTTCAAGCGTCACCTCTTGTTCGTATACAGGAGATTGAATAATTCCCCAACCATTTGGTTTCAAGACCCGATTGATTTCAGCGCAAGCTTTTATGTCATCTTCCACATGTTCCATAACATGGTTGCAAAAAACTACATCAAATGAATTGTCTTCAAAAGGGATCTGGTGGATATCCATTTTTACATCTGCTAGCGGTGATTCTATGTCGCCGGTGATGTATTCCAGGTTTTTTAATTTTTTAAAGCGACCTAGAAAACACAATTCCGGAGCTACATGCAACACTCTTTGTGGGGCTGTGAAAAAGTCGGTTTCTTTCTGTAAAAAAAGCCACATCAGCCGATGTCTTTCCAAACCCAAACAATTGGGGCACAGCGCGTTTTCCCTTGCAATTCTTCCATAGGGTAAAAATTTACGAAATCCTCTTTGACAGATATTGCAGGTTACATTTGATCCTGTATAAATTACTGCAGCGATTTTTAGGAAAAAATGGCTAAAGAGCTGTAAATATTTTCTAGGGATATGGCGAATTGTCCAACTAATCATCGATTTCATATTGCAAATATAGAAGGTAGTGTTGAAATGGCACTTCGTTTGTGGAAATTCATTGTTGCGCCAATTGGAAGCTTATCACTTAAATTTAAATGTCAATTGAACACTTTAATTATTATTCTAATGGCTATATAAAATGCTATGTGGAGATGTTTTAGGTCTCAAAATGGTTAAGTTTGAATGTATTTAACACAATCAATATGAAAAGGAATCTAATATACGTTGCTCTTGGAAGCCTATTGGTTATCGGAGCCTTGTATTTTTTCTTTGCTTCAGGAAGTACCGGAGTAGAAAATAATATTTTGGCAACTGTGGAGAAGGGAGAATTTCGTGTAGAGATCACTACATCCGGAGAATTAGAAGCCCTACGTTCTGTTCAGGTATTTGGTCCGGCTGAAGCTAGGAGATTTCGAATTGGAAGCTTTACCATCGACAAAATGGTGGACGAAGGAACGGTAGTACAAAAAGGAGATTTCATTTGTTCAATAGATAAAACGGAATTGTTCGGTCGCTTAGAAGATAGAAGGTTGGACTTGGAACAGACCAAAGCCCAATATGAGCAAATTCAGTTGGATACCTCTTTGAATTTGCGCGTAGAGAGAGACAATATTCTAAATCAGCAATACATTGTTCAGGAACAAGAATTGATTTTAGAACAATCACAATTTGAGCCACCTGCAATTATCAAACAGAATGAGTACAATGTAGAAAAAGCCAAAAGAGAACTGGATCAAGCCAAAGAAAGGTATAGGATTAAAACCCTTCAAGAAAAAGCCCGGATGATGGAAATTGCTGCCAAACTTAGGGAAGATGAATTGGAGGTGAAGCAAATGGTGGAAGTTTTGGATAAATTTGTAGTAACAGCTCCTCAGGATGGCATGGTGATTTATGTGGATTATAGGGGCTCAAAGGTGAAAGAAGGCTCACAAATCAACTCTTGGAATCCCGTTGTAGCTACTTTGCCTGACTTAACCACCATGCAAAGTATCACCTATATCAATGAAGTGGACATCAGAAGAGTTAAGGTAAACCAACAAGTTGAAGTGGGAATGGATGCATTTCCGGATAAAAAATACACAGGTGAGGTGAAAAAAGTGGCCAATGTAGGACAGCAAAGACCAAACTCTGATGCCAAAGTTTTTGAAGTAATTATAGAAATTAACGAAAGCGACCCACTATTGCGTCCTTCCATGACCTCTAGCAACACCATTATTGCTGATAAATTAGACGATGTGCTATATGTACCATTGGAAGCTGTAAATGTGGCCAATGATAGCATCAATTATGTTTATCTAAGAAATGGAGTAAAGCAAGAAGTATTGTTAGGGATGACCAATGCCAATGATGTAGTCATTGAAAAAGGTTTGAGTCAAGGTCAATATGTTTACCTAAATACCCCTGACTGGGGAGAAAATATTGCCATAAATTTACTTGAGGAGTTGAATGGTAAAAGAAATCTTGATAAAAAAGAGGAGGAGGAAGAGCCATTGGCTACAGTGACAGATACTTATTAGATAACTGGATTTTTTAATTTATATCAATCTCCTTAAAAAAACCAACCAAGATTTATGTTCAATGAAAGGTTATTAGCAAATTTCTACATTGCTTTCGAGGCTGTATTGGCCAATAAGGTTCGATCATTATTGACTGCTTTGGGAATTATTTTCGGTGTAGCAGCGGTAATAGCCATGTTGGCGATCGGCACTGGAGCACAGCAGGAAATTATGGAGCAAATCAAGCTGGTAGGGGTAAATAATATTGTCATAGAACCTATTGTTGAGCAGATTGAAGAGCAGGTAGACCAAGACAATGGAATGGAACGGGAGAAAAGTAAATTCTCTCCGGGCTTAAAGCTGGAAGATGTCCAAGCCATTCAAAATGTAATTCCCGGAATCAATCGCATTAGTCCTGAAATTGTCATGGACACTTATATTGTCAAAAGTGGTATTCGCCGTTCTGCCAAACTAGTAGGAGTGGATGTAGCTTATTTTGATGTGTTGGATTTTCAATTGAAAGAGGGGCGGATGTTCAGTAAGAAGAATCTTGTGGAAGGAAACCCTGTTTGTATCATTGGCAGAAATGTGGCAGCCAGATTTTTCCCCAATGAAAATCCCATTGGCAAACGAATAAAGAGCGGGAGCCAATGGTTGGAGGTCATCGGAATCCTTGAAGAGCGGCTTGTTTCTGAATCCAGTATCTCTAAATTAGGGATAAGGGATTTTAATATGGATGTTTATATTCCTATTCAAACCATGTTGATCCGTTATCGGAACAGAGATCTGGTCACAGAATCAAGGTTAAATGATTCTAATAGTAATAGCTCCGGTAATTATCACCAAATTGATAAATTGGTAATTCAAGTTTCAGAAAGTGAACTCTTAAATCCAACGGCAGAGGTTTTAGCAAAAATGCTTGAGAGGAGACATTTTAATGTGGTAGATTTTGAGATCACCATCCCTGAACTTTTACTCAAACAGCAACAAAGAACTCAGAATATTTTTAATATAGTCCTGGGAGCAATCGCCGGTATTTCACTATTAGTGGGAGGAATAGGGATAATGAACATCATGTTGGCTTCTGTGATGGAAAGAATAAAAGAAATTGGCCTAAGACTTTCGTTGGGAGCAAAAAAGAACGATATTGTAAATCAGTTTCTGTTCGAGTCAATTATGATCAGTGTAACTGGAGGGGTGTTAGGTGTTATATTAGGTGTGGTTTTGGCACATTTGGTATCGACCTTCGCTGATTTTCCTACTGTGATTACTTTAAGTTCCATCGTTTTGTCTTTTGGTGTAGCGGCTACTGTTGGATTGGTGTTTGGGATCACCCCGGCAAAGCGTGCTGCAAGTCAAGACCCTATAACTTCTTTGCGTTATGAATAAAAAATATTTATCAATTACAATTGCCCTTCTTTTTCAGGTTATTTTTTCTGCATCTGCCCAAGAAGTGGTAAGTTATACACTTGAAGAAATTATTGAAAGGGCAAAAAACCAATCCCCTGCTGCCCTAAACGCTGATACCAGAAGAGAAAACAGCTATTGGTCTTATAGATTCTTTCAAGCTGCTTATAACCCACAATTGAATTTAGAAGGCACACTCCCAAGTTACTCTCAATCATTTACTAACGTAACCCAACCTGATGGAACCATTGAGTTTAGGGAAGTAAGGCAAAATTTAGTTGATCTTGAATTGGGCTTGAGGCAGGTAATAGCCCCTACAGGAGGTAGATTATCTGTAAATAGTTCAACAAGTAGATTTGATAATTTTCTTGCTTCGGACAATGAAAACCAAACGCGATGGAATGGTGTGCCTGTAAACATTCGTTTGGACCAACCAATATTTGCCTACAACCCCTATAAGTGGGATAAAAAAATTGAACCCATCATATATGAGGAAAGTAAGCGGGAATATGTTGAAGAAATGGAGCAGATTAGCAGGAACGTAACCCAAATGTTTTTCAACTTTCTCGTAGCCCAGGTGAATTTGGACATCCAAACTAAAAATTTACAAAACTCAGAGGCCATACTAAAAATTGAGCAAGGCAGGTACAATATAGGGACAACTTATGAAGATAAATTACTTCAGGTAGAATTGCAGGTACTTGAAGCCAGACAAGGAGTTGCCCAGGCAAAATTGGATATGGAATCATCCTCCTTATCTCTAAAATCTTATATTGGTTTGAATGAAAACACTACACTAAATTTAGTATTGCCAAGTGAAATTCCTGATTTTGATGTCGACGTTCAAAAGGCCATAGAATATGCTTTCCAAAACAGGTCGGATGCGATCAGGTTTGAGAGGCAAAGAACAGAAGCTGAAGCTAATATCGCTCGAGCAAAAGGAGAAAGATTTCAAATGAATTTGAATGCTAGCTATGGTTACAATAAAGCAGACCTTATGTGGTCAGGCATATACACTAATCCAAATACCCAAGCCTTGGTAAGTTTGGGTATTAATGTTCCAATTCTAGACTGGGGCAGGAATAAGGCCAGGATGAGTATGGCCAAAGCCAATCAAAAACTGACTGAATTTGAAATTGAGCAGGAAATCATCAATTTTGAACAAGAAATTTTTACTAAGGTGAGGAACTTTATTATGCTTAAACACCGAGTAGAAATCACAAAAACCTCTGATTTAGTGGCAGATAAACGTTATGAGATTTCATTCAGAAGGTACCAAAGTGGCAATGTAACAATAACAGATTTAGGCATAGCACAGCAAGAAAAAGATCAAAATAGAAGAAGTTATGTGGAATCCTTGAGGGAGTATTGGATGGCTTATTATGAGCTTCGTGAACTTACTTTATACGATTTTGAAGCAGATAATCTTTTATATACACCTGACATGGGCTTTTTAGAAGATTGATAATTTAGTCTGTTTTTGAGCTAGTAAAAGCTTGGGTTTAGCATTAGCCAATTTCATGAAATAGCTACCATTGGCAGTTTGCTATTTTGTGCAGTTTCCCTGAGAATGACTGTAAGTTTCAATATTGGAAATAAATAAAGCATCCGAATTAAGGATGCTTTTATATTGATAGCCGGCTAATCCGGCAACAAGAATCAATTATTGAATAAAATCCTTGTTTTAATAATTTAACCTTAATGTGGCCAGGGTTTGGTAATTCTTTCTTTGATATAGGCCTTATAGGAATTGCCCAAACAATAAATACCTGCTCCGAATAAAAGGGCTATATGAAAAAGACCGTTGTTATAAACACCTAGAATGGCGCCAAACGCATCTAAAAATGATTGAGAATGTAAAATATGATCTCTTACCCAGCCTATAGAAAAAACAACCCGTAAAAAGATTGACAATATAGCCAATACTCCGGCAGCTATACCAATCACAGGTTTTTTGTAGTGAATAATCAGTCCAAATGCAGCAAAGGTTTCGATTGCTGCCAAAATTATTGACCAAAATAGGTTGTACTCCAATGCTCCTATTAATTTTAGCTTTGTGAAGCCTCCAAATAATAGCAGACAGGCCAGAGATATTCTAATAATATGACCTCCTATGGCCTCAACTTTCAGGTATTTTAAGAATGTTTCCAAGTAATCAATATAAGAATTATAGCGAAATATTGCATAAAGGATGCCAATTTTATTCTCTTTTCCGATTAATTGATTTTATCACAAAGGGAAATGCCATTATTCCTCCTCTTAAGAGCTGTATAGGATCATTTTGCTTGTATCAATGCCAGGCTTCCCGCGTTTGTCAGTGTTTTGATTGAAAGTTTATTCCCACCTTTTAGCAATATGGGCTCTTCCCATTCTGAATTCTTTAAGTTTATCCAAGACATTTTAAACTCCTTGTTGTGTGCGTTCAAGTCTAATTTCACCTCTCCTTCTGAAGGGAAATAAAGCAGGTAAGTTTCATCGATCTTACCTATTAGGAAAGCTTCATTTTCCACTCTGTCTGACAAACGATCCATCATGGGTTTTAAGTCCCAAAATTTCACCTTTTCTTCTATCTTTCTTATGGTTCGAATGCTTTGTATGGACGGATTACTTAATCCTAATCCATGTGGAGGCCTGTGAAATCTACTGGAAGCAAAGCCACCTAAAATATTTCTAAAGAATGTTTCCACAGCATGTTGGGTAGTAATACCTCTTGAAAGCCATGCTCCATGTGCATCGCTACCATAAATTTTAACCGAATTTACCGGTCTGGGATTGCTCTTGATGTAATTGAAGACATATTGTGCATTGTGCCAATTTATTTCTCCGGTTTGATGACTGTTTTGCGAGATGTCTATGAAATCATACCGCTCCGGATGGTCTAATGTCCTTTTATGTTCTGCTGATTTCAGGTCCCAATGGTCCCACATTTCTGTTAGGACAATAGTTTTTTCACCTGATTTCTCCCTCAGGAATGCTGCCCAATAGGTGGCCCATTCTTCCTTTCCACTTGTTTCATTGTCCAAACAGTAAAGGACATTGTTGAAATCTAAAGAAATGGAAAGCAGTTTTTCAACGAATGCCTGCTGGTATTTTAAAAGCAACTGATTGTCTTCAAGGCTGGGGGGAGTGAAGAAGAAGGGTTGTTTGTTTTGACCTGGATGATCAGGATAGAGGCTATCCAACTTAGCTTCTATATAAGTATAATTTATATTGTTTTTGGGATTGAATGGATCAGTTTGCCATTGTTCCCTGGCATGGTCAAAACGATCCCAGATCTCTATTTGAACAATGATGCCCCTTTCTTGGGCCAGTTTTAATAGGTCTTCAAATTTTTGCCAGTAAATGGGATTCCATTGTTCAAGATTATACTTTCCATCCTCATTTTTAAGAAAGGCCTTTTCATCAGTTTCATCCCTATCGCTCATGGTATTTCTGACATAATTTCCACCAATCATAGCGATGCTGTCTAGGTGAGACTTCAAATTTGGAAGTTGAAATAAATTGTCATTGTTTGAGGCACCTAGCAAGAGTAACGGTTTTCCTTTGTATTCCCAATAGCCGGGATTTTCTGACCAAGGCCGGATGCCTGTGGCTGATTTTTCTTCTGTGTTTTCAATTTTACCATTACAAGCAGCGAATAATAGGATAATTGAAAGGGAGTAAATGTAGCCAACCCTTGAGTTTTTGTTAATTATGTTACAAGTTAAACTGTTGGCTGAAATAATAGTAGTCAAAAGGTTATTTGCTTTTCTCCAGAATAAACGACTATAAATGGAATTTGTAAATGGGTTCATGGGTATATTGTTTCAAGGGAGAGTAATGATTAGAAGTAAATTTCATCTTCAAGCGGTATTTGTGCAAACCTTATGCTTAAAAATATTCTGAGACAAGGCAATACCTTTCTAATATCAGTTAATTATTCCACAAGAAGAATTATCCTGTCGAAAATTTAAATAGATGTAGAATTGAAAGGTAACGAAGAAGCTTTTGATTCTACCGCATCAAATAGCTGTTCATTAATGTTTTAATTGTATTGGAATAAATTATGCTCCTAATGTTTAAGATATTTAATACACAAAAGAGGCTCAAAAATTGATTTCTGAGCCTCTTAAACTTTAATTCTATATTTTTATTCTATTAAAACTCTGCATTTCCGGGAGTTCTAGGAAAAGGAATTACATCTCTGATATTTCCCATTCCTGTGACAAACTGCACCAGTCTTTCAAATCCTAAGCCAAATCCTGCGTGGGGAGCTGTGCCAAATTTTCTGGTATCGAGGTACCACCACATTTCCTCTTTGCTAATTTCCAATTCATCCATGCGTTGGGTTAGTTTGTCGAGGTTTTCTTCTCTTTGAGACCCTCCTACAATTTCACCGATTCCCGGAAATAATATATCCATGGCTGCTACAGTCTTGTTATCCGGATTTAATTTCATGTAAAATGATTTGATTTCTTTCGGATAGTCAGTGATGATGACAGGTTTTTTGAAATGCTTTTCCACCAAGAATCTTTCATGTTCAGATTGCAAATCTGTCCCCCAGTCTTCTATAGGGTAGGCAAATTTTTTCTTTTTATTGGGCTTAGAGGCCTTTAATATATCAATGGCTTCTGTATATGTAATTCTCACAAATTCATTTTGGGTAACAAAGGAAAGTCTTTCCAATAAGCCCAGTTCACTACGTTGGTCTGCTTTTTTCACCTTGTCTTCATCTGCAGCACGTTTGTCCAAGAAAGCAAGATCTTCTTTACAATGCTCCAAAGCATAGCCTATGACAAATTGAAGAAAATCTTCTGCTAGATTTTGGTTGTCTTCAGCATCATAAAATGCCATTTCAGGTTCAATCATCCAAAATTCTGCCAAATGGCGGGTGGTATTGGAGTTTTCAGCCCTAAAAGTGGGGCCAAAGGTGTAAATTTCGGACAGGGCCATGGCTGCAAGTTCTCCTTCCAATTGTCCGGAAACAGTTAGGTTGGTGGCTCTTCCGAAAAAATCTTCTTGAAAATCGATTTGTCCGGCTTCGTCAATTGCAGGGTTCTTTAGGTCCAATGTAGTTACTTGAAAGGTTTCACCTGCACCCTCTGCATCAGAAGCAGTGATAATAGGAGAGTGTATATAGACAAAGCCTTTGTTGTGAAAGTATTGGTGTATGGCAAAAGAAAGCTGGTGACGGATGCGGAAGATGGCACCAAAGGTATTGGTCCTTACTCTTAAGTGTGCATTTTCCCGTAAAAACTCAAGGGAGTGTTTTTTAGGTTGGATGGGGAATTTTTCCGGGTCAGCTTCTCCCAATACTTCTATAGCGCTAGCTTGAATTTCTGTCGATTGTCCTGACCCTTGAGAATGAACAATTGTACCTGTGATTTTTAAACAGGCTCCGGTATTTGCTTTCTTAAGAATATCTTCAGAAATTAATTGTGGATCGGCTACACATTGGTAATTCTGGATGCAAGACCCGTCATTAATCGCTATGAAAGTTACATGCTTGTTGCTCCTTTTGGTTCTAACCCAACCCATTAGGGTTGCTTTTTCATCCGGAGTAGGGTTCTCCAGTAAATCTTTTATTTTAATTCTTTTGTTAAATGACATGACGATACCTTGTTATAAAGAAAAAACCCAAAAGGGGGCACATTTAATTTGAATGCAAAAAAACGATATAATAAGCTTTTTATCAAAATTTTGATCTTATTTCCTAAATTTGAATTCCAATTGAGTTTATTTGAACACAAGATGGAAATAACTTAATACCGTAATAGGTTTTAATATATGCAGAAACTGAATTTAAACCAGATATTATCTCAGAAATTATCCCCTCAGCAGATACAATTCATTAAATTGTTGCAGGTCCCTACAGCTGAACTTGAATCCAGGATAGAAGAAGAGTTAGAAATTAATCCCGCCTTAGAGGAGGGGAAGGACGTGGAAGCTGAAAACCCGACCGAGGAGTTTGCAGACAGTTCGGATGTTTCTGAAACCAAAGATGACAAGGATATTAATATAGAGGATTACCTGAATGAAGAGTATGGAGGGTACAAGATGCAAGGGGATGGAAATTATTCCCCGGATGATGAGGAGAGGGACATGCCTCTTTCCAGTTATACCTCGCTTCATGAGCAATTACTTTCTCAATTGAATTTTTTGAAATTAAACGATACCCAAAAATTAATTGGTAAGCAGTTAATAGGGAGTATAGAGAATGATGGTTATATAAGGAGAGACTTAGAGGCCATTATCAATGATTTAGCATTTAGTCAAAACGTTGAAACAGATCTTGATGAGGTAGAAGAAATACTTATCAAAATTCAAACCTTTGACCCTCCCGGTATTGCTGCAAGAAATTTGCAGGAATGTTTGATTATTCAATTGGAGCGAAGAAATACAGAGGAAGATCCCCTGCTAAAAAAAGCTATTTTTGTGGTTCAAGAATGTTTTGAGGAATTTACAAAAAAGCATTATGACAAGATACTTAAAAAAGCAGGAATAGAAGAGGCGGAATTGAAGGAAGTGATTCAGCTCATTACCAGGCTCAATCCAAAGCCCGGTGGAGTATCTGATGGTATGGTAAGAAACCATTATGTCATTCCGGATTTTATTCTTAATAATGTCAATGGAAAATTTGAAATTGTCTTGAATTCAAAGAATGCGCCCGAGCTTAAGGTAAGCAGGTCATATTCTGAGATGTTCAATGCCTATGATAAGAGTGATAAAAAAGACAAAAAGCTCAAGGAAACAGTTTCGTTTGTAAAGCAAAAACTAGACTCCGCTAAATGGTTTATAGATGCCATTAAGCAGAGACAGCAGACTTTGATGCGCACCATGCAATCGATTTTGGATTACCAACATGATTTTTTCCTTGATGGTGACGAAACCAAATTGCGTCCAATGATTCTGAAAGACATTGCTGAAAAAATAGACATGGACATTTCTACTGTTTCCAGGGTAGCCAACAGCAAGGCCATTCAAACGGAGTTTGGTGTGTTTCCTTTAAAGTATTTTTTCTCTGAAGGTATTGCCACAGATGGGGGAGAAGATGTAAGTAACCGAGAGGTGAAAAGTGTGTTGAATAAGCTGGTTGATGAAGAGGATAAGAAAAAGCCACTTTCGGATGACAAATTGGTTAAATTATTGAACCAAAAGGGGTACAATATCGCTAGAAGAACAGTGGCAAAATATAGGGAACAGTTACAAATACCGGTAGCAAGGCTTAGAAAAGAGTTATAGTGTACAGAAAATTAGCTTTAGGTATATCGGTAATTTTTCAGCCTTTGGTAATTCCCACCTTAATGGTGGTCACCTTATTCTATATGGTACCGGAAGCAACCGTTGTACCCAATGGAGCCAAGTGGGCAGTATTACTATTGATCAGTTTCTCTACATTTATGGTACCACTACTTGGATTGGTGGGCTTGAGGTTTTCAGAAGTAATCAATAGTTTACAGTTGCCTGAAAGAAAGGAACGTATTTATCCTTTTGCATTGGTTTCTGTTTTTTACAGTATGACCTTGGCCTTTTTTTACTGGAAGCTTAATATTGACCAGTTGCTAATCGTAACCCTTGGTTTGGTGACAATTTCTTTAATCCTGTTAACCTTGATAACCATTTTTTGGAAAATAAGTGCTCATCAGACTGCCATGGGAGGATGGCTTGCCATCGTTTCGGTTTTGTCAATAAGATTCAATTCAGAGCCTCTGTTTTATTATTTCTTATTGATAATCGTATTAAGTGGTTTGATTGGAACTGCTAGATTGTATTTAAATGCCCACCGTCCTTCGGAAGTTTACGCCGGCTTTATTTTAGGTTTTGGGATTTGTTTTCCGGTTTATTATTACTTACTCGTCAAATGACATAAAAAAAGGAGTGGATTTGAATATCCACTCCTTATATATATGTTAAGAATTTATCCCTTCTAAAACAAGGCTACTGAAACACCAAAATTGAATTGAGTAGATTCTGTTCCGTATGGGCCTTGGTTGCTTTCGAAGACTCCATTGAGACCATAATATCCCCAAACATTAAAACCGGGAAACCCTAATCTGGTATAAACGCCATAACGGATAGGATTTAGGCCGTAATTCTGCGAGTTTTTAATTTTTTGTTCTAAGCCATCCCCATTGGTATAGGCAATTTTAGTATGCGCATTGTATAACAAACCTATTTTACCACCTACAGCTACACGGATTCCATTGTCATAGTCATCATGATTTACATGGTACCTAAACTCTAGCGGAATGTCAAAATAATTTAAAGCCATTGTATTGGTAGATACACTAGCATCTTGACCATATACATTAGTAATGGATGTGAGCATACTTGAGTTAACAGATTTGTCTGGGTCGGAGACCAAAGTCATCCCATCTTTAAAGGCGAGTTTTTCAAGGCCGAGGCCTATGCCGGGGTTGAAAGTAAAACCTGTATTCTCACCTAAAGGGATTTGTGTCTGGTAGTATACATTAAATACTCTTGATGCGATAAAACGCGTATTTAGATCCTCAGGTCTATTATTTAGCATATTGAATCCAAAATCCAGAAACAAGTCCCCGGTAATGTTTGGTCTGCCACTTATAGGTGAACGTTCCTTTTCTTGGGCTTGAAGCTGAAAAGTGATCAATAAAATAAAGGATATAATGGAAAGTCTTTTCATGAAAACAAATATTTTTTAACCTATCGAACGGCTAAATTAGGAAATAATGCTTGATTTGATTGCCTGTTGATCTTAATTATTCTTAAAATATAATTAATAAGTAGATATAAATCATTTCATTTTTCTCTCAATTCATGCTTTGTATTATTCATTTTATTCTTTACCTTTGCATTCCATTTAAAAGAAATGGCCTCGTAGCTCAACTGAATAGAGTACTTGATTACGGCTCAAGAGGTTCCAGGTTTGAATCCTGGCGAGGTCACAAATTGAAATAGTAGCATTGATTTTTACCTTTATATATGGTGAAAAAAGTTTTTAAAAAAAAGACACTTTTCCCATTGTAAATTAAAAAAGAAAGTGCACCTTTGTCATCCCAAAA